>Ga0181596_10001656_pt1 | contig 22255 bp, 20 predicted proteins | sample 041ome_6_FD_148655 | JGI IMG/M metagenome (GOLD analysis project Ga0181596, IMG submission 148655) | Coastal salt marsh microbial communities from the Groves Creek Marsh, Skidaway Island, Georgia - 041402US metaG (spades assembly) | ecosystem: Environmental > Aquatic > Marine > Intertidal zone... | reverse complement strand
AGATATTGACTCGCGCGCCGTCGCTGTCGCTGATGAGACAGCCCGGCAGAACCATGCGCCACATAATTTACGGGCCGTCACCGCGAACGGTTGGGACTCCCAAGCGATACAACGTGCTGGGCCGTTTGATCTTGTGCTAGCGAATATTCTGGCCCGCCCACTGCGGCGGATGGCCGGTGATTTGGCGCGTGGCTTGGCGCCGGGCGGACGAGCTGTGCTTTCAGGCTTCCTGTATTGGCAGGAGCCGTTTGTGCTGGCACCGCACCGCGCCCACGGGCTCGTGCTGGAGCGGCGCATCCGCCAGGGCGATTGGCTGGCGCTGGTATTGCGCAAACCAATCCAGCCCTGACATTAGCTTAAGCGTGCGCCGCACCCTTGCGGTGTGTGAACAGGCCTACGACCGCATCAACGATCCGGCGGAGCCAGCCCCGAATTTCGGCAGCGTCCTGACGTTCACAATCCAGACGTGCTGCTTCCATGGCGTCGAGGCTAGGATTATGGGCAGCCGTCATCCGCAGCCAAAGATTGGCGATCATCGCACGGAGAGATTGAGCATCTTGCCGCCGACATTCCAGGATTTGTTCTTGCATCGTCATTATCATTCTCCTGCGCCCGCCTGATGTCCGCCCCGGTGGGCGTTTCCTGATCTGTCCAGGGCGCTTCAAGTGAGATAGACATAGGCCTAAATTTTAGAAAAATGACTCGCAGTTATTGCAATGCAGCATTCGCTTTTTGCATATCTGCGTTTGTGGAGCAGCAGCTATGACGAAAGCGCGTATCAAAGCCCTGCGGGAGGCGCTCACAGCCCATGGCTTTGCTGGATGGATTCAGCCCCGCGCAGATGAATTTCAAGGCGAATATGTGCCACCTTCCGCTGACCGGCTGGCATGGCTGACAGGCTTCACAGGGTCGGCCGGGATTTCCGTCGTGCTGCAAGATAAAGCCGCCGTGTTCTCTGATGGTCGTTACACGCTGCAACTCACCCAGGAAACGGCCCCTGATATCTTTGAAACCCGCCATAGCATTGAAGCGCCTGCCAATGATTGGGTTTCTGCAAACTTGGCAAAAGGCCAAATACTGGCCTACGACCCTTGGCTTCTGACACCGAGCGAGGTCCAGAAATTCAAGGATGCGGCTGCCAAAGCAGGGGGCAGTCTGGAAGCGGCACCGCAGAACCTCGTCGACGCCGTTTGGACAGATCGCCCAGCCCCGCCGCAAGCCCCCATCGTCCCACACTTGCTGGACTATGCCGGTGAAGCATCTGCCGACAAGCGGGCGCGGCTCGCAGCCGATCTCGCGGGCAAAGACCTGGATGCAGCACTCCTGACGGCACCCGATGGCGTCGCGTGGCTATTGAATGTGCGTGGCGGCGATGTCGCCCACACGCCCTTGCCGCTCTCCTTCGCGATCCTAGGCGCTGATGCAGGCGTCTCGTGGTTTGTGGATGCTGCAAAGCTGGATGGCAACGTGCGGGAATGGGTCGGCAATCAGGTGGATATTCAGCCGTTCGAACAGTTTCCAGCCGCATTGGAAGCCTTCAATGGCAAGCGCGTGTTGGTTCCCAGGTCGGCACCAGCCGCCACCAACCAAATCTTGGAAGCAAATGGCGCGGAAGTCACATCGGGTGATGACCCGACAAGCCTGCCCAAAGCCCGGAAGAATGCGGCTGAAATTGCTGGAGCGCGCGCCGCACATCTCAGGGATGCCATTGCCATCGCCCGCTTTCTGTATTGGCTGGATACGGAAGCACAAGCCGGCGGTGTTACAGAACTACAGGCTTCGGACCAGCTGGAGGCGTATCGGCGGGAGCTTGAAGGTTTCCGAGACCTCTCATTCCCAACCATTTCAGGCGCTGGACCCAATGGTGCCATCGTCCATTACCGCGTGACGCCAGAAAGTGACCGCGCGCTTGAGCCTGGGTCGCTTTACTTAGTCGATTCAGGCGGACAATTTGTGGACGGGACAACGGACATCACCCGCACAATCGCCATCGGCGCGCCGACAGATGAAATGCGACGGGCTTATACGTTGGTGCTCAAAGGTCATTTGGGATTGAGCGCTGCCAAATTCCCCAAAGGTGTCACTGGAGCACAGCTGGACAGCTTGGCCCGCGCGCCACTTTGGGCGGCAGGGCTCGATTTTGACCATGGCACAGGCCATGGTGTCGGCAGCTATCTGTCGGTGCATGAAGGCCCGCAGCGGATATCCAAGGCGGGAACAGCAGCGCTAGAGCCTGGCATGATCCTGTCGAATGAGCCCGGCTATTACAAAACCGACGCCTTCGGTATTCGCATAGAAAATCTGATTTTGACGGAACCTGTGGATATCTTTGGCGGTGAACGGGACTCGCTTGGGTTTGAAACCCTCACCTTCGCACCCTATGACCGGCGCTTGATTGATTCAGACATGCTAAGCAGTCAAGAAATCAACCAAGTAAACGCCTATCATGCCCAGGTAAAAGCCCTCGTTGGCCCGCACGTTCCTGCCGCTGTCGCAAAATGGCTCACTGCGGCAACATCACCGCTCTAAACGTAATTGTGGCACCAACAAAGACTTGGCAAGGCTATATCTAGTCTGGTAACCGTTTCAAAACCATGTGAGCGTATCTCCATAGAACAGACGCGTCCCGTGTCATGGAGACGGAGGAATCCTTGGACCACGAAGAACTGGAAGAACGCATTATCTCGCGCCGTAAACTGCTTGCCCTCACGGCAGGCGTCGGGGCCGCCGGTATCGTTGGGCTCACGCCAGACGATGCGGAAGCCGCGCGTGGACGCCGTTCTCTCAAGCTGGTCGAAACCCATACCGGTGAGAAACTGAGTGTGGTTTATCGGGTCGGCAACAGGTATTCTAGGAACGGCTTGCGTAAGATTAATTCGATCATGCGTGACTGGCGTAACGATCAAAGCCGCCCAATGGATCCAAAAGTTATCGATTATTTGTATTCCGTCCGCCGGTGGCTGGGGACAAATAGGCCGATCAAGATCGTTTCCGGCTATCGCAGCCCAGCGACAAACGCCATGCTGGCGCGGAAATCTGGCGGCGTTGCTCGGAACAGTTATCACGTCAAAGGCATGGCCATCGACATCAAAATCGACGGCTACTCCGTGAACTCCATTGCCCGCGCTGCAAAAGCCATGAAGCTCGGCGGTGTTGGCAAATATAGTCGCTCTGGCTTCGTGCATATCGACAGCGCGGAATACCGCACCTGGGGCCATTAAATCACTCCCATGGCTGCCCCTGCGACGCCTGCGGACCTATTTAAGCGCCTTGACGGCCTCAATATCTCTTACAAGACCATTAGCCATCCACCGCTGTTCACCGTGGACGATTCCAAAGCGCTCCGTGGCGCGCTGGATGGTGGCCATGCGAAGAACCTATTCCTGAAGAATAAGAAGGGCCGGATGTGGCTGTTGATGGCAGAGGAATCTGCCCCCATCAACCTTAAAGCCTTCGCTAAGACGATCAGTGCCGGCAATCTATCGTTCGGCAAGCCAGAACTGCTGATGGAAATGCTGGGCGTGATCCCAGGTGCAGTAACGCCGTTTGCGCTGATCAACGCTGAGCCCGGCTCCATCACGCCCCTGTTTGACCAAGACTTGCTGGCGGAAGACCCATTGAACTTCCACCCACTCGACAACACCATGACGACGACCATCGCCAAAGCAGACCTGCTGCGCTTTGTTGAAGCGCTTGGCCACAGGTATGAGGTGGTTGATCTGAAAGCGATTGAAGCGGCTTAGCCGAGCACTTCAGCCAATTCTGCGAAATCACTAACAATCAAGTCCGGCTGCTCCGGCCAATCCCCAAACGGGCGCTTACGGCGGTCAATGAACACGGTCCGCATGCCGAAGGACTTCGCCCCCACACAATCGAACGCATGGTTGGCGACGAACAAGATGCCAGACCGGTCGATATCCAGCAGCTCCTCCGCCTTGGCGTAGGTCTTCCAGTGCGGCTTAAAATAGCCCGCTTCTTCAACAGACATCACCTTATCGAACGGGAAGCCAATATGGGGCTTAGCCGCCTCCAGCATGTCCCTGTCACCGTTGGAGAGGATGGCTAACTTGTACCGCTTATGCAACTTTCCAAGCGCCTCCAGCACGTCCGCGAATGGTTTGAGGCGTTCAATTTCGCTTACCAGCCACTCAACCTCATCCTGGGTGTAGGTGATCCCAGCGCGGTCCATCACATGGCTGACGGCCCGATGCCCGATCTGTCGATACGGCGTGTGACCTCGGTCGCATAGCGCATCAATCATCGAGTTCTCGAAATGCGTGCGCCGCCACCATGTGACAAAGCTGTTTGGCTTACCGTCCCAGCCCTTCTTTTGGAGGAATGGCGTTGCCGCCTGCACCAGGCAGCCCTGCATATCAACGACGGTGCCGTATTGGTCGAACACAAGCGCTTTAACTTCGCGGCGGAGGATTGCTGGATCAGTCGTCATAAATCTACTCGTTCAGCCTGGATGCGTTGCGGTTTCGCCTCGCCATCGCGCCATTGCCAGAATTGGCGGTCCTGCTGGGCGTTGACGGCGACGACGCGGGAAGCGCCAGCGGCGTCAATAGCGTGGATCGTGATGCGATCAATCAATCCGCCTTTAAGGCCACGCAGATCGTCAATCGCAGCATCAACCGCTTCATTCAGCGCGAGGCCCATTTTCAGATAAAGCACGATAGAACGCGAAGTCCCGGCGCGGATCGCCATTTCGCCGGTTCCAGTACAGGCGGCCGCGCCATAGCGGCTGTCCGCATAGGCCCCGGCCCCGACGATCGGACTATCGCCCAACCGCCCAGGATATTTCCATGCCCAACCTGACGTCGATACACCGCAGCCAAGCGCGCCGGTATGATCAATCGCCAGGAACACTGTGGTGTCAGCACCCTGCGGCCGGTCGTCGTCAACGGGCGCCGTTATATCATCATCGCTTGGCAGCAAGTCCGCTTTGATCGCGTTTCGCACATAGGGTGCCAGGGCCGCGCTATCCTGCCAGCGCGCACGGTCTGCGATGGGAACCGTCGCCTCCAGCCAATCCTGCCAGATTTCAGCAGAAGCGTCCGTCAGGTTATCCGCGAGCTCAGCCCCGACCTCCCGCGCGAACCGTTCAGCGCCAGCGCCGACAAGCAGTTCGTGCGGCAACCGGTCCTTTACGGCACGCGCAATGGTGATGGCGTGGGCGAAGCCTTCGATGGCGCCCACTGCGCCGGATTCCAACGTATCGCCATCCATAATCATCGCATCAAGCTGAACGCGCCCCACCATATTGGCGAGGCCTCCGCGTCCAACGGTGCGGATTGCGGGATCCGCCTCGACTAAGCGTATCCCAGCTTCAATCGCATCCAACCGGGACGCGCCCTTCGCCAATAATGCCGCCGTCCGCCCAACGCCAGGGCGGCCTTCGTCATTCGTAACGATGATCACGCAACGAATTCCATGATGAGACCGCGCGCATCATCTGGCTGCACCCGCAGCGCATCGCCGACTTTCTCAGCTTCGATGCCAGCGCCTTGCAGATAAGCCGCCGTCGCCGCTAGATCATCAACGCCGATTGTCAGCACATGCCAGATTGGCCGCTCCGCCGCCGGATGGGTCTGGAGGCCGGGGTGGGCGTCGCCGATGCTGGCGTCGGTCGCTAGGCGAATGAAGCCGCGCCCACTGTCGATCTCAACGCCATAACCTGTTTCAGTGATGGACTCTTTGCCGAACAGCTTTGAAAGCGCCAGCGCTGTGGCCATCGGGTCAGCAGCGATGCCAGTGATACCAGCAAAGCGGTTCGCGCCGTTCTTATGGGTGAGCAGCCGTTCATTGCGCATCAATTCCGGCGTTTTATGGCCGCACATGAATACGGGCATGCCGCCAAGGTCATCCGCTTCCAGAAAGAGATTGCGAAATTTGACCATGCCTTCCGGCTCTTTCGAAGGCCGCGCCAGATCATTCGGCCCATCTGTACGCACGCCAAGCGCTTCTACTTGCGCCTTTACAGCGTCTGCATCTGGCGTACCGAGCGCCAAACGATGCAGTCCCTCACCCCTGGCTGCAAGTTTCTCGCGGAGCCCACCGTCTGGGTTTTCAGGCTCATTGACGCCAAGCAGTTCCAGATAAGTTTCCGGGAACATCAGGCAGTGGTTCGCCGTCGCCCGGTTCTGGTGATTGCCAAGCGGCGCACACGTAAACCCAAGCTTTTCATAATCCTGCCGCGACCCTTCAAGGTCCTCAACGGCGATAATGCAATGGTCCAGACCAAGTACGGGGTTCATGATCGTGTGCTCCTTCAAACAGGCTTTTGGTGGACGGTGACCTCGGGTAAGTCGCCGTCATAGCGTTCGACCTGGACGAGCGCTGAGTGCGCCGACGGGCCTTGGCCGAGTTTTGAGGTGCCCTCATCGCGGGTGAGGACGTTGGGATTACCGTGTTTTTCGAGCGCGGCACCGGGGGATTTCCGGTCCAGCGGGTCAAACCAGGCACCGGTTGGGAACTGGATGACGCCGGGCATCACGATGTCAGAAACGATAACGCCCGCAAGCGTTTGCCCACGGTCATTGAAAACCCGAACCACATCGCCGTCTTTCAGGTCGCGCGCCGCTGCGTCATCCGTGTTGATCCACATCGGCTCCCGGCCTTTGATTTTGGAACGTCGGCTGGCACCGCCCGCATCCATCTGGCTGTGCAGGCGGGTCTTTGGCTGGTTAGACAGCATATGCAGCGGATATTTTGCTGCGGCAGCCGAGCCCAGATATTCCTTTGGCTCCCGCCATGCGGCATAGCCTGGGCAATCATCATACCCGAACCCGGCGACACGCTCTGAGAACAGTTCGATCTTGCCGGACGGCGTATTGAGCGCGCGTTCGTCAGGATCAGCGCGGAAATCGCTCAGCATCACGAAAGGTTCAGCGGGCTTCGGCACCTTAAAGTGGCCATTCTCCCAAAACTGATCGAAGCCGGGCATCTCAACACCGCGGCGCGACGCCAATTGGCGGGATACATTGTAGATATGCTCCAGCCATTCCCGTTCCGTGCGGCCTTCCGTAAAGGCCTCTTTGAAGCCCATACGGTCTGACAAACTGGTGAAAATATCGTGGTCTGATCGCGAGTCCGCTACAGGCTCTGCCGCTTTGTGCATGGCGATGATGTAGGGATCGCGACCGCCGGAACCAACGTCATTCCGCTCGAGCGTCGTTGTGGCGGGGAGTGCGATATCTGCGTGGCGGGCGGTCGCTGTCCACCAGATGTCCTGAACGATAACCGTTTCCGGCCGACGCCAAGCTTCAACCAAGCGGTTGAGGTCCTGATGGTGATGGAATGGATTGCCGCCGCACCAGTAGATCAGCCGTGTATCTGGATAAACGCGCTCTTCGCCGTTGAAGTCATAGGGTTCACCCGGATGTAGCAGCATATCTGCGATCCGCGCCACTGGAATCCAGCTATCAGACCGGTTGACGCCAGCAGGCAATGTTGGTGATGGCGTACGTTCACGCGGATTGCCCATGCCGTTGACGCTGCCCATACCGAAGCCGAACCCGCCACCCATCAGCCCGATTTGGCCAACCATTGCGGCCAGGCTAACAACCGCCCAGAACGGCAGTTCGCCATGATCGGCGCGCTGGATGCCCCAGGCCATGTTGATATAGCTGCGTGTCTCAACCAGAGCCAACGCCAAGGCACGAATTGTATCTGCCGGAACACCGGTAATTTCCGCCGCCCAATCCGGCGTCTTCGGCTGCCCGTCATCTTCTCCCATGACATGGGCGAGAAAGCGTTCATAACCAACGCAATATGCATCGAGGAAAGAGCGGTCGGCCTTACCTTCGCTCGCAATCACATGGGCCATCGCCAAGATCATGGCCGTGTCGGTGCCTGGGCGGATCGGAATCCACTCGGCGCTTGGCACACCTTCCAGATCCTCACGGACCGGGGACACGTTGACGAAGCGAATGCCTTGGTCTTCGGCGCGCTTCAGGAAGTCCGCCATGGTGTGCGAGCCGCCGCCGCCTGCATCGACTTGCGCATTCTTCAGCGGCATGCCGCCGAAGCAAAGGATGAATTTGCTTTCCCGCAGCAAACCATCCCAATCACTAACCGGCCCTTGGGACGCTTCTGCGGATCCAAGGATATGCGGCAGCACAGCCAAGGCCGCTGCATAGCTGTAATTGTGCAATTGGCCTGTGAACCCGCCAAACAGGTTCATGAAGCGCTGCATTTGCGTTTTGGCATGATGGAAGCGGCCTGCAGATGACCAGCCATATGAGCCGCCAAAAATCGCTTCATTGCCATGGTCTGCTTTAACCCGCCGCAATTCCGCAGCGACGACGTCTAGTGCCTGATCCCAGGAGACTGGCACAAAGGGTTCTGCACCCCGGCCCTCTGGGTTAGCGCCCGGACCATGCTCCGCCACAGACTTCCGCATATGCGGCTCTGCAATGCGGGTTGGGCCATAGAGCATCTCTGGAATAGCATCCAGAATCTGCGATGGGTCTTTGTCATCATCGAACGGCGTTACGCCAACAACACGGCCGTCTTTCACATTTGCTCTAAAAGCACCCCAGTGGGAGCCGTGCATAATTCCATCATCTGGCATAGGGCGCTCTTTTCATCTCGGGTGATGCCTGCTCCAATCATAACCATGAAATCAGAAGAGGGCGACAGGATGACCGCAGTCGAAATTTTTGATCCCCGCATGACAGATGCCGTTGCTGGCGATGCAGCCTTGGAGCAGGTCGCAACCGGCTTCATTTTCACCGAAGGCCCAATCTGGCATCCGCAAGCGCAGCACCTGACATTCAGCGATATGCCCGGCGATATTATGCGTCGATGGAGTGCTGGGGGCGGCATCGAAACGCTCCGTCAGCCTTGCAACAAAGCGAATGGCAATGCCTACGACCAGGCAGGCCGCATGCTGACCTGCGAACATGCCAGCAGCAGCGTCACCCGCACTGAAGCCGATGGCGCGATTACGGTGCTCGCCAGCCACTGGCAGGGCAAGGCACTGAATAGCCCGAATGACATTATCGTTGGTCGTGATGGGTCCATTTGGTTTACAGATCCCACATATGGCCGGATGGAAGGCTTCGGCGTTCTCCGCGATCAGGATCTGGATTTCCAAGGCGTCTATCGAATCGCTCCCGATGGCACCTTGCACTTGATCGCAGATGATTTCGACCAACCGAATGGGCTCTGCTTCAATCTGGACCACACACAGCTATTCGTGAATGACACCGACAATGGCCACATTCGCGTGTTCGATGTGGCTGGCGATAATACTGTGACGGGTGGCGGCGTGTGGGCCGCCCCCAAGGGCGATGGCCCCGGCGCACCAGACGGCATGAAAATGGATGCAGCGGGCAATATATTCTGCACCGGCCCTGGTGGCGTGCATGTCTTCGCACCCGATGCGACGCCGCTTGGGCGCATTTGCATGCCAGAGGTCACGGCCAATTTCACTTGGGGCGACGGTGACCTGCATTCGCTGTATTTGACGGCCTCAACCAGCCTGTACCGTATCCGCACCACGACTGCAGGCATTGATCTTTTTAACTTCTAGGACAGCTTTCCCATGACATCTGCTCCATTGACCGCACTGATTACTGGCGGTGCCGGCGGCCTTGCCCGCGCCATGATTGATGCCCTTCGCCAGGACGGCGTAACCTGCGTCGCAGCAGACCGCGATCCTGCAGCGCTCGCACGGCTGAAAGCGGATATGGGCGGGGACATCCATACAGTTCAGTCCGATGTGGCCGACACCGCCAGTTGCGCCGCTTCCGTGCAGGCTGCGGTGGATGCGACGGGGCGATTGGATATTTTGATCAACAATGCTGGCATCGGCATGGGCTCGCTTCGGGCAGACGGGGAAACGCGCCTGCCGGACCTAGATGAACTCACCGACGAGGTTTGGGACAACTTCTTCCGCATCAATGTTCGCGGGCCGTTGGCCATGAGCCGGGCCGCCATGCCGCATCTCAAGCAAAGCCCGCGCGGGCAGATCGTGATGGTGACGACCAGCTATTTCACCATGCATCGCGTGGCCCCTTACGGCCCGACCAAAGCAGCGCTGGAAAGCATGACCGCCATCTGGGCCAAACAGTTCGCAGCAGACGGTGTTGCGGTGAATGTGCTGGTTCCGGGTGGCGCTACGGATACGCCGTTTGTGTCCCCCGCATCTGGCATTCCCCGCGACAAAATGTTGAAACCTGGCGTGATGGGACCGCCGATCCGCTGGATGGCAAGCCGCGCGCCCAGAGATTTCACAGGCATGCGCATTGCTGGCCAGGATTGGGACACGAGCCTGCCGGAAACTGAGGCCGCCGCCAAAGCCGCGCGCCCGGCTGCATGGCCAGAGCTTGCGCCGATACCAGCTTGGTCAACCTAGACCGGCAGGCGGATCAGGTGTCTTTGAAGCGGGCATCCCGCCATGCGAGGGCGGCCTTGAGGCCCTGTTCATCCCGGATACGCGCGAACTCGCGCTTTTCCGGGCCGCCGCCAGCATTCAGAAGCACATCGATATCCAGCCCGGTGCGCAGTGCTGCGTCGATCCCCATCACTTGATAGGTCTGGTTGATCGCCCGTTTGGTGAGCGTAACAGACCGTTCAGATGCGTTCGCGATCATGCGCGCTTTAGCGAGGGTCGCAGGCAATGCCTCACCTTCCGGTGCAACACGGTTGATAATGCCCATGGTGACGGCTTCAGCCGCATCCAGCTTATCTTCACCCGTCAGCAGAATTTCCTTGGCCTGCTTTGGACCCGTCACCCATGGGAGCAACATGGCCACAATACCAGTGCCAAAGCGGACTTCAGGTTCGCCCAGCTTGGTTCCAGGCTCCGCAATCGTGATATCGGTCGCCAACATCAGCTCGAACGCGCCAGCAAGGCAGTAGCCGTGGATCGCGGAGAGCGTTGGTGTTTTCGCATGCCAGAACTGCATGATGAAATCGAACTGGAGCTGCATTTGCTGCTCCCAGTCTTCAATATCAGACTTAGGGTTTTCAGCGGCTGCCTTCAAATCGAACCCAGCGGAAAACGCCCGCCCGGCCCCGGTCACCACAATAGCGCGAACGGCAGGGTCCGCGTCCAATGTCGCGACAGCATCCAGGGTTTCGTGCATCAGCGGATTATGGAAGGCGTTCAGGCGGTCTGGCCGATTGAACGTCAGCAGTGCGACCGGACCATCCCGCTCAACAACAATATGCTCATAGCCCATTGGTCTGTCCCTCTTTGCCAGCGCCCTTTATTCAGCGCCGTCAGTTGACCGTCGGCGGCTCATCATCATTGGCCGCATTTGGAACGATGGCCAGTTGCATCAGCGCTTCCAGCAGTTCCGCCCGCGCCTGGAAGCTCGGCGCTTCCAGCAGCGCCTGCTTTTCTGCTGGAAGGAACGGGCAGGCCATAGCGAGCGCATTCACCAGCGGCTCATCAGGCAATTGGCCTATCGCGTCTTCATCAGCGCCAAGGCCTTGGGTTTTCAAGTAACCGCCAAGCGCTGCCAACAGCCGATCCCGGTCAAGGTCCGTCTCTACGGCCTTCGTGATATCTTCTGAAAATTCGGAATAGTCAGCGCGGACGCGGCGGTAACCGTCCTTCTCCGCAATCTCTTCCTGAATGCGCAGACGAATGACGCCCTCTAGTGTGAGGGTCCAGCGTCCGTCATCCAGCTCCTCGTGCTCAATGATCCGGCCCAGGCAAGCCACATCATACAATTCTGGCGCGTCGCCTACACTCTCCGGGTCACGGGGCTGGACCATGGCGATCACCTGATCCGCCTGCATCACATCCTGCATCATCGCTTTGTAGCGTGGCTCAAATATCTGCAGCGGCAAGCGTGCGCGCGGCAGCAATAGAACGCCCGTTAGCGGGAATACTGGCGTTATCGCCGGCAGGGCGAGCGCCAAGGGATCATTCGTCATTGCCGCTGGCTCCGCGAAGGATCAGGAGAACAGAATGGAGGAGAGGCCGCGTCGCGCAGCCTTGGATGCATCATCCATCGGACCCCAGGCCTCAAAGAACTTCAGAAGCTGCGTGCGCGCCGCTTCCTCATTCCAGGTCCGGTCGGCAGCAATGATATCAAGCATGGCCTGCCCGGCTTCTTGCCGCTGATCTGCAGCGAAATATGCCATCCCAAGATCAAAGCGCGCCTGGAAGTTCTTTGGGTCAGCTTCAGCGGCAGCAAGGAGCGCCTCGATCGCTGATGTATCAGCGCCAGCCGTCTGCCCTGCCAAGTCGACCGCTGAAATCGCACCAGCGACGAATGGATCGCTGCGGTCAGATTCTGCAATGCGCTCCACGAATGCGGCTGCGTTCTCCAGATCGCCATCCGCGAGCGCAACCCGCGCCAGACCGGCCAGGGCGAAAGGATTTTCCGGCTCGTGTTGCAGCACTTGGGCCAAAATTGCGCCTGCGGTCTCAAAGTCCTCCGCCTCGATCGCCGCGAGCGCCTGCTCAACAGCTTCCTCAATTGGGCTTTTCACTTCGCTGCCGACAAGCTTTTCCACGAAAGATCGCACTTGGCTTTCCGGAAGCGCACCCTGGAAACCATCCGCCGGGCGGCCTTGCTTGAAGCCATAAACCATCGGGATCGACTGGATCTGCATCTGCTGCGCGATCTGCTGGTTCTCGTCGATGTTGATTTTGACCAGTTTGACCTTGCCCTGGGCGGCGTTCACCACCTTCTCCAGGATCGGCGTCAGCTGTTTACAGGGTCCGCACCAGGGTGCCCAAAAATCCACAATGACCGGAACTTCCATGGATGCTTCGATCACGTCCGCCATGAACGTTTCGACACCGCTGTCTTTGATAAAAGGGCTCGCGCCGCCTGCCGGTTGGGCTGCGCCGTCGCCAGTCATGATTTCCATTGCCGCTTACTTCCGAAATGCTGATGAGATATCCACCAGAACATGGGCAAACAGACGCCTTGTGGCAAGGGCAACCTAGCGGATATCAGTTAAGCCGCGTCCAGGTTCTTCAGGAACTCGCTAATGCCAGTATGGAGCTGCGCGCCGACATCGCGCAGATCATCCGCCGTTTTAAGGATCAGTTCAGACGCTTCACCTGTAACACTGGCACGTTCATTCACTGCCGCACAGTTTTCGGCAACACTCGCTGCCCCCTTCGACGCCTCATGCATGCTCTCAGAAATCCCGCGCGCTGTGACGGTCTGTTCTTCAATACTAGCGGCGATGCAGGTCGTCGCCTCATTGACGCTCGCAATGGTGTCACCAATGCTGGAAATCGCGCCGCCTGCTTGCTCCGACACGCCTTGAATCTCAATAATTTGGCGAGAAATTTCCTCAGTGGCACCAGCCGTTTGCGCAGCCAACGCCTTCACTTCAGCAGCAACGACAGCGAATCCACGCCCGGCCTCGCCCGCGCGCGCCGCTTCGATGGTTGCGTTCAATGCCAGCAGATTGGTCTGGGCCGCAATTCCGCTGATGAGCTTCACAACCTCCCCAATCTTTTGGGCAGAGAGCGCCAGACTTTGGACGGTTTCCTGTGTGGCCGCAGCCCTCTCCATCGCGTCCCGCACAATTGCTTCGGAGCGCACAGCTTGGGCGCTAATTTCCTGAATAGCATATGCCAATTCTTCACCGGCCGCCGCTGCCGTATTGACGTTTTCTGCCGTTTGAATGGTTGCGCTGGCGACTTCAGTTGAGAGGCCCTCTGTCGCCTGCGCAGCGCCCGCTACAGCCTGCGCTGCATGGTCAAGTTTGGCGGTTTGGCCGGTAATGTCGTCAACCAGGCTGCCTAGGCCCGTTGACATTTCAGCAGATAATTCCCGGACCAATGCTGTCCGTTCAGCGGCAGCTTCCTCGTAATAGATGGACATTGCGATATCCATATCGAGGATTAGCGCCTTCTGGATCGCCTCAGTTATCGCCTTCAGACGTGCCGGCTTACGGCGATACTTCCGCATCGCGACGCCGCTAAGCAAATTCAGAAATGTCGCGCAACTGCCAATGAACCAGCGTGGTTCCAGCCCACTTTGATAACGAGAACGGCCGATCTTCTGCGTCGTCATGAAATAGGCTGCATCAAACCCACCCGTAAACATGGCCCGCCATTGCAGGGCTTGGCTTGTGCGGAATTTATCTTCGTTACCGCGCATATGCAGCGCTGCCGTTGGTACCGCCATCGAATGAGCAATAAAAGCATCAAGCACATCCTGCAGTTCAGCCTCAAGCATTGGCCAAAAATCCTGCAATTCACGGAGATCACTCTCTGTTAAGCCTATAAACTGATAGCGTTCCTGCATATCAGGCTGGCCCGATTGCAGCATACCCTGGCTATCACTAGCGAGTTGATTGTACTTATCTTGCATATCAATCACGAATTTATGGGCACGCACATGCGACAACTCAGCATCGCGTGATAACCTTAAGCGCCCGTGAATATCTACCTTTGAGCGCGTTAGGTTCTCTCCAAAACGCCTGTCTTAACCCATTCATCCAACTTGGTGAGGCTGCTGTCCCGGTCGATTGGGTCCAAGTTGATGACAACCCGTTCAATGCCAGCATCTTCGTAGCGCTTCAGCATGTCTGGCTCCGGCTCCCCGCCAAACACAGTGACGGGAATATCGCGGCCAGCCTCATTCGCCATGGCGCGGTATTCCGGCATCATATCCAGGATGTGATAATGCGGGCGCTTAGCGTGCGGCAGCCATGCGTCGCCATACCGAAGCGCGCGCCTGGCACCGTAAGGAAATGCGCCACCCACATAAACCGGCGGCCCGCCAGCTTGGGCTGGTTTAGGCCAGGTTTGCATCGGGCCGAACGCCACCATGTCACCACTATATTCCGGCGTTTCATCCGCCCAGATGGCGCGCATGGCCTCGGTCTTCTCGCGCATCAGTTTCATGCGGGTTTTGTAGTCGACGCCGTGGTTCGCCATCTCATCCGCATTCCACCCGGCCCCTATGCCAAATAGAAACCGCCCTTCAGACATAAGATCCAGTGTTGCGACGGACTTTGCAGTTTGAAACACATCCCGCTGCGGCACGAGGCAAATGCCAGTTGCGAGTTTCAGCCGCGTCGTCATGGTTGCCGCTGCAGTCAGCGTGACGAATGGATCCATCACCTGGAAGTACTTCCGGGGCAGTTCCCCGCCCTGGGGCCATTCAGACCCGCGCGATAGCGGTATATGCGAATGCTCCGGTGCCCAAAGCGATTCAAACCCACGCTCTTCCAGCGCCAGCCCTAAATCCGCCGCACGGATTGACTCCGCCGTAAAAAATAACGCCACACCGATATGCATACGCTTTGCTCCCAAAGTTCAAGGGCAAAGCCTACAAGATGGTCACGACAGAATGAAATCTGTTTCTGCCAGCGCGGCCGCGCTAACGCCATTCAGGACAACCAAGTCATCGCCAACGAAATCGATCAGCGCCCTACTGCCTGAAGGTGTGATCAAGGGCTGCACTTCAGTCGCGGAATCAACAAATCCATAGGCGCTGATGTCGATCTTGTCTGTCCCGATAGCGAAATCAAAAACGATATCCAGACCGTCGCCAGGCGCAAAGACAAACGTATCGACGCCGCTGGAGCCTGCCATCTTATCCGTGCCAGTACCGCCGGTGATTACATCATCGCCGCCTTGACCAAGCAGCACATCATTCCCGCCACCGCCCAGAATCGTATCGGCTCCACCGCCTGCTTTCACAAGGTCATCACCGTTCCCGAGGCCGTAAGTCTCATCGCCAGACCGGCCAATAAAGAACAGGTCATCGTCCGTCGAGGTAATCTGTTGGTTTGCCGCCACGCGCACGCGTTCAATGCCGGTAAACATATCAACCAGCGTCAGGTCCAACACGTCCGAAGACTGGACCACCAGGATATCGCGAATACCCTCACCACCATAAAGCTTGTCGCCAGCATTGAGTTGGTCTGCACGCTCGAAGATCAGGTCATCGCCTTCGCCGCCGAAGGCCGAATCTTCGCCAAACCCGAGTACAAGGCGGTCCGTACCTGCGCCGCCATGCAGAACATCATCGCCCAACTTGCCATTCAGCACATCATCCCCAGTGCCGCCGAAAGCAGTATCATCGCCGCTGCCAAGCGAGCCGGTATCGCGACCTTGACCGCCGCGTACAACATCATCGCCGCCGCCTGCATTGAACACATCATCGCCCTGCCCAAGCCGGAGAACGTTGTTCTGGCCATTGCCGATAACCGTCTCTGACGCAGCCGTTCCAGCATGGGTAATGGCCCCGGTATCGAAGCCAAATACAACATAGCCCTCGCCAGCTTCATCTGCTCCTGCGGCTGGACCGCCAAGGATCACATCATCAAACCCGTCCCCGTTCACATCCCCACCGCCGGAGACACGGCTGCCGACATAGTCTTCCACCGCAATACCTTACAGTCGAATACCGTCTGACCCATCCAATGCCGCAATGCTCAAACTAGCGCCGAGCGCGGCTTGCGAGCCAAATAATATAATCGCTTCGCCCGCCTTATTCGCTCCCCCGGAGCGCCGATGATCAGGTCGTCCAACCCATCAGCATTGAAATCGCCAGCGGCCGAAACCCGGAAACCTGAGCCAGAAATCTCTGTATCGCCCAATATCTCTACGCCGTCAGTGCCATCGAGCGTTGCAAGATCGATTGCGGCACCAAAGCCGCCTGATTTGCCAAACAGCAGATAGCTAACCCCAGAAAGCTGAGCGCCCGGCACACTTGCACTCGGCGCGCCGATGATCAGATCGGCAAACCCATCGCCATTGAAATCTCCGGCACCACTAACGCTGAAGCCTGCCCTGTCAAATGTGTCTACGCCATCTAAGCGAAAGCCATTTGAACCATCAAGCGTGTCTAGTGGGATATCGGCCGCAAAAGACTTCGCGCCAAAAATGACGTAGCTCTCGCCTGCTTGCAGGTCACCGCCGGGGTCAGCATCAAATGCGCCGATGATCAGGTCTTGCAGCCCATCGCCGTTGACATCCCCCGCACCTTTGACTGAATAGCCACTGGCGTCATCCTTATCGATACCAGTAATCGAGAACCCGTCTGCCCCATCCAAACTGCCAAGGTTGATGTCTTGGGCAAATGCCGTAGCGCTGCCGAACAGTACATAGGTCCGGCCTACAGTCGTCTCCGCTCCGTCATTACCGCCAGATGCGCCGATTGCGAGATCAGCAAAGCCGTCTCCGTTGATATCCCCAGCAATACTAACGCTCCGTCCAGACGTGTCGTATTGCCGTTCGCCTTGGAGCCTAAAACCATCAGTCCCATCAAGGTTATCGGGGTCAATAACGGCTTGGAACGGTCCTGCCTTCCCAAATACGACATAGGTCTCGCCGGAACTTTGTAATCCGCCGGGATCGCCATAGACATCGGTCATAACAACATCAGCAAACCCATCGCCGTTGATGTCGCCGCTCAAGCTCGCCGCATCCCCAGCAGCAAACGCCGCAGACCGCCCAATGATACGAAAGCCGTCCGTGCCGTCTAAGCCTGTAACGTCAATCGATGAATCAAAGCCCGAGGCTTTCCCGAAGATGATATATGATTCCCCAAGGGCGGCACCGCCGCTATCCCCGCCAGAATCATCCGTGATCATAAAGTCAGCAAAACCATCACCATTCACGTCACCAGCGAGATCAATGCCAAGGCCAAGGTCACCATTCGTGTTATTGGCGAACAGACGAATTCCGTCGGTGCCATCAAGATCACTCAAATTCAACTGAAGCATGATCGGCATCCTTTATTTCAAGCCATAGCCGACCTGGCGCTCATGCCCCTACTGCTTCGGTTGACCTTGCTTGGCATCAGGGGCTGCAATGACGTCTGGCGTGCGGGCGGTCAGGCGTTTGGATTTGTAGTCGGTGAGGTTATAGGCCCACCCGTCCGTCGCGGCAGACCATTTCTTGATTTCAGCCGCGACGTCTTCCGGCGATTTGAACTCGTCGGCGATGCGGCCGGCTTCTGAATCTTTGCCTTTATGGGCTTCGAGGAATGCATCCAGGCCCTGCCAGCGTTCGGCAGCAGTAACCGCGATGGTCGTCCAAGTCTTACCATCAGCCTGTTTTTTGGAGGTAAACGTCATCCGGATACCGTCATAGGTCTCGTACAGGGTGGTGGAGGCACCGACCATGTCCACTTCACCAGCGGGCTTTACACCTTCCAGAATCAGGAAGTCCGGGATGCGTGCAATTGCCGAAAGCTCATGGTCCGGCTTTGGCTTATAGCCGTCAGGAATGGCAGCGCCGAGGCTGTATTTTTCTTGGTCCGGCGTTTCTTTCGCAACCAAGATCAGGTCCGCAGTAGCGCCGTCGCCCATTGGCTTGCCGTCTTTGTCGAGTGCCGGGTGCTGAATGCGCGCGCCAGAAATGCGGCGTCCATCAATGTCGATAATCGTGCGCTGCAACCAATCGAGGACACGGCGCTTCGGCTTAAACTCACCTTCAGCCAGCCATGTTTGAGCATCATCAAATTCCCGCAAAAACACCCCGCCGCCCGTGGCTGGTGGGCGGTTAAGGCCAGCCACGAAGTCAGCGACCTTTGTTTCGCCCGCTTTCAGCGTCAGCCGCGTTGCCAGTGAGAATTCATCTGAAGGGTCGCCCACACTAAGGCGCTTATAGTTTTCAGGCTTCTTGGTCTTTGGCTCAATCTTCTCCAGCGTCGCGATGCGCTTAAGAATGCCAGTGACACGCAGATTGTCCGCCGGGTAGCCGTAATGCTCCTGGATGACCCATTGTTCATCCTTACGGACAAGTGTGAGCACACCACCTTCTTGGCTTTCAATCCGGAACGTGTCGACATTGTTGATCTTGGCTTCGATGCCTTCAAACATCGGGCCTTTTTCGAACGCCGTCGCCTGTAGGCTTTCGCGTTCCTGGGTGAAGTAATACGCGCCGCCGCCGATGATGGCGACAACAACGGCGAGGATCAGGAATAGACGACCGTTCATGCTGCGCTCCCTTCACTGGATTTAGCCGCTTTCGCGAATTCCCGCTGGAACGCCCGGCGGTGCTGGCTGCGCAGGAACGCGCCGAACAGTGCCAGAATTGCAATGATCAGGGGCATCAGGACCACGTTGGCGGCCTTAATCTTGCCTGTCAGCGCTTCAACATCACTGCGCAATGCGAACTGCACATCACGCAATTCCTTTCGCACTTTCAGCATTTGCTGCTGGGCGGCATCAATCTCCGCCCGCTGTTCATCCGTCAGCACCAATGAGGTCTTGCCGGAAGGGTCGCTCGCACGTTTCACATTTGTCAGCTTCTTCTGCACGGCTTCAAGCTCCTGCAGCAGCTCCTGTTCTTTGGTGCGGAACTTACGCTCAGCGTCACGCTGGATATCATTGATCATCGTGAACGGACGCTGGTACCCACCCCGGCTACGCAGGCCGATAAGGTCTGCAGAACCCGTCAGATTTTCCAGAACGTTGGCAAAGAATGCACCGTTATTGGCATTTGGCACGGCGACGCGTTGCCCGAACAAATCTTGCACTGTCACCCAAAGCCCATCGGCCAGCATATCCACATCAGCAACAACCACGAGGCCGACGGGCGCACCTGATTTTGCTTTGTGCGACGCCTTAGCCGCGTCAAACTTCTCTTGCGCCTTGGTCTTGTCTTCAGGCTTGGCATCCTCTTCATCCAGAACTGCTGGACGTGGCGGGCCATCGGGGAATGCCGTCTGCGCAATACCGGTCAAGCGCGCGGCGAGCGTAAACTTGCCCTCAGCCTTAATATCATTGGCAATACCGACGATATCTGGCTGCCGGCCCTGGGCACGGGCCAGGTCCACCAATCCGCTGTCCTGGGAGGTCTGGATGAGTGGCTCAATCGTTAGGCCGCCAGACTCACCAAAAGGCTTGATGTGGCCGGGTGATGCGATGTGCAACTGGTCAAGCTGGCTGGTCGTGATGTCCGTCTCGCTCACGTTGGCGCGGCGAAGCGCCATCCAGAGTGGGTATTCGATCGCGAGCATGCGGGTCTTGCTAGCGTTTGGCGCACGCACTTTGCGGGCGTTTGAAATATCACCAACCAGCTTGTCCGCGGGGATATCCATCCCCCAGGCATTAAAAAGCTTTTGCAGTTTATCCGCTGAACCGAAGTCAACACGCTGAGCACCGCCACGCTGTGGCGGGCGCTGGGCGTCCGCCTCACTATGCGGATCAACGAAGGCGACGACTTTGCCACCATTCAGCAAGAACTGATCAATCGCGTACAGCGTCGCATCACTCAAGCTTGGTGGCTGGGCGATCAGCAGTAGATCCAGATCGTCCGGCAGCGCATCAACGCTTGGGTTAATTTCGGAAACATCAAAGAACTGCTTCGCTTGGGACCAGACAACAAAGCTGTCGTCAGGCGCACCCTCTGCACCACGGGAATATTGGGAGCCCGCAATGGGCAGCGCCGAAATCAAGCCGACTTTAGGCTTCTTCGGATTGGCCAAATTGTAGACAATCCGTGCCAAATCATATTCCAGGAACGGCTCACGCTTTTCGTCAAAGAATGGGATGACCTGCTGGTGATCCGTTGCGTTAACGCCGAAGAGACCGAAATACACGGTCTCGCCAGTTTGATCGACTGGCACGCCTTGCAAGCCAACGGCGACAGCGCGGTCTTCCTCATCAGTGAACGGCAGCGGGTCAATAATCTCAAGCCGGATATTGCCTTTGCTGTATGCCGCGAACTCTTCCAGCATGTCCTTGACCCGTTCGCCAAGAATGCCGATTTGCGGAATCTCGCGGGCCAACCGGCCAGAGAAATAGTAGCGCAGCGTAATCGGCTCATCGATCTTGTCGATCACGTTCAGCGTGCCTTCGCTCAGCGTGAACAGGCCTTCTTCGGTCAGATCCAGCCGCGCAGACTTCAGCGCATTGTTCGCCAGTGTCACAGTTGCGATAAAGCCAATCGCGATCAGGACGAGTGACATAAGGCCAAGCGCGCCGTTGGTTTTCCTACCCATAGCCATTTGCCTTATCCCGCCTTCTTAGAATCTACGACAACCATGGTCGCCAGTAACCAGGCCGCCATCAGGGCCACGAAATACACAACGTCCCGCGCATCAATCACGCCTTTGACGATCTGATTGAAATGCGGCAGGACCGAAAGCCCAGCCACCGTCTTCAAAGCATCGTCCGACATGAATTCGCTGATCAGGTCCGTCACGAACCCAGCGCCGCCAGCCGTCATGAGGAAGCAAACTGTCACGGTGACGACGAATGCAATTACCTGGTTCTTGGTCGCAGCGGACAGGCAAGACCCAATCGCCACATATCCACCTGCCATCAAGAATGACCCCAAATAGCTGGCCAGGATGACACCATTATCTGGCTCACCAAGGACATTGACCGTGATCCACATTGGGAAGGTCAATGCCAGTGCCAGGCCCAGGAACAACCATGCAGCCAGGAATTTGCCAAGCACCGCCGCCCATACTGGTATGGGCAATGTGAGAAACAGCTCAATCGTGCCCTGGCGGCGTTCCTCGGCCCACAGACGCATGGAAAGCGCCGGTGCCATAAACAGATAGAGCCAGGGATGGAACATGAAGAAGGACTGCAGATCAGCATTCCCGCGTTCCAGGAAATAGCCCACGAAGAACGTGAATGCGCTGGCCAGAGCCAGAAAAATGATCAGGAAGATCGCTGCGACAGGAGTCGCGAAATATCCAGCGAATTCGCGCCGGGCGACGGTAAGCAACGTACCCATCAGGCCGCCTCCCCATTCAGCGTCAGGTGGCGGAAGAGATCCTCTAGTGCGGACGCTTCCGGCCTTACCGAAATCACGTCCACACCAGCATCTGCCAGCGCACCAGCAACAGTGTTCAAGATCATGGCACCGTCTTTGGGCGCAACGATCAGCTTCGCCTGACCATCAGCCTGGGACAGGGCGCGGATTTCCTTCACTGCGTCCAGCGGCTGTAGCGCTGCACGGGCGCGCTCGGCCACATCTTTCGACAGCATTACGGCGACTGCGTTGAAGATTTCGGACCGCTGGGCCAATTCGCCGGGCGCTCCGTCTGCAATCACCTTGCCATTGGCGATGATGACCGCACGGCTACAAATCGCGTCCACCTCTTCCAAAATATGGGTGGAAATAATGATCGCCTTTTCCGGCGCAATCTCACGAATGAGCTCACGGACTTCATGTTTCTGGTTTGGGTCCAGGCCATCTGTCGGCTCATCAAGGATCAGCACGTCAGGGTCATGCAGCAGCGCTTGGGCCAATCCGACACGGCGCTTAAAGCCTTTGGAGAGCGTTTCAATCGGCTGCGCTACGACGCTTTCCAGATTGGTCCGCGCGATGGACGCATAAACCTTT
>Ga0181596_10001648_pt1 | contig 22298 bp, 23 predicted proteins | sample 041ome_6_FD_148655 | JGI IMG/M metagenome (GOLD analysis project Ga0181596, IMG submission 148655) | Coastal salt marsh microbial communities from the Groves Creek Marsh, Skidaway Island, Georgia - 041402US metaG (spades assembly) | ecosystem: Environmental > Aquatic > Marine > Intertidal zone... | reverse complement strand
CTGGGGGAACTGATCTTTGGGCAAACCGGAAAGCGATTCCCCTAGGCATTGAATCCCGGACGAGATCCTTTCCACTGCACGCTCTGCCTCCGGGTCCAACCAACCCCAAATCCCCGGAACACCCTTTTTGAGAATCCCAGCCTTTTCTTTGGCAATTTCACTGAGGGTATTTCCAAGGATTTCACAATGATCCAAGGAAATGGAAGTGATTAAGGAAAGTTCCGGAAAGATCACATTGGTCGAATCCAACCGGCCGCCCAGACCCGTCTCTATAATGGCAATATCCACTTCTTTTTCCTGAAATTCCAAAAAAGCAACAGCCGTGATGAATTCGAAAAAAGAGGGGTACCATTCCTCTCCCCTCGCTGCCATCCTTTCAGCAATTGGCTTGATCTGATTAACCCAGCGAAAAATTTGCGGCAGGGGCAGTATTCTTCCATCCACCCGTATTCTTTCACCTAACTCAACGAGGTGCGGAGAAGTGAACAAGCCTACCCGGTAGCCGTGTTCACGATAAATTGCTTCGAGCATCGCACAAACGGACCCTTTCCCATTGGTGCCCGCGACATGGATCGAAGGAAAAGCCGTCTGTGGGTGACCCAGTTCCTGCACCAGATCCTGCATTCTTTCCAAGCCGAACTTGGAACCAAGGTTTCTAAGGGAATATAGAAAATCGAGCCCTTGCTTTTCATTCATTGCATTCACGACAACTCTAGCCGTCAAGTTTATCCCCCGGCGTTTTTGATTAACCGAGTGAGATCAAGGGGGGTGGGAATCTCAGGACTTACCTGGAGAGGTCTTCTTGCGGGCTGAGGCTTTTTTCTTCGCCGCAGAAACCCGTGTCGTTGCCTTCTTTTTGGGAGGGGAGACCCGCGGTTCGAGGTGGCTGGACAGATGACCAATCAGGGAGATCAATCGATCCCGTAAATCGTAACGATGAACAATCTGGTCGATCAGCCCGCGATCCAGTAAAAATTCTGATGTTTGAAAGCCTTCAGGCAAATCCGCCCGGGTGGTCTCTTTAATCACTCGGCGCCCCGCAAATCCAATCAGTGCCTTTGGTTCGGCAATAATCACATCACCAAGAGATGCATAACTGGCCATCACGCCAGCCATGGTGGGATTGGTTAAGACCGAGAAGAAGGGAATTCTTGCCTGAGCAAGACGGGCCAGTGCGGCACTAGTTTTAGCCATCTGCATCAGACTGAGGATTCCTTCGTACATCCGGGCACCGCCTGATGCGGAGACTACAATGACCGGGATATTGAGATCCAGACCGCGCTCGATGGCACGGGTGATTTTCTCGCCTACCACCGAACCCATGCTCCCCCCAAGAAAACGAAAATCCATCACTGCCAGGCTGACCAAATGCCCACCCATCTTCCCCACCCCGGAAATGACCGCATCCTCCAAATTGGTTTTTTTTCTATTCTGTTCGAGCTTATCCTGGTAGGAGGCTATTCCTTTAAAGTTGAGGGGATCCGCGGAACGAATTTTTTCATCATGCTCCACGAAAGACCCTTCATCGACCAGGGATAGTATACGGTCCGGGGCTGGGAGCGGAAAGTGGTGGTCACTCGAAGGAACCACCATTAGGTTTTTCTTAAGTTCCTTGGCAAAGACCATGTCGCCTGATTCCGGACATTTGGTCCAAATCCCTTTGGCCACGCCTTCGCGAGACTTTACATTGACCTTTGAATATTTCGGTTTACTGAAGAATGCCATGGTATTGTAAGTCGTTACTTGCGGCCCGCAGTCGCCACCTCCACTTTGGTAAAGCCTCCCTGAATAAGTGCTTGAGCACAGGCATCCAAGGTTGCCCCCGTGGTAAAGACATCGTCTACAAGGACCAATCGATCGGTTGCATCCAAACAATTTCTTGGACGAAGAGCAAAGGCATTTTTGACATTTTTCCGTCGCTCCTTCAGATCAAGCTTGGTCTGTGTACGGGTCATACGGGTACGGACCAGAGCCTCTTCCACCCTTGTACCCTCCCCCACTGCAGCTGCCCAGGCCTTAGCCACCCACAGGCTCTGATTAAAATTTCGCTTCCTTAATTTGCGCGGGTGCAGAGGTACGGGGATGAGGGTCGCCCCACGAATAAAATCCGTAAATTCCGGGACAAACTCCAACCAAATAGGCATATCATTGAGCACCCTTTTGACTCCCTGATATTTGATCTCATGAATCAATTTTTTCCCCATCTGGTCGAGACGGAACATCGACATCCCCCTATGAAAGGAAGGCTCAAATTCGCGGCACCCCTTGCACAGCAAACCTGAATACTCAAAGGCATTCATGTTTATTCCGCACTTCCTGCACCTGGTTCCCCGTATCCAAAACACCCGTTCGAGGCAGGTGAAGCAGGAAAAGGAACTCTTTTCCTGGTAGGCGGTGTGGCCACATAGGGGACAGTCTTCTGGAAAGAAAATTTCTAGGATTTCCTCCAGCCAAAGCTTCCAATTAAATTTCAATTTGCCGGCCTGCCCGCCGCGGGGTTCTGTAAAATACTTTTTCCAGGCACAGCCCATGGGCCGGAGCACTGACCACCCGTACGGATCTTTTCCGGCTGGCCAGAATGGCACGGATTTCTGATGGATCCATTTTCCCGTAACCCACATCAATCAAGGCACCGACCATACTGCGGACCATTTTGTAGAGAAACCCACCCCCTTCGACCACAAAACGCAACTCTGTAGGCTTCTCCACCCAGTCGGCTAACCAAACTGTTTTGACCGGCGATTCGGTGTCGCCTTTCCCGCGATTGGCAGCAAAGGCGGAAAAGTCATGCGTTCCCAAAAAATGAACGGCCGCCTCTTTCATCAAGGCAAAGTTTATCTTTCTTTCTTTGAGCGAGTGGGCATAAGCGACATATTCCGGCATCGCCCACCCTTTGCATATCCGGTAAAGGTAACGCTTTCCTTTGGCCGAGAGATGGGCATGAAAGGAGGGAGAAACTGCGGTTACACTTCTTGGGCTAATCGCCGGTGGTAGAGAAACTCGCAGGGACTGCAAAAGGGCATTCCCCCCATGCCTCCACTCCGCATCAAAGTGAAAGACCTGCCCCCGGGCATGCACACCTGCATCCGTACGCCCCGCTCCGATGGTGCGCACAGGCCGCCGGAAAATATTTTGCAGCACCTCTTCAAGTTGATCCTGCACCGACTCCCGGTTGGGCTGTTTTTGCCAGCCGTTGTAGGAAGATCCATCATATGCACAGGTGCATTTCCACCGCATCTGCTTTGGTTTCTGACTCACTTTTCGAGAAAATCTTTAAGGATGAGGCTGGCGGCGGTGGCATCGATACGACCGGAGGTATCCGCACCCTTGCGGGCGGCTTTACCCCCAATAGCTTCACGGGCAGCAAGGCTGGTCAGGCGTTCATCCACCCGATGAACGGGGAGGGAAAACTGTTCCTCCAACCGGGCGATAAAACGATCGACCTCCTCTGCCCGTGACCCTCTAGCACCATCCATCTGCAAGGGGTATCCAACGACTAGCTGATCGACTGCCCGTGATTCAATTTCTGCGGATAGTGCCTGCAGGCACAGTTCCATCTGCCCGGTGCCAACAACCGCCCCGATGGGTAAAGCGATCTTTAAGTCATCTGCCCATGCCAAACCTACCCTTTTGGTTCCATAATCAATGCCAAGCAAGACCGCCATGATGGTCTAAGTTGCGACGGCTCAGGCCAGAGATGGGTCTTCCTCGCAGGCCTTTTGTGCAAGCCCTTTGACTTGTTGGGCGTAATCCTTGTGACAAACCAAAGTGGCATCGCCGGATTGGACGACGATCAAGTCCTTCACCCCGAGTAGGGAAACGGTATGCCCCTTCTCCGCATAACTAAGATTCCCCCTCGAATCCATGGCCACTCCTCTGCCCTTAAATACATTGCCATCCTCATCCGCCGGGTAGTGGCGGGCAATCGCGGGCCACTCGCCGACATCATCCCAGTCAAAGGCAGACTCAAGCATGACCACACCTTCGGCTTTTTCCATGACAGCAAAGTCGATAGATATCTTTTGGAGGCGGGGATAGACCAGTTGCATCGCCTCGGCAATCGACCCGCTTTGTTCCCAGCTTTTGGAAAGCTCGTCCAGCCCAGAACTGAGCTCTGGGGCATGTTTTTGAATGGCGGATAGAATGACCGTGGGGCGCCAAACAAACATCCCGGCATTCCAAAAATATCCCCCCTCCTTCATATATTGCTCTGCCTTCTCGAGGTTAGGCTTCTCAACAAACCTTTCCACCCGGTGCACGGGTCGGGAACTGGAACGGATGGCCTCGCCCTGCTTAAGGTACCCATACCCGGTGGAGGGAAAATCGGGCTGTATCCCAATGGTCACAAGCGAGTCGCCTGCCTCAGCCGCCTCAAAGGCTCCCTCGAGCACCGCACGGAAACCGGCACCATCGGTGATAACATGGTCCGCAGGTAAAAGAGCGAAGGCTGCCCCGGAATGAGCCTGTTCCACCAGCAGGGCGGCCAACCCAACCGCCGCCGCGGTGTCCCGGCCCTGCGGTTCCCCGATCACCCGCCCTGGCAGTAAATTCGGGCAACTTTCCAGTACCGCCTCACGCTGCTCAACATTGGTGATGACAAATACATCCTCTGGGCAGACCAACCCTTCAAGTCGGTCCACTGTCTGGGCAAGCATGGGAGCATCGCCCACAATGGGCAATAAATGCTTGGGGCGCTTCAACCGGCTTTGAGGCCAGAATCTTTCGCCTTTCCCCCCAGCCATGATTACAACAAATCTTTTTTTCATCTTATGAAATACCCATGCAACTCACCTGCACGAATGCGAGGAAATTCAGAGATAGCCGAATAAAATCTTCAACTTATTCACCGGACTGCATCAACAGACCGCGGTTGCGGGCAGAGCGTATGGCAACCAGAAAGACGGAAATCCCAATGGCGAGATAGATGAGATTTAAACCACAGGCACGCCACATCAATTCTTCCCGCCAGACGCCTTCAAGAATCAACGAACGCATTCCTTCAAATATATAGGTAGTGGAAAGAAATTCGGCAACGCCCTGCATCCACGCTGGGAGAGTTTCCATCGGGTAATAGATACAGGAAAAAGGAGCGAGTAAAAAGGGAAGCATCCAGGTGAGGCTTTCCGCCCCCAAACCGTAGCGCAACAAAATGCCAGTCACCACCTGGGAAATTGCCCATCCTGTGAGGACAAGATTGAGAAAGAAACCCAGCAAGGGAAGCCCCATCTCAAAGACTGAAACGCCAAAGAAGGGAATCGCCAATAGGGCGGCCGGAGTCATCCCGATAAGGGTGCGGATCATACTAATTGTGGCCAGGGCGAGAATTAGTTCCCATGACCGCAGTGGACTGACAAAAAGGTTGGCCAGGTTCCTTGACCACATCTCCTCCAAAAAAGAGAGCGTGTAGCTAATGTGAGACCGGAAGAGAGAGTCCCAGACCAATACCGCGGAAATTAAGATTCCTCCGGCGGTGAGCTCCGGGCTCGAATCAGAAAAGTAGACTGAAGTGAACCCCCAGATAATCATCTGGATGGTGGGCCAGTATGCAATCTCAAGCAAACGGGGCCACGATGACCTCAGCAGGTAAAAGTACCTCAACAAAAGGGCGGAAATTCGGTGAATGGATCCCATGCAGAGTAACTAATCCTTGCGGTTAAGGGAAAGAAAGACCTCCTCGAGGCTCGGGCAATTGTACTGCTTCATCAGGGAATCAGGACTACCCTGATCGACAAGCCTGCCCCGGTTCATTAGCAACACATGGTCACATAGCAATTCCACCTCTCTCATATCATGGCTGGCAAAGAGAATGGTCGCACCAGTGGAATCACGATACTTTTTGAGACGCTCACGAATCCACAGGGAAACATCAGGTGAGAGGCTGGCAGTGGGCTCATCCAGGAGCAGGAAGTCCGGTTGATTGATTAGTGCCTTGACCAGCGAAACCCTGGTCTTCTGGCCGGAAGAAAGGCGACGTATGGGCTTTCTCAGCAATTCTCCCAGCCTGAATTCATCCGCCAGTTCTTCGATACGCTGCCGCGGTTGAGGCACCCGATAGAGCCGAGCAAACACGGAGAGGTTTTCCCAGACGGTCAGTCGTTGCGGGAGGTCCACATAGGGAGAGCAAAAGTTCATTCTCGTAAGAATGCTTCCCTTTTCCCGGGCAAGGTCCCGGTTGAAAATATGAACCGATCCGGTCGTGGGATTCAACAGCCCAAGAAGCATGGAGATGGTGGTCGTCTTGCCCGCCCCATTTCCCCCGAGCAATCCGGTTAAGGAACCCTTATTGAGAGAAAAGGAAAGGTGATCAACCGCCAAAAACTTCCCAAAGTACTTGGTCAGTCCACGAGCTTCCACCCTTATCTCCCTCTCAGTCATGGGTCATTTGGCAAAGGCTGGTTTGAACCAAGTGGGTAACTTCCTCGAGATTTCTACCGGAAAATAATTCATCATAGGAAAGCAATTTTGTCTGGGCCTCCACTTTGGAAAATGGCAGGGGAATGACAAACTGATCCCAGGATTTCAAACGGATACACCAGGAGTAAGTGAAGCTGAGCAGAAGGATGGGAGAACGGCTGAGCTTGGCAACCGTCATCGCTCCAGGTTTGGCTTCATACTTGGGACCCCGTGAACCATCTGGCGTAATCCCCACATCATTTCCTTCTTTCACTTTACCAACAAGTTCCCTCACTGCCTGGGAACCCCTTTTATTACGGGATCCCCGGATCGCATCGATGCCAACCCAACCGTAAAAAGTTTCCAACCATGCACCGTCCCGGCTTGCACTAATCAAACCGAAACACTTACGGCCCTTGCGGAATTTCTTCACCCAAATGCCCGCAAGGAAAAGACGGTTATGCCAGAGAACAAGAATGACTGGGGAATCTGAATCTAAGAGCTGGGAATATCCGTTTTGTGGCAAATATCGAATTCGAATTGAAAGGCACCACAAGCGATAAACAAGGCCAAATGGTATAAGAAGAATGGATAGAATAAAAGAGGTTCGGTGAGGGGAAAATCTCCTTCCCTCCGAAAGTTTGCTCATAATTATTTAGAAGAGACCATTTATCCCTACCTCCAAGGCATGGGCAGGCACTTCGTCCTCATAAAAGAAGCGATATCCCAAAAGAAAAGCAAGATGTTCGTTTGGATGAAAGCCTAAACCGAGGCCACCGCTCCCGATAAATGTTGTGTCTATTCTTGTGCGGTCGGTTCCTGGAGGTGTCACCATAGGAGAAGCAGAGTAATCCTCCACAACACTCACCCCGTAGCCCAAGTTAATGTTGGAATAAAACTTGAACCAATCGTTGAAATGATGATTATAACCAAACTCTAAAAAAGCAGCGAAGGTACTGGATGCACTTCCAGATATGAAATCATACTCTACCCCTCCTGACTTTTCGTAACTATGTTTACGGTCATGTTTATTTTTGCGATATAACCCGCCCCCTCCAAAACTGAACCCATTCCATTGGTAACCACCAGATAGAGTGAGGGAAAAACCAGGATCGTATTCACGGTGCTTGGACTTATCACCCGCGAAATGAGAACTTTTTCCCCGGTATGGAAAGGTAATCCCTGGATGTAGGATGAGATAGGCGACTGTATCTTTTGCCTGGACTGGTTGAACATGAAGCTGAGTCTCGTTTTCCGCGGAAGAAAAGGAAGAATCAATAACTGTAGTGTCTGGCGGCAAATCCGGAGTTAGATTATCAGAGGAGGGTGAGGGAGAATTAACCTCAAAAGCAAGTTTCTGAGAGTCACCGGACTTCGAGTAGGAAGGAAGGGGGCGTCTGCTCATTCTGGACGGTGGAGGAGATTCTTCCATTTGCTCTTCAATCTTTGGCAAGGAGGGGGGCGAAACCTCTCCTTGGGCGAATGGGTTTTGATAATTCTGGCCACTGCCTATACCAAAAAATCTCTGATTGAATTTTTCCTGCAAGGAATGAAGACGTCGTGAATAGTCATTCATCTCGTCTTTCATGAATTCAATCTTTTGTTGTTGATAAAAACTCTTGTCACCCAAGCGGTCAAAATAGTCGTAGGCACTGCGCTCTTGTGCTGGAGAGTAACTTTGCCCAAAAGCATGCCCTAAAAACCAACCAAATGAGGTGGTCAGAAAGAATTTAAATACTGTGGTACAGATAGCCTTTATCATCAGTTCGATCCATTATCCAAAAAATCATTTCAAGGGCAAGGCAACCTTGAATCACAAGTTTCCGAAAGTGAACCTAAAAAGAAAGATTCAACGGTGCCTTTCAACCGACTTTTGAAAGTACCAGACAAGCAGATGGAATCCAATAAGGTACATAAAGTTTACCATCAAGCCTCCATAAAAAGCAGTACGCAAACCATCTTCCCTCCGAAAAGCCCGGTGATGTCCGCCGAGATTTGCCTTAATAATTTGAGCCTCCGTTAAATTACTGCGCGGGTCCCAGAGCTCGGGTGGAAGTTGTTTCTTCCGTACAAATGCCGGCACCTCAGGCTCCACATTCCTGATGATCTCCCAGTAATCTCTTTTGGGCATGCCGAGTAAAGGCCCAACCTTGATTTCCCTGTAAAAGGTGAGCTGAATAATCAGGGCGGTAATCAGGAGAATGCCTTGTGAGAAAAGCCAAACTTTTGTCTTTAGTTTCATTTTGAATGAATAATTATTGGAAGATCCGCATCTAGGCAAAACCGAATCGAAAGAGTAGAGTGTCCCCAATCAATCACTTCTAGGTTGCCAAGGTCATGGAAAGTTATGCTAAAAGGAAACCGGTAGATGAGGAAAGGAATCTTCTATGGATTACTCTTATGGTCAGCCAACCTGTGGTTGTGGGCTGACACCGCCCATGTGGTGCAAAAAAACGAAACCCTCGGCGGCATTGCATCCCGCTATGGGGTTTCCGTTTCCACGCTGCAGGCATACAATGGCATCTCCAACCCCAACCTTCTTTATGTCGGCAAAAAACTGAAAATTCCTTCAGGAAATGTTCGGGAGGTCAACTATGTGGTCCGTAAGGGAGAAAATCTCGGTCTGATTGCAAAACGGTTTGGAGTGTCCGCAAGTGACCTCGCCCTGATCAATCGGATTAGCCGGCCCGACCTTATCCGGGCTGGGCAGAAACTCACCATACCGCTGTCCGGCTCCCGTCGCCCAACCTCAACCAATTTACTCGACAGTTCGACCCTTTCCAAGCTGAACGCCATCCGCCCGGTCTCCGGGAAATGGCAACGTATCATTATTCACCACTCTGCAACCCCCATCGACGATGCGGTCAACATGCACAAGGTACACCTCGCCCGGGGGATGAAAAACGGACTGGCCTACCACTTTGTGATTTCCAACGGTTCCCGCAAGGCACGGGATGGAGAAATTTACATCGGCAGTCGATGGAGTGGCCAGCAGGATGGCGGACATGTTAAAAAGCAGGCATGGAACCGGACCAGTATTGGGATTTGTCTGATCGGAAATTTTGAGGTTCGCCCGCCCACTTCCAAACAGCTTTCCGCATTGGAAGGCCTTTGCGAATATCTGATGAAGCGATGCAACCTTCAGGCAGGGGGTGTGACCACACACACCCTCTTTCACCCCAAGCACACCGTCTGCCCGGGAAAACATTTTTCCCTCACCTCCCTACGGCGACGCCTGATTGATTGAGCTTACTGCAGGGAAGCCAAATATTCTTTGTCCCGGGCAAATAAAACTTTGCCCAACCTTGACTCCGCGTTGCGGGCAAAGGCTTCCCTGAATTCGCAAAGATTAAAAATTTGATCAACTGAATGGGTTAGTTCCGTCATCGCCAATGGCTGCAAAACCTTTTCACAGGCATTACGAAACCCGGCCTGGCTTTGCTTTCTTTTCCACCGGTCCATCCAAAAACCAACCATGTGGATATCCTCAAATATCAAACTTCGTGTAGGGAACCTCACTGCGTTTCCATCCATCGCACCAAAGGTCACATGAATGCCCCCCGGTTCCAGGCAGCGGGTCAGGCGGACGGCACTTCGTCCACCCACTGAATTCAATGCCAGTTTTGCCCCTTCCCCCTCAGTAAATTCCCTCATCCGGGCAGGCGCATCATCATCATCCAGCCAAACTTCTTTCGCTCCCAAACATTTAAGATCTGGCATGTGAGCAGGATTACGGATCAGACTGACACAGGTAACACTGAGCTTTCGGCAGAGTTGGATCACACTTTGCCCGACCGCAGAATTGCCCGCATTCTGTACGATGACATCCCCCGGATTCAGGTACTCAAAGTCATGCAGCAATCGCCAGGCAGTCAGCGGATTGAGCAGAGAAAGCGCCAACTGTATAAAGGGTACGAGGGCGGGAAAGAGAATGAGGTCATCCGCTTTGGCCAGTTGGTATTCCTGCCAAGTTCCCTGGTCTTCAATGAGGGCGACGGGACGGCCAAGAATTTTCTCGTCCACTCCCTTCCCGACTTTTACAATCGTGCCCACCCCTTCCCTTCCGCCAATGGCCGGAGGTATGCGGGGACGGCCATACGACCCCTGAATCAGACCGAGGTCTGAGGGATGGATCGGACTTGCCTGCATTTCAATCAGTACCACACCGGGCCCGGGCACAGGGACCGGGCGTTCAACTACCTGAAGAACATCCTGGGGAGTACCATAAGCCGAGTACTCCAAGACGCTTTGACGGGCAGGAATTTCTTTGGTTGAGGTCACGATGGATCAGTGTAGCAAATTCTGCCCAGGGGGCGATTGAAAAGAAGACACCCGAACCATCTTCGGGCAAAAAAGAGAAACTTAAAAAATAAAGGTTAGGTCCGGGTGCTGACTACTTAATTTTCGGTAATCATGCTCCCTGACCGCGGATTGCCAGAGGTATATTTTGTGGATTGAATTTGCCCGGCAGAGTAAATTAACACCATGAGCGCTCACCTTGGTCTCCGAAAGATTAACTGAGCGAATGGAAGGAAGTCCGCCAAGGGGGGACAGGTGCTCATCCGCAATTTTGCACCCACTGAGATTGAGTTCCGTCAGCTTGCTCATCCTGGCAATCTCCTTAGAGCTTTGTCCACTTATTGCGGTGCGGCGAAGGTCGAGTTTGGTGATCCTATCATAGATCGGCTTTAGTTCCAGCAGGGTGGTGTCGTTTATGTGTTGATGCCGTGTCACCACCCGCACATCCAACAGGGAACTGCCTTTACCCACCGGGCGGATGAGCAGACCTGTCTTTTTGCGAATTTGGGAAATTTCAGAGGAATTAACCGGAGCAACCCCATCCCCGAGCTTTTGATAAAAGGATACAAACTGAGGGATGTATAGGCTGGACTGATGGTCTTGCCGGATAAGGTCATCCAATCCATCCTCCGCACCCACCCATGAACCAAAATCCACCCCCTGCCCAATCCACTGGCGTAAGATTTCGCATTGCTCGTGACTGAGGGGGGCACCCTTGGGTGGCATACGGTCATCGTCATCTGCTGCCAGAATCACCCGGTTGTATAGAGGGCTCTTACTGGGGTGGTTGACTTCGATCACCGCAGCATCCTGAGAGCCAAACATGATATGGGCCAAGCCATCCAGCCGAAGCCCTGCCTTTGGGCGGATCATCCGGCCATTCTTTTCATAGGGTGCCTGATGGCATTCGATGCAACGGTCCTGCAAAATGGGCCAGACCTCACTCTCAAAGTCCACGGGACTTCCAAGCAAAACCAGGGGTAAAAAAAGAGAAACAAAAGATCGAAAAGGCATTGAATAAGAGAGTAACTGAGTTGTGGGGTTACTTTCGAGCAGAATGACTCCGGAAAATAAAAATTATTTGAGGAATTTACAGTTGAAAATCTGATTCCTGAATCTATGGGTACGCCCTATGCAACCTTCTTTATTCCTGCAAACCCTACTTCGTTGAACGACTCCTGGACGGCCTACCTGCTGGCTCTTTTTGCGGGTCTGATTTATGCAATGGGAGCAATCCTGGGAAAGAGAGGACTGGAACTTGGCTCAGGGCAATTGCGTTCGGTCATTCTTTCCAACCTCATTCTTTCCCTTTGTTTTTTGCCCCACCTCTTCATTGCCCCGGGTTGGCCCGATATCAATGAGCTTGCGACCGGGGCATGCCTGGGATCGATTTTCCTCCTTTCCCAGGTCCTTTTATTTCGAGCCCTACAGGCGGGTGATGCCTCGATGGTCTCTCCCTTGATGGGGATTAAGTCCGTACTGGTGGCCGCTTTTTTGGTAGTCTTTGGGTTATCCTCTCAGCCCATCACCGCAGAGACCTGGCTAGCCGCTCTCCTCGCTGCAGTCGCCGTCGCCCTGATTGGCTGGCCATCCAAAACTGGGCAGACCAACTGGAAGGGCATTGGACTGGCCATTCTCTCCGCCGCGTCCTTTAGCCTGCTCGACTCCCTCGTTCCCCACTTTAGTCATCAAAGTAACCCCATACGTATGCTCTTCTGCATCTTTGGTTCACTGGGTGTACTGACCCTCCTCCTCGTGCCATGGGCTGAGCATCCCATCTTTCGAAGATCATTGCCTTGCGACCGCTGGGCCTGGTCGAGTGGCTCCCTCATCGCCCTGCAGGCTGTCTTGATGTCCATGGCGGTGGCCTGCTACCGCATACCAACCGAGGTTAACATTGTGTATTCGACCCGTGGATTTTGGACAGTTCTTTTGGTCGCTTGGGCCGGGGCCCACCTTGGGTTGCACGAAGGGAACCTCGCCCGTTCAACCAAGCTCAGAAGGGTACTGGGTTCCCTTCTGCTGGGGATAGGCATTCTTCTGATCGCCTAGGCGGCACCCTACCCTGCCTCGGTAATTCGTTGAAGGAGTATTTCCATGACCAACGGGTGGGTGCCGAGGTTGTCGGCACGGTGAACCGAGAGTTCAGGTAGGCGATCGGTAAAAGGGAGGACAATCTGCTCGAGGTCACCACCGGGCCCGGCATGCCTGCCCGGAAGAAGAAAAAATTGCGAGAGGATGATTTCCCGTACACCCGTGCCGACCCATTTCTCCAGCAGGGATTCGAGCAGGGGATCATTAAAATCATACTCGGCACCCTCTCTCCTTTCCATCGCACAGGTGGAAAAGCCTGTAACCTGGTTAGCCAGAAGTTGCTGGCACCTCTGCCCCACTTCTTCTCTGACTTGGTTTACCTCTTTCAATGGAGTTCCATGGTCGACCATGGCCACATGGGCACGGGGCAGGCCGGATCGCTGAATTGCCTCTCGGCATCGCTCGGCCAGGGCACGGGGCAAACGGTCGTCCCCCTGCCTGTAGAGCACATCAAGAATGCGAAAATGCCTGCCTACCCCCCGCTCCTGCCAGAGGGCAAGGTTACGGGGCAGCCAATCAGTCACCGCGAGACTGGGCCCGAGAAAAAAAGGGATCACACAGATATGAGATAATGCCTCCGCTTCCGCGGATTCCAAAAAGCACTGCATTGACTGGGCAGGCTGTCCATCAAGTTCTTCTGCGTTTACTTTGTGGGAGTGCATCAACCCCATCGGGATGACGGCCCGGCCGCACAAACCGGAAAGTTGAACCGCAATTTCCCTCAGGGTTCGCACAGATTCCGCCCGTAGTGACCCATTATCGACCAGGAAATATTTTTTTTTGCTCAAGCCTTTTCCCATTGACGATCATGTTGGTGCGTGCAAGGAAATAAGTGTGGAAGGTCAGAATGATGGGTTCTGGTCAAAATTAATTAAAGCGGGAGTTAGTTATGAAAAGTAAAGTGTGGTATGCAGTTATTGCAATTCTGAGCATTGGAATATCCAGTTGCTCCAAAACGAAGTCTTTGTCTCCAGAGGACACGGCCCTTATTAAGGGAAGCGATCGGGGAAATTTTGTCACCATAACCGGTGTGTCCAATAATGAGGACGAGTTTTCGCCTCTGGGTGATCAGATCCAAGGTGCAAACGGGACAGATGGCCTCGCCCCCCAGGATCCGTTTTGGAGTGATAATGCACTCGCCCAGGGTGAGCGGCCCTTTGAACCGATTTTCTTTGGTTTTGACCAGTATAACATCGGTGCCGATGAACGGGCAAAGTTGCAGGATGTGGCTACCTTTCTCTCATCCAATCAAAACTCGAGAATACTCATTGAGGGATATTGTGACTGGAAAGGAACTCCTGCCTACAACAAATCGCTGGGGGATCGCCGTGCGTCCAGTGTAAAACAATACCTGATCGACCTCGGTTCGGATGCATCCCGCATAGAAGTTCTCTCCATGGGGGATGAACTGGCGACTCCCAACGCCGATTCGACCACTTCAGCACTCGAGCGCAAGGCCCATTTCGTCGTTCTTGGCGACTCCTAAGCTCTGGTCCCATGCCCAATCCGGGCCTACATTCCCTGTGTGCAATTCTTCTTGTCCTTGGGATAAGTTGTGCACGCAATGTCGAACCGAAAAGCAGTTTTTCCCGGGGTCCTGAATCCACCCTCTCCGACCCCACCCGCGAATTTGGGGAAGAAATCAATGTGGTCTCTCCGGCCGGTTCCGCCTTACTGGGAAAATTAGGGACACCCGACCTTCTCCTTCAACGCGACCCCAAACTGGACACCTTTGGCGACCCCTTCAATGTGGCCCGGCCCTTTGAGCCTGTCCTCTTTGACTTCGACCAATACAATATTTCCCAGAGCGAGCGCGAAAAAGTGGTGCAGGTGGCAAACTTTCTCAAACAAAACCCCTCTGCCCATCTTCTAATCGAGGGATACTGCGACTGGAAAGGAACTCCTGCCTACAACAAGGTGCTAGGAGAGCGGCGGGCTTCCACCATCAAGGTATTCATGGTCGAATTGGGGGCCGACCCCAACCGTATAGACACTCTTTCAATCGGCGATGAATCCGCTATACCCAATGCCAACGGGGACGAGGCCCGGCTCGACCGGCGTGCCGATTTCCTAATCACCAAGGACTCGATCTGAGCGGTTTCAATCCCCGGCTAGGCCGAGGAAAAATGCCTCAAAGGTATCAATCGCCCGGTTCATTATCTCCAAGTTAAAACTTTCATCCGGAGCGTGCAGGTTGTCCTCATTGGTGAACAAACCTAGCATCAGAGAGTCCAGGTCGGCAATTTCCTTTAGGTCGCGAATAATGGGTATGCTTCCGCCCTCTCTTAAGTAAAGTGGCCTCTTCCCAAAACATTGCTCAATACATTGTTCTGCCAGAGGGAATGCCCGGTTCATCAGAGGTTTGGTGCACTCAGGAGCACCAGGTTTCCCGGGAGGCAAAATGACATAGGGGTCTCCCCCTCCCTTCACCTCCACTTCCACCCGCACGGAGGGAGGAAAAGCGGATTGTAAAGCGGATCTTACTTTTTCGGAAATATCCTCTGCCGATTGGTCAGGAACCAGGCGACAGGTAATCTTGGCAAAAGCCTCGGCGGGGATAACGGTCTTTGATCCCTCTCCCTGGTATCCACCGCCCAGTCCGTTAAATTCAAGGGTCGGACAAAAACGGATAGCCTCTAATGGAGAATATCCTGGAGGAGGGAAGAAGGACGGGGTTCCCAAAAACTCGGCGTAGGCAGACTCTGTAATAGGTAACCGGCTAAGTTCCTCGCGTTCCCATTGCTCGGGCGGTGTGACTGCATCATAAAAACCCGGCACCGTCACCCGCCCCTCGGCATCGTGCAGCGATGAACATGCCTGCACCAAGGCCTGCAAAGGATTGAGCAACGCCCCCCCATGCACCCCGGAATGGAGGTCCTGCTTGGGCCCGTAAACTTTTACCTCCAGGGCAACGAGGCCACGTAGACCGGTGGTGATCGCAAGTTGCTCCGGGCCGGGACTACCCGTATCTGAGACCAACAGGAAATCGCCCTGGAGACGGTCCTTCCCCTGCTCCAAAAATTCCCGAAAGCTCGGGCTGCCAATTTCTTCTTCTCCCTCGATTAAATAAGTGATGCGCAGGGGAAGATCCGGGTTTTTCTTAAGGGCACGGGCAAGGGCGGCCATGTGGACAATTTGTGGGCCCTTGTTGTCGGCGGCTCCGCGACCATACAATCTACCATTTCTTTCCACCGCCTCAAAGGGGTCACTGTTCCACAAATTCAGCGGATCAGGCGGTTGCACATCGTAATGCCCATAGATCACAATCCCTGGCCAGGAGGGATCACCACGGGTGGCCACAATCACCGGGTGGATGGGGGTTGGCACATGCTCCACTTCAAAACTAAGTTCCCTCAGACAGGAAGAGGCAAATTCTCGGGCCCCACTCACTCCCTCAGCAAAGCAGGAATCTGCCGAGACGCTGGGGAAAGAAACATATTTCTTCAATGCCCCGACCGGATTATCCAACAGGGCACTCATGGATTAGGCCTTTCTCTACGGGCTTCCTTTGCCTGCCTGTACAAGCCCAGGGCATGGGGCATTTTTTCCTCAAGAAATTGAATCCGGTTTCCCGGGTTTGGATGGGTGGAAAGAAACTTGGGCATTCTCCGCTTACCAGCCTTTGCCTGCATTTTTTCCCAAAAACTTACTGCCCCCCGAGGGTCGTATCCTGCCATGGCTGCATAGTAGAGCCCGCGGTGGTCGGCCTCCTGTTCATTTGCCCGGCTAAATGGGAGGGCCACTCCCACGGTAGATCCCACCCCATAAGCTGTGCGGCCGATCATCCGCTCAGTGGAACTTTGGTTACGCAGAGCCACATCCAGAATCACCCCACCGACCCCCAGACCGACTGCCTGGCTCATTCGTTTATTGCTGTGGCGCAGGGCGACATGGGCAATCTCATGTCCCATAACCGCGGCAATTTCATCCTCATTTCCGGCAGCCAGATCAATCAGACCGGTGTTTACTCCGACCTTCCCGCCCGGCATGGCAAAGGCATTGGGTTCTTCTTTTTGAAAGACCACAAACTCCCACTCCGTACCTGGCAGGTCAACCTGGGCCACTCCGGCAATTCGCTGCCCGATTTCCCTGATCATCTTCTGATGTGAGAAGTTGCCGGAGAGGTTTTCCTTCTCCTTCATTTTGGAAAATTCCTTCTTGGAACGACGGGCGAGGTTTTCGTCCGAAAGCATCGCCTGCCCACAACCGCCCAGAAAAAAAAGCCCAGCGAAGCATACTGCAGAAAGAGGCAGGATCCACCTGGACAAAAAAGAAAGTTTCATTATTTCCATGCTTAGCAAAGAGTGCCTGCTTCTCAAGCCTGGATATTTAAGAAAAAGCGGGCGATTGCTCCCTAATGCTTAAAGTGACGGTTACCGGTGAAGACCATGGCGAGGTTGTGCTCATTGGCAGCGGCAATCACCTCCTCATCCCGCACACTTCCCCCCGGTTGAATCGCCGCTGTGGCCCCCGCCTCCGCTGCTGCCACCAATCCGTCCGCGAAAGGAAAAAACGCATCCGAGGCAATGGAGGACCCTTGCAGTGAGAGTTTGGCTTCCCCCGCTTTCCACACGGCAATTCTCGAACTGTCCACCCGCGACATCTGCCCCGCACCGACTCCCAGGGTGCACTCATCTCCAGCATAAACAATGGCGTTGCTTTTGACATGGCGGACCACCCGCCAGCCAAAAAGCATGGACCTCCATTCCTGCTCCGTGGGTTGCCTCTCAGTAACCACCCGAAATTCTTTCGGATTGATTCGTTTCTGGTCACGGTCCTGAATCAGATATCCACCCGGCACAGTTCGCACCTCTTGCAAGGTCTCTGGACCGAACCCACACTTGGAGACCAACAGGCGAAGGTTTTTCTTTTTCTCAAAAAAGGAGAGGGCCTCCGTGGTGAATCCGGGAGCAATGATAACCTCACAAAAGATCTCCCCAATTTTTTGGGCCAAAGCGAGGTCGAGGGTATTATTGACCACGATAATACCACCAAAAGGGGCCTGACGGTCCGTGGCATAGGCAAGTTCCCAGGCTGTCTCCAAATCATCCGCACTGGCCACCCCGCAGGGATTGGTATGCTTTAAAATTGCGACCGTCGGACGCTCAAATTCCCCAATCAGGTAGGCCGATGCGGAGATATCAAGGATGTTATTGAAGGATAATTCCTTGCCCTGCAACTGGTCGAAATAATCGAGAAACTCCCCGTAAAGAGCAGCCTGTTGGTGGGGGTTTTCCCCATATCTCAGCCCCATCGCCTTGGGAGAGGAAACCTCCAAGTTTGAGGGCAAACCAGAAATAGAGTCTAAATCGGGCACCTCTTCGGCTTCGCGTTGAAGGTAATCACTGATTGCCCGGTCATAGGAGGAGGTGCGGGCAAATACTTTTTGGGCAAGTTCCTGCCGCAGGGCGGAGGAGTCAACCGACCCACCAAGGGATGCAAGGACACGGTCATAATCTTCCGGGTCACACACCACGGTGACATCGCGGTGGTTTTTCGCCGCACTCCTCAGCATGGAGGGACCGCCAATATCAATCTGCTCGATCGCCTCGGCAAAGCTTACTCCAGATCGGGCAACCGTCTCCTCGAAAGGATAAAGGTTGACCACCACCAAATCGATCATCCGGATGCCATGCTCGGAGGCGGCTGCCTGATGGGAGGGATTGTCGCGCAGGCAAAGCAGTCCGCCGTGGATCATTGGATGCAGGGTCTTAACCCGTCCATCCATCATTTCCGGAAATCCGGTGTGATCACTCACATCGGTGACGGCAATCTGCTCTTCCCGGAGAAGACGGGCAGTCCCCCCGGTGGAAAGCAGCGTAAACCCATGTTCTTCCGCCAGGGCACGAGCAAAGGGAGCCAACCCACTTTTATCACTCACAGAAAGCAAAGCATATTTTGACATTCTTTCCCTTTCTGCTCCCTCTGCAATTCCAAGCAAGCGTATTCCATTAATTGTGGACAACTCATTACCCAGCTTGGAAAAGAATTGGTCTTTTTCACTTCCATGATAGGGTCAATTGATATTTTGATCTATGGTACAGGAAGGCAGTATAGAAATAGATGGACTCAGTGCCCAGCTCGACAAACTGGTCCACCACAAGGAAAAATCGACCGTGGATGGGCTTCATCTGCATGCCTTCATTTATTTCATCACCATCAGCAACCTCTCCGACAGAAATATCACCCTGCTAGGCAGAAAATGGATTCTCGTCAATGAGGACGGTACCCAAACCGTGGTGGAGGGAGACAAAATTGTCGGCGAATGTCCAGTGCTCATACCCGGAGGTTCTTTTTCATACAACAGTTACCATGTCACTCATTTATCGGCCGAAGCTAAAGGGGCTTTTCATGGCGTCGATCAGTTCGGTAATAAGGTACATGTAAGAATGGAGCCTTTCCGGTTGGAAGTGCCCAATAACCCAAACTCCCACCCGTCCCCTTCATGATCATCCAGGATTTAAATCCCCACGGTGGGATCGGGGCAAACTGCACTGCATGTAAGATCGGACCCTTTCAGTTCGTCCTGGATGCCGGCCTGCACCCCAAATATGCCGGGAAGGATTCCTTGCCCCGACTCGACCTTCTCCCTCCAGACTCGGTCGACTTTATTTTGCTTTCCCATTGCCACCTCGACCACCTCGGCAGCCTGCCCCTGCTTTCCCGCAACCATCCCCGTGCTCCCCTTTTTCTGAGTTACCCAAGTTCCATTCTTGTCCGCCGGATGTTATCCAACTCTCTCGCGGTAATGAAGCGCCAGCGCAGCGAACTCAACCTCCCCGAACTCCCCCTCTACGGGCGGTCTGACTTATCTTCTCTTTACGAAAGAATGGAAGTTCTTCCCTTAGAGGAAACCACTCTTTTTGAAAAAGAAGGCCATGCCATCGAAATCACCGCCTATCATGCCGGGCATGTGGCCGGGGCGGTTTCCTTCGAACTAAAGTATGATGGGAAGCGAACGTTTTTTACCGGGGATGTGCTCTTTAACGACTTGCGTACCCTCGATGGGGCTCAACTTCCCCGACACCCCATCGATACCCTGGTCATGGAAACCACCCGAGGCGGTGCCGAACGGCCGGCAGGCAGGCAAAGGGAAGCCGAAATTGTCCGCCTTCTGCAGGATGTACGAAAAGTACTTAATCGGGGGGGCTCCGCATTGATTCCTGTATTTGCCCTCGGTCGGATGCAGGAAATGCTCGTAGTACTCGATGAGGCCCGGAAAAAAAAGGCCCTCCCCCCCACTCCCGTATTTTGTTCTGGGTTGGGCATGGATCTGGTCAACCACATCCACCAGATTTCCCAGAATTTCAACCGTGTCCAATTTTCCCGCAAAGTATTGCGAAGCCTAGGTGCCCAGCCCTTGCCCCGCAAGATTCAGCCTGGGGAACCTCTCCCCATGCAGGGCATCTACCTAGTAAGCAGTGGCATGATGGTGGAAAACACGCCTTCCTACATGCTCGCTTCCTCCATGCTAGGGGATGACCGCAACGGCATTTTCTTTGTCGGGTATTGCGACCCCTCCACCCCCGGCGGACAACTCCTACCCTGCAAGCCGGGGGATGAATTTTTATTCGAACCGATCGATATCCTCGAAAAGGTACGGGCAATGGTGCACCAGTACGACATGAGCGGCCATGCTGACCGCGAGGAACTCCTCGCCTTTGCCGAATCGGTAAGTCCACGAAAAATCGTCCTGCACCACGGAGATCCCGAGGCCCGTGCCTGGTTTTCTAAAATGTTTGCCGAGCGAAACCTCCCCGTGCTCGACCCCGAACCCTTAATGGAGTATGAAGTCTGAGATGAACGATTCTAACGACCTTGCCTCCCAATTGGACCAAATTTTCGAACGCCCATCCGGCCGTGCTCTTGACCAGATGCGAACGGTCGACTTTCAACTCGGCATCGCCCCCCATGCCAATGGTTCGGTCCTATGCTCCTTTGGTGACACCCGGGTGATCTGCTCGGCGATGATTGAAGACCGGGTGCCCGGTTGGATGCGTCAGCAAAAAATACAAGGTGGTTGGCTTACCGCAGAATATAGTATGCTTCCCTATGCCACCCTTACGCGAAAAGACCGCCCCATCTCCCGGGGCAGACAGGACGGGCGCAATATCGAAATTCAGCGGTTGATCGGGCGTGCCCTCCGGGCTGTGCTCGATCTTAAAAAGCTCACTGACAAGACCCTCTGGATCGACTGCGATGTCCTTCAGGCAGATGGCGGCACCCGCACCGCATCCATCACCGGTGCCTGGCTGGCTACCCGCATTGCGGTTAATGGACTGCTGGCCGATGGCAAGCTCAAGGAAGACCCCATCCGCGATCATCTCGCCGCCATCAGTGTGGGGATTTACCGTGAAAAATGTGTGCTCGACCTCGATTACCCCGAGGACAGGGATGCCACAGTTGATGCCAATGTGGTCATGACCGGATCCGGGGAATTTGTTGAAGTACAGTCTTCTGGCGAAGAGGCGACCTACTCCCGGGCTCAGCTCGATGAGTTACTCGGATTGGCCGAAAAAGGAATTGGTGAGTTAGTCGAAGCTCAAAAAGTGAAGTTTGCCTAACCCGCTTCCTTTTTCCCTGGGGCTACTCTTCTTTTTGCAAATTATTCCCTCCACTCGGCAATGCGGAGGAAACGGCTTGCGTACACTGGACCACCCATGCATCCAGCTCTTCCTCTGCAAGCCAGCGATAGGCTTTGCGTAGACAATAGAGCAGACCGACCGGGAGAAGGATGGCCAGAAGAATGATTTTTTCGATCACCAGAACGAAGAGTGCAGTCAGGCAGTCCATGATTTCCGTGAAGTTTGACTTCAGGTAGACCAAGGCATTTTGGAGGGTGGTCGCCCGTCCCTTCATCCACTCGGCGTAATAGGCCACCTTATACCCGATCTGCCGAAAAAAATCAGGCAGAAACCCAAAGGCATCTTCCGGGCTTGAAGAAGACGAAACCTCCGGAGCTTCCGTCTCAAACTCCGCCCAGGCCAGTTCCTTCACTTTGGAAAGTTGAGTAGTTTGCTCCGCGATCCGTGGATCAAAATAATGCCCGTTTAACTGGGTTCCAAGAAAGCAGAGTACGGGGGTGGATGCCCGCAGGAGTAGAAGCAGGATAGCCAACCGACCGCTCAGCCGGGCAAACCGGCCTCCCCGACCCCATAACAAAAAGCCCAGAAAGATGCAGAGCGACAGGTAGAAGGGAAAGACCCCGTAGCTGTTGATGATGCCCAGGACGATCCGTTGGGCCCCGAGCATGGCCATGGAATGGACGCAGGCTTCAGAAAGACGTTCCACCGCATCATTGATTGGATCGAGAATCTGCCCAGCCTCGTATTCCAACCCAACCCCCCATGGGCTGATACTGATGCTCGATTCCTGCAGGGAGGACACCCCGCCATTGATCACCCGGCAGGTGGCATAAGTGGATGCAGAAAGCACGATGCTTTCATTGAGGTACCGTTTGGCATAGGTCTGATTGGCGGGTGCAATCCAGTAATAATCAAGAAAGGCAACAA
>Ga0181596_10001645_pt1 | contig 22325 bp, 21 predicted proteins | sample 041ome_6_FD_148655 | JGI IMG/M metagenome (GOLD analysis project Ga0181596, IMG submission 148655) | Coastal salt marsh microbial communities from the Groves Creek Marsh, Skidaway Island, Georgia - 041402US metaG (spades assembly) | ecosystem: Environmental > Aquatic > Marine > Intertidal zone... | reverse complement strand
GCTGGAGCAGAGGTTGAAGTTGATGGAGAAGCTCTCATAAACGCTAGGGTTCTATCTGATATGGTTAGAAAACTACCAAGAGGAGAGGTGGTTTTCTCAGATATTGGAAGCGAACTAAGAGTAGAGCAGAATAAACTAAATTTTACCTTAAGAAAACTAGATGAAAAAACCTATCCAGAAACCTTACTTGAGACAAATTACGAGAACGAGAAAAGTCTTGAAATAGACCCTAACGAACTTTTTGAATCTTTAAAAAAAGTAGGGATAGCGGCCTCACCAGAAGGAGGAAGACCTATATTAACTGGTGTTTATTTCAACAACGAAAACGATAAAACCGAATTAGCAGCTACAGACAGTTACAGACTTGCAACACACGACCTAACAAACTTCCCAATAAAAGATGCAGGTATTTTATCATTTAGATCTCTAAACGAAACAGCAAAAATTTTCGAACAAACTGAAGGAACTATATATATAAACTCAACTGAAAGAGAGCTTCATTTTTACAACGATAAGTTTTCGGCATCTATAAGAAAACTTGAAGGAAGTTTTCCAGAATATGGAAATCTTTTTCCCAAAGAAACAATTTTTTCTATTGAAGTAAACAAAAGCGAAATACTTGAAACACTAGACCGAGCAACGGTTGTGGCAGAAGGTTTCATACCCGTAAAACTTGAAGTCGCCGACACAGAAACCTTAAAAATAACAACAATAAATAAGGACATTGGTGGTGGTACTGAAGAGGTTTCAATAAAAACATTAGGTTTAGAAGTAGGTGACGTTAGTGGTTTTACAATGTCTTTCAACCCCAACTATTTAATTCAAGGAATTGAAGTCTTAGACGGGAACACTGTATATATGAGGTTTTCAGGAAACGAGAAACCTGTTGTCATTCAAGGAGAACATGAGACATTTAGGTATTTATTAATGCCTGTTAGACCAAGTTAATGGAGTCAACTGAACCAACTAAAATAAATGCTGAAAGAAACAACCTTGGTATCAGTTTTGAAAAATCAAAAAAAATAGAAAACTATTTTAATAAAAATAAATACACGTGGTCAAAAGAAATTTCCTTAGGGCCTGTTTTAAACAACAAAGCGATCATCTATACAAAATCAAAAAGAGTAAAAGATATTGTTCAATTTGAAGAGCAAAAAATACTTATAGACATTGAGAAAAAGCTAAATATTAAACTACTTTCTATCGATGTTCAAATCTTGAATAACACACAATAATTGTCTATTTCTACTAAAATGGGAGTTCAGCAAGGGGCTGTACACAAAAAAATATAGAAACGTTTCTTAGGAGATCTGTGCCAAAAAAAGACTCAAACACCTATGATTCTAAAGATATAAAAATTCTTGAGGGTCTTGAAGCTGTTCGTAAAAGACCAGCTATGTATATCGGTTCAACTGGGCCAATAGGATTACACCACCTTATATGGGAGGTTGTTGATAACTCTGTTGATGAAGCTATGGCTGGAAGGTGTACATCAATTGAGATTCAGTTAGAAAAAAACGGATCAGTAACTGTTGCTGATAACGGGAGTGGAATTCCTGTTAAGCCACACCCAAAAACAAAGGTTTCAGCTTTAACTACAGTTCTCACAACGTTACACGCTGGTGGAAAATTTGAATCAGGAGCATATACAGTCAGTGGAGGTTTACACGGAGTTGGAATATCGGTTGTTAATGCACTCTCTACTTTCGTAAAAGTTGAAGTACAAAGAGATGGTCATGTTTGGAATCAAAATTTTGATTATGGTAAACCAACTTCAAAAATTAAAAAAGGCAAAGCATCTAAAAAAACCGGAACAAAAGTAAATTTTCTACCGGATCCAGAAATTTTTACTGAAACCCAAGCCTTTGAGTACAACATAGTTTCAGAAAGAGTTAGACAAACAGCCTTCTTAAACAAAGGATTAAAAATAATTCTTAAAGATAACAGAGTAAAACCTGCAACAAAAGAAGAATTTCTATATAAAGGTGGACTTGTTGATTTTGTCGATTATTTAAACGATGGTCACGAAGTCTTGCATGAAAAAATCATCTCTTTCTCAGACAAAGCAAAAGATTCAGAAATAGAAGTTGCAATGCAGTGGAAGGCTGAAGACGAAGTAACAATTAAAAGTTTTGCAAACAACATCCACACCTTAGAAGGTGGAACACACGAAGAAGGACTCAGAACAGCGGTTACCAAAGCAATCAATGATTTTGCAAAATCTAGAAACCTACATTCTGATATTTCACTAACTGGAGATGATATTAGAGAGGGTTTAACAGGTGTAATTTCTGTAAGAGTTCAAGAACCTCAATTTGAAGGTCAAACAAAGACTAAATTGGGAAATACTGAGATGAAATCCAAGGTTCAAGTATTAGTCAACCAAGAATTTCCAAAATGGCTTTCTAAAAATACAAAAGAAGGTAGAGCAATTGTGGAAAGATGTGCTTTGGCAGCTAAGGCAAGAATGAGTGCAAAAAAAGCTAGAGAGCTAACCAAAAGAAAAAGTATTCTAGAGACAGCTGGGCTTCCAGGTAAACTCGCAGACTGTTCATCAAAAGATCCCTCAGAAAGTGAATTATTCATAGTAGAGGGAGACTCCGCAGCAGGTCCGGCTAAACAGGCTCGTGAATCTAGAACACAAGCAATCCTGCCAATTCGTGGAAAAATTATTAATGTCCAAAAAGTAACAGAAAACAGAGCGCTTCAAAATGAAGAAATAAGTTCCCTCATTAAAGCAATTGGTACTGGAATAAAAGCAGAGTACAAAGGAGACGAATCTAGGTACGATAAAATAATTTTTCTCACGGATGCAGATGTTGATGGTGCACACATTAGAACACTCCTCCTTACCTTCTTTTTTAAATTTATGCCTGGATTAATTAAAGAAGGAAAAGTGTGGATTGCTGAACCGCCACTTTATAGAGCCAAATCTACAGGTGGAGTAAATTACCTTAAAGATGATGAGGCACTTGAGCAATTTAAAAAAGACAACAAATCAAAGAAATTCGATATCTCTAGATTTAAAGGTCTTGGTGAAATGAACGCAGGGGAGCTTTGGGACACAGCAATGAATCCAGAATCTAGAACACTTATAAAAGTTAATATTGCTGACGGTAAGGCCGCAGAAGCTAAAGCGGCGGATATGTTTGAAATCTTAATGGGAAGTGATGTTTCAAGAAGAAAAACATTTATAGAACAAAATGCAAAGGATGTGAGGTTTCTAGACGTCTAATGGTAGATAAAAAACCAAAACCAAAACCAAAAAAACCTGCTGCAAAAAAACCTGCTGCAAAAAAACCTGCTGCAAAAAAACCTGCAGAATCCAAACAAGTTGTAACAAAAGATACAAATAACGACATGTCAATACAAGTTGAGGATGAGATTTCAAAATCGTTTCTTGATTACGCAATGTCTGTCATTGTCTCAAGAGCTTTACCTGATGTTAAAGATGGTTTGAAACCAGTTCAAAGACGTATCTTATATTCAATGTATGAAACCGGCATAAGACCAACAGGCCCATTTAGGAAGTGCTCTAAGGTTGTTGGTGATGTAATGGGTAATTATCACCCACATGGTAACGATGCAATTTATGGAACACTAGTCAGACTAGGTCAACACTTCAGTACAAGATATCCACTAATTGAGCCTCAAGGTAACTTCGGAACACCAGACGACCCTCCTGCTGCCATGAGGTACACAGAGTCGAGAATGTCACAACTATCCTCACAACTATTGGACGGTATAGATGAAGATACTGTTAATTTTGAGCCCAACTACTCAGGAGAGAGTTCTGAACCAAAAGTATTACCAGGAAGGTTTCCAAATCTCTTAATTAACGGAGCTGAGGGAATCGCTGTAGCTATGGCAACAAATATGCCGCCTTATAACTTAAGAGAAGTAACTGAAGCAGTTAAATTTACTTTAAATAATAAAAATCCAAAACCATCAGATTATTTAAAAATCATTAAAGCACCTGATTTTCCAACAGGAGGTCTTGTTGTAGACACCCCAACAATTAAGGATGCAATTTTAAAAGGAAGAGGGTCTATAAAACTTAGAGCTGTTGCTGACGTAGAGGAACTTGGCAAAGGAAAATCTGCAATTATCGTCAAAGAACTTCCTTACCAAGCTTCAATAGATAGGATCATGGAAAAAATTGCTTCATTGGTTCAAGATAAAAAATTAGCAGGTGTCTCAGACCTAAGAAATGAAAGTAGTGATAGAAATGGTACAAGACTAGTAATTGAGTTAAAAAGAGACGCTGTACCACAAGTTGTTTTAAATCAACTTTTTAAACAGACACAACTTCAAGACACTTTTGCTGTCAATTCAGTTGCTTTAGTTGACGGTGTTCCAAAAGTTCTTTCAGTGCCACAACTCATTAACTATTACATCGATCACCAAATTGATGTAATACAAAGAAGGACTCAATATAGGCTCAACAAAGCAGAAGCAAGACTTCATATTGTTGAAGGCTTGATTTTAGCTCTAGATAAAATAGATCAAATCATAAAGGTAATTAGAGCTTCAAAAGATGTTGAAACAGCAAGAACTTCTTTGATGAAAAAATTTAAACTTTCCGAAATACAAGCTTCACATATTCTTGACATGCCACTGCGAAGACTTACTGCGCTAGAAAGAGAAAAACTAGAAGAGGAAAAAAACGAACTTAAAAAAACAATTAAGGAACTTGCCGCGATTCTAAAAAGTAGAAAAAAACAAGATGACATACTTGTAGAAGAGCTTGAAGAGATTACAAATAAGTTTGGAGATGAAAGAAGATCTCGCATAGTTCCCGACGTTGGTGAGGTTTCAATTGAAGATTTAATCGAAGATGAAGAAATAATTGTCTCAGTATCATCAAAAGGATATGTCAAATCAGTCCCTTCTACATCTTATAAAAAACAAGGTAGAGGAGGAAAAGGAGTCAAAGCAGCATCTTCAGATGAAGACGTCATCGAACACTTACTATCAACCTCTGTCCATGCTTACTTATTATTTTTTACAGATCAAGGAAAGGTTTATAGAGCTAAAGCTCACGAACTACCAAAAACCACAAGAACAGCACAAGGCTCATTGATTCATAATGTACTCTCAATGTCCCAAGATGAAAAGGTACAAGCAATAATTGATACTAGAGACTACGAGACAGAAAAATTCCTATTAATTATGACAGAAAAAGGAACTGTTAAAAAATCTGCTTTCAAAGACTTTGATTCTAATTATAAATCCTTACAAGCAATCAAACTTAAAGACGACGATAGAGTTGTGTCGGTGAAAACAACTTCTGGCAAAGAAGACGTAATACTGGTTTCTAAAAAAGGACAAGCAATCCGTTTTGATGAAAATAATCTTAAACCACAAGGAAGAACAGCAATGGGTGTTCGAGGAATTAAATTACGTGAAGGGGACGAGGTAGTAGGTGCCGCGACTTCACGAGATGAAACACTATTGTTTATTACAGCAAAAGGATACGGTAAGAGAACAAACCTTGACGAGTTCAGAAAAGCTGGACGTGGAGGCATGGGTGTAAAAGCTCTGAAGGTAACAGAAGTTAAAGGAGATTTAATTGGTGCTCGTTCTGTAGATGAAGATACAGAGGTTATGCTTATGAGTACTGGTGGAACTGCAATAAGATGTGCAGTAAAGCAAATAAAAAAAATGAGTAGAGCTGCGCAAGGAGTCAAAGTTATGAAACTTTCTAAAGAAGAGGAAATTTCAGCTTTTATTCCAATAAAAAGTGATTAAAAATGGTAAAAGTAAACAGAGTTAGAAGAATAATTAGAAAGATCGATCCTTGGACTGTCTTGAAGGTAACTTTCGTCTTAAATTTTATAATTGCATTAACCATTGTGCTGGGCTTTTCAATACTCTGGGTGCTTTTAGTTAACGCAGGAGTTCCTCAAGGACTAGAAGAGATAGCTAGAAGATTAGCCTTACTTGACGCGGACGCATCTCTCGTTGGTAACGTAGAGCCATTATTTACCTCAGTAGTATTCTTGGCTACCGTTTATTTATTAACTCAAACAGCTTTAGCGACAATAGGTGCATTTTTTTACAATCTCGTTTCTGACCTAGTGGGTGGAGTAGAAGTAGTTGTTTTAGAAGAGACATATAGTGATTCACAAATTCAAAACACTGAAAGTAAAACAGAAAAGACTTCTTCAAAGAATAAAGAAACAATGTTGATGACCTTTTCTAATACGATAAAGAATTTACAAAACGAAGAAGACGAGAACGAATAACTTGCTAAACTCTTTTTAACAAATAAAGCATAAAGCGAAGTTAGTGAAAACCTAACACTGTCCCGCAACTGTGATTCGAAAGATAAGTCAGGTCGCCTTTTTGCTTAATTAAAAACAACAATCCTCGAGTGAAGGAATGGAGTATCAATCCTTTCTCGTGGTAAGAAAGGAACTTATGAAATATAAAATACTAATTCTTGCCGCGTTGATAACAATGTGCACAAATTCAACAGAATCTAGCACAGAACAAAGAGTTGTCTCATTATCAACTACGCATACTGAAATTATCCAAACACTTGGAGGTGAAAACCTTCTAGTTGGAATAGATTCATTCTCAGAATCAGAACTTCCTATTGAAAAAATAGATGCATTCACCGTTACTGCAGATGAATTAGTTAATTTGAATCCAGATTTAGTAATTGTGGCTTTTGACTTTAATGGAATCATAGATGGATTAGAAGCTTTAAATTTAAATTACGTTTTACTACCACCAGCTAGGAATTTTGATGAGGTTTACACGCAAATTATGGAAATCGGAAATTTAATAAATAAATCTGACGAATCTATTGATCTTGTTTCTGAAATGGAAAACGATGTTGCCGAGATTATTGAGAATTTTTCTGCTCAAAATGTAAAAGTCTTTCATGAAATTGGATACACCTATGGAATATACACTGTTAATGAAAACTCATTTATTGGAGAAATTTACAATCTTTTAGGAGTAGATAATATAGCTAACTTTAAGGAAGACCCATTTGGAAGTGGGTATCCAGAATTTTCTGAAGAAGAAATATTAATGGCCAATCCTAATTTAATTATTGTTGGTCATTCCGATTATTTAAACAAAGACCTTTCAACAAGAGTTGGTTGGGAAGTAATCACGGCAATACAAAGTGGAAATCTCTTTTTTCTTGATGAAAACCTTGCAAACAACTGGGGAACAAACACAGTTGATTTACTAAATACTCTTTCAGAAGTCACTCAGTCACAAGAGGACCCTGGAGTAGTATATTCAAATCAATATTCTGATGAAATACAAAATTCTTCAGTCTTTCAAAATAATATACTCTATCTAGTACTGTTTATCTTGATAGGTTTAATTTCTTACTCAAGAACCAGAACCAAACAAAAAGAAAAAGTTTAAGGAGAGAAAATGAAAGGTTATTCGGAAGATTTATACATACTAGCTTTTGACCATAGAGGCACTATAACAAAAGGACTTTTAGGGGTAGAAGGACGCGAACCCACCGAAGAAGAAGCTGGAAAAGTAAATGAGATGAAAAATATCATTTTTGATGGTTTTTTGAAAGCAAAGGAATCTGGAATAACCGGAGGGGAGCCCGCAATTCTTGTTGATGAAACTTTTGGTCTAGATGTACAGCAAAAAGCAAAAGATATGGGTATAAAATTTGCTGCTCCTGTTGAAAAATCAGGTCAAAAAGTTTTTGATTTTGAATATGGAGATCACTTTGGTGAAAAAATTAAAGAAATAGGTGCAGACTTCGTAAAAATTTTAGTTCGATGGAACCCAGATGATGACGAAGAAACTAGAGAAATACAAGGTAAAAGAATTAAAGAACTCTCTGACTGGTTATCAGAAAACGATAAGAAATTCCTTTTAGAGTTTCTTGTACCAGCTACTTCCGAACAGTTAGAATCTGTAGGAAATGATCAGGCTCGATATGATTCAGAAATCAGACCTATGCTAGCTGTAAAAGTTGTAGAAGAGATGAGAGAAAGAGGGGCAGATCCTGACATTTGGAAGATAGAGGGACTTGATACTGCTGAGGATTGTGAAAAAGTAGCTGCAGCTATTAAAACTGGTGATAGAGAAAATGTCATCGCTGTTGTTTTAGGTAGAGGAGCAACAGATGAAAAAGTAAATGAGTGGTTACGAGCTGGATCATCCGTAGAGGGATATAAAGGATTTGCAATTGGAAGATCAATTTTCTGGGACGCGCTTAAAGGATTTCACGAAGGTAACAAATCTAGAGAAGAAGCAGTTACTGAAATTGCTGAATCCTATTTAGGTTTTCTATCTGTCTATCAAAACGGGAGTTAATTAGTGTCAGCAGGAAAAGCTGTAATTGGACAATCAGGTGGGCCTACTGCTGTTATTAATAGGTCTCTCGTTGGGTTTATTAAAGAAGCTACAAATTCAAATTTTGATGAAATATTAGGAGCTAAACATGGTTTAGCTGGAATGTTAAGTCAAGATTTTGTTGACCTTTCAAAACTTTCAGAGTCACAGTTGTATGGAATAGGAAAAACCCCGGCTGCAGCCTTAGGGTCTGTTAGAAAAAAGCCAACTGATAAAGACATAGAACAATTAGTTTCTATTTTTGAAAAACAAAACATAAGAAATTTTTTTTACATAGGTGGAAACGATTCGGCTGAAACCGCAAACTTGGTAGCCGAAGGTGCAAAAAGCATAGGGTACGAAATGAAGGCATTTCACATCCCGAAAACTATTGATAATGATCTTTTAGAAACAGACCACTGTCCAGGTTATGGATCGGCAGCAAGATTTGTAGCTCATGCCTTTCAAGGAGATGACGCAGACAATAGAAGTCTTAGTGGAATTAAAATTAATGTTTTAATGGGAAGACATGCAGGGTGGCTAACAGCTGCAAGTACATTAGGTAAATCATCAGAAGAGGACGGGCCACACCTAGTTTATGTTCCTGAAAAAACTTTTAATATTGACAGTTTTTTAAAAGAAGTTAGAGAGGTTTACGATGCACTTGGAAGATGTGTTGTGGCCGTTTCAGAGGGTGTTCATAATGAAAAAGGTGAATACTTTCTTCAAACATATGCAGATCAATCTGGTTCAGGTTTAGCTGGAAAGACTGATAGTCATGGCAATATACAACTATCAGGATCAGGAGCACTCGGCGACACTTTAACGAACATAGTCTCAGAGTATATTGAGGGAGCGAGAGTTAGAGCAGATACTTTTGGATACCTCCAGAGATCTTTCATTGCGGATGTCTCTAGTGTTGATGCAGAAGAAGCAGAGAGAGTTGGACAACACGCTGTTCTGGCATCAAAAGAAGTTCAAAGTGGTTCAATTATTCTTAAAAGGCAATTCTCCGAAAAATATTACTGTGAAGTTGGCACTACCGAACTACACAAGGTAGCAAAACATACCAAAGAAATGCCAGCAGAATTTATAGACCCAACGAAACCCTATGTTACAAACGAATTTTTTGAGTATGCCATGCCCCTTACTGGTGGGATAGAACCTAAAACTCAAATCTTTGTGTAGATGGCAAAAATAAGCCTAGTAAAACAAGACTTTAAAGCTTTCTGGGAAGCAACAGTAAGATATTACGAACTAGATCCTCAAGGTGTTATGCATAATGCAAACCACGTTGCATTTTTTGACCAAGCAATTACTGCTTATTTTAAACATATAAACTATGACTATTTAAAAGATATTGAAGATACAAACAAAGACTTTCACACGGTTCAGGTTTTGGTGCAGTACAACAAACCCCTTTATTTCGACCAAGTAGTAGAGGTTGGTGCAAAAATTAAAGAGATCGGCAATTCGAGTATGACCTGGATAATGGGAATGTTTTTAAAAGAAACTGGAGAATTGGTAAGTTCCTGTGAGGCAATTCATGTTTACACTGATCAAAAAACAATGAAACCAACTCCAATAACAGAGGACCTTGAAAAAAAGTTAAAACTATAAATTTTTAGTAGAAACTTTCTTATTAAACTCTCAGAATTGATGTATTAAATTAAATGGAGATGGATATGAAAAAGATATTAATATTTTGCTTATTCTTTAGCTTATGCTCTCCTTCGGCTAACGAGGGCATTGTTTCTTTGTCCGACAAAACAACAACAACTCTAATGGTATCCGGGGAAGACTATCCAATAGTTTTAACCCAATGTCTGAATGAAGAACATGGCTACAACATAGTAACTCCATTTGATGTTCAAGATTTAAAAACAACTCTCGATCAAATGAGTAATACAAAAGATGATAGAACACAACTTTTGGAAGATGTCGATCTTTGCGTAAATAAGTATGATCTCTGGTCAGAATCTCAATCAATTAACCCGGATGAATTAGCAAAATTATATGATGAAAACCTAGAGCTAGCTAAATGTCTAAGAGAAAAGGGGTTAAACGTACCCGATCCCAACCAGCAAGAACCAAAGCTTGATTTAAGCAACCTACAGAAGTCAAAAGAAGACATTACTCCACTACTGCAAGAATGTGGATTTAGTAAGTAATAAGTATTTAAAAACTAACTATAAATTTAGCTCCACCAAGGTCAGATTTATCTACTGTAATATTCCAGTCATACTTTAAAACAATATTTTTTACAATACTTAAACCAAGACCCTTACCGCTATCATTTCTTGTTCTTGATTCATCTTCCTGCCAGAAGGGAGAGAATATCAAATCATAATTTTCTGGGCTGATCCCCACTCCGTCATCCTCAATTATTACTGAGGGAGCTTTCATAACCAATTCCGTGCTTATAGTTATTTTTTTTGATTTAAATTTTTCTGCATTTCCAATCAAATTGTTAAGCATTAATTTAAGTATTTTTTGGTTTGCAACTACCTTTATTTCAAGATTGTTTTTAAAATCAATATTCTTGTCCTCAATAGTAGTTTCAATTAATTTATTCAAATTAATTTTTTCATCAGAAACATCATCTTTACTGGAAGTTTCAAGTGTTAATAATGCCTCCAGTATGGAGTTGATTTCAAATATATCTTCTTCAACTCCAGCGAGGTTTCTCTTTTCTACACTGCCCTCTTTTTTCAACTTTTCAATTTGTAATTTTAAACTTGTTAGTGGTGTTTTTAGCTCATGTGATGCATTTGAGATAAACTGCTTCTGACTAATTGAACTGATATGAACTTTCTCAAGAAGAGAATTAAACGTTGAAATTAGTCTCCCAAGCTCATCATTACTTTTTACCTCATCAAGTCTTTCCACTTTTGCCAAAGGTTCAAATTGAGATATCTTTTTGATAGACCTACTAACAGGTCTTAATGCGATTTCTAATGAAATTAAAATCCCAATAACAACAAACAGAGAAGCAAAAATATAACTAATTACAAAAAGTCTCTCTATACCATCGACTATTAGTCGAGGAGTAGACTCACTAAAGCCCACAACAATGCTTACTTCTTTGTCTACACTTTCGGTTTTTATAAAATTTAGATCATTTTTATTTTTATCGAATTCAACTTTTCTAGGATTGAAATCATCAATGAGACGAGGAGGAAAGTAGCTGTACTCTCTTATAAGTTTTCTACTTTGATTATCGTAAATAAATACAAAATAATCACCTATACGTGGTGAGTTTTTCAGGTTTAATTTCTTATAATCTTGTTCTAAAACCTCTACTAATTTCTCACGCCCATCTTCCAAGGCACTTCTGTATCTAATTTCTGCAATTTCCTCTAAAACATCCGGAGCTACAAAAAAACCACCACCAAGGACAATAAGAGTGATAATTATAATTTTTGTTCTTATTCCAACACTTTGCATTAATTCCACCTATACCCAAAACCACGAACAGTATTTATATACTGATGTAAGTTGAATGGTTTCAGTTTTTTTCTTAGGTATCCTATATAAACTTCAACTTTATTACTATCCTCTTCAGTTGGATACAAGATTTCCCAAACTTCCTCCAATAATTCATTTTTAGATACTGTATCTCCAATATTTTTTAATAAGAAAGTGATTAAATCAAACTCTTGTTTTGTGAGTTTAATTTCTACATCGTTACAGGTAACCCTTCTTGCAGAAAGGTCTATTTTCAAATCTTGAAATTCTAAGATGTTAATATGAGATTCATCATATTTTAAAAGCTTACGAACTCTTGCAAGAAGCTCAACCATAGAGAAAGGTTTTTTTAAAAAATCGTTTGCACCAGTATCGAGACCCTCTTCAACATCATATTCTCCGCTTTTTGCTGTCAGCATTAAAATTGGTGAGGTAATTCCAACTTCCCTTACTTTCGCACAGACTTTATAGCCATTCATTTTTGGCATCATAATATCTAGGATTACGAGATCGGGTTGATTTTCAATAATCTTAAAATAACCATCTTCGCCATCAAAAGATTGTTCTACAACATAGCCTTCTTCTTGCAGAGAATCTCTGACTAATTCTGATATTTTTTTATCGTCTTCAACTAAAAGTATTTTTTTTACCACTAGTTAATAATGACAACATAAATGGATTTATCAAGTGTTAGCTATTACTCATCTCAGAAACTTCTAAGGTTTAACAGAATATTCTAAGGTTGCAACTGTTACAAAAGAACATGAAAAAGAAAGGACGAATATGAAAAGATTATTATTAGGAGTAGGCGTTTTTGGTCTTGCTCTCGGTGTTGGCATTATGGGTATATCTTATGCCTCTGAAGCTTCTCAAGTTAGAGAGAATTTTTTTGAAAAAAAGGTTGCAAATGACAAAGCTGACAAACACAATCTTTTAGAAAGCGTCTTAAGAGGTCTTGTCGATGAGGGTGCCCTATCTCAGAATCAGTCTGATAGTGTATTAGGCGCTGTTGAATCAAAAAAAATAACGATAAAAGCGGAAAGACAAGAAATCAAAGATCTAATTAAAGAAATGCTTGAAGATGGAGAAATTACTGTATTAGAACTAGATTCTGTAACAACGATAGATCAAGAAAAAATAGATCGATTTAAAGAACGCTTTTCAGAGGAGCTTGAAGACGGGGTAATTTCAGAAGAAGAGTTTAAAGATAATATTAAAAGTCATCACAGAAAAGGACACCATAAGTTGAAAGGTAACAGGTAAGTAGTTATGTATTTGTGTATTGGTTTTCTCCCTAGTCCAACACACATTTACTAAAATGTAACCATGAAAAAATTAATACCTGAATCAATCGAAAATAAAATTCCAAGTAACAAACTTGTTTACTACTTCTGCTGGTTACTAATTGGGTTTAATTTATTTAGAAGCCTTGAACACATATTTTCGAAAGATGGTGGAGCTGAATCTATTGCGGGTATTCCATTAAGCAGTTATTCACTTGAAGCTGCAAATAACATAGTTTCAATATTTGCTCAGTGGGGTTTTTCACAGCTAGTTTTAGCTTGCATTTTGTTACTTGTTATTTTGAAAATAAGAGAATTTATTCCGCTTATGTTGTTAATTATTGCTATTGAAAACATTTTTAGAGCAGGAATTGCTTTCTACAAGCCTTTAATCCTAAGCGAAGCTCCTCCAGGAGCAATTTCTCCCTTAATTGGTTTAGTGACTTTAGTTTTCTTCTTTATTTCGATAAGAGAAAATAGTTAAAATTATGAAAAAATATTCAACCATTTTTTTATTACTTATATTTGTTTTTTTCACTGCGTGCTCTTCGTCAGATGACTCGCAAGGAGTTATTTCCGCAAATGATTTATCAAGCGACACAACAGTTACAACAATTCCAGAAGAGGTTGCTGAAGAAGTCGTTTCAGTTGAAGATGGACAGCTTTTACTAGCAAGGTGCTTAAGAGAAAATGGATATAACATTTCAGATCCTAAAAATGATGAGAGCCTACAAAGTGTCTTGCAACCAGTATTTTTAGCTGCTGATCAAAAGGGAAGAGAAGAACTTCAAGAAACCATTCAGACATGTGCTGAAGATAATAATATACCGCTTGGTGGTTCAGCAGAATTCGAGAATCCAGAGGCTATTGCAGACTCACTAGACACTCAGTTAGAGTTTGCTCAATGTTTACGAGAAAATGGGATAGAGATAGAAGACCCAAGTGCCGAAAGCCCCCTTCGACCTTTACTTATAGAACTTGTTCAGTCCGGACAATATCTACAGACCCAAATTCAAGAAGCTGCTGGTATATGTTTTGACGATCTTGGAATTGACCCACCTCAACAAGCTGGAGGTTAAAGCTACATATATGGTAAATAAAGTCCTAAAAGCTGGTCGTATTCCTGCAGTTTTAGTCGGATGGAACATATTTGATGCACTACTTCATGTTGCGATTGGCATGGCAGAGCCACTCCGAATAACTGGTAACATTATTTCTATTTTTGTTGCGGTTGCGATATTGATAGGCGCTCCCAAAAAACTTTCTTCTATTCTGTTGCTAGCCGCATCTATTTCAATTGTTGCTCTAAACACAGTTCATGTAAACGAGCATGATTTTGCAATTCCCATGCTCATTTTCATAGGCCTAAGTCTGTACTTGCTTCTCCGCTGGGCTCAAATCTTAAAAATAGAAGATTTGAAAATTAGGGAACCTAAGAAGCAAAAGTACTTTCATAAACGATGGTTTACTGTAGCATTGTCGATTTTTGGAGTGCTAGTTGTATTGGCCGTGGGAGTTATGAACTCGCTGAATATGCAAGATCAGCTATTTGACGGCGCTTTAAAAGAAGCCGATTATTGGAGTGATGAGCCGGTTATTTTATCTGCCGGTATGGGTTTTGAGGGCATTATTGGTTGGCCGGAAGTAAATGAAGAAACTGTTCGAGAGGCCGAAGGAAGTTGGTATGGTTCAGTAATGTGTACAAATGGTGAGGATCCACCAGCTGGTGCATATACCAGTACCGTAAGCACAGCCGGGGTTGGATTATTCTACAAGGGTTCTTCTGAGGACGATGACGGGTTGCCTATTGTATTTAGTTGGCCTGTAGCCACAGAAACTGTTGATCTAACCGATTTTCAATTCACACTGAATACAGGCGAGATCGTTTTTCCAAATAGCGCTGGAATGTTGCCAAACTGGGAATTAAATGAACGCAATACAGTTGTTGTGTTTGGTGATTTTGGCAATCGGGGTTTCAGTAGCGAGGAAAAAGCAATCTTCCCTGTAAGGCTAGATATTGTTGAAGACGAAACACCGCTACTACTTATTGGTCCGAACGGCCAAGAATTTAATGCAGTTGGCTTAAGCTGGGAAACTGATGCAAGCCCTTATGATTCGGGGCCAAAATTAGTTGGGGCTAAATTAAATCATGTCGGCAATGAGGCAGTTGGTGAAGGAGGTTTGGCAATTGGAACAAGATCTGGAGTTTTGCCTAATGACGAACTATCACTGTATGACGAGGCTGACTTTCGCATACGCGTGCTAACAACAGGAGGCTTCTCACCCGATGGTATTACTGGTTTGACCCCCACAATGTTTGAGGACTTTTTCCGAATTCACGCTAAGGGACCTGACGGTAAAGTAGTTCTTTTGGAAAAAGTGGGGCAGGACTATCTAGTAGCGGACGGAAGACTCAGAATTATTGGGCTTTCAGACTTGGGGCAAAAAGAAAATCCTGATGAAGGAATCTTCTATGATGATTGCTATGCCGAAGATAGGGATAACTACATCGACATAATTCTAGTTGGCGACGAAGCTGCAGCACGAAACATTACCCATGTAGAAATCCCCTCACTAGAGGGTGGGTACAATGCCTTTTACAACCCTGGTGGTCCTGGCCCTGAACCATTTGAGGGCGTTAGGTATACCGCTCCGGGACCGGCAGATCTGGAACCTGTCATAAACGCACTAGATAATCCGATGCGAGTTAGTCGCGAAGCTAAGAATTAGACTTTTTCTAACCTCTACCGCTACAAGGCGGACGTTAAAGCTAAATATAATTTATAATTTTATATGTTCAGAAAAGCCTCGATAATACTAGTTTTATTTACTGCTTGTTCACTATTTCAACAAGAAGAACAACCTGTTGTTTCAGTTGCAGATACCGATAAAGGAAAAGAAGCAATTGCTTCTGGTGTACAGCTTACAGACCAAAGAGAAGAAATTTCAGACGAAGATGCACCCCTAGTACTTGTTCAATGTGTTAATGAATCCGGATATAAATTTAAAGAACCAAAAAACTTTTTAGATCTTTACACCACGATTGCATCGTATTTTGAAACTATAACAGAACAAGAGGCCGAGGAATTGTGGGACATAATTGAGGAATGTGCTTTGAAATATAATTTATGGGGTGTAGCAGATGAAAATCAATTCGAAGACCCAGCACAAGTATCAAAAGAAATTGATAGATCATTGTTTATGGCGAAGTGTTTTAGAGAAAGTGGATATCCTAAAGTTCCTGACCCAGATTATTTCAATAGAGAAGTTAGATTAGACGCTTATATTGATGAGGATTGGGAGTTGAGAGAAGATGATCCACTAGTCCAGACATGGCAGGCATGTGAAGATAAATTACCAGTAGAGCTAAAAGATGAGGAGTGGGATGCATAAAAAACTTAAGAAATTAATTCTCAGAAAACATACAGGTTTAATAAACTACTCTAATTGGAACAATGATGAAAAATATATTTAAATTAAAAAACTTATTCACCTTAGTTGCTGTAGCGGCACTAGCTTATGGTGGTTATTATTTTGGCACTCAGAACACTGAAATATCCTCAAGTAGTAAAACTCTAGAACTTACTACAGTCACTATACAAAAAGGTGAATTAGCAAAGAAGGAAGAGTACAACGGAACCTTAAGACAAACTGACAGCAAGATTCTTAACTCACCAATGTCAGGAGTTGTTACATTAGTACCCAAAGAGGGAACAATTGTAAACTTTGGAGAAGTACTTTTTGCTGTTGATAACAAACCTGTAATTTTAGTTGAAGGTGCAACACCCTTTTATAGGACTTTAGATTTAAATTCAGATGCTGGACCAGACGTTTTACAACTTGAGCAAGCACTTGTTTTTTTAGGTTATGCAGTAGAAGACTTTGTACCTGATGAAACTTTTGATGAAACTACTTCAAACATGCTTAATGCTCTTTATGTTGATTATAAGATTGATACAAAATCTGAAATTACACCCGCAGAGCAGGTCGCTATTAATTTAAAAAAGAAAGAAGTAGACAATATTGAAGAAACAATTTCAGATGGTGGAACTACACTCGCACAAGTTAACGATAAAAAAAAGAAATTAGACGATGCAAAAGAAGCTTCTACTGAAGAAAGTACAGCTTGGAAAGCAGCCGATACAGCCATTAAAAATGCTGAAGAAAGCCTAACTCTGTATAGGGATGAAACAAACCCTAAGACAAAAGAAAAGAAAGCAGACGGAACACTAGATGCTGCAATTGAGGACTTAGAGCAAACTATTGAGGAACAGAAAAGAATCAAAGCTTTAGAAAAAGGTAAAGAGTCTGGAGTAGATGCTACTGAAGCTTTAGCTATCGAAACAGCACAAAAAGCATATGATGACGCCTTAAAAAATTATAACGAAGGCGTTGACCAAGCAGCTGAACTAGCAAAAGCAAAAGAAGAGCTTGAAGAACTTAAGCTTGCCTCAAAATCAGAAACTTTTAGTCCAACAAATGCTTACGCATCGAAAACACCAATAATTGTTGGTTCTTATATAAACGATGTAGGCTCAGCGGTTGTTTTAAACTCCCCTCTTTACAATATTTCCTCTATTGGAATTGAAGTTGTCTTTCAGGTAGATGCCACAGATCAAGAAACAGTTTCTCTTGGCGACAGTGTGGAGATAGAACTTCCAACAGATGAGAGAGTGCCAACGGTTATTACTTTTATTGACCAGGTTGTAACACAAACTCAAGCAGGAGAATTTATAGAAGTGACTTTAGAAGTCCTTAACCCGGAAGAGATTGAAGCTTACGACCAAGCTCCGGTAAAAGTGTTTGTCACAACAGAAATCTCTAAAGATGTATTATACGTTCCAGTAAATGCGCTCCTTGCTTTAGCAGAGGGAGGGTATGCTTTGGAAATTTACGATGGAGAGGTTGATGGTGGAACATTTAACGGTGAATCTGGTGTCGATACCAGCTATGTTGCTGTTGAAATAGGAGTTTTCACTGACGGCTTTGTGGAAGTAAAAGGAAATATCTCAGAGGGTCAAATAGTAGTTGTACCAAGATGAAAACCAGTACAAAAACTGTCATCTCTATAAATAATATTTCAAAAGTTTACGAAGGTCCTCCACCAGTAAGAGCACTAGATGGTGTCTCTCTTGAAATCAAACAAGGAGATTTCGTTTCAATAGTTGGTCAATCAGGTAGTGGAAAATCAACATTTTTGAACATGATAGGGCTTCTAGACAGCATAACTGATGGCTCTATAGAAATTGAAGGAAAAGACGTTTCAGAACTTTCAGACAATGAGCTTTCTAAGTTTAGAGGTGAAAAGATTGGATTTATATTTCAAAGTTTTTTTCTACTTCCAGGGTTAACTGCTCAGGAAAATGTTGCTGAAGGTCTTTTATACCAAGGTATTTCCAGAACAAAGAGATTAGAAAAAGCAAAGGAAGTTTTAGAACAAGTCGGCCTTGGAGATAGATTGACACACTTATCTAAAGAATTATCTGGAGGTCAACAACAGAGAGTTGCTATTGCACGTGCTCTTGTCCAAGACCCGGCATTCGTTTTAGCAGACGAACCTACAGGAAACTTAGATAAAGAGTCTGGTCTAAATATCCTCAATATTTTGAAAGATTTAAACAACCAGGGTAAAACGGTAATAATGATTACTCATAACCAAGAACATGCAGAAATGTTCGAAAAAGTTATTGAATTAGTTGATGGAAAAATAGTAAATCAATGAAAAGAAATAAACTTAAAATCAGAGACTTGTTTTTTGTAGCTTTATATGGAGTTAAGGCAAGAAAAGGTAGAGCAACACTCACGTCAATTGGGATTGGTATTGGAATTGCAGCAATTGTTGCAGTGTCCGGAATTTCAGCATCAGGTAGGGCAGATCTTCTTTCAACCTTAGAGTCTCTTGGTACAAACTTAGTTAAAGCATCACCTCAAGCTGGTTTTTTTGGAACACAAGAAGAACTCCCTAAAGGTGTTTTAGGTATGGTAGAAAGAATAGGTCCTGTTCAGGAAGTTACATCAACAACCCAAACAGATCTTTTGGTAAGAAGAAGTAACTTTATTTCACAATTTGAAGGTGGAGGTATTTCAACCATTGTCACCAGTGCTGAACTCTTAGATGTAATAGGTGGAAACCTAACTGATGGTCGATTTATTCAGGATGGTCTATCTGATATTCCAGTTACAGTTTTGGGCAGCGTAACAGCTCAAAGATTAGGAATTAATAATTTATCTACACCAACAAAAATTTTGATAGAAAATGAATGGTTTGGAGTTATTGGCATACTAGAAGAATTAAAAATCCATCCAGATTTAGATCGATCAGTGTTCATTGGCTACGGAGTAGCAGAGAAGCTATTTGGCATAAAGGATGAGCCTACAACTATTTATGTAAGGGCAAATCCAACATATATTGAAGACGTTGTAGAGGTACTTGCCCCATCTATGAATCCAGAAAACCCTGATCAAGTTGAAGTCACACGTCCATCAGATGCACTCGAAGCACAGCAAGCTGCAGAAGAGGCTTTTACTAATCTATTACTAGGTTTGGGATCAGTTGCTTTACTTGTTGGAGGAGTTGCAATAGCAAATGTTATGGTCATGTCTGTTCTTGAAAGAAGGATGGAAATTGGTGTAAGAAGATCAATTGGCGCGACCAGAAGAGAAATACGATACCAGTTTCTATTAGAAAGTATCGTTTTGTCAGGTATAGGAGGTCTTGTTGGGGTAGTTCTCGGTGCTGTGATAACCCTGGGTTATACTAATTACACGGGTATTGTATTCTCTATACCTGTATGGCAAATATTTGGAGCAGTATTAGTAGCTTTATTAATCGGAGCATTATCTGGTGTTTACCCAGCCATAAAAGCCTCAAAAATCCAACCAGCAGAGGCAGTGAGAAAGTAAAACTCCTAGGCCTATTAATCATTCTATCTTCATGCACAATTGGTGAAGAACAGTCTGATGGTGTTGTAACCATAGATTCTACAACGGCAACTACAACTGTAACTCAAGAGGTAACCTTCGAAGAAGGGGTGCTAAATTTTGCTCAATGTATGCGAGAAGAGGGGATTGATTTTCCTGATCCAAGCTTTGACATTGATGGAAATCCTGAGTTCGACGATGTAAATATTGAAAATGATGATGAATTTGAGGCAGCTTTTGACAATTGTGAAAATATTTTAAGGGAAGCTTTACCTGAACAGTTTGATCTTGATCCAGAGGTTGAAGCCGCCTTAGTTGATGCATCTTTAGAGTTCTCTCAATGCATGAGAGATGAAGGAATTGATTTTCCCGATCCTAAACCAGGAGAATTTGGTTTTTTTGCTTTTAGAGACGCAGGTATAGATTTTCAGTCGGAAGATGTTCAAGAAGCCTTTGAAATATGCCAACCTGAAAACCCTCTTGAAAATCTTGATGAATAAGTAATTACTTGGAAGCTAAAACAAAAGTTTTATTAACTCAAGTAATTTACAAACATCTACATTTGTGGATTAACTAAAAATTTATTACCAGTCTTTTGCTGTGCGTATGCCTTTATTATTTCAGGTTGAAGCATTTCTTCAAAAGAAATTTCCTGACCATATCCGCTAGCAAAAGTTGTTTTGATTTCTTTAGCAATTCTGACTCTCATTTCTTGAAATTTTTCCATTCCAATTTTTTTAAGCATGGGCATCAAAAGCCAACCGCCTAAACCCCAGGACATACCATAAGATCTCTTAAGAATCGTCGGTGAGGGGTCTAGCCCACCGTAAATATAGACCTGTTTGTATGTTTCAGAACCATATCTTGAATATTCACTAGAGTCTGAATTTGAAGCAATCTCCATCGCAGCTAAGATTTGCCCTGGCAATTCTCCATTATTACCTCCTCCAGTAGCATCAAACCCAAGTGTTGCCCCAGTTTCAACCAAAGCAGTAACTAAAGTTTCTTTGAAATTTTCGTCACTTGTGTTACAAACATACTTTGCTCCTATGTTTTTTAAAAGCTCTACTTGCTCTTTTGTTCTTACAATGTTTACTAGTGGGATGTTGTCATCAATACAGATTTTCACGAGCATTTGCCCTAAGTTAGAGGCTGCTGCAGTATTAACAATTCCAGAGTGATTTTCCATTTTCATAGTTTCGATAAACGACAGAGCTGTCATAGGATTTACAAAAGATGAAGCAGATTCAGCTGGTGTAGTCTCATCATCCATAACAAGACAATTTACTGCAGGAACACAGATATATTGAGAGTACATTGCACCACCGGCTAGGCCAACAGTTTTACCGATAAGGTGTTTTACATTACTTCCTGCATCTACAACCACACCGGCTCCTTCATTTCCAGCAGGCATTGGTTGATCAAGTCGAGATTTCATGGATTTCATCATTGCTGGGTGAATCTTCATTGAAGCAACAGTATCTTCTCCAGATCCAGAAATATTTATATTTGACAGATCTCCTCCAAAGGTAATTAGTAGTGCTAAATCAGAAGGGCTAATTGGAGCAGCATGTACTTCAATCATTACTTCATCATCATTGGGTGTAGGCACTTGTACTTTAGTGATTGACAATTCTACATTTCCTTCACTTGTAATCGTTGATCTTATTTCCTTTGAATACCTATCTGTCATGACTGCTCCTATTTGATTTACTTTGTATGTTTCCCACTAGATAACATTACTGTATTATTTTTCGTTAGGTATTTATATACAAATAAAGTAAAGATATTAAATCGCTATTTAGACACCAGATTCATAATAAGAAGGGGCAGTCACGGCTATAGTAAGCCAACAGTTATCTTTTGGGTTATCTGGACATTCGTCAAACTGGAATACCCAGATGACTTCAAAATATGAGTTATTGTTAGCTAAAATTTTTATTTCATAATGATTACTATCTTCAGTTTCCACTGTTTTTGTGAAGCTATATTCTTTTAAATCAAGAATTGCACTGTAGGGTTCAGACAAAAGCATTTTTTCAAAGTTCTCTTTTGGACCAGTTACTTCTTTGTTGTTTGGGTGCGCAAAACCCCATATAGTATCTAAGGCTCCCTCAGGGTCAGAGGAGTAATTTTTATAGCTATCCAAAATTTGGGTTAGAACGTTTTCAGATTGTTGTAAGTCTAAATTAGATGAGGTTGTTTCTTGGTTAGAGATGTTGTTGTTACAAAAAACAAGAACTAAGAATAAAATTAAGTATTTTTTAACCAACAATAGTTGAAACTACTAGGTAGAGATGCAAAACGAAAGCAACGGCTAAAAAG
>Ga0181596_10001628_pt1 | contig 22464 bp, 21 predicted proteins | sample 041ome_6_FD_148655 | JGI IMG/M metagenome (GOLD analysis project Ga0181596, IMG submission 148655) | Coastal salt marsh microbial communities from the Groves Creek Marsh, Skidaway Island, Georgia - 041402US metaG (spades assembly) | ecosystem: Environmental > Aquatic > Marine > Intertidal zone... | reverse complement strand
ATCAGAGAGAGCCCAGTTGAAGCATTGATGTCATCGGCAACCACTGGCTAATTCCTCAAGATGCCAATCTACGGCCGCCGAACATACTGACAATTGCGCACAGAATAGCGCCTATGCTTACGATCAATATCATATTAAACGAGTCTCCCGCAGCAAGCGCTCCGGCTACTGCCGGTCCAATCATGGCGCCAGAGCCAATTGCGGGAACGCTTAGGATGATATATCGACCGTCAGCATCGAGGTCTGCAACCTCGGCAACCGCAAAGGGAAGCCCCATACCTATTCCAAATGTAAGCAGCCCAGCACCCATTGCATAAAGTGTAAAAGTAGGCGTTCCATACAGAATGCCCGATGCCAGAATCATCAAAACAGCGCTCACAATGAATGGTTTCACGTTACCCAAACGCTTTCCAATCCATGCGGTGGTAAGTGATCCCAGTGTGGCAAAAATCAGAGTGATAGACAGGAGGGTGCCAATGGCGCCCGCTTCAAAAGCCAATGCTGACCCCATTCTTTCGATAAAGGCCCACAGGCCTGAAGCAGCAGAGAAAAAAAGTAGCGTACCAAGCAGTGCTAGCCATATAGCAAAGCTGTGAACGGCCTCTGCGGAGGATCCAAGCGCAACAGCTTCAGAATTTCTTTCGACATCACTTGATGCCGGTAATGTGGCTAAAAAAACGCTCATTAAAAGCGATACTCCCACCAATGCATAGACAACACCGGGAAATCCATAGTCGGCTATCAGCGTTGAGGGAAGTATAAAAAGCAAGGCCGCCCCCGGAACTGCCTCTAACGCAATCTTCATGCCGTACCACCGTGCAGGATTGCTGGTATCGGCTAAAATCGTGGTTCCGATTCCGTATAGCGCAGCAAATCCACCTCCAGAAATAGCCGTGCTAAGAAACAAGCCCAAGCGACTGGGGAAAAAGGTGCTTCCCAAGAGCCCTAGAATTGCCACCGGTAACCAAATCGTTGTTGCGACGCGCCAATTCCAGCGACGAATCCAGAAAAACGCTCCGACAGTGACCAGGTTGTAGCCAGCAAAGAAAGCAGCAGGTAATAGCCCCGCTTCACGATTCGATAAGTTTAGCCCGTCCTGCGCTGCGCCTACGTACAACGGCAGGGTGTTGTAGAATAAAGCGCCGATAGCCGAAATGGCCAGTGCGGGAATAATGCGCTTAAGACTGTCATATTCTGAAACCATAAACTCAATGCACCCTATTGTTATTCGAAGATTGATAAGCCTTCCAGGCTAGGTAATAACTCGCTAACGCCGCAAGCCATAGGATCGACACCAGCCAATAGGCTGCACTGTAGGATGCCCAAACTATGATGGCTCCAACTACACTTGGGCCAATGGCATTGCCCAATGTTTGCATGGCGGGAATAAGTGCAACAAAGCGACGCTCCCCATCAAGGTGAGCAACCAGGGCCATGCGGTAGGCTGCGCCAAAGTTCCATGCCCAGCCATTGATAAAAGACGCGGTCAATAAAGCCAACCCACCGGTCGAAAGATTGAGCATAGCCACTGATAGTACAGAGAGTCCAATTGCTAGGACCATGGGCAATAAAAACCCGAATCGATTGGCGAACCAGGCTGCCGTTAAAGAGCCAATAGCCCCAGCAGCCAAATTAATACTTACTAAGTTACCGCCAAGCTTCCTATCTTCAACAGCTGATCCAATGCGCTCAAGAAACACCCACACACCCGCATCACCGGTAAAGACCAAAAGAATAGATAGCAGACCTAGCACGATGGGCAAAGGCGGCACCCGTTGTGAGCCCAGTGAATGTGAAGCGACGGTGGAGCTGGCGCAATCTGGTTCCTGAAATTTTGTTGCCAATAGCGCCGACAGTGCCCCAATAGCCGACATGCTCATATAGACAACCGGTAGCGTGTGGTCTGCAGACACAGCACGTGTCAGTATCTGACTACCCACTACGCCAACAACAACCTGCAAGAAAAACAGTAATGCAAAAGACCGGGTGGGATTCGTCGAGTCAGCCAGCACCGCCATCATGGCTGCATAGGCAATACCCAGTCCCAGACTCGATACGAAGTGATACAGTAATGTCAGGTCGTCACCAGTAGCGTGCTCAAGCAGCAGCAAAAAACCGAGTGTGCTTAAGAAGGACCCAACCATCACCTGACTTTTTCTGGAGAACCTGGTTATCCACAGCGTAGAGCTTAGGGTGGTAATGAAAATACCCAGCGAGTAAATACTGGCCAGCGCCCCCAGCCTATCTTCTTGGAGACCATAAATATCGCTGTAAACACCGAGAACTACAGGCAAAACAAGCCAGTAAGTAAAAAGAATCGATCCTAGGACGATAGCCAGCGTTGAGTTTTTGGTTATCTCGCTATACCCGAGCATCTGGGAATATCTCCAAGCGCACCCAATCCAACAGCGGGCACGGTCATAATGACAATGCGCTGTTCGATATCTCGAGCAGCGGCTGCAGCCATAATAAGCGGTAGTCCAACACTAACAACGAGCGTCATGGCGCTAGCTGCAACTCCAAAGGAGAGCTCCCTAGCGGAAGGGCGAGCGCAAATATCGATACGACAAAGAGAACGGCTCTTAAGGTAAACGGTTTTAGATTTCCGTATCGGTCTCTCATCTATGCTGCCAGCAGTGCGCCTGATGGCTTGATTTGGCGCTGATAAGAGTGGCGGCACCCGTTGCAAAAGGGTTTTGTAGCAGTGTTCTCATTGGGTGTTTGCACACACTTTCTGCTGGCTTAACTGATCCTACTGGGATGGCCTCGAGCGAGCCATGATTTCGTGCTATAAAAAGATCGAGCGGACTAAAGTGTCATTTCTATGACCAAAAGTATCATTGCGGGTAGCTATGGTCGTGCTAATTTTTAACCAGAGTAACCAGCAAGAAGCGGCGTGTACCCACTAGTGGGTAAGGCACTGGCAAGCCAACTCAGCCGCCGATATTGTCCATAAAAACTGAAGCCCCTAGGAGGTTTTCCCAATGAAATGCAACCGATTATTGATGACGACCGCGGTGTCAGCCGCACTTGCCTCTCCCGTTTTTGCGACCGACATTTTGGAAGAGGTTGTCGTGACGGCCCAGAAGCGAGAGCAATCAATAAACGATGTTGCGATGGCGATCACCGCGGTCACTGGTGACGTGGCAAGAACAATGGGTATACAGGATACCCGTGACGTTGCCTTTATCGCGACCAACATGGATATCAAGGGCGCTGGTATGTCTGACGCCAACCCGGCAGTGACGCTGCGGGGCATCGGCATGAACAACTTTAATGCGAACAACAACCCGTCTGTGGGCATTTACCTGGATGAGGTTTTTCTGGCTTCACCTGCCATGATCAACCTGAGTTACATGGATCTAGGCCGTATTGAGGTTCTTAAAGGCCCACAGGGAACCTTATACGGTCGAAATGCGACCGGCGGCGCGGTCAACATTGTTAGCGCCAAGCCCACCGATGAGTTTGAGGGATTTGTTTCCGTTAGCTTGGGCGAGTATGAAACCACCCTTGTAGAGGGCGCGATAAGCGGACCGCTGACGGATAATCTCTCGGGGCGTATCAGCTTCATGTATGACGGTCAGGGTGAAAACTTCCATAGCTACCATAAGGATGGGGGCGGTATGGGGGAGTTCAATGACCTGGAGACCTACGGATTTAGGGCCCAGCTCGGCGGTAATACTGACAATTTAACCTGGAACCTGAAGGTTGAGTATCTCGATCAGGATATGGGTAACTCACCCTTCACTGCAGTGGGTGGCTGGTGGAACAGTATAGATGAAGTTTTTGTGACGCCCTGTCAGGGAGCGCTCAACAACTGCGTCAGCACCCTTGGCATCGATGTGTCCGATCAGGATGGCGATCCCTTCACCCATAACTTCACGAACTCCCGTGTTGATGAAATGAACATTGCTTCAGAGGTGACAGGAGCGACTTTCAATTTTACCTATGACTTCGATGCTTTCAGCCTGACGTCAATTTCATCGATGATCCAGCAAGACCGAGATTTTGGGGAAAACATCTGGTCAAACGATCTCGAATTCTTTGCGGTCTATCATGAAGAGGAAATGGATCAGTGGTCGCAGGAATTTAGGCTTTCTGGTGAATTGGGCATGGCGCAATGGATCGCAGGTGTCTATTTCTGGAACGATACTTACAAGTCAGACAACATCGCGAACTCAGAGTGGATATTGGGCCTGCTGGCCGGATTGAATCCGCTGGATTGGAAGGTCGATCAAGAAACTGACGCCTATGCTCTGTACGCCAGTGTTGATTGGCAGCTGGCCGATCGATGGTTGCTGACAACGGGTGTTCGCTATTCCGATGAGGAGACAAGCTTCAAGGGTGGCACTAACGGCACTATCGTCGATTCGGCAGCATTCGATTTCTTCGTTGGCGTTGAGCTTGGTTTGCCAAACGGTATAACCATCCCTTTTACCGAACTGGATGATGAAATCAGCGAGTCAAATACCGATGTCCGCGTGGCACTTGAGTTTAAACCGTCTGACGAAACCATGATCTACGGCTCGGTCACAACAGGATTTAAGTCGGGCGGCTATTTTGGCGACTTTACCTTCGACCAATTCGAGCTTGAGCCTTTTACTTCAGAAACAGTGACGGCCTATGAAATCGGATTCAAATCTGGGTTGGCTGGTGGCAAGGTGCAGGTCAATGGCTCCGCCTTCATGTATGACTACGAAGATATACAGACTTTCGTTCCATCTTCGCTAGGCTTTCGTCTAGCTAACTTGGAAGAGGCTGATATCAGTGGAGTTGAGTTGGAAGTCTTGGCTTCGGTCACCGACGGTTTAGACATAAGGTTCGGCGCCGGCTTCCTTGATTCAGAGGTCTCGAGTCAGTACGCCGACTATGACGGCAACTCACTGCCTAACGCCCCTGAAACGCAAGTAACGGGAACGATTAGATATCAATTCCCGATGACCTCTGCCCTTAATCTGGTGCTTCAGGCAGATGCCAAGTACACAGATTCCATGTACCGAGAGTCGACGAACAACCCATGGTTGTCTTCTGATTCCTATACAGTCGTGAATGCCCGGATCGGCGTCGCGGCGGACTCTGGGAAGTGGGAGTTGGCGGCGTGGGCAAAAAATGTAACCGACGAAGAGTACACCCAGGAAGTATTCGGTTCTGACATCATCGGAATGGTTACCGCTTTGTACGGTAACCCAAGACAATATGGCGTCACGCTGAACTATAATTTCTAGCGGCCACATGTGGGGGCATACTTTATCGGCGAAGTATGTTCCCGCAAGCGTTATCCGCTTAGCAATCCTGAGGGCTATCGCGTTACTTATATGTGATTGTTAAGGACGATCTTTATCTTGAGTACCCTTGAGAGTAGAGCATCGATCACGGCCATAGTTGCTATGAGTGTCGCGGCGGTGCTGGTTTTTTCTTTACTCCCAATTATAAGCGGTGCGGCAGCAGAAAGATTTGCATTGAGTCCTGAGCAAATAGGGCTCGTTGCCTTTTACTATTTCCTACCTTACGCACTTGTATCTGCCGCTGCCAGTTTTTGGATTTATCGTATTAGCTGGCGGAAGGTTCGCAATCTCGGTTTCCTTCTAATGGTATTAGGTCTCGCAGCGGCAACCGTTGCCACTTCTTTTCTATGGATGTGTCTAGGCATGGTGCTTGTGGCCGCTGGCGCAGCGTTGCTTTTTCCAGTCTGTATGACTGCTTCCGCCCTCATGGAAAACCCGAGCCGAATTTTTGCGATTCGCCTAACAGCAGAGCAAATGGTGCCTGCTGTAATGTTGGTGTCGGTAACACTCCTACTTGGCGGAGTTATTCAATTCAAAACCCTTTTCTTGCTGATGCTCGCGGTCGTTGCGGGCGCTGCGCTGATGTCACTGGGCTTGCCAGTAGTCTCTCAGACGCATGAATCGGAGTCGGCAGCCCAGGCCGCGAAGGTAAAGTATGGTCCGCTGATAGCACTCGTGCTCAACTTTGCCGGTTATGCGGCTCTTTGGGCATTTTTTGAACGAGTAGGTGCGGCAAGACATTTTGACTCTGGTTTTATCGCGTTGTGGCTGTCAGTGGCATTACTGACAGCCGGGGTGGGTCCGCTTTTTGCTATGGCGCTAGAAGTTCGGGTCAGGGGAAACTGGGCCGGCATGCTGGCTACGCTGATTTTGGTGGCATGTATGGTGTTGTTAGCCAAGTTAGAGAGCCCTGGAGTTTATGCTGTGGCACTGACAATCATTCCCATGGCATATGGCGTGTCCCTTGTTTTTTTACTGTCCGCCGTAGCAGCCTCAGACTCCCAGGGAAAGACTGCCGCGCTCATGCCCCTCGGCCTCGCGACTGGAGCCGCCGTAGGTCCATTACTTTTTGGTTATCTCTGGGCAGCTGAGCAGCCCGTCATACTTTTTGCTGCAGTCAGCATAGCAGCAGGCGCATATTGGCTTCTCTTTCAAGGGTCGGCGAGCAGTTATCAACATACGGAAGGGCGGCGGGATGTCTGAGATTAAGCAGGTTGATAGGGCGTTTCTGGACTACGCATTGCATCAGGTCTGTTGCTTCGCAGGAATGACAGAGACTCACGCTCGTTATGTCACCGATGCCATCATTTTCGCTCATATGCAGGGCAAGCTTAATCAAGGGCTGGGTGTCTATGAGGCTTTGGACATCGCGCTTCAGGCAGGGGTTTTTGATGTAAACGCGATCCCTGAATGTGTCGATGAAGGACCTGCATACAGCGTCTTCGATGGTAACCGGTCGAGTGGTTACTACATCCTTAATTTGATGGCACAGTCAGCAATTGCAAAGGCGAGGACGATGGGTATCGCCATCAGTTTTGGCGGTAACCATAATGACGCGGGCAGCTTCGGGCGTTACGTCTATCTCGCACATGAACAGGGTTTGATGGCGTTTTCGTCGAATAACACGGTACCCCTGGCAGCCCCCTGGGGGGGGATGGAAAATCGTCTGAGCTGTCCCCCCTTTGATGCGATTGGACCATCGGGCCAAGAGACGCCCCTATGGGTAAGCACGAAATTTGCGGAATGGTATGACGCGGATGTGTCAGAGGCGGTTATTGCCAAAAAGCCAATGAAAGGTAAGTGGCTAATTGATCCGGAGACGGGAGAGTTATCAGCTGATGCAGCGCCTTATGCGCGGCCGGTTGAAGGGTATGGACGCGTCTGGGATTGTGCGGCAGCGGGTCAATTGGGTGAACCCCGGACCTACGCGCTTAATCTTTGGAATGAGCTCCTCGCGGCGGTTGTGAATCCCATTGGCATACCGGTCACTGAATTGCCGACTATCGCTGATTATGCGGCGGGTAATGCCAGTCCAAGTGTCGGCGGTAGCTATTACATTGCAATTGACCCCTCCGTTTTTGGGCCGCTGGCGTCGGTGCTGGAGAAGTCGGATAAGTTTGTGCGTGACGTGCGATCGGCGCGCCCGCGCCCAGGTCAGTCTATTCGGTTGCCAAGCGAGCAGGCGTATCAATCGTTGCAGACGGGCAAAGAAAAGGTAGACGTATTGACGGCGCACTGGGACGCTTTTTTTGGCACGATCGCTGCTCGGTATGACTTGACACAGGAGCAGCTAGAGTCACAGTTTCAGAAAAAAAGGGAGCCAATCGCGCATGACGGTAGTAGTTGATGACCTAATTAGCCAGGGAGAAGCGAGGGCGCTGCTCGCAGAGCGCTCGCTTCGTCTTCAGGCCTCTATCGAATTTTCTGGGAAGTCAGCCGAAGACGTGTTTTCTATTATGGGCGACCCCGAGAGAATTACCGACTGGTATTTGCTGGCGAAATCGGTTCGCATGTCTCACTCAGAGGATTCAGTAGAGTTTATGAAGTCCCAGGATAAAAGTTTTACTGTGGATTTCGTGCTTTTTGGCGAGCTTGAGGAAGAAATTCTGTTTTGGGATCCACCTCATAGCTATATATACAGAGCAGTAGGTCCTGAATTTCCTATTAAAGATTATTACGCTGAGATCGCCGTTGCATCTACTGGGGAGAGCACTGGAACACTGTATTGGCGAATTTATTTTGATGTTGTCGATAGTCCAAAGAGCAAAGATCTCATACCCGTCATTCTGCCACCGGTGACCGAGGCGAGTATTCAGCGGCTCAGTGCTCTGGTCGGTGGGGTCTCGTCGGGTGTTAGGAGCGACTTCGCGGCCCCCTTAGCTATCGAATAGGATTTGACCACTGTGTGACCTCTGTCTTGCGTCGCGCCGAGCGAGTGTGTGCAAGCAGGCACAATAGTTCAAAGAACAGTGCGGCAGCGGTCCAGGCGTTTGCGCCGTCGGTGTCTCTGTTTGGGTTAAGCTCAACCAGGTCAGCGCCAATGATATTGCACTGCCGGGCGGATTGAATAAATGAGCGGACTTGTCTAGGGCTCAAGCCAAATGGCTCGGGCCCGGTTGTTCCCATCATTACCGAGTTATCAAGCGAGTCAACGTCGAGCGAAAAATAGGTTTTTTTAGTGGTCCCTATGATCTCCGTAATTTTATCAGCCACCCAGGCCGTTCCTTTCTCATGGACTTCGTCAGCGGTGATGACAGTCATGCCACTATCATGGCTGAATTCCCACAAAAAGCTGGCTCTCCCACGGATGCCGATTTGAACGGTTCGCTCCGGGTCGATGAACCCTTCGAGAGCCGCTTGGCGAAAAACCGAGCCATCATTTATCGCATCGCCACCCCAGGTTGACATGGTGTCACAGTGCGCATCGATATGAATTAGACCGAAACTATCGCTGTGAATTTCACTGAGGGCTTTCAAGCAGCCATAGCTTGTGGTGTGCTCGCCCCCACAGTTCAGGGTTGCACAACCAGAACTTGCGATCTGCAGTACTGCGAGATAAATGTCCTCAATACGCTGATCGAGGCTAGTTGCCGACCACTCCACATCCCCCCAATCTATAATTGAGCACATATCGAAGGGAATATCACCGCTCTGCTCGTGGACAGGACCGTAGTTTCTGCTGGCTCGTCTGAGGGCTTCCGGTCCATGTCTGGCTCCGGCCAGTCCTATGGCGCCGAGATCAAGCGGCGAACCAAGCATGGCAATATCGACGCCCTCTAGCGTCTTGCGGTGCGGAGCTTGAAAAAAGCCTGGGTGCGCTAGAAATCCGGTGGTATCGAGGCTGTAGCCCTGGGCAGTGGCCCGATCGAAAAAATTTGCGACCGATGAATCACTAAATTCAAACGGGCCTTTGTCCAGGGTTTTGAGGTGCATGAGTTGTCTGTCGGTGAGCTTTGCCATCGTCAAAGTCCCTGAGTCATGCCGCCCGCCACCGGCAGCGCGACACCTGTTACGTAGCGGCTGGCGTCGCTCGCCAGAAAAAGCGCGACGGATCCGACCTCCTGAGCCGCCGCTGATCGGCCCATGGGTATCATCGTGTTTTCTATAGCCTCGGCCTCCTCTAGGGATACGCTTGCCGATGCGGCTAACAGTTCCATGGCAGTGTGGTGCATTTGAGTTTTAACCGAGCCGGGACAGAGTGCATTGACACGAATCTGACTGGCGGCAAATTCCTTCGCAAGGGATTTGGTTAGTCCAACAACTGCAAACTTGGTGGCGGTGTAACAGGCCGGCATGCCCGCAAGCGCCCCCAGTCCCGCTACCGAGGCGATGTTTATAATACTGCCGGGAGAGCGAATCAGAGGGAGGAGTGCTTTTGTGCAGTTGACTACGCCCATTAGGTTTACAGCGATAGACGTGCTCCAGTCTTGTTCTGAAATAGCCATAAATTCGGCCTTACCAATACCAACACCCGCGTTATTGACGAGGATGTCGAGACCACCGTATTGGCCATTAAGCTGCTCAGCGAGATGCTGCAGGTCTTTTGAACAAGTGACATCGCAGGCAACGCCTGACATCTGGTGGCTCTCGAGTGCCGGTGCTAAATCAGTCCCAACGACATTGGCGCCTGCAGAAGAGAAGGCGTTGTAAATTGCTCGACCAATTCCCTGCGGGTGCGCGACACCTGTCACCACTGCCACTTTGTTGTCTAATACGAGGGAATCAGTCATGTGAGTCGTCCCCAAAAATTTCGATGGCACTTAAAAGCCACTTCGGTGCACTTCCTTCATCACCCACTCCCCCATAGGTGAGTAGTCCCTCGGTTGTCAGCTTGCCATCACGAATACCGGCGCACACAAAGGATAAATCCGAAAGAAACTGCTCGAGGCTGCTATCACTCATCGTATCGATTGTTAGGTGAATTGCTGGTGGTGTAAGTACGCCTAGCAACCGCCACCCCCTTGCTTCCATCCCGCCGACCACAAGCTGTATATCAAAATCATCTGACGCGATCATGAGTAGCGGTCCGTCGGTGGGCCATGTTCTAAGTCCAGGCTCCTGAGCGCAGTGGGCCTCAATCTTCGACTTAATATCGAGAAGCTTCTGTGCGTTGTTGGTATACCCTTCAATCCCCCAATGGTGCATCAGCGCCCACACGCCTGCTATTGGCCCAAGGGGTCTCGAGCCAACAAAGCTTTGTGACAAATAAAGCCCGCAGGCCCACTCGTTGATTGGCATGTAGTGATATCTTTGTTCGGCTTGGCTTTTCCACAGAATGGTAGAGCAGGGTTTTGGCGCATATCCGTACTTGTGTAGATCTGCTGACATGGATCGTACGCCAGGGACTGACAGGTCATAATCCGGGAAGCTTTCTCCGAGCTCTCGAAAAAATGGAAGAATATACGCACCGACACACGCATCCACATGAAGCCAAAGGTCATGCGCGATAGCTAATTCTCCGAACTCACCTATTGGATCAACCGTGCCGTAGGGCCAGTTGGGCGCTGAGCCGACAATACCGATCGTATTAGCGGTGATAGCCGACTCAATTCCCTCGAGATCAGCTGAGAGATCAGCGCATTGAGGGACCGTCACCACCCTGATGTCTAAATAGCGCGCTACCTTGTGAATAGTTGAGTGCGTAGAGTACGGGGCGACAATCTCTGGATTCTGGATCTCGGGTTTGTGCTCCCTTGCCCACGAGCGCATGGCAAACAAGCCGCAGAAATTACTCTCTGTGCCGCCGGAGGTAAAGTTGGCTCGCGCCGTCATAGCAGTTTGATTACAACCGCCGCTGGCTAGGCCGACGCAGATATCGAGTACCTCATTTTCTAATCGTGCTGCGGCTGCCTCTTGAAAAGAAAAGAGTCCATTCCAACCTCCAAAAGTTCTTGCTGCTTCGTAGACTAGCTCTGCACTCTCCCCGTCTCCTTGAAAGGCGGTGCTAGCAAGGCGCCCTTTATCTTTTTCTGTCATGGCATCTTTTAGAGTGGACACATCAGCAAGCACTTTCTGCACCGCAGTCCCCTTGGCGGGGAGCTTGTAAAGAGCTTCGCAATCAGAAGAATCTGTCATCTCGATATGCCTCTAGGGACAGCAGTTAAGCAGCTAGTGTAACGGCATCAACGGGAGGTAGAGGAATCGCTTTGCGACATGTCACCCAGAGGGGGTACATTAGAGGACCTACCGAGGAGCGTCTTGATGCAGATCGATTCAAAAGAGGCGAATCTTAAGCTCGCAGAAATTGTTGATGCGCTGGCTAACCCCCAGTTTTATCAAACCCTAGCTGACACGATTGAATTTTTGTCTGGTTATGCCCACTGCATGATCATTTGGCTCGATCGCGACCAACGTCCCGTGCCGCTCTACTCAGATTTGCCCGGTTTAAATGCTTCTATTCCGACTCGGCGCTGGCTTGATGAGGCGTATCTTTTAGATCCGGCATTTAGTCTCTATTCGGCGAGCAAATCAGAGGGTGTCTTCGCGCTGGAGGATGTCTCACCCGATCAATTTTTTGGCTCTTCATACTACAAAAAATATTATGCCGTGACGGGTCTCTCTGGAGAAATATTGATTCTCATCAGAATCGGAGACTCTCAAGCTGTCTTAGTTACCTTGGCTTCAAAGGGCTCTACTGTAAAAATACGCGAGTCTGTTGAGCTATTAACTACATACTTTCCTGTTCTCTCCGCGCTCTGTCGGAGACATCAGTCGGCAGTTGGTGGTGAAATAAATTTTTCAGCCCCTCTCAAAAAAGCCTTCGGTAATTTTGGCACCGATTTCCTAACAGAGAGAGAGCGTGAAGTTGTTCATCTGCTGCTGAAAGGCCACTCGACGCGATCTATAGCAGAGCTCTTAGAGTTGAGTGTAAACACCGTCAAAGTCTACACAAAACGGTTCCATAAAAAGCTAGGAGTAACCTCGCAGGCAGAGTTGTTTTCCCTATTTTTTGAGGCAATTTCGCTGTGTCCTTTTGATGCCGACATTGACCCTTTGACTCATTATCGACAGATGACTTCGGCAAATTTAAGCCAGGCTAGGTCAATGATAGACACCTAGTTAGATTGCGAATGGTCCTCTCGGAAGTACTGCGGTGCGACCCCGTGTACTTTTTTGAAGGCTCGACTAAATGGCGCGGGTGCGGCATAAGCGAGTAAGTACGCAATTTCTTGTATCGAGAGTGCCGTATCGAGTAAGTAATGTTTAGCTAGATCCATGCGAACTTGAAGCGCTAATTTCTTGTAAGATGTGCCGCAGCGATAGAGCCGCTTACGCAGCTGTCCTGCAGAAAGGCGTAAGTCATGGGCCGCTTCTTCCAAGGATGGGAACTCCCCTCCTGTTCTAGTGAGCAGTAATCTCCGGACTTGGCGAGAGATGTCTTTGCTAACTTCACCTGGACCTAATACACGCTCACATATCGACGCATATAGCTCAGATAAAGCTCCGCTACCGAAATGGATCGGGCATTTGAGCCATGAACTAGGAAAGAAGAGTCCGACGGTATTACAGTCAAACTGGCAGTTCTTACCAAAAATATCGATATAGGCCTCTTTATAGTGGGGCGATTTAAATGGCAGTCGTATTTTTATTTGCTCCTGGTCGGCGTTTGGCCCAAGAAGCAGTTGCAGCGCGCGCCAGTTGCCACTGAAACTGTCCTCGCAGATGTTCTGAAAGTCATCCGCATAGCCTGGAAGTGCTGCCGGTGAAATCCTGACTGTGTCTCCTTCGACGGTGAGCTCGTCGATGTAACGGTCCGACGCTAGGCTGTGATACTGGTTCATGATTTGCATCGCGGACCCCACCGACTCGCTATTCACGGCGGCATAACCAACTAATCCTAAATCTAGGATTTCCGCGCGGTTAAATAAGCGCAACGTGATGTCCGGCTGACGAGTCCTCACGTGCAAAAGCACTTTATCCAGATCTTTTTGAGTGAGGTTGAGTGGTTCGTCTGAAGTTGACTGGTGTAACCCTGCTCTTTTTAGCGCGAGCTCGTAGAGATTGGGGTCACTCTCTGTTAGCAAGTCTTCCAATCGACCTAGCCAAACGGCAACAATACGATTCTCTTCGGCCCGTCGAGAGGAGGCATCGCTAACAGAACGGGTGTTCATTTATCCGGGTGAAGTATCTGAGCCAGTGATCTGCTCAAGCAGTTGAAGAGACAAACCAGCGGACCAGCCCCCGTCGACTTTGATAGCTTGTCCGCTGACGTACCGACTCGCTTCACTCGAGAGAAATAAGAAAACTCCCGAAATGTCGTCCACTGTTGCCATTCTTCCGAGAGCGGTGAATGCTTCACAAAGTTGTCGCCCGCCATCGCCGCTCCCCATGTTGGTATCAACATATCCTGGGCAGACACAGTTTACTCTGATCCCGCGCCCTCCAAGCTCCAATGCTGCCATCTCAGTAAGGCTGACCACGGCTTTCTTGGATGCGGAGTAAATAGCTGACCCGGGCACATTAACGTAGGCAGCGAGGGACGCGGTGCAAACGATTGCCCCGTGGTCATTCATCACAGCAGGCGCATGCTTCAGACCGTAGACAACCCCGTAATAGTTCACCTCAGTCACCCGTTCCATCAGCTCGCTAGAGGACTCCTCCAGGCTCGGTCCAACGGTACCGATGCCAGCATTAAGGATTACGATATCAATTTTACCGTTCAGTAAGGTGCTAGCTTCGAATAACGCGTGCTCGACACTAGTCTCCTTTGAAACGTCGCACTGTATGCCAAGCGCGCCAATGCCGGCGGCAATCTTTGCAGGGTCATTGATATCTGCGATGACAACCCGAGCACCCTGATCGATAAAGAGGCGAGCAACTGCTAGCCCAATGCCGGAGGCACCGCCGGTGACAAAGGCTTTTTTGCCGTGTAGTTCAAATGCCATCGTCTTCTCCTTGCAACTTATTAACGCCCGGAAGCAACCTGAGGTCCTCGGAGGGATGAGGAACTTCTGCTATTTCGACAATATTGCCCTCGGGATCACGCAAATAGACCGCCGTGACGCCTTTTGATTTCTGGGGGGTACCTAATGGAGAGGCCCCAAGCGCAAGCAGTCGGTGATACTCAACCTCGATATCATCCACAAAAAAGCTAAGGTGACGAATACCAAGCTCGTGAGCCAGTAGATCCCGAGGATCGGGCCCTGAGACTTCCGGCTTCTCGAATTGAAACAACTCCAAAAAACAGTTGTGTCCCGCCAACATACGCCCTTTTACCGCAGAATCTTGCAGACCCACGGCAGCATCAATTGCCGGAGTATCGCGCCAACTTTCAAACTGCCCACTAAATTCCCGAAAACCAAAGGCATCGCAATAGAATTCGGTCGCTCTATCGAGATCTTTTACGACAATCGCAGGATGCGCAAAGCCCAAAATCATGCGGCTTTAGACAGCTCTGCATCCGGAGCATAGTGCTCGGTGAGCATAATGACGTTATTGCCACAAGGCTCTGATAAATACGCGGTTTGTAACCCGGTAAGCGGATCAACATGAGGCTCTAAGAGAGGCTTCATTCCTGCCCACAATGCATCTTCCCAAGCACGCTGGACGTCCTTAGCCTGATAAAGAATCGAAGCAATGTGCGCACCATGAGCATCGGCTTTGGATTTTTCAAAATCGTGACGCGCGTTTTGCAGCACAAAAAGCGTACGCCTACCAACGGGGTCGTACTTGCGATCGGACATCACCACAAACTTGTCTCCGTCGTTATCGAATCGCTCCAAAACGCGCAGATCAAGAACGCGCTCATACCAATCGACCATCAGATCGACATCATTACAAATCTCTGCATTCCCCACCATTTCTAGCCCGCATTCGCCGGAAGGCGCATGGGTAAACTCCTGCACGCGAAACGTATCATCGGTGTACTCCATGATTTCCACCCATCGGCCCTCGGGGTCATGCACAACAAAACCATCATAGGTGGGAAACTCTTCGAAGGGCATGACTTCAGTGGCACCGTTTGCCAGTAGCTGCGCCATCGAAGCGCGAGCATCGGAGGTAATCCAGCAAATATGGTTGTAGCCCTTACCATGATCCCGCCACCAATTACGCTCATACTCAAATTGGAAGGGAGGAGCTTCTATCTGGATTTGGTACGCACGACCACCGCACCCGAGGAACGTGTAATCCGAGTGGCCCTCGCCGGTTACATGAAAAACATTGCCGGAGAAAAAATTGGTAATACCGTGGTGCCAGCGTAGGTAAGGAAACATACTTTCCCGCGGCTGATCGTCGTAAATGCACAGGTGATGAAGGTGGTAATCAAGTTCGGTAGCAGATTTCATGAGTCAACGGGCTCCTTGCCGGTGGTAGTGATGCTACGGTATGCCAGTGATCTGCCCAGAGAAATGGCCTGAGGGGTCATGTTAATTGTCATTTACGGCCAGCGCGCCGGATCAGAAATATCATACAAAGATACACAAATATCATTAAAGCAGTATGGTCGTGGGACTTACACTTTTGAAGCAATTTTTAGGTCGCGAAAAAATGACATTCGATCGGCGAAAAAACGCAGCACTGACGATACCCGAACCGGGCAAATTTGAGCTGGTGGAGCGCCCTTTTCCCACCATCACCTCGGGCTACGCCATTATCAAGACAGAAATTGCGCCCATATGCCTTGAGGGTTCACGCATTTGGTCATCCCATGATTTTGAATTTCACGATGATCCCACACACCTTGGTCACGAGGGTGTAGGCACCGTCATCGAGGTCATGCCCGGTTCCAATTTCGCCGTGGGTGATCGAGTTATCGTGTTCCAAGGCGATCATTGCGGCCGATGTCATGCCTGCACCAGCGCCCTCTCGCCGACCTACTGCGACGCCAATGATCCCGATATCCAAGGTATCGAAGGTGCGGCAATGAGAGGTATCGAAAAACGCAATCAGAGCGCTTCGGGCGGATTCGCTATGGAGCGTTATCGCATTGCCCCGGAAGCCAATTTGGTCGGCATCCCTGACGAATTAGAGTTTCGATATGCGGCGGCGGCAAACTGCTCCTTTGGGGTTGGCTTCTCCAATCAGGAAGCTATGGATGTTAAGGCGGGCGATACGGTCTTGATTGGCGGCATTGGCTTTATCGCCCTGGGGCACGTGATCTCTGCGCTGTACCGAAATGCCAGAGTTATCGCCTTGGCAAGAAACCCCTATCGAATCGACATGCTCAGACGCATGGGCGTGCAGCACATCATTGACCCAGATGAGTCCGACTGGCTTGAACGGGTAAAAGACCTGACCTTTAACCGTCAAGGCGCGGATGTTGCCGTAGACGGATCTGGTGTCGCCTACTACCAAGAAAAGCTGATGTCGGCGGTTCGCAAATACGGCAAGGTAAACTTCAGCGGTCACACTCCGGGGGCAAAAATCCAGCTCAGCCCGCTTCATCATGTTATAGACCCCGCCCATACCATCATGGGGCAACACGACGTGCGCAGCCTCGACCGCGAATATTTGATACGAGCACTCTTGGATCCCCAAGTACAGCGCATGGTTGACGTCATGGTTACCCATGAATTCCCGATGTCTCGCGCCGGAGAGGCTTTTGACGTTCAGGTATCCAAGCAATGCGGCAAGATCTACCTGTGGACGCAGGAATAACTAAAAAAGAGCTTATTTATGCATAGTTTAGAAGGCAAGCAGGCAGTAATTCTGGGTGGCACATCGGGTATTGGCCTGGCCGTTGCACAAAACTTTATCAGCACGGGTGCCAACACGCTCATCACCGGAAGGCGTTCCGAGGGCGAGCAAATCGCCAAAAACATTGGCGCTGAGTACCGGCGTTGCGACATCACCCATGAAGAAGACGTGCAATCGGCGCTTAGCGCGATTGAAGAAAAAATGGGCAAGATCGATATTCTGGTAATCAATGCGGGCATAGCCGCGGATGAGGAAAGCATTGAAGCCCTCGACAGCAAAACCATGGACGCCATGGTTGATGTCAATCTCAAAGGGACTTTCTATGCGCTGAAGTATGGGCCCGCTCTGTTAAAAGATGGTGCATCGGTCATCTTCACCGGCTCGGTCGCGGGCTCAGGCATTACCCATGCCGGGTCGGCGGTGTACGCGGCGAGTAAAGCCGGTGGTGCTTACCTTGCCCGGGCCAGTGCCATTGAAAACGCCCCACGAGGTATTCGAGTTAACTGCGTTTGCCCAGCTCTAATTGCCGATACCGGCATGATGGTCGCGGACGACGGCAACGAGACTGCCGCCTTCTTGAGTCAGCTCAACGCCTTTGGACGGATGGGCAGGCAAGATGAGATTGTGGGTATTTACAATTTCTTAGCCGGTGACGCTTCAACATTCATCACCGGACAAGAAATTCGCGTTGATGGTGGCATGACGGCGGGACTTGGCCTGCCCCTCTTCAACGCCATTGCCGGCGAGTAACCTAGGCGAGCAAGCTCAGAGGCCCTTACCCCCGCGGAAGTTGGCAGGGGTCTGTCCGTAATAGTGCTGGAACGCACGATGAAAGTTTGAAGGGTCGGAATAGCCGGTGGTAAACGCCACTTCCTGTATCGTCATCTCGTCGCCCTTGAGATAGCTCGCCGCTAACTCCATCCGAAAGTGCAGCACAACCTGTTTATAGGTCGTTTCTTCCTCCTTGAGACGGCGCCTTAGCGAGCGTTCGCTTGTTCCCAGTATCTTAGCCACGGTGGTAATCGCAAGATCACCGCCTGGATTAGCAGCCAGAATACGTCGTACTCTAGCAACATACCCTTCGGTATTTTGCAGCCGCTTTAGCAAGGCGTCACATTGTTGTTCGCATAGCACCGCAGCTGCCTCGTTGGCAAAGTTTAACGGCTGCTGCAGTAACTGTGCGTCAAAGATAATCTCGGTATGCGCTGCATCAAAGCTGATATTAGGACCGAGGATCTCTGTGTACAAATCAGAGTAGGTCGGTTTTGGGTAGCCAATCATCAGTCGCGTATACCAATGCCGGGTGGAACCAAAGACGGGGCCTATCTCAGCCCACTGCGCGAGCAGACGCTCGGTCTCATAGCGTAATTTAGCCGGCGTATTGATCAGCTCCGGGCGAGAAATATCGGTGACCCGAAGGCAGGCTTGATTTCCCTGTACAAACAAACGTGTGTGCAGCGCTGCACCTATCACATCCTGATACCGGGTGTGGCGGGCAAGTGCTTTGCTTAGGTTTTCACTGGCAAACATGGCATAGCCAAGCAGTCCATGGTCAAGCAGCGACACACCACGACCATCTAAAAGCCCCAGACCCCGGTTTGGATAAGCGCCAATGACGTCATCCAATAACGCGTTGTATTGATCTTGAGTAACCTTATTCTCTGACTGCTCCAGTGCCTCCATGGTGAGGCCCAACCGGTCAAGGTAAGTGGATGCGTCAATGCCCACCGATGACATGGTCAACAGCGTGTGACGAACGTAGCTGTTCAGTTCAGTGAGCTTTTTGGTCACGGGCACACCCTGGCCGTAAATGACAAAGACTAGGCCTCTGGTTCCATTGTTGTCAACGGTATCCGAGCTGATCATTCGTGCAAAGGTTCATAGGAGCTGTGCACGTGACACTGGATACCGATCAGAAGAAACGACTGATGACAAATTTGATACGTGCGGAAGAGTTCAACCGCATGATGTATCGACGAATGATGCAGGGAAAGCTCATTGGCTTCTATCACCCCGCTGAGGGCGCAATTGCTCCGGGAGTTGCCGCCAGTACGTTCCTCAACCAAGACGACAACCTCTCCCCTCACCACCGAGGTCACGGCATTACTCACATGCTGAGTAAAGGCATTGATATTAAGTATTACCTCGCTGAACACACGGGCAAAGTCACCGGCTGCTGCGAGGGAAGATCCGCGTTTCACTTCAGCTTCCCCGAGCACAAGGTCTACATGATGTCGGGCTTTATCGGTTACAACTTTGCACCTGCGGTGGGGTGGGGGTTCGCCGCAAAGCAGCGCAAACAGGGACAGGTGGTCATGAATTGTTCCGGCGACGGCTCCTATGGACAGGGTCGAGCCCATGAGGCGCTGTTGATGGCGCAGAACTGGAAGCTGCCCATTATCTTCTTCTGCGAGAACAATGGCATGAGCATTTTCTCAACCGCCATGGAGATGCATCCAAAGCCCGATATCTCCTCTCTTGCCGACGGCTTTGGCATGCCCAGCGCGATTGTTGATGGCCAAAATGTTTTCGAAGTTGCCGAAGCTTGCCTAGAAGCCATTGCTCGAGCGCGAGCAGGTGACGGGCCAACATTTATTGAAGCCAAAACCCTACGTTTTAACGAACACGATATTGGCACCCCCGACCTTTCGGGCTGGGAGGAGCGATCAGAGCAAGAACACGCCGAGATGCGCGCGCGGGAACCAGTGGCTATAGCCACCAAGATTGCGCTTGAGGAAGGCTGGTTGGCCCAAACCGAAATTGATCAGATGCGCGAAGCTGCGCTGCGTGAAATCGCTGAGGTAGAGGCATTTGCCGATGAGAGCGAAATTGCTCGGCCGCCCGTTGAAGCGCTTATGCAGGGCGTTTTCGCTCCGTAAACAACCACCTATTAACGAGACTGAATAATGCGAACAATCACGTTAACCGATGCTATTCGGGAAGCTATCGAAGAGGAGATGCGGGTAGATTCCAGCGTTTTTGTGGTGGGCCAGGATGTGCGTGGCGCCATATTCCCTCACACCAAGGGGCTGGTTGAGGAGTTTGGCACCGATCGCATTGTGGACACACCCATTGCGGAATCTGGCATGTATGGGGTGGCCTTCGGAGCAGCGCAAGAGGGCATGCGACCCATTGTTGACTTTATGTTCGGTGGATTCTCCTACGTTACGTTCTCCGAATGCTCGGTCACTACCGGCCAATACCATTTCCTTCATGGCAGCCAACATGCCCTCCCCATCGTCATCACCGCGGGGGTCGGCACTGGGCAAAGGCTGGCCAATGATCATGCCATGAGTATTCACGGCACCTTTGCGCATCACCCGGGCATCAAGGTAGCAATGCCCTCTACCCCCTATGATGCTAAAGGTATGTTCAAAGCCGCTATACGAGATAACAACCCCGTCGTCATTCCCTGGCACATGGGCATCATGATGCTCAAAGGTGAGGTCCCGGATATTGGCGATGACTACATCGTGCCCCTTGGCGTTGCTGACGTTAAGCGTGTGGGCAGCGACGTCACGGTGCTGGCTAACAGCCTTCAGCTTCAACACGCGTTGTCGGTGGCAGAGAAACTGGCGCCTGAAATTTCTGTCGAGGTCATCGACCCTCGAAGCTTCGTGCCATTCGATATGGAAACTTTGCTGACATCCCTCGAAAAGACCAACCGGCTGGTGATCGTTGACGAAGATTGGGAATCAGGCGGATTCGCCGCTACCGTCTCGGCACGGGTGGTGGAGCAAGGGTTTGATTTATTAGATGCGCCCATTCTTCGGGTAACGCTTCCCAACATGCCCGTGCCCGGCGGCTATATGGAAGAGTATGTGGCACCCAATCCAGAGCGGATTGAGGCAGCGATTCGGGAGGTATGTTTGTAATGGCTAATACCGTCACTGAATACGTCATGCCCAAACTTGCCATGGCTATGAACGAAGGCACCGTTGCCGATTGGTTAGTACAAGACGGTGACTATGTGGAGCAAGGCACTCCGCTTGCTACGATCGAAACAGAGAAAGTCGCCTACGATGTTGAAGCACCGGTCTCAGGGTATTTCTACAGCGTGGTATCGGCGGGGGAAACCGTGGAGTGCGAGGTTCTTTTGGCGCACTTTTGCAGTGAACCCCAGCGCCCGGACGCAGCTGATACTTCCGCAAACAGCAGCACCGACTTACCGGCAGACATACTGGCAACGAATGAGGCCAGCTCAAAGAAGGACGCTGCAGCACCTTCAGTGGTGGACAGCGCTTCAAATACCGCAGCAACATCTGAACCCAAGCGCTTGAAGTCTTCACCACTTGCCAGAAAGCTAGCCAAACAGCTGAATGTCCAGCTGGACACACTGACAGGTTCAGGTCCCGGTGGCCGCATTGTGAAACGCGATGTCATGGCCGCCAGCGAGAACAAGACCCACCAGGGTGCGCAACTCGCTACTGCTGCTAAACAGGTCAGCGGCGACGACATCTTGGCCACACTGCCCATATCCGGCCTCAGGAAAACCATCGCTAATCGAATGGTGCAATCGCTACAGAATGCGGCTCAAGTTAGCTGTCACTGGGAATCGGACATCACTCGACTACTGGCGCAACGCGCTGAACTAGTTGAGCAAGAGGAGCTCCTGGGCACTCGAGTTTCCGTGAATGCGTTCTTAATCAAAGCACTTGTTTACGCCATTCGCCAAGTACCCATCGCCAACGCCAATGTCATTGGCGATGAAATCATTATTCATCGCAACATCAATATTGGCATAGCCATCTCCATTCCCGGAAGCACTGAATACGATAGTGGCTTGATGGTAGGAGTACTGCACAATGTTGAATCCATGGGCTTGGTCGCCATCGATAAAGGAATGAGATCGCTGATTGCCCGCGTTCGCAATGGCGAAGCAACCCCCGATGACCTCTCAGGGTCTACGTTTACCCTCTCAAGCACCGCAGGTATTGGGCCGCCCGGCTTAAAAACGACCCCCGTGCTAAATCAGCCCAACGTTGCCTTGCTCGGCCCATCGACCCCGATTGAGCGCCCCATGATTAGAGACGGCGAAGTTAAAGCCTGCACCATGCTACCCCTGAGTTTTACCTTTGATCACCGAGCACTAGATGGCGAGCCCGCAGCGCGATTTATGGCAGCGCTGAATAACGCACTAGAAAAGCCATCTCTGCTACTAACCTGAGAGAACCTCATGTCAGAAAATAAATACAACCTTATCGTAATTGGCGGTGGGCCCGGCGGGTACGTTGCTGCAATAAGAGCCTCACAGCTGGGCATGCGCGTAGCACTGGTTGAAAAAGATCAGCTCGGTGGTGTGTGCCTAAACTGGGGCTGCATACCGACAAAAGCGCTACTTCGTTCCGCAGAGATTCATCACCTACTAAAAGCCGCCAGCGCATTTGGGCTACGCGTGAGCGATATGGGCGTGGACTGGTCAGCGGTGGTTGCCCGCTCGAGACAGGTAGCGGGTCAACTATCAAAGGGGGTTGCCCATCTGCTGAAGAAGAATAAGGTTGAGATCATTCCGGGTCACGGCACCTTTCAATCGGTAAATTCA
>Ga0181596_10001626_pt1 | contig 22506 bp, 21 predicted proteins | sample 041ome_6_FD_148655 | JGI IMG/M metagenome (GOLD analysis project Ga0181596, IMG submission 148655) | Coastal salt marsh microbial communities from the Groves Creek Marsh, Skidaway Island, Georgia - 041402US metaG (spades assembly) | ecosystem: Environmental > Aquatic > Marine > Intertidal zone... | reverse complement strand
AGATAGAGCATTCATGGCTGTTTGGCCTCAGTGATTTTTGGCGATTGATCTGATCACCAAACGTCATGAATGTTCCTATCTTTTTTATCTCGCTGATATCGTTATATTATTTGTGGGGATACCTCAGACTCTGACCCCATTCTGTTTTAGCAGTCTCCGCCACCGCCATCACTGCTGCAAGATGAGCTTGAGCTGCTGCTTGGCGTGTAAACCGCTGAGGCTCCTTCGCTTTGAGAACCAGACGTGCTGCCGCGAGTCCTTGAAATGAATGTCATTAAGAACACTAACGCACATAGTGAAACAATAGCGATAGAGGCTTTCCACTCGCCAGTTATTGCACCGCCGTAACACGAGTATGCAGCCACAGCTAAACTCGCAAGTCTTATTAGCAACCTCATAACCTCTCCTTTTCACTAGAAGGCATGAGGGGTGAAAAATGCTCTCAGCCCCTCACTTTTACCGTTCTTTAATGGGGGCAGAAAAGTACTCTGACCCCATTATTTGGTGGTTATTTAACGATGGTCATCTCTTCTATGAGGTTCGTTGCACCGTCAACATATTCCATAACCCACAACATGTAGCGGCTATCTACGTGGATAGTACGGGTGGTCTTCGGGTCAAAATCCCAATCGGAATTCACACTCTCAAACGTACCGTCAAATAACAAGCCGATGAGCTCTGCATTTGCGTTAAGCGTTGCCGAACCTGAGTTTCCGCCTGTTGAATCTAAATCCGTTAGGAAGTTTACTGGCACGCTGTTAATCGCATCTAGCTTGTAAGAGCCGTATTGTTTGTCTTTAATCAGCTCAAGCTGTTTTTTAGGTGAGTCGAAAGGTGTCTCGCCTGTGTCTTTTTCAGTTATGCCTTCAAGACGAGTGAAGGGTTCGTAAATTAGCCCGTCTTTTGGCGAACCGCCCATGACGTTACCGTAAGTAACGCGCAGAGTGCTGTTTGCATCTGGATATGCAAGGCTGCCCAAAGATTTTTGCCATTCAATAATGGCACTCATGTATTTAGGGCGAAGCGCAGCAGCTTTACCACTTAGCGTTTTGCTCTTATCTTCAATAGCCATTTCGGTATCGAAAAGTGCGACCGCAAGTTTAATGAACGGGTCGTTACTGCTTTCAAAATCAGAGCGGCTCGCTGTTAGCCATTTCAAGCGGTTTTCGGTGCTGGTAAGCGAAGTATTATCGTAAAATGCTTCTAATTTCTTCTGCAGTGTCTTGCTATCGGTATTACCATCAATGCCTACTGCTTTATCGAACGCGGCTACGCGGTTTTCTTCTGGCTGTTCTAAATACATGCTTATCATTTTTTGCCAAACAGCCTGATCTACCACTGGATCAAAGCGGCGTTCAATACGTTCAACACCTTCTTTGATACGAATTTGGTCTCGCTCCTGAAATCCTGATTCACGCTCTGCATCTGGTTTTTCTCTTTCGATGGCATTGCGGTAAAGGGTTTGGGCAGACGACAATAGTTGTGCACGACTTAGGTTGTTGTACCAGAAGTTTTGCTTGTTCATTTGCATCTGTTCAGCACTAACCGCATCAAGGTCTGCAAGGGCTTTTTTCAACTCTCCCTTGTTGTTCTTTTCAAGCCATGCCGCAAGTTGATCTTCACGCTCAGCGCGACGCGGAACCAGCCCAACACGCTTGGCGCCAGAAAGCTGACCTAACGTATTTTTATGGAAGTTGTTTAGACCCGCTAATAATGCTTCGTATTTAATACGCGCATCGCTACCTTCTTCAGATGCGCTTTCAATCGTTTTAATCCACGCATCAACCAGTTCAAGATAAGTTGGATATAGCCAATCGAACGTATATGAAACTTGTGATAAACGTGCATAGCGATTAGTAGAGCCAGGGTAGCCCGCTGCCATCACAAAGTCGCCGTCTTCAAGTCCAGCGGCTGAAACTTTTAAGAAATGATCAGGTTTAAACGGCACGTTCTCTTCACTGTAGTCAGCTGGTTTACCGTCTTTCCCTACATAAGCGCGATAGAAAGAGAAGTCTCCCGTGTGGCGAGGCCACATCCAGTTATCGACGTCACCACCGTATTTTCCGATTGAATCGGCAGGAGCATAGGCGATACGCACATCACGAATTTCCATTTGCTTAATGAGTTTGTACTCAAGGCCTTGGAAAAATGAGGGGACAGAGCAGCGGAAGCCTGCTTCAGATTCACATTCTGCAATTAACGCTTTTCTATTCGCCTCAATGAGGTCGTAGCGCTCGCGGCCTTGAACGTCATCACTGATGCCACCAATGACCTTGTCAGTTACATCAGAAAAATCGACCGTAACGAACATGCGAGTCCCCGGAGCGGCCGGCAGCTCTTCACCAATTTCTTTCGCTAGAAACCCATCTTTTAAATAGTTGTTTTCTGGGGTGCTGTTGTACTGTACCGAGCCACGTGCGCAGTGGTGATTGGTCACTGCTAAGCCTTTTTCAGAGACAAATGATGCAGAACAACCACCAAGTGAAACAATAGCGCCCATAGGAAACGCAGTTAAGTCGTTAATGCTGCTGGCAGGAATTGCCAAACCCGTTTCTTTTAAATCGTCGGCAATTGAAGGGAGTTGTTCTGGCGTGAACATGCCTTCCTTAGCATTAACTTGCATTGCACTGCCAAGTAGCGCGGCAGAAAGACAGAATACACTTACTTTAGACATGGGTAATCCTTGTTCTTGGCGTTGAATTCGGGCGTGTTGATCTTTGCTAAGCAATTTTGCAGCAAAGATCAACACGCCCTAATTATTATTAATTAAATAATACAAAGTTAACGTTTACGTCAACATTGTTACAGCGTAACTATTATTCTTTGTTTAACCCAAGAAAAAGCGCTGGGAGTAAGTCGAAAATTTGTTAGGAAGTGTGTCTGTGTGCAAATGACAGCACAAAGGGAGTGGGTTACTGGTAGGAAAAAAGGCAGAGTATCTACTCTGCCTCTTGGATTCTGGAAATCGTTAGGCCGCGATTAAAGCACCGAAACTAATGCTTTGGCTAGTGTTTCTACGTTTTCTTGATTGATACCCGCGATGTTTACGCGGCTTGAGTCAACAAAGTAGACACTGTGCTTTTTACGTACTTCGCGCACTTGCTCAGGTGTGATACACAAGAATGAGAACATACCTTTTTGGTCGTTTACGAAGCTAAAGTCTTTAGGTGAACCATTGTCGTGAAGGTTTTGAACCAGCATCGCTCGAAGTGTTTTCATGCGATCGCGCATTTCGTTAACTTCAGATACCCACTCATTGTTCAATGCTTCGTCAGCCAGGATTATGTCAACCAATGCACCGCCGTAGCTTGGTGGCATAGAGTATATACCACGTGCGATTGATTGAATCTGGCCCTGTGCAATTTTACGGGTTGCTGAATCTTCAGTGATAATGGCGGCTAAACCAACACGTTCGCGGTATAGGCCGAAGTTTTTAGAGCAAGACGCCGCAACGATAACCTCTGGAAGGTTTTCTACTAACAGGCGCATGCCGTATGCGTCCTCTTCTAAGCCTTCACCAAAACCTAAATAAGCCACATCAATGAAAGGTAAAAATTCACGCTCCTTTGCAACTTCTAGCACTTCATCCCACTGTGCATTGGTAAGGTCAGCACCTGTAGGGTTGTGACAGCAACCATGAAGAAGAACGATATCGCCTTTTTCAGTTTTGCGAAGGGTCTCCATCATCGCATCGAAGCGAATGCTCGCTGACGCTTTATCGAAATACGGGTAAGTATCAATTTTAAGGCCCGCAGATCCAATAAGTGGAATGTGGTTTGCCCATGTAGGGTCGCTTACCCATACTTTGCCGTTTTCGTTACAACGAACAAGCAGCTCTGAAAGGATGCGTAGCGCACCGCAACCACCAGGTGCTTGAACCGCTGCAACGCGGTCTGCAAGAAGTACTGGGCTATTCTTACCTAAAAGCAAAGACAACATACCGTCGATAAAACCTTGGTTGCCCTGAGGCGTGATGTAGGTTTTGCTTGTTTCTGTGTCTAAAAGTACTTTTTGTGCTTTAGCAACACTTGAAAGAATAGGGGTATTACCTTGCTCATCTTTATAAACGCCAACACCTAAATCGATTTTATTTGGGTTGGTGTCTTCACGAAAAGCAGCTGACAGGCCAAGAATTGGATCTGGGGCGAGATGGGGTAATACTTCAAACACGATATGTCCTCACGTTACGTTGGTATGCAAAAGATAGCAGGCGGGCATTATGCCACTGATGGTAGAAAAAACGACCCCTAAAAGTTGAAAATATTTCAATTCTTCGAAGAAAGAAAACGTAAACGAAAGTTTCATTTCAAAAAACCATTAGATTGTAAAAGAAAAAACGCGGGTTTCTCGTGTTTCGCCATGGTCTGAAAACCGTCGCTCTTTCCAAGTGACGGTATTGTTCTTATCAACTAAAAGAAGAGTAGACGTGCGCGTGCCGTATTTTTCGGTGTGAATAAAAATGGATGATAGCGCTTTTTCCCATTCGTACCCTATGCCTGTATCGGGTAGCATGGCATCGTCAGCTTTGCTGTCGTGGCGCAAAATATCAAACAAGTCGTCATCATTTATACTGCCTGCTTTCGATATATAATCGTTCAAAGCAGTCACACCATGTGTGACCTTAGGCCACGGCGTGGCAATATCAGCGTTTGACAATCCGTACACCCCGCTGTCGATAAAATGGGTCGAATTGTTTACGTTGTTGTAAACCTGAAGCGCGTTGACATGACCAAATAGCAAGTTATAGCCGTTGTATTGTTGGCGGGAATTTTTCAAGAACGCTAAATAGTGTGATTGTGCTTCATGGTTCGCATCGACGGGGTTTTGCTTCAACCAATTAGCCACTAGCTCTCCTCTGGATACCTCATTTTTATTGACGTTTTGAGGGTCTCTCACGTTAGTAAGTGCTGCAATATTACCGGTACGCGTAACGCCCATCCAGGTGCCGTTGGCTTCTAAATCTTGGCCAGCAAGTAAATACGGGTGAGTGTCCCAGAATGCAGAGGGCGCGGTGGGTCTTGCATAAAACTCATCACGATTGGCAGCGATGATAAGCGGATAGTCGTCTCGCATTTTGTTGGCGATAAATAAAATACACATAAGGTAATTGAGCCTTTCCCCGTTTAGCTGTAAGTATGCGATGTTGTTAACAATTGTGTTACAATTGTATTTTGATTACTCTTCGTCAAAATGCGCACAATTCGACGTTTCTCTTTCATTAACAATATGCGGGTACAATCCAAAAAATTAAGCGCAATGAGTTGTGACTTATCGTAACGAAGCTCGGTCAATTAAAATAGCTTTTAAACCGAGTAAATGTAGTAAAAAGAGCATAATAATAATGACAAATTCCTCACGCCCAAACTCGCATCCTCAATTAGTCAATAACGTGGTAGTGGGGGATAGTATCCCACGGAAATGGCCAAATTGGTTATCGTCGTTCGCAGCGTGGGTACTTACAAAAAGAGGCTGGCGCGTAGAAGGCGAGCTAATCAATCAGAAAAAAGCGATCTTAGCTGTTGCTCCTCATACATCGAACTGGGATTTTTTTATTGGCCTATTCATTGTATTTTCATTCAAGCTAAACATTAATTTCTTTGGAAAACACACCATTTTTACACCGCCTCTTGGAGCTATTGTTAGAAGGCTAGGTGGCATTCCAATTGAGAGAAGTAAAGCGCACGGTGTAGTGACGTCCATAGCGAATAAAATAAATGAAGCCGATCAACTCATTCTCGCTTTAGCGCCAGAAGGTACACGCAGCCCCATTTATCCGTGGAAAACAGGTTTTATGCATATTGCCCGAGAAGCTAACATTCCTATTCAAGTTATTGGATTAGACTATGAGAGAAAGGCTATTGTGCTGGGGCCAATTATTCAGAAAGTGACTAATATAGATGAACAAATGCAAACTATTTATACGTTTTATGATAATGTTTGCGCAAAATATCCTAAAAACTGCATTACAAAGCCATAATCATTTCTGTTGAAATGAAAAGTGAGTACCGGTCCTCATCGCGGTGCGCACACGGCTAGGTCGCAAACATCTATTTTCGGAGCTTTACCCGTGACAAAATTGGGATTCACAACCCGTCAGGTTCATTCTGATCGTATGCTAAACACACCAGAACATGGCGGTGTTCATAGTAGTACGTCTAATTCTGTTCTTTTTGAGTTTAAAGACGCTCAAGGCATTATCGACGCATTTCAGGGCAAACGTGCGGCTCACGTTTATTCTCGCTCTTCTTCACCTTCTGTTGCCGCGCTTCAAAATATGTTGAATGAATTGGAAGGCGGCGTTGGAACGCTATGCTACTCCACAGGTATGGCGGCGATAAGCAGCACTTTGTTCGCGTTGCTCAAAGCGGGCGATCATTTAATAGTAAGCCAATATCTTTTTGGAAACACGCGAAGCTTTTTTGAGACCATTAAAGACTTTGGTGTTCAGGTCTCCTTCACCGATGTGACCGACATTGAGCAAGTGAAAGATGCGTACCAACCGAATACTAAAGGGGTGTACACAGAAACCGTTGCTAATCCTGTGACTCAGGTCGCCGACCTTCACGCCATCGGTCAATTCTGCGAAGAGAAACACATGTTGTTCATGGTTGATAATACCATGACGCCGCCGCCGGTTTTTTACGCGAAAGACGTTAAGGCGTCCCTCGTGTTCTGCTCGCTGACGAAATACATTGCAGGGCATGGGAATGTACTAGGCGGCGCAGTAGTTGATACTGGTAACTTTGACTGGACAAAGTTTGATAACCTAAAAACTGCTTATCAGGTTGCAGATACAGCGCAGTGGGGCATTACCCAAATTAAAAAGAAAGGCTTGCGCGATTTAGGGGCGACATTAGCACCGCAATCAGCGACAGCCATTGCCTTAGGCATGGAGACCTTGGATTTAAGGTTATCTCGCAGTCAACACAATGCGATGCAGCTGGCAACGTTTTTAGACAACCACCCGAAAGTGTCCAAAGTTTTTTATCCTGGCCTTGCCGATCATCCTCAGCATTTCATGGCACGGGAATACCTAAAAGGTGGGTACGGCGCGATTTTAAGTTTTGATCTTATCGACGGTGCTGATCCTGTGGCGTTTTTAAACGAGATGAAATTGGTTATTTGTGCAACGCATTTAGGGGACAACCGAACGCTCGCACTCCCTGTTGCACCTACTATTTATTTCGAAAACACGGCCGAAGAGCGCGAACTAATGGGCATTTCCGATACCATGCTGCGTATCTCGGTGGGTATTGAAGATACTCAGGATTTGATTGCAGATTTTGAAGCTGCACTTAATACGATTTAAATAACGCTTTTTTGTTTCACAAATACAAGAAAGGGGCGTAAGCCCCTTTCTTAATTTTAGCGAATCAAGTTCTATAGCATTGAGTTGCTATACATTTAACTTACTTATTTCATTCAAAACCTAACGTTATTTGACCGCGAATTTCGCCGGTTGGAAATGCTTCAGAATGGAAATTAGTGTAAAGACCACCGTCAGCCATCACGCCCATTTGCTCGGCGGTTAGCACAGTATTAGCTGGTACTGACCACATGCCATCTGTACCGGCAGATAACCCCAGTAAAACTCCGCCGTTTACGCCCGCTTCACCTTCATGAATATGCGCCATAGTAGCTGTCATACTTGTGACCGTCACGCTACCTGACAACGCACCTGTCGTTGTATTTAACGTAAAAGCACCAGCACCGCTTGCGGTTGTAGTAACCGTCGGTACTTCTTGTAGGCCGTTGGCAACGATACCATACACTTCGATGTTGTCAGGCGTAATCTGGCCGCGAATTTCACCGCCAGTAAACGCTGCCGTATGTACATTCACATAATGACCGCCAGAAAGTAATTGCGTAGCTGTTGCTTCATCTAACGCTATGCTACCGTCTGTCATCCACACGCCTGCTGTAGCCTCACTCTCTACCAAGGCCGCTAAGACAGGGCCATTTACACCAGCAAACCCTGTGTGAATGTGTGCCATAGTTGCATTTTCGATAGTCGTAACTGCCACAAGAGAGACATTATTATTGGTCGTATCGAAAAGCGCATAGCCTGAACCCATGGCCATAGTGTCTACCGCTGGTACTTCTTGGCTTCCACTTAACGAGAATGTGACCACCGCTGTTGTGTCCGGAACAATTTGGCCTCTCACTTCACCACTTGGGTTGGCGGTAGTATGAACATTTAAATACCACTCACCATTCGTCAGCGCGTCTAAATTACTAGGTGAGATGGTAGTCTCGGCTAAAATATAGGTACCGTTTCCAGCGTCGGTAAGCGGAAAGGCAACGGGGCCATTCATACCAATGCCACCGTCATGTACATGCACCCCAGTAACATCTGTCAGGCCTGATACGTCGACACTTACACTAAATGCTGGCAGGTCCTCGTCGATTTCAACCACTGCCGTCGCCGTAGACATAGTATTAACCGCCGGTACTTCTTGTGCACCGCTTAGACTCACATTATATGTCATATCAGCATTGAAGGCCGGAGGCGGTGGCGCAAGACCGTCAAGCAGAGCTAATTGAGGTAAATCTCCTTCCATCGCACCATCTAGCGCAATAGCGGTGTAAATTTCGCCGTTTTCCAGAGAAAGTACGCCCGTTTCAATGGCTGCTGTCTTGGTACCCGTTGGTGTAACCGTCACGACATAGTCACCTTCCGCGAGGCTCACATAACCTGTTTCAACCAACTCACCAGTTTCATAGGCTATATTCGCAAATGCGGGTTCTACTGCGTCAATTTCGCCGTCTGCGGTGACGTAGATGTCAACGTTACCCGCTGAGGGCGACGCATGGACAATACGCACTTTCGCTTCGGTTGCGACAGAGCGGGGCATGTCAACAAGCACATCAAGTTCAGGTGCAGATAAAACGTTGTTTGCGATAGCAGTGTATGACATACCCACCTCTAGTGTGAGTTCAGCATCGTCAATTGCCACAATGCTGTTGTCGCTATCAGCTACAACATCAATCAAGTAGTCACCTTCTGCTACTGATAAATAGTCTGTAGTACGCGGGAACTGGATGCCGTCAACCAGTACAATTTCGTTATTTGCTATGATGTCTACGGCTGGCGCGTCGCTGATGCCATGTACCACACGAATGGCTGCGCCTGCTTCTGCATCCCAAATTTTGAAGCTACCTTCACCGTCTGCGGCAAGCAGTGTGACAGGGGAGTCTCCTGTACCCACATTATTCGTCGCAGCGATCAGCAAGTCTGCGCCGTCAGCTAAATTCACGGTGCCTGAGTCGTACACAACCGTTGTTTCGCCTGCCGGTGTTATACGAATTTGATAATCGCCAGCGGGTACTTGAATTAAGTCTGTTGCGTCAGTGAATTCAGCCGTGACCAGTGGCTGTTCAGCAGATATGTCTGCATCTGGTGCCGTCACGTAAATATCGACAGTGGGAGCCATCGATGCCGCGTGTACAATTTGCACTTGAGCGTTTCCTGCTTCAACCGCAGTTTCCATGCTGGTTACTGTCAGCAAAGATAGTGTTTCATCGCCAACATTACCCACGGCAAAAATGTCGTAGTTCATGTCTGCTTCCAGCGTGACGTCAGCTTGTAAAACTTCAGCATTTTCCCCCGGAAGAATGCCCGTAACGCCGATGTCGTAGGTACCTGTTTCCACCTCAAAACGCGATGAAGCAACTTGATAATCAACGTTTTCTAAACCATTGAGTATGGCGTCATTAGCAGTGATGTTGACCATAGGGGCATCAGATGCGGCGTGAACGACGCGCACATTTGAATATTCAACAACGGGGGCAGGGACTTCAACCGTTTCATCGTCGTCATCATCAGAGCACCCGATTAAAAACAGTGGTAAGATTGAACATGCAAGGAGCGCTTTGGTCCTTCTCATTTTTTTATCCTCATAATTGTGTCATAGCAAACTCGATTACGCTGAGGAAATAAGGGAAGATCATCCTCCTTGCAACATTAACGCAATGTAATGCTTTCAATTTATTTACATCTTTTTCGTTCGAATAATTAGAATAAATGTTCCTTTAATTTGATATTTTCATCCAAGCTAATTGCCCTAATATAGGTTTGTATTTCGCAAACAACAAATATTGGAGTTCGGCATGAAAACAGTTTTAGCAATATTTTCCAGCCTCAATGGCATTCAAGGTAATTCTTCGAAACTTGCCAACGAGTACTTATCAAAAATTGAGAATAATGATTCGGCGCGAGTAAATCGCGTTGATGTCGCCTCTCTCGCTCTTCCTCATTTAACTGGCGAAGAAATGCAGGCTTGGATGACTGAGCCTTCTAAGCGCAGTGAATCTCAGCAAACATTGGCAAACGTGTCAGACGACATTGTTGAAACGGTAAAAGCGGCTGACGAAATTGTACTAGCAGTGCCAATGTATAACTTTGGCATCCCCTCTAGCTTAAAAGCGTATTTTGACCGTATTGCACGAGCAGGCATAACGTTTAAGTATACTGAAACAGGGCCAGTCGGTTTACTAGAAAATAAATCAGCAACTGTTTTTGCCGCGCGCGGTGGTGTATATGCCGGTTCAGACTTTGATACTCAGACCCCGTACTTAAAACATTTTTTAAATTTCATTGGTATCAGTGACGTAAAATTTGTTTATGCTGAAGGACTTAACATGGGTGAAGAGAAAGCGAACAGCGCATTTGCCGAAGCAAATGAAAAAATTATTGAACTAACTAGAGGCTAGACACACTAACTTAATGCAGTTAGCTAAAACGTAGGAAGTATGTTTTCAGCTAAAAGTGTGTTCCAAGTTGAGTGTGCTTGATTGCCCCGCGTATTACGCGGGGCTTTTTTATGTACGTAGCTTTTATTTGTCGCAATGTGGCTTGCAATAACGAAACAAAAAACAAGGCCTATTACTCGCTTTTGAGCAGTGCCTCTACTTCAGCAACAAAGGCTGGGTCAGTTGGCTTGGTTGAACTCGGATAATGGATTATTTTCTCACCAGAACTATCAATAAGGTATTTGTTGAAATTCCAAGAGGGGGCTTTTCCCGTAGAGGCCTTAAGCATTCGGTACATAGGATCTGCATCGTCACCTTTCACCGATATAGGCTCAAACATTGGAAATTTTACGCCGTAGGTTAGTTCGCAAAGCTCTGCCGTTTTACCTTCATCGCTGTCTTCCTGATTAAAATCGTGTGAGGGGAAGCCAAGCACGACGAAATCTCTGTCTTTATAATCGCTATAAAGGGCTTCTAACCCTTCGAATTGGGGCGTGTATCCACAATAACTTGCAGTATTAACAATTAACAGTGTTTTGCCACCGTATTCCGTGCATAAATTGACAGTTTCTTGTGAGTTGAGTTTGCGCTTCATAAATTTGAGCACGCTAGGGCATTCGCTTGCATAAGCAGTGGAAGTAAAAAAGCTCAACGCGAGCACGGCGGTTAGATAACCTTTCGCTTTCATGGTGTGATACCTCAAGAGTTAATTTTTGTTGTTTTGTAGGGGCTGTCGAGCCATTAGTGATGATTCATAAACGTGAGCGGTTTACGTTTGGTTCACTATTGTCATCGATGAACGTTAGCGCTTTGATGAGTGCTCTGGGTATAATGTTAACGCTTTTTACATAACAACGATTTAAAAAAATGAAAAAATATTCTTCTTTACTCATCGCGGCCAGTGTAACGCTCGCGCTAGGTGGATGTGCAAGCACAACGACTAACACTTCAATTAAAACTGTTGCGTCCGCACAAAACAAAGTAACCGCTCAACACACTGTCACTCCGGATGTATCACCTTTAAATGGCGCGCGCACAGGTGAAATTACATTAAAACAAATCATGTCAGATCCTCAATGGATTGGCGCGTTGCCAGAGGCAATGGGGTGGTCTGTAAACGGCGATAAAATAGTGTTTGAAAAAGAACAGCAAAATAGTGCACTTAAAGATGTATACATTGCTGACGTTTCAAACCCAGAGAATATTCTTAAAGCTGAGCTCTCTGACTTGCACAAATATCGATTCGACGAGCGCGTTGTAAGAGACGATGGTGTCATTGCTTATTCGTTTGAAGACAGTGTTTATGTGCAGTTCACCAATGGTGAAACGGTCAGGATCGCGCGAGGGGGCAGTCCACTTTCTACTCTATCTTTTATGACTGATGGACGTTTGATGGCACTGAGTGACAACAAATTTATCGCGATTGATTTATCTGACGGTTCTCGCGAAGAAATACTGAGCTGGCGCTTTCAGGATAAGCCCAAGGCGGTGGAGCCACCCAAAGACTATATTGCTGAGCAACAGCAGTCTTTGCTTGAATACATCAAACTTCAGCGTAAAAACAGCCAGGAAAAAGAGAGTGCTAAGAAAGCACTTGCAAAAGAGAACGCGAGTCTTGCTCCCGAGCCTTTTTATTTTAATAAGTCACATAGCCTAGCAGGTATTAGCGTATCACCCGCTGGTAATTATGCGGTAGTTGCAACCACAGAGACTAAATCAACACGTGATGACAGCGACATCATGCCGCATTACATTCAGGAAGATAGCCGAATAGCAGCAAAGCCTGTGCGCCAGCGTGTGGCAGATGCAGAGTCAGTAAATCACGAGCTGTGGCTACTGAACCTTAAAACCGGTGAGAAAAGTGAGCTTAAATACTTTAATTTGCCTGGCTACAATGACGATGTACTTGCTGAAGTGAAAGCAGAAAATGCCAAGGCAAAAGGCGAGACCTATGAAGTGAATCGTTTACCACGCGATATTACCTTATTGCAAAGCTGGAATTGGACGAAACCTTCTATACGCTGGCACAAAAACGGCAACGCCGTTGCTATTATGCTGGAGGCATGGGACAACAAAGACCGCTGGATTGCCACGGTCGACTTAGCAAATAAAACGCTAGAAAACCAGCATAGGCTTCACGACGATGCCTGGGTGAATTATCGTTTCAATGCATTTGATTGGCTGAATAACAGTGAAACCCTTTACTACCAGTCTGAGCATACTGGGTATTCGCATTTGTATGTCCAAAAGCCAGGGAAAGAGCCTGTTGCTCTTACCAGTGGCCGCTTTATTGTTGATGATTTAACGCTTTCAAGCGATGACAACTATATTTACTTTAAAGCCAATATGGAGCACCCAGGGCTTTACGAAGTCTATCGTGCTAATTTGACAGACAATACCATCGATACCATGACTGACCTCAACGGTATGACGGATTATTCACTCAGCCCTGATGGCTCGAGTTTGCTTTTAAGTCATAGTAAAGTGAACCAGCCCCAAGAGCTTTATATCAAGCCGGCTGATGAAACGAGCAGGGCAAAGCAAATAACGCACAGTACAAGTGCTGATTTTAATGCGCTATCGTGGGCTGTGCCTAACATTGTTGCTATCGCATCGTCACATACCGAGGCACCCATTTACGCTCGCGTATATCTGCCAGAAAACTATGATAAGTCTGCGCCAAATAAAGCGGTGGTGTTTAATCACGGCGCAGGTTATTTGCAGAACGCCCACATGGGATGGTCGGTGTATTTCAGAGAATACATGTTCCACAGCATGCTAGTGCAACAAGGCTATGTCGTACTTGATATGGACTATCGAGCAAGTGCGGGCTATGGCCGTGATTGGCGCACCGCCATTTATCGCCAAATGGGCACGCCTGAGGTGCAAGATTTGCGTGACGGTGTGAACTGGCTCGTTGATAATGCAAATGTTGACCGTGAACGTATTGGGACTTACGGGGGGTCTTACGGCGGCTTTTTGACCTTTATGTCGATGTTTACCGCACCGGATTTGTTTGCCGCGGGTGCAGCCCTTAGACCGGTAACCGACTGGGCACATTACAACACGCCGTATACGGCAAACATACTCAACACACCCGATATTGACCCAATTGCATTCGAGCGTAGCTCGCCCATCTATTTCGCAGCAGGGTTAGAAAAGCCATTGCTTATCAACGCGCCCATGGTGGATGATAACGTGTTTTTCCACGATACAGTGCGGTTAGTACAGCGTCTTATTGAATTAGAAAAAGAAGACTTTGAAACGGCTATTTATCCGGTAGAGCCACATGGTTTTGTTCAGCCCAGCTCATGGCTTGATGAATATCGCCGAATCTATAAATTGTTTGAAGAAAATTTATAAGCTAAGCGTAATGCGTGAATAACTCAGAGCTTTATAGTCACTGGGTTAATTGACAAATGATAGCGGTAAGCGGATAAACAAAGGCCCGAATTCAGATAGATTCGGGCCTTTTTATCATTCGGCCTATATTCGTCGTTTGCTTTCAATCTGTTTACAAAATAAAGAGCATGCGGTGCGAGTGGCTATGCTCGTTTTGCCGTTATAAACATAAGTAAAAAGATGACAACGCCAGTTACGGCGCCAAATAAATGCGCGTCTACGGCAACTTTCGCATCAATAAGGTTTGCCACTTGCTCACTGCTGCCGTCCATTTGTTCGTAACCGACCTTAAGTGCTAGCCCGATAAGTAAAAGCCAACCGGATTTCATCTTTTCCTTGATATCAACGCAGGCCCCCCAGGTAAAAATACCGTGAAGTGCCCCCGACAGACCCGCATACCAAATAAGATCTGGAGAGAAGAAGTACAGGCCAATACTGGTTCCCAGGCAACACCATACAAATACTTTCAAGAACAGCCCAATGCGATAATGCTCGCCATGCAATGCCCACAAAAGCACTAAGCCAACTATATTTAATAACAGGTGGTAGCCATTCGTATGGACGATATTGCCCGTTACGATACGCCATGTTTCAAGGCCTTGAATGGCATAACGGTCATAGGCCAGATAGTTGCCAGACATTGGCTCAAATAAAAACGCAACAACAGAGCATAGCGCTACAAAAAGGGGACCCGCGCTATACTTAAGCGAAAACGGCAGTGAAATCATTAGTGTTAGTTATTTTTGAATTTCAAATTTGGTGGCTATGATACAGAAATTGCTTACAAGGTGAAAATCGAAGTACACCCATAATAAAAGAACGACAGTACAGGAGTGTTTATGTCTTACGTCATTACCGAAACACAAAAGCAGTGCCTAACAATTACGCTCAACCGCACAGATAAGAAAAATGCCTTAACACGCGAGATGTATCAGGACATGGCGAATGCAATTTTAGGTGTTAAGAATGATAACACGACAAAAGTTGTGGTAATCAAAGGCGCGGGTGATTGCTTTACTGCAGGGAACGACATCAATGATTTCGCTCAGCAGAAAGATCATGCTCAAGTTCCCGAAACTGCTGCATTTATGCGAGCACTCGCGGCATGCAACCTACCAATAATAGCTCAGGTTCACGGCTTAGCGGTGGGAATAGGTACAACGCTCTTGCTGCACTGTGATTTTGTATATGCCACTCCAGATACCCGATTTGTTCTACCATTCATCAATTTAGGGCTTGTTCCAGAATATGCATCAAGCTATCTTTTACCTAAGGTTGCAGGTCATATCAAAGCGGCAGAGTGGTTAATGTTGGGCGAACCCTTTTCTGCGGCTGACGCATATCAATTTGGTATTTTGACTAAAATTACTGATGTCACTGAAATAGAACAAACAGTTCAAACTACGGTTGAAAAACTCGTTGCCAAACCTTCATTTTCGCTTAGACAAACAAAAGCGCTGTTAAAAGGTGACCGAGAGCATATAAACCAGCAAATGAATGAAGAGTTTGATATTTTTTTAGAGGCATTGAGCACCTCTGCAGCCCAAGAGGCGTTCGACGCGTTTCTTAAAAAGCGCCCAATTAACCCCGAAAGATTTAAATAAGAGGAATTTGTATTTTGAGACGCAGTGCTTTGTTCAGAGCTTCGGTAGTTACCTTTGCTTTATCTACCTGTTTTATTTTCGGTGCGAATGCTAAACAGGCGCGCGAAGTAGGTGAACCAGAAGCAGCCACGGGCTACATCGAGAAAAAAGCGTTTGAGGCAAGTGATTACATGGTCGTTGCCGCAAACCCTTACGCGTCTTGGGCGGGAAAAAACATACTAGAAAAAGGCGGTAGCGCTATAGATGCCGCGGTAGCGGTGCAGGCCATGCTCTCGCTCGTTGAACCCCAATCGTCAGGGATAGGCGGTGGCGCATTCATCCTTTATTGGGACAATAAAAATAAAGTTCTGCATACTTTCGACGGCCGCGAAACGGCACCGAAAGCCGTAAATTCTCATTGGTTTATTGAGGGCAATAAGCCAATGCGCTGGCTAGATGCCGTAGTAGGCGGAAAGTCAGTAGGCGTGCCGGGCGCAGTAAAAGCATTAGAAATGGCCCAAGGTGAATTCGGCAAACTACCTTGGAATACGCTTTTTGACGATACAATTAAAACGGCTGAAGAGGGGTTTAAAGTATCGCCTCGTTTAGCCAAATTGGTCGCCTTAGATTACCATCCGGGCCTTAAAACGTTTCCTTCAAGCTCTACTTATTTTTTCCCCGCCGGACTGCCGCTAAAAGAAGGCACGGTTAAGAAAAATAGAAAGTTAGCCAAGACGTTAGAAGGGATTGCTCAAAAGGGCAGTGACTATCTTCTGAAAGGCGAAGTGGCCGAAAAAATTGTCGCGGCAGTTAACGGTGCAGAGATAAATCCAGGTCAAATGACGTTGGAAGATTTAGCAAGTTACGAGCCGGTAAAACGTGAACCTGTATGTGGCCTTTACCATGAAAAGCGTATTTGTGGTATGGCTCCACCAAGTTCTGGCGGCGTTAATGTCTATCAAATTTTGAAAATGCTAGAAGGCTTTGACCTTAGCAAGTATGCGCCAGATTCAGTAGAATTCGCCAACTTGTATACGCAGGCAAGTGCGCTTTCTTACGCTGATCGCGAGAAGTTTATAGCAGACAGCGATTTTACTAATTTGCCCTTTGCGGCCATGATCAATACTGCTTATTTAGAACGTCGCGCTGAAAATATTGGTGTTGATAAAACGTGGCGCCGCAAGCGCGCCGGCAATCCTTATGCCGATGCCAATGTGGCGTTGGGAACTTCAATGGAGCTTCCCAATACTTCTCACGTGTCTATCGTGGATAAAGAAGGCAATGCGGTTTCCATGACGACAAGCATCGAGTTTATGTTTGGCTCAGGGATTATGGTTGAAGGCTTTTTGCTTAATAACCAATTAACGGACTTTTCTTTTTCGCCCACGCAAAATCGTTTTCCTGTACCTAACCGTGTTGAGCCTGGCAAGCGACCTAGAAGTGCAATGAGCCCGACAATGGTGTTTGATAAAGACGGTAACTTGGAAGTGGTAGTTGGTTCGCCTGGAGGTTCTAGAATAGTGAGCTATGTGGCTCAGACACTCATTGGCGTGCTTGACTTTGGCCTGGACATACAGCAGGCGATTAACCTTCCCAAAATTACCAATAGAAATGACTATACGGCACTTGAAAAAGGCACACCTATAGCAGCGTTAGAAAAGCCTTTAAAAGCACTGGGCCACGATGTGAAGGTGGTAGACTTAAACAGTGGTCTCCATGGGATCCAGTTTAAATCCGGTAAATTGATTGGCGGTGCGGATCCTCGTAGAGAAGGTATTGCAGTAGGGCGCTGATAAACAGTTCCATTACTGTTCGAGAAAAGCCGATTTCCAACAAGTCAAATAGATAGAAAAAGCGGAAGGTGTGTACCCTTCCGCTTTTTTAGCGAGCATCATGCGCCAACTCACGAATTTAGCCAGTTACGCTCCCTTTTACGTATTTTGCCTTTTAGAGACAAGCACCTTACCCATGCGGGGAGTAAATCATTAACCATCAAATAGTGATGTAACCTTCAAGATATGACACGGCTTGGCCTGAAATGAGCACGCGATCGCCTGTTACTTCACATTTTAACGTTCCGCCTCGTTTAGAGGCCTGATAGGCCACGAGTTTCGATTTACCTAACCTTTTAGCCCAAAACGGCGCCAACCCAGTGTGGATTGAACCGGTAACGGGATCTTCGTCGCCACCATTGGCTGGCCAGAAATAACGTGACACGAAATCGAATTGTGTTCCCGGCGCTGTCACCACCACATCAAAAGGTGCGAGTGTTTTCAGCATATCGCTGTTTTGTATTACGCTTAATACGTCGTCCTCGTTTGAATAGACTGCAAAGTACGCTTGGTCATTTTTCAACACACGATTGGGCTTGATAGAAAGCCCTTCAACTAACCCTTCAGGAATTTCATCGACGGCGATGGGCATTCTGTTTGGAAAGTTCATCTGAATAAAGCCATCATCTCTTTTGATAACCTTCATCATTCCCACAGACTCAGCAAAAAGTGAAATGTGCTGAAGCTGATAATTTTCGCTAAAAATGACAAACGCAGAAGCCAAGGTTGCGTGACCGCAAAAGTCTATTTCCGTGAGGGGAGAAAACCAGCGTATAGCAAATGTGCCGTTTTCATCTTCAACTAAGAATGCCGTTTCCGATAAGTTATTTTCAGCAGCAATCTCCTGCATTTTTTCATCGCTAAGCCACTTGCCAGTAATGACCACAGCGGCAGGATTACCTTTGAATCTTACATGGGTAAATGCATCAACAACATTTATTTTAATTTTCATTGGATTGCGCTTTTTCTATGATTTTTTTGAGTTTAGGCGGTATTGACATAACCTTAAAAGGGCTCACATTCGCACCACCTGTATTTCCAGATGGTACAAGGCCAAAAGCGGTTTTTGTAGCGGCGCCAACAATTCTCAGAATTTGGCCGCAAAACTCATTCAAATTTCCTTTCTTAATTGCCCACAAGAGCATCATGAGGTGCACTTTAACATGCAACCTGGTAGAGGCCTGACCAAGAACATGGGCATTTTCTAAATGTGTAAAAGCCTCTGCCTGGTTGCCTTGACGTTGTTTTTTGCGGGCTAACGCCAGTTCGGCTTCAACATAAGGGCGAATACTGCGCGTAAAGTTTACTGTTTTATACATGAGATAGCGCCTTTCATTGCGGTTGATTTAAGTTAAGCTCTTTTTGCTTTTTCTTGGTCAATCCTAACGATACTAATTTATGAGACGCGCTTAAATAATATTCTAGTGCCTCGTTCTCATCACTTTCACAAGCGTATTGCTGTATCCATTTCATGCCGCGACTAGCGAGGTAGGGGGCAGGTCTATACCCCGGTTTTTCCTCTAAAAAATAGTAGTTTTGTTCAGACGTTTTAAACGTAAACGCAGGGTGCCCATTTTTGCCAAAACTTCCTATCGCAAATACTTTACCCCCTACCTTCCATACATCAGAATTACCCCATTGGACAACATGAGTCGTGCAGGGGAGCGCGTCGCAAAACCTATTGAATTCATCAAGGGTCATATTGAATTCACTCTCGCTGTGTATTGTTATCAGGTAAAACGTTCACGGATTTTTTATTTTGATTTATTTGTGTCAGACGGTATGTCGTTACATATGTCACATCGTATACGTTTTTTAAAATTATAAGTACGGCGGACTGCAAATATAAAAATAACGATGAAGGCCCAAGCTAACCCAAAATTGAGCGAATATGAAACAGTTTCCCCTTTAAAATATTGAACACTCGAAAAAATAGCGAACAAAAGAGGGAATGCGATTAGGTACTGTAATGTCCATTTCTTCAAAGGCATTGTTTATCCTTCACTATTTAATTTACGCTTTAGCGTGCATAGGCATATCACAATTGCTCATTAGTTGAGCCTTACTGTCCCAGCGACCGAAGGGAGCGCCAACAGCATTTGTTATGTGCGCTCATTTTAAAGAAGTGCTGCTTTCTTACTTTCAAACTCTTCTTGGGTAATAACACCAATAAAATCAGCCAAATGCTTGTACCACCCATAATAAACTCCTTTTAAAAAACTATTAGCCAAATTCTATACAGCTGAGCACATAACTTTTAATTAAGGGACGCAGGCAAGTGGGTCATAATGGCGAAGCCGCCTTGCATGTATGCGTCTCAACGAACGAAGTGAGTGAGTTTATTGAGTTATGCACCTAAACCACCGTATATGAGAGTGTAACTGGTGAGCCAATAGAAAAAGAAGCTTTAGTAATAATATTTGGCAGGCCAATGATTCTTGAATCATGTTCAGTAACAAATGAAACGAAAATATCTGTATTCTCTACTTCTACCTTATTAGAAGTTACAAAACTTTCTATAAATTCCAGTGAAGATTGTGTAAGAGGCATACACACGATAAAACCACCTAATTTTTTATTAGGTCTACAAGATGAGGCTTTAAGGCTTGATTTGATTTCGTTGGATAATTCTTCTGTAAGCGAAAAAAATCTGAAGCTGATATTTAATTCAATCTCTGAGTCCATTCAATGTGTCCGTAGGTGCATAACTTCCAAATATGGGGCACAACACGTGTGCAATAATGGCGCAACCGCGCACATGTTTGCGCCCCAGCGAGTTAATTGGACTCCCCAACCTAATAGGTTGGTCTAACATTTACGTTGTCACACACAAAGGTTAGATAGGAGTCCATGTATGTATAATATGCTCACTGGTGTAGATTTAGCAAAAAAAGAGATTCAAGTTTGCGTTGCTAAATCGAATAAAATAATTCGCAATATGGCGATGACGCCCACCGCTTTTTCTAATTGGCTAGCCACTCAAAAGCCAATGACAGTTGTTTTCGAAGCGTGTGCAACGTCAAATTATTGGTATCAATGTGCGCGTGAATATGGGCATGATGCCCGTTTAATATCAGCTAAGCTTGTATCGAATATTCGTCAAAACCAAAAGACTGATAAGAATGATGCCGAGGCGGTTTTACAGGCATCACAACTTAGTAACGTGAATTTTATTAGCGGGAAGTCTAAGGAGCAGCAATAGCTTCAATCGCTTGTTCGTATGCATCAACTATCAGTAAAGCATAAAGTTGCTTACGGGAATCAACTTTGTTCGTTACTTTTAGAGTTCAACATTAAGTTATCACCAACAGATATGGGGTTGAACAGTGCAATACAGTCGATATTAGAAGATGCAGAAAATGGATTTAGCGCGATATTCAGAGATGCATTACACACGGCATGGCATCAATACCTTAAGAGTATAGAACTCGTGAAGCACTACGAACAGAGTGTAGCTAGAGCCAGCAGAGCATCAGAAGCTTGCAAAAATCTCATGAAGATAGAAGGTGTTGGCCCGACAAATGCGGTTAACCTTTACATAGCGCTAGGTTGCTGTGAGTTGGGTGTTTTCAAAAAAGCGCGAGACGCTGCTGCGTGTATTGGTTTGACGCCAATACAACATTCTTCAGGTGGTAAAGTGCGCTTGGGTTCTATAGGTAAAAATATACGGAATTCGTCATTGCGCGCTAACTTGGTTGCAGGTGCGATGTCAGCAGTAAACCAGGCAGTTAAACGTGATTCACGAACCAAGAAAGATGAATGGATTAAAGGGTTAGTAGAACGGCGAGGTAAACGGTGCGCTGCCGTGGCGCTGGCCAACAAAACAGTTAGAACGGCATTTTCGTTGCTACGCAACGGAACTGAATATAAAGCAGAGTTATTAGCTACTTAGTTTTAAGTTAACAACTAAATGCGCCATACGAGATAAAAATCAGCTTGGTAAGCCAGTGCTGCGCTCAGGGCATAAAAGCCCGCCAGCGAGATGTGGCATCAAGTTCGCGTAAATATCATAGAGCCGGGATAGCTTCCTATTATGAGCTCGTACATAAGCACGCACTACATCATAAATGGTAAAAATAGTTGTTGACTATGGGGAGTCCACATAAGCGCAGCGAGTGTTGATTCGTTTGTTATGCGCAATTTGCTACATCTGTAGCGCATTGCTACAATGTGTTTATGAACTAACTGGAGACATATTATGGCAACCGCGAGCGTAAGACTAGACCAAGATCTAGTTGAGAAAGCTACAATTATGGGCAAAGCACTAAACCGAACTATGCCAAAACAGATAGAGCATTGGGCTAAGATAGGTGAAATGATGGAAGATAATCCAGATTTGCCTTACGAATTCGTAAAACAGGCAATTATCTCCAAAGCTGAAAAAGAGGCAGGAAAATTGGAGCCTTACGATTTTGGCTAAGATTACCAGTGTTTTACAAACAGCTAATTTTAAGAGAGCAGTAAAAAAGTTACATCAGAATCAGAAAAAAGACTTGGATAAAGCTGTTAAGGAGCTAATGGCCGATCCTCTTCTAGGCAAGCAGAAAAAAGGCGACCTAGCCTTTCTTCGTGTGTACAAATTCAAGATGGTCAAGCAGTTAACTTTACTTGGTTACAGCTACGAGGATGGCACTGTAATACTTGAATTGATAGCTCTTAGCTCTCATGAAAACTTTTATCGCGATGTTAAAAAGTTATTCTGACCAATTGCGTATAACTTTCCAATAACGGGCGCGGGCTCGTGGGGCATAATGGCGCAGCCGCCCCGCGTGTATGCGCCCAAGCGAACGAAGTGAGAGTGTTGATTGGGTTGATAATCATTGAGCCTCCTCCCTATCAGCATAAACTGAGTTTATCCTAATAGGCGACCAAACCAAGGGAGAAAACTCAATGAACTTTTATACTAATACACATCCGTACTATTGTGGAATCGATCT
>Ga0181596_10001615_pt1 | contig 22579 bp, 10 predicted proteins | sample 041ome_6_FD_148655 | JGI IMG/M metagenome (GOLD analysis project Ga0181596, IMG submission 148655) | Coastal salt marsh microbial communities from the Groves Creek Marsh, Skidaway Island, Georgia - 041402US metaG (spades assembly) | ecosystem: Environmental > Aquatic > Marine > Intertidal zone... | reverse complement strand
CGATGTGTGACATAAACAAAAAACCATCGCGCGTCCGCCGCGCGCGCCGATCGCGCGCCGGCGACACACCCGCGCGCGAAACGCACACCCGTCGTCATGTCCGCCGCCGTTCAATTCTCTTCCACCGCCGTCGTCAGGTGCGCGCTCGACGCGACGTCGCGCGCTCGGAGACGCGCCGCGAACGGATCGCGCGCGTCGTATCGCGATCGTATCGTATCGCGCGAGGGAGATACGGCGACGGGCTCGCGCGCGCGCGGACGCGGCGCGCGCGCGCGGACGCGCGTCTTCGAACGGGGATTTCGATTCGAGGGAATTTCGCGCGTCGCGCGCGGCGATCGAGCGGCGCGGAAGCGCGCGCGAGGGCGCGGGGGGGGCGGACGTTCGAGCGGCGATCGGGCGCGGCGGGACGGGGCGGGACGCGCGCGGCGACGCGCGCGGGGCTTCGGACTCGACGCCGTCCGCGGCGCCGCCGCGGGCGCGCGAGCGACGCGAGGGAGCGACGGCGCGCGGCGAGGCGGCGCGGCGAGACGCGCGGCGCGAGGGAGGGATGGGATGGACGGGACGCGAACGCGACGAACGGGCGACTGACGACGAACGCGCGATTTCGCGAATGCAGTTTGCGCGCGGCGAAGGCGCAAAAGCGTCAAAGCTTGAAGACGCGCGCGAGCGCCGCGACGCAACCGATGTGGATGCCCGGTGCGACCGCGCCGGCGCACTTGAAGAACGAGTTGCCGGGTGATTACGGCTTCGATCCGCTCGAACTCGGCAAGGATCCGGAGGATTTGAAGTGGTACGTGCAAGCCGAGCTTCAACACGGCCGCTGGGCGATGCTCGGCGTCGCCGGCGCCGCGGCGCCGGAGATCCTCACCAACATGGGCATCAGCAACTTGCCGAACTGGCACGAGGCCCCGTTGTACGACGGCTACTTCACCGACGCCACGACTTTGTTCTGGGTGCAAATGCTCATGATGAACTGGGCCGAAGTGCGCAGATGGCAAGACATTCGCAAGCCGGGTTCGGTGAGCGAAGATCCGACGCCGTTCTCCAACGCCAAGCTCCCGGCTGGCGTTGTGGGTTACCCGGGTGGCATCTTCGACCCGCTCGGCTACGCCAAGGGTGACTTGAAGACCTTGAAGGCGAAGGAGATCGCCAACGGTCGTCTCGCGATGGTCGCCTTCGCCGGCATCATGGTGCAATACGACCACACCGGCGTCGGCCCGGTGGCCAACTTGGTGTCCCACATGGCGGATCCCGCGCACAACAACGTGTTCGCCGCCAAGTTCATCGGCTTCTAATCGATCGTTTTTATCTGTCGAACGCGAACTTAGCTTCCTAGTAGAGCCATTGTAACGGCCCGACGCGACATCAGCTCCGCCGCGTCGACTTTATTTAAATCGCGTCGCGACAGACGCCCCACTCCATGACGCCTCGTCCGCGTCCGTCGCCCTCGCGCGCGCCGCGCGCCGCGCGCGACGACGAATCGCCATCGCACCGTCCGTTCGCGCGCAAGCACGACGCCAACGTCAAGCGCACCGCGCCCGCGCGCGCGATCGTCAAGCCCGCGAGCGCGCGAAAAGCGACGCGCGACGGCGACGTCTCGCGCGGCCTCGTCGCGCGATCGCGCGAGGGCGCGCGCGCGAGGCGCTCGAACGAACGCAAACGAATCGACGTCAAGCGCGCGATCGAAGACGGGGAGATCGAGGACGTGTACGACCTGACGAACGCCGCGGCGGGCGACGCGCGGCGCGGCTCGGGCGACGACGCGACGACGCGCGAGGAGACGGATCCGCACAAGCTGCGACAACGACAGCGACAGATCGATTACGGGAAGAACACACTCGGGTACGCGCGATATCGCGAGCTCGTGGCGAAGAGCGCGAGGAGATCGAGCGATGCGTGGACGCCGAACATTCGCGCGGGAATGTCGAAACGCGCGTTCGACGGCGCGGTGCGCAAGTGGCGACGGTTGTTGCACGCGTACGATCCGCCGGTGGAGGACGACGAGGAGATGGTTCGCGTGCCCGTGGATCCACTCGCGAGACCGAACGGGACGCTGAAACCCGGAGAGTACGTGCCGCGAGAGTTGGCCGAGGCCGCCGAGGCGCGCGCGCGCGCCAAAGCCGAAGCCGAAGCCGCCGCGCGCGACGGTCGACGCCTTCCCGTGGTCCGCCTCGCGCCGCTGCGCGCCGCCGACGTCGCGACGCGCTCCACGCTTCCATCGCGCGCGGACATGAGCCCCGGTTGGGACGCCGTCACCCCGACGCCTCGCAAGCGTCCGGGATTCGCGCCGTCGTCCGACGCGGCGCGCGCGACGGACGCGACGGACGCGATGGACTGCGACGCCCCCGTTCCCGACCTCGCGCGCCGCTCCATGTACGACGATTGGGAGGGCGAAGATTTCGTCGGCGTCGTCTAGTCACCCAGCGCTTCGCGCGCCCCACGCTCGCGTCTCGAGCTTTTGTAATCCGCGCGCCGCTTCGCCGCTTCGCCTCGGCGTCGCCGCGCCTCCGCGCTCGATCGCGTCACACCCCCCCCCGCGCGCGCGTCATGGTCCTCGAGGCCACGATCCTGTGTCTCGATAACAGCGAACACGTTCGCAACTCCGACTACGCCCCCTCGCGTCTTCAGGTGCGCGCGCCGCGCCGCGCGCGACGTTTTTCTCGCGCGCAGATCGCCCAACGACCGCGGCGACGACCGACGACCGACGACGCGCGCGACGCGACGACTGACGCGCGCCGCGCGATCGCAGGCCGAGGCGGACGCGTTAAACCTGCTCGCCGGGGCGAAGACGCAGAGCAACCCCGAGAACGCGGTCGGCGTGCTGTCGCTGGCGGGAAAGACGCCGCGCGTGCTCACGACGCCGACGCAGGACCTGGGCGCGGTGCTCAACTCGGTGCACGGGGTGAAGATCGAGGGCGAGATCAACGTCTGCGTCGGCGTCCAGGTGGCGCACTTGGCGCTGAAACACAGACAGAATAAACACCAGCGAATGCGGATCGTGCTGTTCGTCGGAAGCCCGCTGAAGGATGAGATCGAGGCGCTGCGAGCGGTGGGGAAAAAATTGCGCAAGTGCAACGTGGCGGTGGACGTGGTGTCGTTCGGCGACGTCGAGGCGAATCGAGAGAAGTTGGACGCGTTCGTGACGAGCGTGAATAAGAATAATAACTCGAATCTGGTCGTCGTCGAGCCGGGGGCGAATCTGAGCGATGTCTTGTGCGGGACGGCGATTTTCAATCAAGACGGAGCGGCGTCGGGGAGCGGATTCGCGGCGGCGGCGGCGGCGGCGCAGTCGCAGGCGGCGATGCAGGGCCTCGAGGGCATGGGAGACATGGGAGACATGGGAGACGATCCAGCGTTGATGATGGCGCTGCGAATTTCGCTCGAAGAAGAGCGCGCGCGTCAGGAAGCCGCCGCCGCCGCCGGCGCGTCCGCGCCCGCCGCCGCCGAGGAGGGCGTCGCCGCGAGCGAGGGCGCCGGCAGCGCCGACACCTCCCCCGTCGACGCCACCGCCGATCCCATGATGCTCGACGACGACGCTTTACTCCAACAAGCCCTCGCGCTGAGCATGGGTCAGCGTCCGAGCGCCGAAATCGCCGACGCCGCGACGGCGACCGCCGAGGACGACGACGACGCCGAGCTTCGCGCCGCGCTCGCGATGTCGCTTCGCGACCACACCGACCGCGCCGACCGCGACGACGCCGACGCGTGACCGTCCCGTCGCCCCACCGATCGCCTCATCGAATCGATTCTTTTCAACACGCACCCCGTCGCATCGTAGCTTTCGACTTCGCCCCTTCGTCCGCACTTCGCGCCTCTCGCCGCGATGTTCGCGTCGTCCTCGCGCGCCCCCCTCGCGCGCGCCGTCGCGCGCCCTCCCGCCCGCGCCGCCGTCGTCGCCCGCGCCGCGCTCGGCGTCGGCGCGAAGGTTCGCGTGAAATCATCCGTCGTCGTGTACCACGTCCCGAAATCAAAGGGCGCGGCGACGGATCTCATCGGCATGACGGGCGTCGTCGATTCGCGCGCGGACGCGCACGAGGGCGCGACGACGAGCGCGACGCTCGCGGTCAAGGTGGCGATCCCGAACCCGAACGGCGGGAAAGATTTCATCGCGCACCTCTGGACGAGAGCGAACTCGAGGAGACGTGAGCTCAGCGCGAAGAGACGACGAGAGACGGGACGGCGAGGATAAGGGACGCGCGCGGGACAAAGCGAGACGACGCGCGAAGGCTCGTAGAGTTTTTTTTGTAATTCAATCCGCGCGGACGTAGCGAAGAACGCGATGGGAAGTGAGAGGGTGGTGCGCGGGCGTCGATCGCGCGCGCGCGGATCGGACGGGACGTCGGTGATCGTCGCGAACGCGCGGCTAGAAGATCCAGAAGCCTAAACCGAATAAGCCGCCTCGACCGCCGCCGGCGACGGATTGACAGGATTCGCGCATGGACTGCGCGTCCGGGTCGGCGACGCGATCGTAGACGGTGGCTAAACTCGCGAGCTTGTGCGCCTCGGCGTCGAGGGTGGCGAAAACGCCCGGTTCACCGATGCGCCAGGACCAGTTGCCGTCGGCGACGCCGGGGGTGTTCATGCGCGCCTCGTTGCCGAGGGCGAGGACGTCTTGCATGGTGAATACGCACGCCTTGCTCACGCTGGACATCCCAGCCTTGATCATGCCCCACGCGCCGTCGCCGTAGGCGATGCCGGCGTACGCCTCCAAGCGGCGCTTGGTGTCCTCGTCCTGTTGCGCGTACCAGCCTTGCGACGTTTCGTTGTCGTGCGTGCCCGGGTAGCAAAATGAATTTTCGTAGTGGTTGTGCAGCAAGTGCGGGTTGCGCCCGTTACCACCCCACGCGAACTGAAGGACAACCATACCCGGGAAACCGCACTCTTGACGCAAATCGACGACGTCGGCGGTGATGACCCCGAGATCTTCCGCGACGATTTTCGCGTCGCCGAGCGCCGGCTTGAGCTTGTTGAACATATCCACCCCCGGACCGACCATCCATCGACCGCTCTTCGCCGTCGGCGCGCCGGCTTCGACTTCCCAGTACGCCGCAAAGGCGCGGAAGTGATCGATGCGCACCTCGTCGTGAAGTTCGAGCGTGCGCTTCAATCGCTGAGCCCACCACGCGTAATCCGTTCGCGCGTGCTCGCCCCAATCAAACAACGGGTTACCCCACAACTGACCGTCCTCGGAGAACGCGTCGGGTGGTACACCCGCCAACGCCGACGGGCGTTTATCGTCACCGAGCAAGAATAAGTTTTGATTCGCCCACACGTCGGCGCTGTGACCGCCGACGTAGATAGGCATGTCGCCCACCAGAGAAACGCCTCTATCGTTGGCGTACTTTTTCAAACGCATCCACTGCACATGGAACAGAAATTGCGTCGCCTTGAAGAGTTCAATCGAACTCGCTTTTTCGCTTTCGATCGCCGCGAGCGCGCCTGGATCGCGATCGCGATATTCCGCGGGCCAATCCCACCAATATTTACCCAAGAGTTCCGGCGTCGAATCGATGGCGTCGAACGTCGCGGCGGGATCTAACCACGCCTTCACATCCGCGCGCGCGCAGAACGCATCATACTCCCCCTTTAGTCCACTACCACTCGCCATCGCGAGCAACTTTTCCGCCGCCTTTGCAATCAGCGGCTCATTCGTCGCCGCGACGCGTCCGAAATCCACGTTTTCGCTTCCGCCGTACGCCTTCGGCAAATCTTTCGTCTCGAGCAGCCCGTCCGCGACCAAATCATCCAGCGATATCACGAGCGTATTTCCACAGTGCGCGTCGCGTCCGCTGTAGGGCGACCAATAGTCTTCCCGCACGCCCGGTATCGGACGTCCCGGCGGCACGAGCGGCAGCACCTGCCAGATACTCATCTTTCCTTTCGCCATCCAATCCACGAACGCGCGCGCCTCCGGGCCCGCGTCGCCGATCCCGTACGCTCCGGGCAGACTCGTGGGGTGCATGATCACGCCCGCGCGGCGATCGTCGCGCGGGGTGGGGTAATAATCGCCGTATCCATTCGGGACAGGTTGTCCCACCGGACCCATCGTCAACTTTGTCGCGCGCGCGGCCACGCGACGGGCGACGCGAGGTGCGGAAGACGCGCGCGCGCGCGATGCGCGCGGCGATGCGCGCGTCGTCGCGCGCGCGCGCGCGACGAGCATGTCGTGCGTCGCGCGCGTGTGTGCGGCACGCGCGGACGGGCAACGCGTTTGAACAGCGCTGCCAGTACTGGATATCGAGCGCGGCGGCGAGCGGAATTTCTTCGACGGACGCGACGGCGCAGTCGCACGCGCTCGTAAATTATTACACAAATTATTTAAGGGGGGTTTAAAAGTCGGTAAATCGCCCGATGGAGGCGTAGGTGCCCCACTTCGCGGAGAGTCCCGGGACGGCGTCGCCGGTGTCCACAAAGTGCCTTAAATCGCGAACGTCTTCGACGAGCGGCACGTACGGCGCGCGCGCGCGTTGCTGCGCGAGAGCGCTCCAGTTTATGTCTGCAAACCACTCGTGCTGCTTGATTTCGCGTGCGCCGGTTTTGCCCATGCCGAGTCGACTCGCGGGCATGCGGCGAAGGAGGCCGGAGACGACGGCGCGGAATTTGGGGCCGTTGCGAGGCGAAAAGTGGAATTTGACCTCGTTGATCGCCTTGTACATTTGGTAGTGGTCGTCTTGATTGAAAGGTGGGACGCCGTTGACGAGTTCGTACACCAAAACGCCAACCGCCCACCAATCGACGGCGCGATTGTGGCCGACTTGTTGTACTTGCTCGGGCGCCAAGTATTGTGGCGTGCCGCACAGCGTAAAAGTTTTCGCGCCCTTCGGAAGTTTCTTCGCGAACGAAAAGTCCGTGACTTTGAGATAACCATTTGTACAAATCAGAAGGTTCTCTGGCTTTAAATCGCGGTAAGTGATCTGCCGGTCGTGCAGATACTCGAATGCCAGCACCACGCACGCCGCATAAAATTTGGCGTGCGCCTCGGGCAGCGGCGAGTTTCGAGTTTGCAAGTACGTAAAAAGCTCTCCACCAAGAACTTTGTCCATGAGCATGTAAATCGATCTTTCGCTGACGTAGGTACGCCGAAGGTTTACCAAGAACGGTGAGTCACATTGCGCCATGGTTTGCTTTTCGCGCCACACGTGCTCGACCAACCCGCGAGCGACAACTTGTGCTTTGCCAATTTCCTTCAGCGCGTACGTCTCTCCATCGTGAGCCACAAGCGTCACTCGACCGAACGATCCAACGCCTAAGAAACCGATGGTTTGGAGCTCCTCGAGCTCAGCTGTCACCGGTTTCTTGTACGAGCCGCTACCGCTCTTGGCGTACATTTCCTCGGCGTTTCTCTTCAGGATGTCCTTCAAGTTGCCGAGATGTTGCTCGAAGGTGCGACGGGTGATGATCAAAACAGTCGCTCGATGCGGAACACGTACGGTAGCGGCTCTAGTTTCAGAATTTAGTAGTCCAAGCTCGCCAAAGTAGGAGCTCGGACCGAGCTTGCATAACAGTTTCGGCGCTCCTTCGGCGTCGAGCGTCTTTTCGTCCACGACTTCAACTTCGCCAGATTCCAAAATAAACATGGCGTCACCTTTGTCGCCTTGACGAACGATCGTTTCATTCTCTCGAAAAGACACATCGGTGAGTTCGTCCGATAACGCTCGAGCTTCGTCAGGAGAGAGCTTTGAGAGAATCGGCACCTTTCTCAACGTCTCGAGTCGCCAAGCCTTGCGCAAGACTTCCAAGTTGCCCAATTTCTTCTCGAACGCCGTCTTCGTCATGCACGCGACCTTCGCGTGTTGGCTCACGCATGTGACTGTGCCTGCACGCTTATCTTTACGCAGCAGTGCGAGTTCGCCGAAGTACTGACCTCGAGTGAGTTTGGCCAACGGTTCGTCAACGGATGATTTCGTAACCACGAATTCCCCGTCGATGATGACGTAAAAAGCATCTCCGAGAGAGTTCTGTTGAAACACGACTTCATCTTTGACGAACGTTTGCATTTTCATCAAACTTGAGATATCCGTCAACTGTGCGTCGCTCAAAGGGGCGAGAATCGGGCATTCGGCCAAACCGGCAAAACATCGCGCCTCTTCAATGGAACCGAGCATGGAGACAAAAGTTTGGCGATTAAGCACCAAACACGAAATGTCGGTTGCGGCGACGATCGTCGCCGCACGAGGTTTATTATTTATCAGTGCGCGCTCACCGAAGAAATCGCCACGCGAGAGTTTCGCGACTTCGCCACCATGGACTCGAACGCTCACCTCGCCGCGTTCCACGATGTAGAAGCAATTTCCGGGATCGCCTTGATTGAATACAACGTCATTCGTCTCGTACACCTCTCTTCTCGCCGCGGTAGATATCGCAATCAGCTGTTGCTCTGACAGAGCGTTGAATAGCTCCACGCTCTCCAGAAGTTCGAGCATACAAGATGCATCCTTCGTCGCGATGGAACGCTTTATCGCCTTGAACGCGCTCGCGTGCAGCGTCCACAGTTTCAACGGCGTCGCCGCCACGACCGTCGCCGATCGCGGGCAGGCGTACAGCAGCGCGAGCTCGCCGAATCCCCGACCCGGGCCAAGCGTTGCCACTTGCTTGGCGGTCTCGGGATGGTACGCACACCCTTCAAACGAACGCTTTGACGTCGCCAGCCGCGCAGCGCGCGGCGATCCCTCTTCGTTCGCGCTATCGTTCGACAAGCTCGACCGCTTCGAATTTTCATTCTTCATCACCCGCACCTCCCCGATTTCGATCACGTAGAACCGATCGCAATTCGTATCGCCCTGCGCGATCACGATCTCGCCCTCGTCGACGTACGAGGGCGTCATGGCGTCCATCACCCGTCGTCGCGCTCGCGCGTCCAGCTCGACGAAGAGCAAATTCCCATCCATCGCTGATTCCATCGCCCGCAGCGACCCCTCCGTTCGCTCGTTTGCCGCCTCTCGCGCGTCGAGATTCGTCTGTTTCGATTCGTTTTCATCCCCGAGCGCCTCTCCGACGGCGAGGCGCTTGCGCGCGCGCGCGCGTTTCGTCCCCGCGCGCGCGCCATCGTCGAGCGTCGGTTTGGAATCCAAATCGACGTCGAGGGCGTCCTTGGCGAAGGCGTCCCACGACGCGGCGGTGAGCACGTCGCGCGAGAACATGCAACCTTTCAGGCATCCCATCCCGCGCGCTCGCGACGCCGCGCGCGTCGACGTGCGGACCCCGCGCGCGCGCGAGCGTTTCGGCGACTCTTCGTCTCCCTTTTCATTTCCGAAAAAAGGAACGGCGCGATGTTCCGATTCGATTGGACGCGCGACGTCGACGCGGCGCGGTGCGCAGGGCGCGACGAGAGCTGACTCGATCTAGGCGTGGCTTACAGTTCTACAGTTCGCGCGCGCGGGGCTTCTTCGAGTCGACCAAGCACAGGAACGAGGCGCAGAGGGCCATCCACACGGCGCCGACGACGAGCATGACGTCGTACCCTTCTTGAGACGAACCGTACGCTCGTCCGTCGGCGCGCTGCGGAGAAAAGTGAAGAATCAAGGCGAACACAGTCGGACCGATGGAGGTGCCGATGAAACTGGCGACGCCCCAAACCGCGAGCCATCGCGCGGCGTTTTCTCGGCTCGGTAAACAGTCGATGGCGAGCGCGTAATCGACCGAGAGGAACATGCCGTTCAACGCGCCGTAATACACGCCAATGTACATGATCGACGTCAATCGGTGGATGTACATAAACATGATGTACACAGATATAATGCCCGCGCACGCGATGACGATCAATGGCTTTCGACCGAAGACGTCGCTCAGCAAACCAGCGGGATAGGCGGCGATCATGCCGCCGACTTGGCCGATGAAGGACAAGCGTGCAACCGTTTGCTGTGGCTCGTGTCCCTCGAGCCCACTTCCATCTTCTTTCACGGCGGTATCTCTGAGCAAGTACAGCAAAAACACTTGAGCGCTGATGCCGGTATAGTACAACGTGCGGCAAACGAAGAGCCAAAAGAATGATTTTTGTTCCGGAACAAAAGGCGAAATCGTGTACATCGACGCCAGCTCGCGCCACGAAAACGCCGAGTCGACCGTCGCAGAAGTCGAACCTTCCCTCGCACTGCTCTCTACGTCATCTGACGATGCTACACCACCGAGCGAAGACTCTTCCGTGGCGCAATAACACGTAATCGGCACGCACGTCGCCAACAGCGCGAGATAAAACCAATACAAGCTCCCCACGTCTGGATACACCATCGTGTACACGAATCCCATGCACGCCCCCGCCGCACTCATCGCCGCCAGCACCCCATTCGACTGTCCCGTCTGATCGTCCGGAATCATATCCGGCACGATGCCGCTCGCCGCCGTGTACATCACGTTCAGCGCCAGCATCGTCGCCGTGAACGCGACGTAATACAGCGTCGGCGCCCACCCCCCCAGCGAGCCGTAGTACGTTCGCGCCACGAGTAACATCACCAACGACGGCGCCGTGACGACGGCGCCTTTGACGAGCACCGGGCGCCGTCTACCGTACGCGCTCCGCGTGCGATCGCTCACGTATCCCGCCCACGGCCCCGACATCTGACTCGCGCCGGCGATGAACATGAACCCTCCCAGCGCCACCGCGTCGGCGTCCGGGAAAAACCTCGTCGACTCGTACGGCAGCGTCACGATGGCGAACGAGGATATCCACGCGCCGTAGGCGAGGAAAAACGCATTGATTCCGCAAAGTTTCCAAACCGACACCGCGCGCGAGCGCTCGCGCTTACGACGCCGCGCGTCCTCCTCCGACGCGAGCAGGCGTCGATTTCCGGCGGTCTGCTCCGGGACGTCGTCGTCGTCGTCCGAGGGCATCGAGCGATCGGCGCAATGTGGGGTGTTACACGGAGCGATTCTAATCTGGCGCGCGCGTCGCGACGCTAACTCGCGTCCTCAATCGCGGCGGCGAGCTGCGCGGGGTCGAGAAGGCCGACGCGCGCGGCGGTGCCGGGAGGAAAGTCGGCGTCGATGATGGCGGCGATTTGCGCGAAGGCTTCGGCGACGTTGCTCTTGATGGGCTTGAGCAACGCCTCGCGGGTATTTTCCGCGTGCAAGTACAACTTCATGGTGTAGACGGCCTTCGGGAGCTCGTCTGCGAGCGAGGTTTTGACTTGTTTCGCGATGGCTGCGAGTTTTTCTTCCGAAGCAAAGGCTGCGTCTTTGATGGATTTCCCCTGCGACGTCGTCGACACGCGAAACGCGGTCACCTTGGTGATGAAACTGAGCATTGGATCGACGATGAGTTTCGTGATACTCATGATGTACGCTTCACACGCGGCTTGAAGTTGCTTCTCGAGCTCTCTCTTGGAGTCGATTTTGCTCTCGACGACGCGCGGTCGACCTTCAGAAGCGAGCTGGTAGAATGCGTTGTCTTGCGTCAGCGAAAAGAAGGACATCTCTCCGCCGAGCATTCGGCGCATTTGCCCGCGCATATGGGTAAAGTCCAAATCCTTGATGGAAACCGCAAACTCGGCGTTGAATGGCGCGATTTGTTCGCGCAAGATGATCAAGTGCTTGATGAGGAAGAGCTGACCGTCTACCGGAGTCGCTTTCGACGCCACTGCGCGCGCAGCGGCGGCGATATTGTCCGCGCACAGCGACACCGCCTCTTGCGCCAATCCCGCGAATGTTTTGATCTCCACGCAGCGATATAGTTTAGATAAGCACGTCAGTGTGCGCTCGAGTGGAGGGTACCAATTTTTAATGTCGTCCTCCGAGTCGCCGCCAGACGACTTCGCTTGCAGTGCGCGCACGAGTTTGGCGGGAAAGTCCAAATCAGCCGCGGTGGCTCGATAGTTGCCCACCTGATCCTTCACGTAAGTCTGCGCGCGGAAGATCAGTCTCTCTTGAACATCTGACAGGATTCTTCGCATCGCCGGCTCCAAGGCTAGCGCATTGTCAATCTTCGAGGTTACGTCCTCGATGATCTCGCCCTTGAGCGCCTCGACGAGCTCAGCCAATAAAGCCAACTCGGTGATTGAAATGTACTTTGGCCGCAAAATGTCGCTCAAGTACGTTCCGAGCGGAATCATGAGCGCGGACAAGGCCCCCGTGGGATCGGTTTGCGGGAAAAAGTGTTTGAACAGAGCGAACTCTGCCTGACAAACTTCGACGAGATAGGCAGTGCCGATTCTCGCGAGAGCTATGACATCCGCTCCACGCTCGGCTGTCGCTATGGCGCGCATCTTCGTCCGAACCGACCCGGCGAGGAGAAGAGCACGCTGCTCGCAGTATAACACGTGGCAGTCCGAGAGAAGCGCGGCGTACTCTTCGTGATGCCCTCGCTTTTCGAGCTCCTCGGTGAGATCGCGCAGTTCCGCCGCGGCGGCGCGAAAGCGAACGTACAACAAAGTCGTCGCACTCCCCTCCTCGACCACGAGCTCGTCGTACTCATCCTCGCCGCCGCTCACACCAGTCTTACCCTTCGCTACATCTTGCACGTGTTTCGTCGCCTTGCGCAAGGCTGAGACGTAATATTCGCGCACTGTGCTCATCGCTCGATTTTGCAACTGTCGAAACTTGGTCCCGTAACTTCCGCCGTCCGCGTATTGCGGATGCGACGCCACAAAATCCAGGCAATCGTCCAGACGCTTCAGCATCGGCATCACCTGCTCGCGCGGCGCCAAGCTCGCCCCACTCGCATCGCTCGCGCCCGAGATGATAACCCCAGCCTGAAACTGCTCCGCCACCTTTTCCAACTGGTCGAAATAATCCAGCTTTCCCCGCAGCGCGTCCGCGAACTCAAGCAGACGATCCTTCTCCGCGATCAACCGCTCGCTTTCCTCCTGCGTCCGCCTCGCCCTCAGCTTCAGCGCCGCCTGCGCGTCGACGAGCGTTTTAACCCCCGTCTCCACCTCCTCCAATTTTCGTAACGCGTCGTCTCGCCTCTCAATCTCCGCGCGCAGCGCGTCCGCCTCCCGTCGTCTCGCTCGCCTCCGCGCCTCGTCCATCGTCTCCTCCACGTCCGCGTACCACGCGTAAAACGCGTGCGCCGTCGTCAGCCCTTTCATCGCGTCTTCGCGCCCCTTCCCGCTCGTCGTCGTCGCGTCGTCGTCGTCGTCGTCGTCGTCGTCTCCCGCCTCCCCTTCCCCTCCCTCGCGCGTCGCCGTCTCCGTCCCGTCCCGCGCCGCCCGCGTCCCGAGCGCGCGTCCGCGACCGTCGCGCGCGCGCGTCCCGAGCGCTCCGATCGCCGCGCGCTGCGTCTCGCGCAGCGCGCTCGCGTGCTCCCACCCGTGCGCCACCGCGTACGCGCGTCGCACCGCGCGCGGCTTCGCGTCGCTCGCCGCGCGCGCCGTCTCCATCGCGCGCGCCGTCGCCGTCGACGGTCAATATGTCGCCGCGCGCGATCGTCGCGCCGGCGCGGTCGTCGCGCGTCGTCGCGATGTGCGGCGCATCGAATGCGCACTTCGCGACGACGACCGCGACGCGCGGCGCGACGACTCGCGACGACGACGACCGCGACGACGACGACGACGACGACCGCTCGATTCGCCCGCGCGATGCGCGCCGAAGCGGCGACGCGCGCGACGACGGCGCGACGATCGTGCGTCGCGCGGCGATCGAATCCGAATCGCGATCGACGACGCGCGATCGAACGCGCGGATGTGCGCGCGAACGCGACCGACGCGGACGCGGCGAACGGGACGACGCGGAGTCGAGCGATCGTCGAGGCGCAGACGACGCACCCGGTGAAGACGCAATCGGTGGAGTACTCGTTCGCGAGGAGCGGATTCGCGAGCGAGTGCGAGCGCGCGCTGAACGCGCAAATCAACGTCGAGTACAACGTGTCGTACATCTATCACGCGATGTGGGCGTATTTCTCGAGAGATAACGTCGCGCTGAAGGGATTCGCGGAACACTTCAAGCGCGAGGCGCTGGAGGAGCGCGCGCACGCGGAACAGTTGATGGAATACATGAATCTGCGCGGCGGGCGCGTCGAGCTGCAGCAACTGTTGCCGCCGCAGAGCGAGTACGATCATCCGGAGAAGGGATGCGCGCTGTACGCGCTCGAACTGAGCCTGAGCTTGGAAAAGTTAAACAACGATAAGCTGTGCGAGCTGCATCGCGCGGCGGACGACGCCGGGGACGCGCACATGTGCGATTTTCTCGAGGGCGAGATGCTCGCGCCGCAGGTGGAGAGCGTTCGCGAGGTGAGCGAGATGGTCGCCACGCTCCTGCGCATGGGTCCGCCGGGCGACGGCATGGCGGCCTGGCACTTTGATCAAACTTTACGAGCGTGATAGATCGTCGTCATCGTCGATCGTCGCGCCTTTAAGCGCCGCGCGTACGCGCGTTTTGTTGTAACGACGCTTTTGTTTTTGTATCTCAATCGTCCATCGATTTCGAGCTGCACACCGCCGCGCGCGCCCGCGAACGACCGCGCGCGCGCGCGCACGACGTGCGCGATGGCGTCGCGCGCGTCCAGACGCGCGCGTTCGCCCGCGCGTCGCGCGCGCGGGCGACACCGCGACGATTCTCCCGACGAATGCGTCCCGGCGGCGGTCGCGTCGGCGTCTTTGACGAGCGACGATGGCGTCGTCTACCTCCCCGACGGCGTTCGCGCGATGCGCGTCGACGCGCGCGAGCCCGTGGCGCAGGGCGCGGGCGCGCACGCGCACTGCGTGATGTCGGCGAAGCTCGCGCGGGCGGTCGGCGCTCGCGCGGGCGCGTGGGTCGAGTTGCGAAGCTACGCGCGGCGAGGAGACGGAAACGACGGCGCGACGCTCGCGACGCCGAAGCGAGGGAGAGGGAAAACGAAAACCAGCGACGCGGGCGACGCGCGGGCGGCGACGCGGGTGGAAATGGTGGAGAATGGTGATGAGAGGGCGACGCGCGCGACGACGCACGCGGCGGCGGCGCGGCGCGCGTTAAACTTGGACGTCGACGCGGATCGCGATGAAGACGACGAAGACGAGACGTGCGGCGCGCGCGTGGTGTTGGCGCGCGCGTGGCCGACCGCGGGTTTAGGGGACGACGGCGTGTCGCTTTCGCGGAAGGTTTGGTTATCGATGGGGTGCCCGTCGGGCGGGACGATTTTGAGCGCGCAGACGCGACGGGACGCGGCTGGACCGATTGACGCGTTCGAGGCGGAGGGTGAAATCGTGGCCCATTTGAAGCTTTGGGCGCTCGAGTTGGACGTCGGCGGAGAGGCCGCGGTGTGGCTCGAGCGTGGACTACGCGCGGGAGGCGGTGGGCGAACGGCGGCGCGGCAGCGCGGTATTTTGGAAGCGCTCGCCAGACGCGCGCTGGACGGCCGCGGACTGTTGGTCGGGAATCTCGTGCGCTTGCCATTGCTCGGGACGAGCGCGATGTTCAAAGTGATTCGGCTCGAGCCCGATGTCGGTGACAGGGGCGTGGAGATTTCGGCGAGGACGCGCATCGTTTTGTACCCGCGCGAGGAAGGCGGCGACGACGCGTCGTCGAGCGACGGAGCGAGCGAGTCAGATGACGACGACGACGACGTTGTCGCGTCCGCGGTGAAGCGCGCGTCTCGAGTGGCGATGTCGCAAGATGTCTCGTTCGATAGTCTCGGTGGCGTGGCTGACCACGAAGCGGCGCTGCGCGAGCTCGTGACGCTGCCACTCGAAAGCCCAGAGGTGTTCACGCGATGCGGAGTGAAGCCGCCTCGGGGAGTGTTACTTTACGGACCGCCGGGTTCGGGGAAAACGCGTCTCGCGCGCGCCGCCGCGCAAGCATCGAACGCAAAATTGTTCGTCGTGAACGGTCCAGAGCTCGTGAGCGCGCACATGGGAGAGAGCGAAGAGGCGCTTCGCGGCGTCTTTCTCGCCGCGGTGAAAGCAGCCCCGAGCGTGGTGCTGCTCGACGAACTCGACGCCATCGCTCCCGCGCGCAATCAGTCCTCGGGGGGAGACGATATGATGTCGTCGCGAATCGTCGCCACGATGCTCGCCATATTTGACGGTACATCATCGAACGTTCCCGAGCTCGATCGCGTCGTCGTCATCGCGACGACGAATAGACCGGACGCAATCGAACGCTCTCTTCGGCGCCCTGGAAGATTCGATCGCGAGCTCGAAGTGGGCGTGCCCACGCCCAGCGATCGATTAGAAATTCTTCAAACGCATCTTCGTGGTTTAAATCACGATTTGACTGAGGAATACATCGTGGATCTCGCGCGACGAGCGCACGGGTTCGTCGGCGCCGACATCGCGTCGCTGTGCCAAAACGCGGCGATGCGCGCGCTGACTCGCGTGATCGAAAAAACGTCCAAGCGGTCATCCGGCGTCAGCGATGATGTCGACGGCGTCGCACGTGCGATTGGCGACATCGACATATCATCTCGTGACGAGCGAGTGATTATGGACGATTTCGAGCACGCGCGCGTGAAAGTCCGGCCGAGCGCGTTGCGCGAAGTAGCCATCGAAGTTCCAAACGTCGCTTGGGACGACGTCGGAGGTCTTGACGAAGTAAAGGATCGCTTGAAAGAAGCCGTTGAGTGGGCGGAGAAGCATCCAGACGCAATGAAGCGCGTCGGAGCTTCGCCGCCTAAAGGTATTCTGCTATACGGCCCTCCCGGGTGTAGCAAGACAATGCTGGCGCGAGCGGTGGCGAGCGCGTCGGGACGCAATTTCATCTCCATTAAGGGATCTGAGCTGTTTTCAAAATGGGTAGGAGACTCTGAAAAAGCCGTGCGCGCGGTGTTTTCCCGCGCCAGGACATCCGCTCCTTCAGTGATATTCATAGATGAGGTAGACGGATTGGCCGGCACACGCGGCGGTGGCGAACAAGGCGGCGCGCCCTCCGTGCAGGACCGCGTCATCACGCAGCTCCTTGGAGAGATGGATGGCTTATCCCCGACGACGAACGTGACTGTTGTCGCGGCGACTAACCGTCCCGACTTAGTCGACGGCGCACTGTTGCGCCCCGGCCGATTCGATCGCCTGCTCTACGTGCCGCCGCCGCAGTCGTCCGAAGATCGAATGGCTATTCTGCGAGTGCAATTTAAGAATACGCCGCTTGCGGATGACGTCGATTTGAGCTTGGCCGCGATGTCGACTCATGGTTATACGGGTGCAGACCTGTCCGCGATATCCCGAGAGGCTGCGCTGGCGGCGCTGGAGGAGAGCATCGACGCCGACAGAGTCTTTGCCCGTCACGTCGCCACGGCGATGACGCGCGTGCGTCCGAGCCCTCCGCCGCACCGCGAACTGTTGGAAATGTATCAAAAGTTTCGACGAACTTAGCTATAGCGTTAGAAGTAGCGTTGCAACAGTATGATGTACTACTTGTACTAGAATGGGCTATTTCTGCGCTTGTTTGCGCACGTCTGCTTGCCAACGCTGCAGCAGGTAATTGGCCACGACGGATCGACCGCCGTTAGAGACCGCAACTGAATCTTCGCTCGTACCACCGAACAACTTAGACGCGCGCGACTTCAAACCTCGCATCGACTCGTCCTGACTCGTCGACAGCTCGTACATGACGGCTTGTACGAAGGACGCGAGCGAGCCTGGCGAGACGATTTCAAGCTTGTCCAAAGCTTCGGCGGCGGCCAGAGCTGCGGCAGCACCAGCGTCGTTGCTCGTTTGTACCCGCTCGAACGCCGGCGCGATCAGACTCTGCATCAGAGGTGTGTACACCGTGCCACTGTCGAGGATATCGTCGAGCTTGTAACGCGTTTGAGCGCCTCGAGAGCTCTCCGTGCCAACCGTGGCGGTTCCCATGGAGCTAGCATCCGCATCGTCGTCCGTACCCTCCATCGAAGGGCGACTCGCCATGCGAATCGTCCCGCCCATGGATTGATAAATCGAACTTCCGCCGTGATCGGAAGCGATTTCAACATCTTGCGTTTGCGCCTGTTGCTGTTCCAGTTGCTGCTTCGAAAACTTCCTCCCGAGCGAATCTTCGCCGAAGTCCCAAGTCGGCGCAGCTTTACTCGTCTGCTTTTGTGCTAACGCGGTCTCCGCGCCGCTGGCTTGCGACGCATCTCCTTCCGTCAAAGAAATATGTTTTTCAACTCGAGCCTTCAACGTGTCCACAGCCGCGCCATCGAATTGTTTCGCGAATGGATGGTTCAACAACTCTCTCGCACTCGGCCTCGCTTTCGCATCTTTTTGTAAGCACTTAGCCACGAAGTCTTGAAAATCTGCGCTAAATCTCCCATCATCTGGCAGTCGAGGAGCGTCATTTTTAGGGATCACGAACAACACGCGCATCGGATGTAAATCCGCGTGCGGCGCGGCGCCCAACGCCAACTCGTAACACGTAATGCCCAAGCTCCAAATATCCGCCTTCTCATCGTACCCTTCCCCACCTTGAATCACCTCGGGCGCCATCCAAAACGGCGTCCCCGTGAACGTTTTCCTCCGCGCTCCTAACGTGTGCGTCATCTGTCCGCTCACACCGAAATCCGCCAATCGCGCCTCGCCGCCCTCCGTCAGCAACACGTTCGCCGCCTTCACGTCTCGATGAATCTTCCCCTCCTCGTGCAAGTACTCCAACGCCCGCAGCACGTCCCTGGTGATGTACGATATCTCTCCCTCTTCCAATCCAACCTTCGCTTCGTCCTCGATCGCCGTCGTCTCGCCCTCTCCTTTCGCCGCCTCGTCCGCGAGGTGTCGCGCGCTCCCTCCCGCCATGTACTCCATCACGATCGCCAGCTTGCTCGTCCCTCGCACCAGCGCGCTCGCGAGATATTTCGTCACGTACGGGCTCGCGCACTGCGCGAGCGTGGATATCTCGCGCTGGATGTCCGCGACGTCGTCCTCGGCGTCTTCCAGGTCGACGAGTTTCACCGCGACGGTTGCGTCGGTGCGGACGTCGCGCGCCTTGTACACCTCGCCCGTGGCGCCGCGACCGACCTTGGCGAGCAAGACGTAACGGTCGTCGATCATCGGCGCGTCGGGCGAGCGCGGCGCGGACATCGCGGCGACGCGGGGGGGTGTGCGGGCGAATTGGATTTTGGATTGGAGCGAGGCGGCGACGCGAAAAGCGGCGAGCGCGCGGCGATTCGCTCGTCGAGACCTACGTCGCGGTTCGTTCGTTGCTGTGCGCGCGGTGAGTGGTTTTCAATGCAGACTTGGCTATCGCGTCGGGAATCGACTCGACTATCGCGTCGGGAATCTTCGTCGCGCTCACCAATCGAAACGTCGCAGCTGCGCCGTGGCTTCGGTTAAATCTTTTTGGACTTTTTTGCGACGGTAGAAAATGGGACAATCCCGCGATGTGCAGAGGACGTCCTGGTGAAGTGAGCCTTGGCACCGCTGACACTGCGTCCAAAGCCGGTTGAAGTCTCCCTCGAGGTTGTTCACGGAGGCGAGCGCTTTTCTCAGGTGCTGCGATTCGTCGTTGAGGCAATTCTTGCACAGCGACTTGGACATTTTCTCATCCGATATCGGTGCGCGGCAACCGATACAGCTTAAACGAATCTTGGCAAACTGCATGATTCCGCCAGCTTTCGCAGTCGGCGTCGGCTGCGCGATGCGACGCGTGTGCTCGCCGTGCAACAGTACGGATTGCGCGTTGTGCAAGATGGGCTCGAAAATACGCAGCAGAGGCTTGGTCAAGTAGTGATCCAAATAGTGCTTCGTATCGATGGGTAAGTTGTTGTCCAAAGCAAAAATCGGATCCTCTGACTTTTCATACGCCTTTGCGTTCTTCGCCGCTTTAATGATGACGTACGCGATACGATCGCCGACTACCGGCGCGGTGGCGGGATCGCGCTGGCGCATGCGCTGCGCGAGCTCTATGTGTGCCATCTTGACCCCATACGAGTCTGCTTCTTTTGTGAAACCCTTCGTGATCACGAGCTGTGAGAAATCTAATCTATTCATGAGCAAGTCTGCGATCGTACTCTGCACGTATTTCACCGCGCCCTGCACATCTCGCTGCTTCAAAATCTTCTCCAAAACCGTCTCGATGACTTGTCGCACGAGCAAACAGTTATCGCGACGCACGGTCTCGATACCTTTGGTGTCCATCTTGTCGTAATTTTCAGTGTTCGTCCAGAGTAAACCAGCGTAGCGCTTCTTGCTAATCAAGAGATATGGCCAGTACACCTTTTCGAATTCGAGTTTGATAGGCTTCAAGAACGTCTCAGAGACGTACACCGCGGCTTCTTCACCGAGTTTCATAGACTCCGCCAAATCCGGCGTATTGAACTTGATCATCACGGAGTCGGTATCACCATAAATGACCTCGGCATTTCCAGTGTATCCATTCACGGTTCGATACTTCTCTTCCACCATTTTCTTCGTGTGATCAATCATCGTACGGCCGTACGCCGTCGTTGAAGAAGAAATTTCGAGGCAAGGCAGCTGTCCGACCATGGCACCGGTGAAACCGTACACAGAGTTTGCTGAGACTTTCAGCGCGAGCTGGCGACCGTCTAAGACCGCTTTTTGCAACGGATCGGTGGCTTTTTTAAGATCAGCCTTGGCGCGTTTACGCGCCCCCAAGAGTTCCTCTAAAATTTCTGGCAAAATCCCCTTCACCTTGGATGCCTTCACGAACGTATCTCCCGATGGCGATGTCCCGTAATCATCCGGGTTGAGCTTACCCACCTTATCCTTTGGCACTAAAGTCGAGTAGCACAGATTGTGAGCCATCATGATGGATGGATACAGCGAAGCGAAATCGAGCGTCGCGATGGGCATCTCGTAGTAACCAGCCTTGGCGTCTAAGACCGTCGCACCTTCGTACGCGACACCACCCTCCGCTTGAACGTTGCCACCGCCCTGCTTCACATGGTGAGGAATCAGCATGTTTCGCTGCCTCGCCTTGCGCAAAAGCTGCGACATGACCTTGATGGACTGACCGCGAGTCAACAGGTAATTCAGCGGCACGCCGGTGACGCGAGCCATTTCGATGTAGTTGTACATGTACATCAACTTGTCCAGCAATCTCTGCGGAAGATACGCATCCTTCAAACAGTACACCGCTAAACGCCGTCTCGTCTCGGGCGTACCGTTTTGCAGCTCCGAGATAGCGCTGTAGTGCACGTCTTCTTTTTGCTCGCCCAAAAAATGCGCAGAAACTGCGTTGAGCGAATATGAAGACAACTTGTAATCGCGCTGAATAGCGCGAAGCATGTCGAATTGCACGCGTCCCTCGCAAGATATTTCTTTACTTTCGTGCGTACCGTACGCCTTGGACGAGAAAACCGTGTCGCGCATGCGCACCTTGGTGCCGATCAAGCGTCCCCAGTACGGAAAGTCGGCGACGCCGAGCTTCTCGGCGCGCTCCAACAAGTACGGGAAATCGAAATTGACGATGTTATAGCCGATCAACAAATCCGGGTCGCACCCGCGAAGAAAATTACCCCAGTTCCGAAGCAGTTCCCGCTCATCCTTAAAACTCAAGACGTCAGCGCCGACGATCGGAGCGCACGTATCGAGCGTCCACACGGCTCGAATAATCGGTTTATCGCTCCCTTGCTCGGTGACTAGAGTCGCGATCTGAATCACCGGATCCAATTGTGCGTCGGGAAAGTGGCCTTTACGCCCCGCACACTCGATATCCACGGATAAGATGCGAAACGGGGCGAGCTTGGAGTACTCACCCTCCGCCGGGTGCGAGATGAGCTTGTCGTACATGATGTCCACTTCGATTTGACAGTGCGACGCCTTCTTCGCACGAACCGTGTACGAATTCACCGGAAACTCGATCCAGTTCCCACCGACCACGGCGCAGTCCACCATAAACCGCAAGGCGTACACGATGTTGGACTCAAACGTCGGGTACGTCGTGAACGCCCCGTCCCGAACCCCCGGCACGCTGAATCCCTTTTCCAAAATCCCTCGCGCCGCGCTCACCATATTCGGCAGCCCCATCGTGATCTTGGCGAACAAGCGATCCTTCACGTCGCTATAATGCATCAAACTCTGCTTCCTCTCGAGCGACACGTCCACGACGTGCACTCCCGGCGCGTTCTTCCTCGCCGCGCTCACCTCCTCGTTCAAACGTCGCCTGAACGCCGCGCAATCCGCCTCGCCGAAATTTTCCGGCACCGACGCGTAAAAATACGGCTCGAACCCGTGCACGTGCGCGCACACGCTGTGTCCCTCTTTCGTCACCCCGAACATCCGCACCACCGCGGCGTCACCTTTCGCCCGTCGCGCCCCCAGTCCCTCGTGCGGCTTCTCCACCGCGTAATCGATGTCCAACTGTTGAAACAGCAGCGCGTCCCGCGTCGCGTCCACCGCCCGCGCCAGCGGTCGTCGCACCCAATTCGCGCGATCCGCCGCTCGCACATCGATCAATCCTTCGCCCTCGCCGTTCGTCGTCCGCGCGTACACCTCCTCCTCGTCGTAATCGACGTCGTCGGCGTACTCCTCCGCGCCGTCGTCCCCCGTCGCGCGCGCGCCTCCCGTCGTCGCGCCGTCGTCGTCGTCGTCGCGCGCGTCCTCGGCGTCGCGCAGCAGCGCGTCGTCATCGGGATCCCTCTTTCGTCGCTTCGTCGCGTCGTCGTCGTTCGCGCGCGCCGCGCGTCGCATCGTCGTCGCGATGTGTCGCGACAGCCGCGACGCGTTTGAATCCATCGTCGCGCGCGCGCGTCTCGCGGCGTCGCGCGCGCGCGTCTCGCGGCGCGCGACGCGCGGCGAGCCCG
>Ga0181596_10001614_pt1 | contig 22591 bp, 15 predicted proteins | sample 041ome_6_FD_148655 | JGI IMG/M metagenome (GOLD analysis project Ga0181596, IMG submission 148655) | Coastal salt marsh microbial communities from the Groves Creek Marsh, Skidaway Island, Georgia - 041402US metaG (spades assembly) | ecosystem: Environmental > Aquatic > Marine > Intertidal zone... | reverse complement strand
ACGTTGAAAGCAGACGTGAAAAACGCCGGTGGGATTGCCGCGTTTTCACTCAAGCTGGTTCTGCTCGACAGTAACGGGAAACCTCAATACATCGTCTCTGACAAAACGTGGTCCGCCACACAAGGTGACGAGAAATCAGTGCCGGTCGCCATGCGAGGAAAAATGGGAGACGGACCTTGGGGGAATGTCTTTTCACAACAGGATACCGGTCGTGTCCCCCCCAACACATTCCTCACACAACCCGGCTTTCAGGTCGAGAAACTCTTCACCGTTCCCAAAGAAGAACTTGGCTCATGGGTCTGCATCGCTCTCGATGACAAAGGCCGCATCATCGCCAGTGACCAGGGAGGAAAAGGACTCTTTCGTATCACACCGGCAAAGGTCGGCACCCAAGACTCCACCAAAGTTGAGCCTCTCGATGTCAAGATGACAGGTTGCCAGGGAATGCTACATGCCTTCGGTTCACTCTATTGCTGTGTGAACGGCGGTCCCGGCAGCGGATTGTATCGCTTGACTGATACCACAGGAGACGATCAATACGACAAGGTCGAAAAGCTGAAATCATTTCGGGGTGGTGGAGAGCACGGCCCCCATGCTCTGCGACTCTCGCCGGATGGCAAGTCGATCTATGTGATTGCCGGCAATCATACCGACCCACCATTCAAGTTGGGCGAAGATCGAGAGAACGAAGACTACTCCAGTCGCATACCGACCAACTGGGACGAAGACCTGCTACTTCCCCGTCAATGGGACGCGCGGGGACACGCTCGTGGCAAACTGGCTCCCGGTGGCTGGATTGCCAAGACTGATCCCGACGGAAAAACATGGGAGATGATCAGCATCGGCTATCGCAACCCGTATGACATGGACTTCAACGCCGATGGTGAACTGTTCGCTTATGATGCCGACATGGAATGGGATTTCGGTTCACCGTGGTATCGTCCGACTCGTGTTGTCCATGCGACCTCCGGGAGTGAATTTGGTTGGCGGAGTGGGACCGGAAAATGGCCCACCTATTACCCCGATACATTGCCTCCCATTGTCAACATCGGTCCGGGATCACCGGTCGGAGTTGCTTTTGGGACAGGAGCAAAATTTCCCGCCAAATATCAAAAGGCGTTGTACCTGTGTGACTGGACGTTCGGCACGATGTACGCCATCCATTTGACTCCCGATGGTGCCAGCTATTCAGGAGTCAAAGAAGAGTTCCTCTCACGATCACCTTTACCGCTGACTGATGTTCTCATTGGAACTGATGGAGCCATGTATTTCACGGTGGGGGGACGAGGTACACAATCAGAACTATTCCGCGTGACATATGTCGGCAAAGACTCGACCGCTCCCGTCGATGGTCACGATGCACAACATGCCGACCTCCGCAAACTTCGGCAGGAGATTGAAGAGTATCAAGACCCACGTTATATGAGCGAACGGCCAATGACGGCTGCTCTTTTTCTGGTTGATTTTCTCAAGCACGAAGACCGCCACATTCGTTATGCTGCCATGACGGCACTGGCAGGTCGGAGGACCGGCGTGAACAAGGATCAGCTTTACGACACTCTGAATGTTGATCAAAAGCTGCAAGCGACAATCGCGCTGACTCGAAATGAAAATTATAAAACGACTCCCAAATTTTTATTGGATGGGATACGAGACCTCGAATTTCGCTCTCTCTCAGAACGACAGCAAATCGATTACTTACGAGCGCTGACTTTGGTCATCCTGCGTAAAGGTCCTATTTCTGAAGCCGTCCAGAACGAATATCTGAGAAAACTCGATCCGCATTACCCGACCAAATCGGAAATCGTCAATCGCGAACTGGTTAAAACGCTCGTCTATCTGAATTCGCCGACGGTCGTCGCGAAAGCGATGAAGATTATGCGAGAGCCGTCCGTCAATGAACCACCCGATTTGGGAGATCTCCTCACTCGGAACAAAGGCTATGGCGGTACGATCAAGCAGGTCAATGAAAACCATCCCGACCTTCGGCAATATCATCTGGCATTTGTTCTACGCAACGCCACCAAAGGATGGAACTCACAGGATTTGATCGATTACTTCGACTGGTTCAATCGTGCTCGCGATTGGTCGGGAGGAGCCAGCTACACCGGCTTTCTGGAAAACATCAGCAACGAAGCGTATGCCAACGTGAACGAAAAACAGCGCCTCGCCATCGAAGTCGCCGGCGTACGAAAACCGTTCACACTTCCCGAACTTCCCAAGCCTGAGGGACCGGGGAGACAGTGGTCGTTGGGCGACCTGTTGTCTCTCGAACCAAAACTGAAGGGTCGAAACTTCGAGCATGGAAGAAAGATGTTCGCCGCGACACGGTGTGTCATCTGTCATCGTTTTGCGGGAGAAGGTGGTGCCACTGGCCCCGATCTCACTCAGTTAGCCGGTCGCTTCAATCTGAAAGATCTCAGCGAAGCGATCGTCGAACCGAGCAAAGTCATCTCCGACCAATATCTTGGCTCCAGCGTGGTCACAACAGAGGGAGATGTCTACAACGGCCGTATCATTAGCGAGACCGAAAAGAGCATTACCATTCTGACTGACCCGGAAGATTCGACCAAGGTGGTCGAAGTATCTCCCGAGAAAATCCAAGAAATGATTCCCTCGAAAGTCTCCATCATGCCGGCCGATTTGCTCAAGCCGCTCAACGAAAACGAGGTGCTCGATCTATTGGCGTATTTGTTATCGCGTGGCGACAAAGGCCACCCGATGTTCCGAAAATGAATTTACATTCAAGCCTGTTGAATTACCGGCTTTCTTCGACACGTACAGCGTGCCGACCAATATTCCGCAGCATTCCCGCGAAGACAAACTGATGCACAATATAGAGTGAGTACCAGTAGCACAGACCGAATAAACCAACCGGATCAAAAAACGCCGTTTGGCGAATAGAGCATCGTGGCATTCCTTCCGGAGATTCTAACTCACTCACCTCGAACTCCAGCCAAGCTCGCCCCGGTACTTTCATCTCGGCCCGTAATCGCAAAAATCGATCCGGTTCGTAGAGCTCGACTCTCCAGAAATCAACGGTGTCACCCACATAAGGAATTTCTGGATCACGACGACCTCTGCGCACCCCAACTCCACCAACCAGAAGATCCAGAAATCCTCTCAATTCCCACAGCCAGTTGCCGTAATACCAGCCTCTTTTACCCCCGATTTGACGGATGGGAGTCATCGCGGAATGAGGTGAGGCATTGACTTCGATAGTCCGAGAATCCACAACGCGAGATAAAAAACGTTGCCCGCCCCACGTCGGCATATTTCCACCGGAGGAAATTGAATCCGACCAACGAGTTTCGGCAAATCGCAGATCTTCATTAACCAAGGCGCGAGCGATTGCCTCCTGTAGCCCACGGGGTTTCACCGAGAAGGTTTCACTGGCTGATTGATCTGTGACAATCGTGGATGACTTCAGACTATCGACCAACTTTCGACCGATCCTCGCATAAACGGGAGTCACAAGCCCCAGCCATAAACTTGAAAGGCGAGGGGTCAGTATGGGAACAGGTATCATCCAGCGTTTGAGTCCACGTTGGCGAGCATACTCTTGCATAATTTCGCCATAAGAGCAGCGATCAGGACCACCAATCTCGAAGAATCGGGACTCTTCCAATTCAATCCACAACGCCTCCTCAAGAAAAGCGAGAATATCTTCCACGGCAATGGGTTGAGTCTTCACCCGTACCCACTTGGGGCAAATCATAATCGGCAATCGCTCGACCAATGCCCGAATGAGTTCAAATGAGAGTGAACCGGAACCAATGACAATAGCGGCTCGAAATTCAATGACCTTCGCATTGGATTTGCGAAGAATATCTCCTGTTTCTTGGCGACTCCTCAGATGCTTCGAAAGCGTTTTTTCATCTTCTCCCAGACCACCCAGATAAATGATCCGTTGAACGCCTGCTTTGTCTGCCGCCTCAACGAAATTTTCTGCGGCTTTGCGGTCCAGATCTTCAAAGTCTTTATCCGTGCCCATCGAATGGACGAAATAGTACGCCGTGGTGACTCCTTCGAGAGCGGGCGCCAGTGTATCAGGTTCGAGGAGATCTCCTTGAACAACCTCAACCGTTTCGTGAATCTGATTTTCCAGATGCTCCGGCTTCCTCGCCAGGCAGCGCAGCCGCAGATTGTCACGTTCTCTTAGATTGGACAACAGCCGACCGCCGATGTAGCCCGTGGCTCCAGTTAACAGAACCAAAGGATGTGTAGCATCGGTGTGCGAGTTCATAAATTCACTTGCAATTGATGACGAGAAGTTATGCACCGATCGAAAACCGCCGGTCCCCTTTCACGACTATACACAGTTTTCTCCCTGATGCCTTCAGAGCACCACGGACTTTCCAGATTTCGCGCCAGCCGATATGACTCCGGCGGAGAGTCTTGAGTAGTGACCAAAAGCTGGACCACCTCGAAACCTGCAATTTGTAATGCTTTCCCTCTCCACAGATCTGATAGGAGTGGCCTCCCTGCGCAATCTCCAGATCAAGATCGATATCAAAACGTGAAAGGTTTTCAGTGGAAATTGGGAAGCTCATCCCGACACGCCATTTCGGGTCGTGATTTTGAGCTTGCCATTGAGCTTCCAGGGTGCATGCACGGCAGAATCTTTGGCTGCGGACGGAATACTGACTTCAAACTCGTCAAAGTCGTAGACAATTTCGGCATTTCGCTCATTCAGACGATCATACAATCCGATTGCCAAATCGGGCCAGCTCTTGGTTTCTTCAATGGTCGACATAGACAACTCCTTGTGAGAATTTTTTTTTTTACTAATTCATAGGAAGTCTTTTCATTTTGTCGAATCAGAACTTGAAACTTTCATTGTGGCTCTTTGCAGACGGTATCACCCCTGACGACAACTGTGATGATTGTGAGCTAAGCCATTCTAAATCCGGAATTCCTCTTGTCTATGTGGGTGGACAGCTCGCCAAGCCAGGAAATCAACCTCTGCCGTTCACGGGCATAATGGCTTCGACTGATGAGCTTTCCTGTTTCCTGAATTCGCTTATTGATATGGGAAAAATGATCTCTTATTGTAGGACTGAATCTTCAGACGGGTTGCCGTCTGAACTCAGTTTATATGCACCGCTCGTCTGGTTTCTGAATGTCCATCATCGTCAAATGTGATTCCTGCCAAAAACAGTTTCGGGCCAAAAACTCGGCACAGGGTAAGAAGACAAAATGCCCGAAGTGCAAAGTGCCTCTGCTGATCGAAGGGCACACTGTCCCGGATTACGACGTTTTTGTGTCGCACTCTTCCAAAGACGAAGCGGCCGCGAATCAGGTACTCCACAACCTGGAGCAAAACAAAGTCAGGTGCTGGATTGCGCCGCGCGACATCAAGGGAGGAGCCAACTGGAGTTCTGCAATCATCGATGCGATTGAAAATAGTCGCGTGATGGTTTTGATTTACAGCTCTCATTCAAATTTGAGCCAACAAGTGCTTCGAGAAGTCGAACGTGCGGTTGCCAAACAGCTGGTGATTGTTCCTTTTCGTATTGACGATGTGCCGATGACTCAGGAGATGGAATATTACCTGAGCACTTCGCATTGGCTGGATGCCATTAATGGCCCCAACGAGCAAGAGTTAGACCGTCTTACCAAAAGCGTTGCGTCACTGTTAGAAACAGAAGATACCTCCGCCAGCCCGCGAATGTCTTCCTCCGGTTTCCCCTCAGCAACCACCGCGAGTTCAAAATCATCCTTTTGGATTGCCGGTGTGAGTGGCGTGGTACTGATCATTGGATTGGCTTTAGTGTTTTTCGCTGGTCAACTTTTCTCAAACCCCAATCAAGTCGAGTTGAATACGGCAGAAGCAAGTGCTTCTGAGGAGAATGAAACACCGTTATTTGATGCACAATTTCAAAGACAAAAAAAGAATCTGGAAAAATTGATCTTTGAGAATGTTTCTCCTAACGAATGGATTAGTGGCGGTGGAACCCAATCATTAATGTTTTTCGACAGCGTCATGTTGGTGAGTGCTTCTGAGCGAACTCACCGATAATTGGAAGAGTTTTTGGCAGAGTTGAGACAGACCAAACAGTTACCCGAACAAAAATTGTTTGAAGGCGTCTCCCCCGCGATTGCCTCCACTCTCAAAAAATTGGATCAACCAACCAAATTGGATTTTGTGAATTTACAACTCTCCGAGCTGACACTGTCGTTGGAGGAGATCCTCGAAATCCCGATTCATCTCGATCGGCTCTCTTTCGAAAATGAGGGAATCGATATTGAAGAAGCGGTCACCTTTGAATCATCGCCGACTGATAAGATCACCTATCGAGTGGTCCTCGACAATGTCCTGGATCAATTGTCGGATTCCTTGCTGACGCTGGGATCGAATCGTTTGACGTGGTATGTCATGGATGGTGGAGCGGTCAATATTTGTTTCCAGGAAGATCTTCGCTGGGGACTTCCGGTTCGCGCGTATGATGTTTCCGGAATCCTCGGGCAAAGCTACGACAAGTTGGAACCCCAATGGCTTTTGGCGCAAGAATTCATTCGATTTATTGAGGAAAGTGTCTCTCCACTGTCATGGAGAACTGTGGGCGGCTACGGTTCCATCAGTTCCATCGGAGACTCATTCAGCGTCAAAAACTACTCACAGGTTCAGCGCAGAATCCGACGTATCTTCGAACAGATTCGCAAAATCCAAAGCTTACAAGCCCCACAAAAGTGGGTGACGCTCTCCGAACAAGAGCAACTGATTGAAACGATCTTGAATACAAATTCTTCAACAGACGTAGAACTTCTGGAGACCCCGCTTTTTGAAACGACAGACTATCTTGCGAATCAATATGGTTTTCGTATTCGTACCAACGAAGCGGCTTTAGGTAACTTCGGGATTGGATTAGACTCTCCGGTCATGCTGGTACATTCCAATATCAACTTATTGGACACGCTGGAACTTGTCTGTGCAGAAATCGATCCCGAACTTGTTTTTGTGTACACCGATGGTTTCTTCATGTTGACCACTTTTCATGCCATTGAGAAACGGACAGAATCACTGATTTTTAATGTTGCCGATCTTCTGAAAGAGCATCCTCCTGGCACGCTTGAACAACAAGAAAAATATGAAGAAGATCTGCGAAAGAAGATCAAATCTCGAAAAGAATCTGAGGAGTCAACCGAATAAGTATCTGTGTCGCCTCATCCCCAATTGTTCTAAGCAAATCTTGCCAACTCCACAACGACGACGAAAAGCAATCACGTGACCTATTCACCCCACCCCCTCGACACTTCATTAATCTCTCTTCCTTCACAACTGGAACGCGATGTCGAACTGATCGCGCGACATAATCATGACGTGTGGGCAAACGGACGAATTCAAGAAGGATGGAGCTACGGTCACGAGCGTAATGACAAGTTAAAAACACACCCGGGATTGGTCCCCTACGAAGAACTCTCCGAAGCAGAGAAAGATTATGATCGTCGCTCTGTTATTGAATCACTGAAGGGAGCAATGGCATTGGGATACACGGTTCAAAAAATCAGTTAAATCATTCGAGGACAATTCGCCATGCTGAAAACTCTCTATCGCTGCGGTTACAGATTGCGCACACAAAAGCGATTGATCCAGGTCATGGTGGCAGTTCCCGCCTTCATTCTCGGCATCGCGGGAGGATATCTCGAATTTGGCCACCGTGAAGAATTAGGAGAGTATCTTTGGTCGACGATCTTGTACCGCACCCTGCAGATGTTTGTGCTGGAACTCGACCCCATCGGCGACCCTATCGGCAATATTCCCTTTTGGATTGCCCACTGGCTGGCCATGATTCTGGCTGCATCTGTGGTCTTTGAAGTCTTGTTGCATTTTTCGGGACAATGGATCACTAGCTGGTTGATTCGTTTTTTCGGCAAGGAACATGTGATTTTGTGTGGTTTGGGGGACGATGGAATCCGTCTTGTTGAAAAGTTGTTTGCAGCCGGCCATCAAGTCGTTGTCATCGAGCCCGATGAGACCCATCTGGATTTGGAAGCGTGTCGGAAAGCAGGAGCCGTTACGTTTTCGGGGGATCCTGCATCAGGGATCATGCTGGCCAAGGCGGGGATTGCCACAGCCGGACATGTTTTGATTCTCTTCAATTTAGATGGTGTCAATTTTCAAATCGCGCGTGTTGCTCGTGAGCAAGCGGTACAAAGACGATCCAAGCCCTTGTCCTGTACCTTACAAATTCGTGATCGTTCGTTATTAGAATTGTTGAATCGTGAAGAACTCAAAACCAATGTGACCGATAATTTTGAACTCGAAGTCTTTCATAGTGACGAAGTTCTCTCGCGGACAATGTTGCGGGAAGCCTCCTGGGCTTCTCTGGCTCGTGCTCCACAGAGATTTCTGGTTTTCGTGAATACGAAATCGATGCGGACGATCGAAACATTTATGATCCGAGCCGTTCGAGATTGGATCATCGAGTCGAAACTGGACTCGCCACCTGCGGAATTCACGTTGATTGGCGAAGGGGCGGCTCAGATTGAACTACGAATCTCGCAATGCTACCCGGAAATCTTTCAAAACATCTCACTCAAGGCTTGGGACCAGGCTCCCGAAACCTGGGTTGCCTTCGAGCAGGACCCACAGCTTCGCCTCGACCCGAACAACTACGATGTCGCCTTCATGCTGGCAGATCGCGAAGAACAGGCTTTGACCGGTGTGACTCTATTGCAACGTCTGTCGGCAGGTTCGTTGCCAATTATTGTGAATGTCCGAGAAGTGACAAATCATTTTCTGAACCTGCTTCCCAAAGATACGGAGGATTCCTCGAAACATGCGGAAAACATACGAGTGGTGAGCTCCGAAAAATCGGTCTTCAATGTAGATATGGTCAAACATCCTGAAATTGAGTTGCTGGCTCAATGTTGTCATCAAGACTATCTGATCGACCACTTGAATCGGGGCGCCATCGAGAAGTCGGCAGTCACACCCTGGTCGGAACTTCCAGAAACCTTTCGAGATGCCAACCGCGCGCTGGCTCTTAGACTGTCGCAGTATCTCTCCGGTAATATTTCTGGCACAAAGAAGATCGAGAAAGAATACGTCTCCAGCAGACCCGTCTCCCGTTACCAGTTCAGCGCGGAGGAACTCGAACTATTGGCCAAAGAGGAACATCAAAACTGGGTTCTCGACCGCAAACAGCAAGGGTGGAAACAAGGATCAGTCAGAGATGACCATAAAAAGATTCACCCGAATATGGTCCCGTGGGAGGAACTCTCCGAATCCGATCGAGAACTCGACCGGAACATTATTCGTCGAATTCCAACAGTCTTCGCACGAATGGATATCGAACTTGCTCCATGAAAAAAATTCTTCTTTACCCGGCTGTCGATGAATTCCGTCTCGATAAAATTCGAGAGGCGGCAGGCGATATGCTGGTCGTGAATGCTCAAGATGATGCACAGTCTCTCGCAGAGATTGTTAATGCGACGGCGTTCTTCGGAAAGATCACACCCGAGTTATTAGCCGCTTCGAATCAATTGGAATGGGTACAATCACCCACCGCGAGTCTCGAACATTATCTGTTCCCGGAGTTGATCGCACACCCTTGTCAATTGAGTAACATGCGAGGCCTGTTTGGTGATGTGATTGCCGATCATGTGTTCGGCTATATCTTGATGTTCGCCCGTAATCTGCACCATTACTTGAGAAATCAGATCGCCCACAAATGGGAACCGGTCGGTGACGAAACGAACCGTCAAAGTTTTTCCAGCGGTCCTGGAATGGCTAGTGAAATCGACCGCAGTCATCTCCATCTTTCCGATTGCACCTTGGGAGTTGTCGGCGTGGGAAGCATTGGAGCCGAGATCTGTCGCCGTGGAAAAGCGTTCGGTATGAAAGTTTGTGGCATCGATGCTAAAGAAACTGTAGTCCCCGACATTGGTTTGAAGTTGTGGGAACCAGAACGTCTCAACGATTTGCTGGCCATCAGTGATTTCGTGGTGATTGCCGCTCCGCACACTCCCGAGACGGAAAAGCTATTCTCTCGCGAACAGTTTCAACGGATGAAAGAGACCGCATACCTCATCAATATTGGTCGAGGGATCATCGTCGACTTGGCCGATTTGACGGCCTCCTTGAATGAGAAAGAAATTGCCGGTGCGGCACTCGATGTTTATGAGGTCGAACCGTTGCCCGCAGACCATCCTTTATGGGACATGGAGAATGTGATTCTGACACCTCACATTGCGGCAGCATCGCCGCGTATTAGCGAACGGCATCTGGAAACTCTGCTCGAAAACATTCGACGCTATGTTGCAGGTGAGGAATTGATGACGCGGGTCGATAAAGAGAAGTGGTATTGAAACCCCATATTCTCAATTCGTTAAGAGAAGATCTCTTTCACGACGCGAACTATTTCCACACCCGTAATACGCTCTTTGAACCCGTGCGATTCGAAGAAGAGATGTTCGTTATCCATCCCCAACAGATGCAGAATGGTCGCGTGCCAGTCGGCCACTGAGACACGATTTTCGACGGCTTGCCAACCAATTTCGTCTGTCGATCCGTAGATCGTTCCTCCTTTAATTCCCGCTCCGGAAAACCAAACCGAGAACCCTGCCGGTCCATGATCTCGCCCCGACTTTTTCGGGTCTTCGCCACGAAGTTGAGCAATGGGAAGACGTCCAAATTCACCACCCCACACAACCAGGACATCATCCAGCAAGCCGCGTTGCTTCAGGTCCGCTAACAAACCCGCCACCGGTTTATCCGTCTGCTTGCAGATATTGGGAAGCGATGTGCCGATGTTGCTGTGATTGTCCCAACCTTGTCCGGGAGGATGGACTTGAATAAATCGCACGCCACTTTCGACCAAACGACGAGCCAACAAACATTGTCGACCAAAGTTATCGGTCTCTTTTTCATCGATGCCATAGTTGCCGAGAGTCTCTTCGGTTTCTGTGGAAAGATCGAGCGCTTCGCTGGCGGAAATTTGCATCCGTGCCGCCAATTGGTAACTGGCAATCCGGGCGTCCAATTGCAAATGTCCGGGGCGCTTCGATTGATGGATGCGGTCCAGTTTATTGAGTAAGTCGCGACTCAAATCGACCACGGCATCCGGCTCTTCGATTTCCGATTGCAGATTCAGAATAGGCGTTCCTTTGGCCCGAATTCTTGTCCCTTGATAGAGCGGTGGGAGATAGCCGGGCTGCCAGTTTTGAACGGTATTGACGGGAAGCCGACCGTCGGGATTCGCGAGAACCACATAAGCTGGCAGATTCTGGTTTTCACTTCCCAAGCCGTAAACGGTCCAGGCTCCCAATGTTGGCAAACCGGGCATCGTTTTCCCCGACTGGATTTTATAGATCGCCGGTTCATGATTCTGGTGAGTATTAAACATGGACCGTACCAGAGCAATGTCATCCACATGTTTTGAAAGATGGGGAAGCAACTCAGAGACCCACATGCCGCAATCACCATGTTGAGCGAATTCAAAGGGAGACTTCATTAAGCCCCCGGCAGCATCGGGAGACGACAAATCCTTGGCAATGTCTTTCAGAATCGATTGGCCATGATGTTTTTCGAGTGCCGGCTTGTAGTCGAACAGATCCACTTGCGATGGACCACCCTGCATCATCAGTTGGATGACGGCTTTCGCCCGAGGTTTGAAGTGCGGTTGTTTGGGGAGCAAATTGTGCGCACGGGGTGCATGTGAAAGATGTTCATCGGCGGCGAGCAAGTCCGACGATTGATACAAATCGTTGCTGAAGAGCGACGCCAGCGCGATGCCTTGCAGTCCGTTGGTGACACTGCCCAGAAATGATCGACGCGAATGTTTCATATCATCACTTCTTACTAAGATTAGTCAACAAACAGAAATTCAGCGGAGTTCAATATCACGTGACAGAAATTGGCCAATGCCTGAAACTCGGCTTCTGTTTTTTCATCCAGCTCAACCGACTTCCAATGTCTCACAAGTTGGTCGAGAGTTTTGCGAGACAAGTCGCGTTCATCACTGTCGGGCGATCTGCTGAATGCAATTTGATAGATGCGATCAATTTGACCATCACGATCACCGGGGGCTTCATTTTCAATACGGGCTGCAAAAGCGACCGCCAATTCTCGAACTAATCCATTGTTCAAAAGATGCAAGGCCTGCGGTGCCACCATCGAGTTCGGACGCTCGACGCAGTTCGGACTCATCTGTGGCAGGTCAAAGTTTTCCAGAATGGTGGGGATCTCTTTGCGACGCTGACGCACGTAAATTGATCGTCGCCAGCCTTGATCTGTTTTATTGGCAGTGATCAAACCATCCTTACGGACATTCACACTGACCGGCTCGCCAAAACGTGTCGGATCAAGCTGCCCAGTCACAGCAATTAAGCTGTCACGTACCGACTCGGCCCGAATTCGCTTCAGTGGCATGCGGGAAAAGAGAGCATTGGCCGGATCTTGTTGGAATAAGGTTTCATCAATGTGCGAGGTCTGGCGGTACGCGGCAGACATCATGATCTGTTTGTGGAGCCATTTGAAACTCCAGCCATTCTCGATGAATGAAACCGCCAACCAGTCGAGTAATTCGGGATGAGTGGGAGGAACGCCGCTATTTCCAAAGTTGGAAAGCGATTCGACAATTCCACGATCAAAATGATGATGCCAGATACGATTCACGATGACCCGTGCGGTGAGTGGATGCTCGGGATCGGTCAACCACTTCGCAAAGGCGAGTCGTCGGCCCGTCGATCCGGCTCGACGTGATTCCGGCTCAAAAGGTGTTTTGCCGTCCGTCAGAACAGAAAGCACACCCGGACCAACCAACTCTCCGGGATTGTTGAATTCACCTCTACGAAACACCCAGGTGGGCGAAGGCTCACCACGATCCCACAAGGCACGAATCATGGGCTGGTCGGGAACCTGACCTTGTAGCGATTTGACTTGATTCTCGGTCTCTTTTTCGAGCTTGGTCAGCTCTTTGTTCTGTTTGATCAACTCCTTGTCGGTGATCGTCAATTTCTTTTCGTATTGTTTGGAGAGAGCTTTCTGTTCGCCGGTTCGTTTATTGTCTGAAGTATTCAGCAGTTCTCTCAGCGGTTGTTCCATCTCGGCGGGTAAATCCGCGAGTTGCTTTGTGATGTAGGCTTCACGTTGAGTGGCGATCTGGTCGGCCAGTTTTTGTTCGACAATTTTAATTTGCTGCTCGATCTTCTCCTTTTCAGCCAGCCAGTGTGATTCAATTTCTGTCGTGACATGCGGTAAGTTTCTCCGCACAGGATTCTTCTGCTTGGACTGATTGGCGACCGAGGTCGGTTTGAGCCAGTCGTAAACGTCATACGCACCCTGAAACGTCGCCACCAGACGGAAGTAATCGCGGTGCGGAATCGGATCGTACTTATGCGAATGGCATTGAGCACAACGCAGTGTTAACCCCAATACCGACGAACCCAGCACATCGATTTCATCAGAGACGACTTCGAATCGTTCTTCCACCGTATCGACGATATCCGACCCCGTACCATCGGGAGCCTGTCGCAAAAAACCGGTCGCCACCAGTGCGTCCATCATCTCGGCAGTGACTTCTTGTGCGTTGCGGAAGTCGTATAGCTCGTCACCCGCGATTTGTTCGGTCAAAAATTGATCGTATGGCTTATCGTCGTTCAATGACTGGATGACATAATCGCGATATCTCCAGGAGTGTTTACGGATCGGGTCGGCGGATCGTTTTCCTTCGGAGTCGGCATAGCCAGAAAGGTCGAGCCACATACGTCCCAAGTGTTCGCCGTAATGGGGCGATTCGAGATAGTGATCGACCATGCGGTCGTACCAGTCGGATGACTCATCATTCACAAACCGTTGGACGTCGTCCCATTCGGGTGGTAACCCGGTAAGATCGAAGGCGACACGACGAATCAACGTCAACTTGGGAGCAGCGTCTGAATAACTTAAGCCATTGTCATGTAACTTCCGTAGCAAAAACGCATCGACAGGATTGTCGGACTGCCCGACGTGGGGAACCTTGGGTTTGACGGGTGGCTGAAACGACCAGAATTGTCGATCTTCATCTGTCACGAGAGGATCCGGTTTCCTCGTTTGCACACTGGGAGTAATGTCGTACTCTTTGGCTCCCTGCTTGATCCATGTGGTGAGGAGCGAAATTTCAGAAGACTCCATCGGTCGCACGCCGGCCTTGATGATTTGCTTGGGTGGCGGCATATCTTTGGCGAGAACTTTCTGCAGGATCAAAGACTCATCCGGTTTTCCGGGAACCACAGCAGACCCTGATTGACCACCTTTTAACATCGAAGCGACGGTCCGCAAATCGAGTTCGCCTTCCTGTTTATTCTTGCCGTGGCAGACCACACATCGAGCAAACAGGAACGGCAAGACATCATGCTGCGTGACTTGAACTTCTGAGGGGCCTTTACTGGGAGAACCTGAAGCGATCCACTGTTTGATCAGCGACAATTCTTGATCGGTCAGAGGTGGTTCCCCTTCGGGGGGCATCCCTCCCCCATCGATCATGATCCACAGCATGCTCTCATCGACGGTTTCCGTGATGGCCGATTCACCCGATTCTCCGCCTCTCTTGAGACCGGTCATCGAGGAGAGATCCAAATCCCCTTTTTTGGATTCCGCATTGTGACACTCTCCGCATTTCTTGTTCAGAATCGGCAGAATGTCATCTTCAAAGAGCGGTTTTTGCTCGTCTCCCCATAGACATTGACCGCAGAACAACATCAGCAATGCCAAGATGATTTGTCGCGGTGAATTCATAGAGAAGAATTTCTGATCAAACTTCCGCCAAAGTGCCCGTGCTGCCGCCGAAAGTGTCAGTCTCGACGCCAAGCTTTTGCAACATCGTCACGTAGAGTTTCGAGAGTTCCATTTCCTGGTAGTTCATCTCGGAACGATAGGCTCGGTCATCCTGTGGTAATTTGTCGGGTGACTCTTCGCCGTAGCGCAAAAACTGTCCATGCTTGAATCCCAATTTGTTTCCACCGGTCAGGATCAAAGGGTAATTGCGTGAGAGATGGAACGAGCTGGAGGCGGATCCCAAAAAGAGAACCGTATTGTCGAGCATGTTGCCATTGCCGGCCGCTTCGGGAGTCTCTTTGAGACGCGTTGCAAACCGCCCAAATTCTTCGCTGATGAAACGACAGTACAAGCCGAAGTTTTTCCATCCATCCGGTTTTTTGGTCTCGTGCGAAAGTTGGTGAGTCAGATTGAAACCAATGGCGCGAGCCAGATAATCGCTAATGCCCACGCCGTTCTCTCGCCCCAACTGATAGGTGGCAACGCGGGTCGAATCGGTCTTGAACGCCAGGTAGATCAATTCGTACATCGTTTGCAGATAGATGCGAGGATCATTCGGTGTGATATCCAATTTCAGGTGATCGACATCCACTTGTGGCAGTGGGATATTCATCCACCGTTTCGCTTTTTCCACTTTGATTTCGGTATCGCGGACCGACTGGAGATACTCGTCGAGAGTGTTCTGATCATGCTTTGACAATCGTTTGTGCAACGATTGGGCGTCGGCCATCAGATCATCGAGTACGCTTTGACTCATCGCCAGTCGGCGTGCCGCTTCGGCGTCGCTTTTGACAAACAGCATGTCGAAGATTCGTTTCGGTCGATGTTCTGCCGGGATGGGACGACCGTTTTGATTGAACGACATCGTTTGCGTACCACGCGGAGAACCGGTCCCACCATCGGTCGACATGACGAGTGACGAAAACCGGGTTTCCTCCCCAACGTGCGCGGCAAACGCCTGATCCAACGAGACGCTGTTTTTGTATTCGCCAAAACCGCCAGTCTCCGCTCCCGTCAGGAATTGGTCGGCATTCGAGTGACCGTGAATGTTCCGAGCCCCCGGGTGGGATAAACCGCCCAGAATCGTTGTTTCGTTTCGCAGAGGCTCGAGCGGTTCGAGACATTTTGTGAACGTAAAGTCTTTGCCTCGTCCTTGTGGAAACCAGTTCCATTCTTTGTGGGCGGGATCATCCCGGTGCGGCATCGGCACGCCATCCGGCAGATAGAAACAGGCGAGCCGTTTGATACTCGATTTTTCATCGGCACTGGCAAAGTTGGAAAAGGATTCAAACGCCGGCAATGCGAGAGCAAAGCCTCCCACGCCGCGTAGAAACTTTCTTCGATTCAATGAGGACAGGGTTTTGTTCATCACGATATGTCCTGTGTCCGGTGACTGGATTTAATAATTATTGAGATTGAAAGAGATCGCTGGCTACGATCAAGGTGACGAGCGTTTTCAGACTGTCATCTTGTTGTCGTAGTTGAGTGGTGATTTTGTCGAGGCTGGAACGATCCGCAAAACTGAGTGGACGCCCCAAAGCGAACGCGCTTAACTTATAAACAATGGCCCGTGCAAATTGATCCTGACGGTTTGACAACAAGTATGTTTTCAGACCCTCCATGCCGCTCAGTTCCTGCTTGTTGAACAGGAGACTCGTTGCATCGACCGGCTTATTGTTTATCTTATCGCGCCACGCGCCGATTGCATCAAAATTCTCAAATGCGATCCCCCACGGATCGATTCGTGAATGGCAGGAAAAACAGGCGGGATCGTTGCGGTGATCTTCCATCCGTTCTTTGAGAGTCATCTTCAAGATGTCCGGGTCAGCCAGATCAATTTCGGGGACTGCGGGCGGGGGAGGAGGGGGCGGGTCGTTGAGAAGACTTTCCAGTAACCAGATACCTCGTTTTAGTGGATGAGAATCTTTACCGTCCGAATTCATCGCCAGCAAGCCGGCTTGCGTCAACAATCCACCACGACGATCTTCCGGTTTCAGCATCACTCTCCGAAAATGGTTCCCGTGAACATCGTTCAAACCATAATGTTGGGCCAAGCGTTCGTTGACCATCGCATAGTCGGCGTGAAGAAAATCCATGATGCTCTGTTCTTTGTCGAGCACTTCCCGGAAGAACGCGACCGGTTCCTTCTGCATCGCTTCTTTCAACTCTTGATCGAATTGCCGATAGACTTTCTTGTCGACTGTCAGATAATCGAGCAACTTCATACCCAGCCATTGGCGAACAAACTGTTGTGAGAATCGTTGGGCACGTGGATCAGCCAACATCCGTTCGGTTTGACTCATCAAGACTTCTCGTTGATGAAGTTGCCCCTGTTTGGCGAGATTCAATAAAGTTTCATCGGGGAGGCTGCACCACAGAAACATGGAAAGTCGAGTGGCCAGTTCAAAATCGTTGAGTCGAGTAACCTTGCCATCCGAGAGTTCATCATTCATCTGAACGAGGTAGAGAAACTTTGGCGAGGAGAGAACGGCGGCCAAAACTTCGATCATCGTTTCCTGAAAGTTTTCGCATCCAGGACGAAGTTGCGAAAAGAGTCTGAGTTTCAGATCGATTTCCGCATCTGTGACAGGTCGTCGCCACGCTCGTGTCATAAACGGTTCGAGCACTTTGCGCGCATAAATCAGTTCGTCTTCGTTGTTGTCATTCTCCAGAAAGATCCGCCTGTGTGATTCTGGTGGCCATTGCCTGTCATAGGGCGCGATGACCTCCAGATACTCGATGCGAATATCGGCCCGTTCTTTCAAAGACGAGTTCTGATGAACATTCTCAAACACCAGATACTCGGAGGGATTCGGGTAACCGCCCACTTCGTAGACCGTCCGAAACGGATTCCGAATGACTTCGCTCAGTGGGATCTCCCACTCATAAAAAACAGGACTGTCGGGAGATGCCGTGATTGCCCGGTCGTGCGTTCCGATTCGTTCAAACGCATGCGAATTGTTACTCGCCTGATGGCCGAACTTCAGTCGTAATGTGGGATAGCGTTCTTCCTCGGCAACAGATTTCGATGCCCGCACTCGGATCAGGGCTGTTCCCGTTTTCGGTAGAAAATTTCCCAGATCGATGATCTGTGATTTGCCAGCGGGAAGTATCAGAAGGTGCGAGGAAACCGGTGGAATTTCTGGACGAGTTTCACTGGGGAAGAAACTGTATTTCCCGCCGTGATAGCGATATTGTCCGTTGACGCCGTCTCCGGTTTCGAGATCGATAAAATGAGCGTTCCGCGATCGAAACTCTCCCGGCTTCGAGACTTCTTTCATCTTCTCTGCGCCAGCCTGCATGGTAATGCCATAATAGATTGGGGCAGGTTGCTCACCCTTCACGGTCGCCTTTTGAAGTGCCGTCCTGGCGATCTCACGATAAGTCTCAAATTGCGAGACCGAGAGATGCAACATCTCGGAACTGTTCTGGAAGCCATCTTCGGAAGGGGTTTCGGGCGGAAGATTGGCGGCAAAGTCGTACGGCAGGCCGAGGAGATCTTGGAGTGCGTAGTTGTATTCGTAGCGTGTCATGCGGCGGAAGGAGGAATGTCCTTCGTCGTTACGACGAATTTGGGACGCAATCTGAATTTCTGAAGAGAGCCACTCGACGATTTCCGCGCGGTTCGTGTCGGACAATTCCGCTTCGCCAGCCGGAGGCATCTCGCTGTTGCTCAATACGCGAGAGACTTCCAACCACCAGCCAATGTCCTCTCCCTTGACGAGATCCGGGTTGAGTGTATCGACTCGGAACTCACCTTCCTGCAACTCCTCGCCATGACACTGCACGCAGGAAGCTTTCAGAATCGGGGCGATCTCTTTGTGAAACTGATCGAGCTGCTGAATAGGGACGGCGTCACTTTTGGTCGGTTTGGTTTCTCGCAGAAACGCCGACTTCAAACGTCCCGTAGTTCGCGCTTCTTCCAGAGAGGCAGTGGGCGGTTGCGCGCAAAGTATGCCGACAATGCTCAGCAGTAAAGTCGCGCTGATGGGAACGAGGAATTTCATAATTGACGGCAACATTGGAAGGAGCTGACTGACTTGTAGTCAGCATGATCGACTGGAAGACGGAATCAGGCAGGAATCATGTCAGCGAGACGATGCTGGTGCGAGCATCAATAAATCGGAAGGTCTTGATATTAAACCAGATCGGGCCAAAGCCTGTCAAAGTGATTTCGACGGATCTGACGGAGGACTGCGAGATCTTTCCCACCTCACTCACAACCCGAACAACCGTTTTCACCGAAAAACGTGTGCCGGGGGCTGTGCTCTCGTTTGCGTGGACATGTGAAAAATCGAACCGCAGAGTTCGCTGAGAACGCGGAGTAACTGATTCTTGGTGGATGGCTGGGGCGTTGACTCGTTTGCGAACCAGTATGAAGTTTGATTTCGCATGGAGCGTTCATCAGTCAAAACGCGATCATAGCCCCAGAGCAAGTCAACAGGCAGTGGCGAAGCAACAAGCAGAAGAGATACTCATGCAAAGTCGCGGATAAGATGAGGAAGTGAACGGGTTGTTGTAGGCCGACAGACGGGAAACGCTTCTTCTCGCGCCCTTGGCCTTACTTCCTCGCTGTTCGCTCGGCGGCCTTCGCTTACGCTCTGTCGGCATGAGCGAGGTGAAATTGTTCTTGAAGAGGCTATGACGAAGTGCTTCATCTTCATCACGGACAACTGACAAACCAAAACACATTTGGTGCCTGAGAACGAACGCAGTGAGCCGTAGGGCCGATTCCACCGGCCAGAGAATCCAAATCCATTCGTAGGGCATCCTGACGATCATCTCGCTTCTTCCAAAATCGAAAAGCCCGAATCCAAAATCGATATATCGGGGGGCACTGAAAGCTGTGGTTTCAGTGTGCTTCAGCACAAGAGGGCTTCGGATGCTCACTCAATGAAGGAAGTGACGTTGAGTTCGATTACCACGCTGAACTGTGACCTCTTGCTGACTTAGTCAGCCCTGCTGGATTCATCCTCATGTACTGACGACATGAGGAATCTTTCGGGGCCACCCGCGAAACGAGCACGACTGTCTGAGGAGAAAACAAGTTGGCAATGGAGGTTTCCGTCAAATTTGATAGAATTGATCTAGTTTGGGGTTATACCTAACCAATATTAGAAGCAAGACAAATGACGGTGGTCTGGATTCCAAATTTTCAACACGGCTGCAATGAATAGTCGGAACGACTAAATTAATGGACTCAAAACATCTTCTCGAAACAGACCGAGCTCAAAAATGGCTCGAACAATTTTCAGACAAAGATCGTACGCATGCAGCATTATTACTGGAAAGCCTCCACTTGGTAGATCGCCCTACGGTTGAGAGTGCTATCGAAACTACTATCAATAACTCCATCGCTAGTAGTGGAACGACAGCGGTGTTCGCTGTACGCGAATTAGATCCAGAAATACCAGTTGATGGAATCGTTTACCCCAGCCCAGATGATACCGCAATTCCTCCTTCCATACGCGTCGATGGCCGAAAGGTCTTCGTTTCAAAAGAAGTAATAAGAGCTCATCGTGCAGGGGAACTTGAACCACGTTCATATTTTCCTTCAGACAAAACGGACCGACCGCCTTCGGTTCGTGTCGGTACTCCAGTTGGAAGTGAAGGACCACTGGCAAACTTTGTCCGCGATATCTGTAAGCGGTTTGGCGGAACAGCACTCCTTAATCACCCCAGCCTTGCAGAAATGAAGGCAACTAAGACTCGAAAGATTATATTGATCGATGATGTGATTGGATCAGGACGCCGAATCAATACGTTTATTGATGGTTTTTTAAAGCACAAGACAATTCGGAGTTGGCTTTCATACAAACTAATAACAATTCAGGTAATCACGTACGCGGGAAGCATTTTTCAAATAGAGAGACTGAAAAAGCATCCAATTATTTCAAATGTTGACGTTACTCTTCAAATGCCATTCGGAGCAAGTGAATGGAACTTACCAAATAGAGAGGCTATTGGCCAGATTTGTCAAGAGTACGCACGTTTGACCTCCAGTCCAAACCTTCCATATGGATTTGGTAATGCCTTTACGTGCCTCTGCTTTGACTACGCATGCCCGAACACTGCCCCATCTATTCTCTGGGCGGGATCATCGAAGTGGATGGCAATGTTTGATACAAGGCCAAATCTTGACTTTGTGAGTTGGCCGCTCCCTCCCGATCCTATTGACCGTGAAAAACGTGTGCTTGCCGCTTTAGGGCAAAAGCGACTATCTGAGTCTGATTACGAAAAGTACGTTAGCTTCGATGGCCGAAGATCGCTTGGTCTCCTTGCATTTTTAGCAAAAGGACTTCGGGATCCACGCTATCTAGCGGCAGCACTCTCGCTAGACGAGAAGAATTGCTTACGGTTGATTAGGCAGAACTACGCGAGAGGCTGGCTCACCGCCAAACTTCGTATTACTGATAGTGGAAAGGCCGAATTGAGACACGCAAGAAAGCTTCGATTAACCGAAGAATCAGATGACATTGAGCTATCAGAAGAGTATTATATTCCTCAGTCGTTGCGGGTTTCACGTGATTGATTTAGTGAGGCGACGCCGCAAGGTAGTCGTATCCGTAAGAGGTCGCTAGTTGCTTCCTCATGGGAAATGCCGAAGCTTATGCCAAGGCTAGTCAAACGCACCTAATGCACAACGAGGTCTCGTGCGGTCCGTTCGACTAGTCTCCGCAGGAGTACCAAAGTAAATGAATCAGTGGCCCCGCAATGACTTTCTCAAGTTCGCAAAAGAGGCTGGCGCTTTAGACGAGACAGCAGATGCGGCATGGCGGCAAGCCGTAGCAGTCCAGAAACAAGGTTTGCCATCGATACTGTCACTCAAACATTTCGCTCAACATACTCAAAACTCTTACCAGTATCTTCGTGCCATAGTTAGTCGCTCAACGGATCCCTATCGCGTTTTTCGAACTAGAAAGCGTAGAGGCGGATATCGAATCATATGTGTACCTGAACCTGGGCTACTTCGGGCGCAGCGATGGCTAAATAAATTTGTCCTCTCAAATGTGCCACCTCATGAGCGATCAAAGGCTTATGCCACTGGTTCATCGATCTTATCCTGTGCCCATGAACATGCTGGATGCCAATGGCTCATTAAATGTGACGTACAGCAATTCTTTGAGTCGATTTCTGAAATTCAAGCATATCGAGTGTTCCGGTCCCTCAAATACGAGCCATTAGTCTCATTCGAATTGGCACGTATAGTAACTCGGACTGTAGAGAGTAATGGACGGATGAGGCTCAAGCGTTGGAGATTGAAACCGAGGCCTCATAGAGGAATTCAAGCTTACGACGATTATCAGATTGGTCACTTACCACAAGGGGCTCCGACGAGTCCAAAACTATCTAATTTAGCAATGAGAGCGTTTGATGAAAACATTGATTCTATTTCTAGAGAAATAGACGTTGTATATACGCGGTACGCAGATGATTTGATATTCTCCGTACACAGAGCAGATTTCAACAGAATTGAAGCCCAAGCATTGATTGGCAAAGTCTTTGAGGAAATGACTAAAATTGGACTTAGGCCTCACGCAAGTAAAACCGTTATTGCACCACCGGGAGCTCGAAAGACTGTGCTGGGATTAGTCGTAAATGACCTGACTCCGCGATTATCACGCGATTTTCGAAACCGATTAAAGATCCACGTACACTACATCGATCGATTTGGAATAGTAAAACATGCTCGCAATCGAAAATTTGATTCTGCAATCGGTTTCCGTAACCACCAGGGCAATCGCATGATATTTCGGCTTGTGAGTTGCATGGTTTGATGGTTCACACGTGAGGCCAGGGATTGCCTCGGAATACTCAGAACTCACTTCC
>Ga0181596_10001613_pt1 | contig 22608 bp, 18 predicted proteins | sample 041ome_6_FD_148655 | JGI IMG/M metagenome (GOLD analysis project Ga0181596, IMG submission 148655) | Coastal salt marsh microbial communities from the Groves Creek Marsh, Skidaway Island, Georgia - 041402US metaG (spades assembly) | ecosystem: Environmental > Aquatic > Marine > Intertidal zone... | reverse complement strand
TGGGGGGGGGGGCCTTTCCTAAGAATTGTTACGATGGCGTCACAGTGTAACGCGTCCGTCACGGGCGCAATGAACGTAATGTTACGTTTTCAGCCGGGTCGGGTTGCCTTTCGTCACGCGGGATCAACCATTCATCCCATTCCATTGGGCCCTTCGGGCCCGTTCGTTCATCGTCTCCCCCACTATGATCTCCCGTCTCGTTCTGACCGTTGGCTTGCTGGCGGCGGTCCCAGCCGTTGCCGCAGTGCCGGGCTTTACCTTCGTGAAGACACTCGGCGGCATCTCCGAATACACCTACGAGCCGAACGGGCTCACCGTCCTGCTGCTGCCCGAGCACAGCGCCCCGGTCGTCACCTTCATGGTCACCTACCGCGTCGGCTCACGCAACGAAGTCACCGGCACCACCGGCGCCACCCACCTCCTGGAGCACCTCCTCTTCAAGGGCACCGAGCAGTACAACCGCGCCAAGGGCAACAGCGTCGACCAATACTTGCGCCGCGTCGGCGCCCAGTTCAACGCCACCACCTGGGTCGACCGCACCAACTACTACGCCACCCTCGGCAAGGAGCACCTCGAGGGCTACGTCGCCATCGAGGCCGACCGCATGCGCAACCTCGTGGTCAAGGAATCGGACCGCAGCCCCGAGATGACCGTGGTGCGCAACGAATTCGAAATCGGCGAGAACGACCCCACCCAGGCCCTGGACAAGGAGATCAACGCGCTCATGTATCTGGCGCACCCCTACCACCATTCCACCATCGGCTGGCGCAGCGACATCGAAAATGTGCCGATCGAGAAACTGCAGGAGTTCTACGACACCTTCTACTGGCCCAACAACTCCACCGTCACGATCATCGGTGACTTCGAGACCGACTACGCCCTCGGCCTGGTGGCCGAGTACTACGGCGCCTACCCGAAGTCGCCCTCCCCCATTCCCCAGCTCTACACCGAGGAACCCCCGCAAACCGGCGAACGCCGCGTCATCGTCCGCCGCGCCGGTGAATACGGCGTGGTCGGCATCGGCTACAAGACCCCGTCCGGCCGCAGCGCCGACTACCCGGCCATCAAGGTGCTCGAGGCCATCCTCGAACGCGGCAAGAACAGCCGTTTCTACCGCGCGCTGGTCGACACCAACCTGGTGACCGACGCCAGCATCTTCACCGGCTTCTTCCACGACCCCTCCGGCCAGTTCTTCTACGCCAACCTCGCGCCCGACGTGACGCACGAGACCGTGGAGCAGACCCTGCTCGACGTGGTCGAGGCCATCAGGACCGACGGCGTGACCGACGCCGAGGTCGCGGCCGCCATCAACCAGCTCACCGCCGCCAGCGCCTATGCCCGCGACGGCTCCTTCGCCATGGCCAGCGCCATCAACGAGTGCATCGCCACCGGCGACTGGACCCTCTACGTGACCGGCGACGATCGCCTGCGCGCCGTCACGGCTGACGACGTCAAGCGCGTGGCCAACCTCTACCTCACCGAGGCCGGCCGCACCGTCGGCTGGTTCGTACCACTCGCCGCCGAGTGATTCCACCAATGGCCGTCACTTCATTCGCCTCCGCCATGAAACGTTTCATCGCCCTCTTCACCGCCGCCGCCCTCGCCGCCCCCGCGCTCGCCCAGTCGACCATCGCCGAGCAGATCATCCGCACGCAGATCGACGGCATCGACAGCATCGCCTTCCCCACCGGGGTGAAGGACGTCGTGACCTTCACCGGCTCCTTCCACGCCGGCGACCGCTTCGCCCCCGAGGGCCAGGCCATCCTGCCCACCCTCGTCGGCGAGATGATCGACAAGGGCACCGTGCACCGCGACAAGTTCGCCATCGCCCAGGCCCTCGACAACGTCGGCGCCCAGCTCTCGTTCGGCGTCGGCGGCTCGACCCTGACCTTCAACGGCAAGTGCCTCACCGCCGACCTGCCGCTCGTCATCGGCATCCTCGCCGAGCAGCTGCGGGAGCCCGCCTTCGATCCGGAGGAGCTGGCCAAGGCCAAGACCCAGCTGCGCGGTCTTTTCCGCCAGCAGATGGACGACACCGACGCCCGCGCCGACCAGGCGCTGGCCGCCGCGCTCTACCCGCCGGACCATCCCAACTACCAGCATCCCTACCGCGAGTTCATCGCCAGCCTCGACGCCATCACCGTCGACGACCTGAAGGCGTTCCACGCCACCTACTACGGCCCCGCGTCCTTCACGCTGGTCGCGGTCGGTGACATCGACGTGCCGGCCTTCGAGGCCGCGGTCGGCGAGTCCTTCGCCGGCTGGACCGGCGGCGTGGTCGCCCCCGCCGCCCTGCCCGCCACCTCGTTGGACGCCGATCCCAAGCAGGTCGTCCGCCTCGAGGACAAGGCCAATGTATCCGTGCGCTGGGGACAGACCACCGGGCTGCGCTACGACCACCCCGATGCCCTGGCCCTGCGGGTCGCCACCGCCGTGCTCGGCCGCGGCTTCACCGGCCGCCTGATGGCCAACGTGCGCGACAAGGAGGGCCTGACCTACGGCATCTGGTCCAACGTCTATGCCGATTCCATGACCGACGGCCACTGGATGATCGGCGCCAACTTCGCCCCCGACCTGCTGGAGCAGGGGATCGCCTCCACCCAGCGCCAGCTCGACCTCTGGGTCGATGAAGGCGTGACCGACCAGGAGGTCGCCAACGTAAAGAGTGATCTGATCGGCTACTACAAGGTCGGCCTCGCCACCACCAACGGCATGGCCGGGGCCATCCTCACCGCCGTGCAGCGCGGCTACGACCTCACCTGGCTCGACCAGTATCCCGAGGCCGTCGCCGCCCTCACCACCGAGCAGGTCAACGACGTCATCAAGCGCCGCGTGGACCCCGCCAAAATGGTCCTGATCGAAGCCGGCACGGTCGCGCCGGCCGGCGAGTGATTCCGCTCCCGCACCACCTTCGGCTAGAAATGCGGCGGCTTTTCGTCGGCATCGAGCGCGCCTGACTTCTGGTCCTGCCGCTCCCGCAGATTCGTTAGTTCTTCCGCCAACTTCCGCAACGCGTCGCCCTGGGCGAGCATGACCTTGTCCTGCTCGGTCACATGGCGTTCCAGCCACGCGATCCGTTCCTCCAGCCGGGCGATCGGATCGATCGCGTCGCTCATCCGGCGTTGCCCTCGCGGGCCGCGGCCGCCCCGCGCTTGATCTCCTCGAGCTGCGGCACCACCTCGCGCTGATAGCAGTCGGGACAGACCGAGTGGCTGAAGTCGGTGCCGGTGCGCTCGTTGATGTAGCTCTCGATCTGCGTCCTGTAGTTTTCGTCCTCACGCACCTTCTTGCAGTAGGAACAGATCGGCAAAAACGTCTCCAACTGGCGCACCTGGGTGGCGAACTCGAGGATGCGTTCGGCGACGCGCAGGCGCATCCAAAGTTCGTTCACATCAAGCGGCTTGCTGAGAAAGTCGTCCACACCCGCGTCGGCGGCTTCACGCCGGTTGTCGACACTGGCGGTCCGGCTGGTCAGCAGGATGAAGTACACGTAGTCGTCGCCAATGCGGTGCCGGACGTGCTGGCAGAACTCCAACCCGTCCATGTTGGGCATCATCCAGTCGCTGACGATCACCCTAACCTTCTCACGCGCCAGAACATCCAGCCCCTCTTCACCATCGCCCGCTTCGATCACGTCATGCCCGAGCTTCGCCAACGCCTGCTTCAACACGCGTCGGGCAACGGGATCATCTTCTACAGCCAGGATTCTCAAGGGTAAATCCACCGACCCAAATGCGGCCGGCAAGAGGCTTCACTAACGACGGTTTACCGAGGCGCGTCAACGCCGGGGCCATCCCCTGGAGATGAATTAACAAACTCATCCGTGAACGTTGAGAAGCAGGTCCGCGGCGGTGGTGACAGGCAGCTGGCATGCAAACCCTTCACAGACCTGCGCTTGGGCCGTGCCGGTATCGATCGCAAAGGCCCCCAGCGCCGGCACGCGTTGCGACCACCACTTCCGCTCGGTCTCATCGCGCAGGGCCAGCACCACGCGGCGACGACCGTCGCGCCGCCGCGCCACCGCTGCCAGCTCCGCCCAATTGGCCGCCGTCGCTGGTCCGGCCAACACAACCTGACGCGGCGTTTCGAGCGCCCATTCGACCGCCGTCAGCATCGCCGGCAACGCCCACGGCATCTTGGTCCACCGGTCGCGCAAAGCCTGCAGCACCAGCGCGCCGCGGTGCCGCCGTTCCTCGTCGTGGAACAACGCTCCCAGCCGCAGCAGGTTGGCCGCGCCCAGTGAATTGGCCGAGGGTTCGGCTCCGTCCTGGTCGTCCTTGAGCCGCAGGACAATCGACGGATCACCCGCCGGTGCCTGGAAATAGCCGCCGCCGGACTCATCCCAAAACCGCGCATCCATCTGCGCCTGCAACGCTGCCGCCCATTCCAGCCAGGCTACGTCGAACGTCGCTTCGTAGAGTTCCAGCAGCCCGAAGATCATCGCCGCGTAGTCCTCCGCAAACCCCACCTCGACCACGCGGCCATCTCGCCAGGAACGTCGCAGCGTGCCCGTGGCCTCGTCCCACAGGTGCTCGCGGGCGAAACGCGCCGCTGCCACCGCCGCATCCCGGTTGGCCGCCGCCTGCGCCGCCAGCGGTTCCGCCGGACACCCGGCCGCGCGGGCCAGGGCGGCGATCATGAGACCGTTCCACGCCGCGATGACCTTCTCGTCGCGATGGGGCCGCGGGCGCTGCGCGCGGGCTTCTCGTAGTCGCGCCAGCGCCTCGCCCAACGGTCCGACCAGGTCCGTGGGATCACGGTCGACCATGGTCGCGGTGAGGGATAACGGCCGTTGCTGCTTCAGGACGCTGCGGCCGCGCATCTCGCCGTGCGGGTCGAGCTGCTCCGGCACGTTGCCCGCCGCCGTCACGCCGAAGTGGGAGCCGACCCAGGCCGCGTCCTCGCCCAGCACAGCCTGCAGCTCCGCCGGCGTCCAGGTGTAGAAGGCACCCTCGGCCTTCCCGCCGTCCGGCCCGGGCGAGTCCGCGTCCTCGGCGGCGAAAAAACCGCCCTCCGGATGGGTCAGGTCACGCCGCACATAATCGAGGATCCCTCCGGCCACCCAGGCAAAGCGTTCATCGCCCGTCACCGCGTGTGCATCGATCAGGTTCAACGCAATCTGCGCCTGGTCGTATAGCATCTTCTCGAAGTGGGGCACGAACCACGCGGCATCGACGGCGTAGCGATGAAACCCGCCGCCCACCTGGTCGTGGATGCCGCCCATCGCCATCCGCTCCAGCGTGCGGGTGACCATGCCGACCGCGTCCCGGCCGGTCTCCGAGTCGACGCCCTGCAGCGCCACACAGCGCAGCAGGAACTCCAGGTTCGCCGGCCGCGGAAATTTCGGGGCCCCGCCAAAGCCGCCCTCCGCCGCGTCGTAGTTTTCGAATAAATACGCGTAGGCACGCTCGAACGCATCGCCGCCGGCCTCGACTAGGTCGGGAGCGGCCTCGCCCACCGGCACGTCCTGGAAATGCCCCGCCAGCGTCTCCACCACCCGGTCGCTCTCGGCCTCGATCCGGGCCCGGTCTCGCCGCCAACCGTCAGCAATCTGTTCCAGCACGGTCGGGAAACCCGCGCGACCGTGCTGGTCCTCCGGCGGAAAGTAAGTGCCGCCGAAGAACGGCTTGAGCGCCGGCGTGAGCCACGCCGACAGCGGCCAGCCGCCGTGTCCCGACACCGCCTGCACGTAGGCCATGTAGACCCGGTCGACGTCGGGCCGCTCCTCCCGGTCGACCTTGATGGCCACGAAGTCGCGGTTGAGCTGGGCGGCGATGGCCTCGTTCTCGAACGACTCGTGCGCCATCACGTGGCACCAGTGGCAGGTGGAGTAGCCGATGGAGAGAAAGATCGGCTTCCCCTCGTCCCCCGCCCGCGCAAACGCCTCCTCCCCCCACTCCATCCAGTCGACCGGATTGTCGGCATGTTGTTGCAGGTAGGGCGAGGCGGCCGCGGCGAGACGATTGGGCATGACCGTCCACCAAGGGCGCAAACGGGGCAAAAGTCCACGCCGACCGGCCATTCCGCGGCCCGGCAGAATAATACCCGGACTTTTTTGTAACTCCGCGCGCCGGCCGCGGGTTGTTGACCTGTGCACCGCCTGATTTCCCTCTCCGAACTGCGCCAGACCCTGCGGCGGCTCGCCCGCGAACGTGGTTTCACCGTCACCGCGCTCCTCACCCTCGCCCTCTGCATCGGCGCCAACGTGGCCATCTTCGCCGTGGTCGACGCCATCCTGGTCCGGTCCCTGCCCTAGCCGCACGCCGACCGGCTGGTCACCGTGTTCAATTCCTACCCCGGCGCCGGGGCCGCCCGGGCCGGGGCCTCGATGCCCAACTACTTCGACCGCCGCGGCAACATCGCCGCGTTCGACGCGATCTCGATCTATCAACGCGGCCGGGCCGTGGTGGGCGACAGCGGTTCGCCGACCTACGTGGCGCGGGACCGCGTCTCGCCGGAGTTCTTCGACATGCTGGGCGTGCCTTTGCTGATGGGGCGCACCTTCACCGAGGACGAGATGCTCTACGACAACTGGCTGCGGGTCATCGTGACCTATGAGTTCTGGCAGAGCTATTACCAAGGCGATCCCGAGGTGCTGGGCCGCACCCTCACCGTCGACAGTCAGGTGGCCGAAGTGGTCGGCGTGCTCCCGCCCGGCTTCCGCTTTCTCGACAGCCAGGCGAAGTTCATCATGCCGCTCGCGTCCAACCTGCGGGACCGCGAGCCGGACCGGCGCCATTCCAACAACCAGCAGATGATCGCCCGGCTGGCCCCCGGCGCCACGCTTGCCGATGCCCAGGCCCAGATGGATGCCTTCAACGCGGTGCAGATCGACAACGACCCCTACGCCCAGATCCTGCGCGACGCCGACTACCACACCGAGGTGCACGCCCTGCATGCCGACACCGTGCGCAACGTGCGCTCCATTCTGTTGCTGCTGCAGGGCGGCGTCTTCGCCCTGCTGCTCATCGGCGCCGTCAACCTGGTCAACCTGCTCCTCATCCGGGCCCACGGCCGGGCCAAGGAGTTCGCCGTGCGGCAGGCCCTCGGCGCCAGCCGGCGTGATCTGGCCCGCGAGATCCTGGCGGAGACCGTCGTCATCACCCTGGGGGGCGGACTGCTCGGTCTGGCCACCGGCGCTCTGGGCATCCGCCTGCTCACCGCGCTGGGTACCGATCAGATGCCGCTGGGGGTCGCCATCACCTTCGACAGTCGGGTCGCCCTGATTTCCCTGGCCGCCTCCGCGTTGCTGGGGGTCGTGCTGGCCCTCCCGCTGCTCTTCGTCAGTCTCCGCACCCAGCTGGCCCCCGTCCTGCAGGCCGAGACGCGCGGCGGTACCATTTCCCGCGCCGCCCAGCGGGTGCGCCACGGATTCATCATCGCGCAGGTCGCCCTCGCCTTTGTGCTGCTGAGCGGGGCCGGTCTGCTGGGAATGAGCCTGCGCAAAGTGCTGGGCACCGACCCGGGATTCCAGGCCACCCAGGTGCTGACCGGTGCCATCAACACCCCGTGGGAGACCTATCGCGAAAGTGAGGATTATCAGGGGTTCTATCGTCGTCTCATCGCCGAGCTGCAGCGCCAGCCGGGCGTGAACCACGCCGGCCTGGTTTCCGGCCTGCCCTTCGGGGGCAACCACAGTGACAACGCCACCACGGTCGAGGGCGTCGAGCCCGCTCCGGGCGAATCCATCCGGACGCATTTCACCACCGCCATCCTGGGTGACTATTTTCCCGCCCTCGGCATCCCGCTGCGCGAGGGACGCTTCTTCAGTGCCGCCGACGAGGTCTCGGAAGAGCGCATCTGCATCGTCGATGAGGATTTCGTGCGCCGCTACTGGCCCAACGGCGAAAGCCCGATCGGTCGCCGCATCGCCTCGGATGTCGAGGTCACCGACGAAAACGCCATGACCATCGTCGGGGTGGTGGGCGGCATCAAAACCGAGGACCTCGTGGATGACCGCCGCCTCGGCACCGTCTATCTGCCCTACCGGCAGGCGGAGTATCGCAACATGTATGCCGTGCTGCAGACTGGGATGGACCCGGTCGCGATAACCGGGACCCTGCGCCGGGTTGTGCTCGACCTCGACCCGCAACTGCCGGTCGACGACATCCAAGTGCTGCAGCACCGCATTGATGAATCGCTGACCGCCCGACGGTCGCCTGCGATCCTCGCCGGCATCTTCGCCGGGGTGGCGCTGCTGCTCGCGGCGGTCGGCACCTATGGCGTCCTGGCCTACGCCGTCGGCCAGCGTCGCCGGGAGATCGGCGTGCGCATGGCGCTTGGCGCCCTGCCCGGACAGGTGCTCGCCCAGTTCCTCGGCCTCGGCACCAAGTTGCTCGCAGTCGGCGTGGTGCTCGGTGTCTTCGGTGCCTGGGGCACCGGTGTCGCCATGCAGAGCGTGCTCTACGAGGTCGCGCCGTTCCACGCCGGCATCATCGCCGCCACCGCCACGGTCCTCGCGCTCGTCGTGCTCTGCGCCAGCTTGCTGCCCTCGCACCGCGCCAGCCGCGTGTCGCCGATGGAAGCCCTCCGCGACGACTGAGTCCCCTGCCGGGCCGCGGCGCGTTCGCGATTGCCAACGCCAGCACGGCGGGTCGGCATGGGGCACCCCATGATCTCCCGCCGCCGCTTTCTGAACGCGGGCACCCTCGGTGCCGCCGCTGCCGTTCTCGCCCCCAGCCGTCTGCTGGCCAGTCATCACCTCGCCGGTGAAACCCCGGCCGTCGAGCCGTGGTTCGACATCTCGCTCGCGCAGTGGTCGCTCAATCGCGCCTTCTGGAGCGGCACCAAGGACAAGCTGCGGTTCGCCGCCATCGCCAAGCACGACTTCGGCATCTCCGCGGTCGAATACGTCAACCAGTTCTACCTCGAAGGGTTCTCCGCCGCCGTCACCGCCGAGCTTAAGCGCGTGTCCGCCGGTGAGGGCGTGCGCAACGTGCTCATCATGTGCGACCGCTGCGGCCGGCTCGGTGATCCGGATCCGGCCGCGCAGACCGCCTCGGTCGAGGCCCACCGCCCGTGGCTGGAAGCCGCGCGCGAACTCGGCTGCCACGCCATCCGGGTCAACGCGTTCTCCGAAGCCAGCGAAAGCTACGGCACCCAGCTCGACCGCACGGCCGACGGCCTGCGGCGGGTGTGCGAGCTCGGCGACACCTTCGGGCTCAACGTGGTGGTCGAGCCCCACGGCGGCCTGTCCTCCAACGGCGCCTGGCTCGCCGCGCTCATGGACCTCGTCGACCACCCGCGCGTCGGCACCCTGCCCGACTTCGGCAACTACGGTGACCGCGGGGCCGGCTGGAGCTACGACATCTACTTGGGCACCGAGCAGAGCATGCCCTACGCGAAGGGCGTGAGCGCGAAGACGTTCGGCTTCGGGGTCGACGGTGAGGAGAACACGATGGATTTCCGCCGGCTCATGCGGATCGTGCAGGACAGCGGTTTCACCGGCTTCGTCGGCGCCGAGTGGGAGGGCAACGCCATCGACGAGGACACCGGCGTGGCCCTGACGCGTGATCTGCTAGTCAAGCTGGGCGGCCGGTTGTGACGCCCACGCACAGGTGTTGAAGTGTTAACGGTCCCCGAGCGGGAACCGCTCGTGCCTTGCGGCCCGTTCGCGCGCCGGGGTAGACCATGGCCCCCCAACCCCTCCAGCCTGCCCCATGACCCCTTTGCTTGCCCTCCTCCCGATCGCGGTCGTCGGCGTCTTTCTCGTCGGCCTGCGTTGGCCCGCCAGCAAGGCGATGCCGTTGTCCTACCTCTCCGCCGCCCTGCTCGCCCTCTTTTACTGGCAGATCCCCGGCGCCCAGGTCGCGGCCGCCAGCGTGCGCGGCGTGGTGATCTGCGCCACGCTGCTCTACATCATCTTCGGCGCCGTGCTGCTGCTCAACACCCTGCGCGAAAGCGGCGGCCTCGCGACCATCCGCGCCGGCTTCACCGCCATCACCCCCGACCGACGGGTACAGGTCATCATCATCGCCTGGCTGTTCGGCGCGTTCATCGAGGGTTCGGCGGGCTTCGGCACGCCGGCCGCCGTGGCGGTGCCGCTGCTGGTCGGGCTCGGGTTTCCCGCCATGGCCGCGGTCATCGCCGGCATGCTGATCCAAAGCACCCCGGTGTCGTTCGGCGCGGTCGGCACGCCCATTCTGGTCGGGGTCAACACCGGTCTCGGCGGTGCGCCCCAGGTCGAGGCCTTCACCGCCGCCCAAGGCCTCACGCACATGGAACTGCTGGCCGACATCGGCGGCCGCGTCGCCGTGCTGCACGCGATCCCTGGCACGCTCATCCCACTGATCGTGGTCGCGACCATGACCCGGTTCTTCGGCGCCAATCGCACCTTCCGGGAAGGACTCGCCCTCTGGAAGTTCGCCCTCTTCGCCGCCTTCGCGATGACCGTGCCCTACGTCATCATCGCCCGCACGCTCGGACCGGAATTTCCCACCCTGATCGGCTCGCTGATCGGTCTCGCCATCGTGGTGCCCGCCGCCAAGGCCGGCTTTCTCCTGCCCAAGGGCGAAACCTGGGATTTCCCGCCCCGCGAGAACTGGCTGGCGGAATGGCAAAGTGACGCCGACCTGCACGTCGAGGCCCCGGCCCGGCAGCTGCCGCTCTGGCTGGCCTGGCTGCCCTACGTGCTGATCGCCGCCCTGCTGGTGGCGACCCGTCTCCCCGCCCTGCCGCTGAAGGCGTGGATGACCGGCGTGGCGTTCGGCAGCAGCGGGCTCTTCGGCACCAACGTCGGTTTCGACGTGCAGCCCCTCTACCTGCCCGGCACCATCTTCGTGCTGGTGAGTTTGATCACCATGTTCCTGCACCGGATGCCGGGCGCCGCGTTCGGCCGCGCGGTCAGCCAGTCCGGCAAGATGATCGTGTCGGCTTCGGCCGCCCTGATCTTTGCCGTGCCGATGGTGCAGGTGTTCATCAACTCCACCGGCGGGACCGCCGGTCTGGCCTCCATGCCGGTCGAGCTGGCCGGGGGGGTGGCGGCGGTCGTCGGCAGCGCGTGGCCGCTGTTCGCCCCCACGATCGGCGGACTGGGGGCGTTCGTCGCGGGCAGCAACACCATCAGCAACATGATGTTCTCGCTCTTCCAGTTCGAGGTTGCCCAGCGCATCGGCGCCATCCCGCAGGTCGTTGTCGCCCTGCAGGCCGTCGGCGGCGCGGCCGGCAACGTCATCTGCGTGCACAACGTCGTGGCCGCCTCCGCCGTCGTCGGCATGGTCGGCCGCGAAGGCGAGGTCATCCGCAAGACCGTCGTCGTCTTTTGCTACTACGTGCTCGTCGCCGGCACGCTCGGCCTGATTCTGGCGTAACCTTCACCCTTCTGGTATCAGCTTACCACGCTCAACTCTCCTTCCCATGTCCATCCCGTCCGAACTCGATCCTCTTGAACACATCCTGATGGGGCCCGGTCCCAGCACCGTGCCCGCCCGCGTGCGCGCCGCGCTGGCCGCGCCCACGCTCGGTCACCTCGACCCGCAGTACATCCGCTACATGGATGAGACCTGCGCCATGCTGCGGGAGGTGTTCCAGACCAAGAACGCCCTGACCTTCCCGGTCTCGGGCACCGGCATGGCCGGCATGGAGACCCTCGCGGTCAACCTGATCGAGCGCGGCGACGAGGCCATCGTCTGCATCAACGGCGTGTTCGGCGGCCGGATGCGCGACATCATCGAGCGCTGCGGCGCCACCGTGCACACCGTCGAGGCGCCATGGGGCGAAACCATTGCCGAGGAGGCCGTCGCCGCCGCCATCGCCGCCCATCCGAAGGCCAAGCTGCTGACCATCGTGCACGCCGAGACCTCCACCGGCGCGCTTCAGCCGCTCGAAGGCATCTCCAAGCTGGTGCATGACGCCGGCATGCTGTTCGTGGTCGACACCGTCACCTCGCTCGGCGGCCATCCGGTCAAGGTCGACGCGTGGCAGATCGACGCCGTTTTCTCCGGCACACAGAAGTGCCTGTCCTGCCCGCCCGGCCTCGCGCCGGTCTCGTTCTCCCCGCGTGCACTCGAGGTCATGGAGCAGCGCAAGACGAAGGTGCAGAGCTGGTATCTCGACGTGTCGATGCTGCGCAACTACTACACCGGCGGCGGCGGCCGCGCCTACCACCACACCGCGCCCATCAACATGGTCTACGGTCTGCGCGAGGCGCTGCGCATCGTGCTGGAGGAGGGTCTCGAAAAGCGCTTCGCCCGCCACCGCGAGATGCACCTCGAGCTGCGCGCGGGCCTCGAGGCACTCGGGCTGACCTACATCCCGCAGCACTCGCTGCACTCGCTCAACTGCGTGCGCGTGCCGGAGGGCGTCGACGAAGCCGCCATCCGCAAACGGCTGCTCAACGAATTCTCCATCGAGATCGGCGCCGGCCTCGGCATCTTCGCCGGCAAGGCCTTCCGCATCGGGCTGATGGGCGCCACCGCCACCCATCGCAACATCGCCGCCCTGCTCGGCGCGCTGCAGGCCTGCCTCAAATAAACGGTCCGCTTTCCGCCCGCAGCATTAAGCCGGACAACCCGTTCCGCGTATTCCGTGTGTTCCGTGGGCCGCCAGCCTGACCTCGCCCGTCTCGCCGCCGCGTTGCCTCCGGGCCGCGTGCGGCAGACCGCGGCGGATCTGTCGTCCTTCGAGTCGGACGGGCTCACCGCCTTCCGCGCCCGGCCGCTCGCGGTCGTGCAGCCGGAGACCGCCGACGAAGTCATCGCCACAGTCCGCTGGTGCGCCGAGCACCGCGTGCCCTTCGTCGCCCGCGGCAGCGGCACCAGCCTGTCCGGCGGCTCGCTGCCGGTGGCCGACGGCATCGTCATCGCCCTCAACCGGCTGAAGCGGATCATCGAGATCGATCCGGTCGACCGCGTCGCCGTCGTCGAACCGGGCGTGATCAACCTCGCCGTCACCCAGGCCGCCGCCCCGCACGGCCTGCACTACGCGCCTGATCCGTCGAGCCAGGTCATCTGCACCATCGGCGGCAACGTCGCCTTCAACTCCGGCGGCGCCCACTGCCTCAAATACGGCATGACCGCCAACCATGTGCTCGGCATCAAGGCCGTGCTCGCCACCGGCGAGGTCGTCACCTTCGGCGGTCGGAGCCGGGACCACGTCGGTCCGGATTTCACCGGCCTCTTCTGCGGCTCCGAGGGTCTGTTCGGAATCGCGCTCGAGATCACCCTCAACCTGCTGCCGAAGGCGGAAACCTTCCACACCGTCCTGGCCGGCTACCGTTCGCTCGAAGCCGCCGGCGACGCCGTCGCCGCCATCATCGACTCCGGTCTCCTACCGGGCGCCCTGGAGATCATGGACGCCCTCGCCATCGAGGCCGCCGAGGCCGCGGTGCACTGCAACTACCCGCCCGGGGCCGAAGCCGTGCTCATTGTCGAACTCGAGGGTCCCGCCGAACGCGTCGCGGTCGAGCGCGAACAACTCACCGCTCTGCTCGCCAACACGCACGCCTTCGAGACCCGCGTGGCCCAGGACGCCGCCGAACGGCTCAATATCTGGCGCGGGCGCAAGTCGGCCTTCTCCGCCGTCGGCCGCCTCAGCCCCGACTTCATCGTGCAGGACGGTGTCGTGCCCCGCACCCGCCTGGGCGAGGCCCTGCGCCGCATCGCCGAAATGTCGGCCGAGACCGGCATCCGCGTGGCCAATGTTTTTCACGCCGGCGACGGCAACCTGCACCCGCTCATCCTCTACAACGGCAAAGAGCCCGGTGCCCACGATCGCGCCGAGGCCCTCGCCGGCCGCATCCTGCGTCTTTGCCTCGACATGGGGGGATCGCTCACCGGCGAGCATGGCATCGGTGTCGAGAAAAAGGCCTACCTGCCCGACATGTTCGATGCGCCGACCATCGCGGCGTTCCACGACGTGCGTCATGCCTTCGACCCGCACGAGATCGCCAACCCCGGCAAGATGTTCCCCGGTGGTGAGGCCCCCGCCCTGACCCACACCGGCCTGCACCCGCTGGAGGCCAGCGGCCAGCTCTCCCGCGAATGAACTCCGTGCTGGAACCGACCTCCATCGACGACGTCGTCGCCGCCGTCCGGTCCACCGACCGGCTTCTGCCCGTGGGGGCCCGCACCAAACCGCGGCTGGGCGCAACCGCCGCCACCCTGCTTTCCACGCGCCGGCTCGCCGGCATCGTCGAGTATCAACCCGCGGAATACACCCTCACCGCCCGCGCCGGCACGCCGCTGAGCGAAATCGCCGTGGCCCTCGCGGCCAAGGGCCAGTACCTGCCCTTCGACCCACCGCTGGCCGCCGCCGGGGCCACGCTCGGCGGCACCGTGGCCGCAAACCTGGCCGGACCCGGCCGCTTCCGCTACGGTGGCGGGCGGGATTTCCTGATCGGCATCAAGCTGGTCGACGGCACCGGCCAGCTCCTCACCGGCGGCGGCAAGGTGGTCAAGAACGCCGCCGGTTTCGACCTGCCCAAACTCGTGGTCGGCAGCCTCGGCCGACTGGGCGTGCTGACGGAGCTCACCTTCAAGGTCTTTCCGCGGCCGCCCGCCACCCTCACCCGGTGCCTCCGCTGTGCTTCCCATGCCGAGGCCCTGGCCCGACTGGCCCAGCTGGCCACCTCCCGTTTCGAAGCCGACGCGCTTGAATACACGCCGGCGGACAAGGCGCTCTACGTGCGTCTCGGCGGCCCGGCGGAAAGCAACGCCGCCCTCGCGGCCGAACTCGGCGGCGAGTCGGTTGACGAAGCCGGGTTCTGGCCCGCCCGGGCTGACTTCGCATGGGCTCAGGCCGACCGCGCGCTCGTCAAAATCCCGACGTCACCCCGCTCGGGTTTCGCCCTCGCCGATGCGCTGGAGGACGCCGACGCCCATACGCTGCAACTCAGCGCCGGCGGCGCAACCGCCTATGTCGCCACGGCAGACCCCCGGGCGCTCGACCGGCTGCTGCAAACCCACGACCTGAGCGGACTCGTGCTGCGTGGTGATACGGCCTCCCTTTGGCTGGGCACGGTGCCGCAACGCACCATCGACGCCCACCTCCGCAAGGTCTTCGATCCCCATGCTCGCTTCCCGTCGCTGACCGCTGAAAGCTGACGCCTGACCGCTCCCTTCACCCCATGCAGCACCGCATCGCCCCCGACTCCTCCGGTCCCCTGACCGCGCCGATGGCCGACGCCGTCAGCAAGTGCGTGCACTGCGGATTCTGCCTCGCGGCCTGCCCCACTTACCAGGAGTTGCAGCAGGAGGCCGACTCCCCGCGCGGCCGCATTGTCATCATGAAGGAGGTGCTGGAGGGCACGCTCACGCTCGACGACGCCAACCCGCACGTCGACGCCTGCCTCGGCTGCCTTGCCTGCGAGCCGGCCTGCCCCTCGGGAGTGCCCTACCGCGACCTGATCAGTTCGTTCCGCGCCACCACCAATCCGCAGCGCCATCGGTCCTTCGGCGACCGGCTGCGCCGCAAACTCGTGGCCACCACGCTGCCCCATCCCGGCCGGTTCCAACTGGCCGCCATGGCCGGCCGCCTGGCCAAGCCGCTCGCACCCGTCCTGCCCAAGGCGTTGCGCCCGATGCTGGAGCTCTTGCCCGACGAAAAGCTGCCGCCGCTGGTGGTCTATCCGCCGACCATCGCGCCCCGCGACGGCACGACCCGACGCGCCCGGGTGGCGCTGCTGCTCGGCTGCGCGCAGCAGGTCCTCGACCCCGACATCAACGACGCGACCATCGACGTGCTCACCCGCAATGGCGTCGAGGTCGTCGTGCCCGAGACCCAGGGTTGTTGCGGCGCGCTCAGCTGGCATGTCGGCGATCTGACCGCCGCGCAGAAATTCGCCATCCGCAACCTCGGGGCCTTTCCCGCCGACGTCGATGCGGTCATCACCAACGCGGCCGGCTGCGGCTCGGGCATCCACGAATACCCGCTCATTCTCAAAGGCACCAGCGCCGAGGCGGCGGCCCAGGCCTTCGCCGAGCGCACCTGCGACATCAGTGTCTTCCTCACCCGGCTCGGCGACCTCGCTCCCGTTCCGGACCCGGGCAGGAAAACGCGCATCGCCTACCACGACGCCTGCCACCTCGCCAACGCCCAGGGCGTGACACTGCCGCCACGCGACCTCCTGCGGGCGATCCCCGGGGTCGATGTGGTGGAGATTCCCGAAGGTCATCTGTGCTGCGGCTCGGCTGGCACCTACAACATCGATCAGCCCGACATCGCCGCGTCGCTCGGCCGGCAAAAGGCGGCCCGGGTGCGCGCCACCGGCGCGGATCTCGTCGCCTCCGGCAACATCGGCTGCCTCACCCAGCTGCGCACCCACCTCGCCCGGGACGGCGGCCCGTCTCTCCCCATCCGCCACACCGTGCAGGTGCTGCGCGACGCCTATCACGGCAAGCTGTCAGCGTCCTGAATCCGCAGCGGGATCAGCGCGGTTTCCGGAAGAACTTCTCGAACGCCTTCTTCGATTTGGGCGCCGCCGGACGGTTGACAGGCTTGTCCGCCCCTTTGGCGGCCGCCGGCACCTTCATCCCGCAAGGCGTGATATGCGGCGGCGGAGTGACGTCCTGCGTGACTTTTTTATCGTCGAGCAGACGCTTGGCCAGGCCGTCGAGACCGAGGCGGTGCATCGATGCCCGCAGGGTCTTCTTCATCTCCGGCTTGTACCAGAAGAAGAAGCTGCGCTGCTCCTGCTTCTCGTCAGGGGAACGCGCCACGCAGACCGAGGCACCGTCGTAGGGATGCACGCCGGTGGCGTAGATCTCGGTCGCCACCGTCATCGGGGTCGGCGTGAAATCCTGCACCTGCTCCAGCCGGAAGCCCAGGTCCTTGGTCTTGAGCGCGAGCTCCGCCATGTCCTCGGCGCGCGAGCCGGGATGTGAACTGATGAAGTACGGCACCACCGGCATCTGCTTCTTGCCCGCCTTCTTCGCGGCGGCGTCGAACTTCTCCTTGAACTTGTAGAACAACCCGAAGCTCGGCTTGCGCATGACGCGCAGCACGTGGTCGCTGGTGTGCTCGGGGGCGACCTTGATGCGACCCGGCACGTGGTGGGCGGCCAGCTCCTCGACGTAGCGTTCGTGGCTGGCCTTGGCCTCCGGCGAGGCGCCCTTTTCGTGCAGGAAGAGATCGTAACGGATGCCGCTGGCCACGTAGGCGTGGTTGATGCCCTCGGTCTCCCGCACCGACTGGTAGATGTCGAGCAGCGCGGTGTGGTCCGTATCCAGATTGCGGCATACGTCGGGCCAGATGCAGGAGGGGCGGATGCACTCGTCACAGATCCACTGCTCCTTGCCTTTCATCTGATACATGTTGCCCGAGGGGCCGCCGAGATCGCTGATCGTGCCGCGGAAGTCGGGCATCTGCTTGATCGACTCGACCTCGCGCATGATCGACGCCTTGGATCGCGAGGCGACGAACTTGCCCTGGTGCGCCGAAATCGTGCAGAAGCTGCACCCGCCGAAGCACCCGCGGTGCATGTTGATCGAGTGCTTGATCATCTCGTAGGCCGGGATGGGCCCGCGCTTGCGGTAGCGCGGATGCGGCAGGCGCGTGTAGGGCAGGTCAAAGGCCGCATCGATCTGCGACTCCGACATGGTCGGGAACGGCGGGTTGACCACCAGCAGGCGGTCGCCGGTCGGCTGGAAGAGCCGGCGGGCCTTCACCCGGTTGGACTCGGTCTCGATGTCCTTGAAGTTTTTCGCGTAGCGCGCGCGGTCAGTCTCGCACTCCTCGTGACTGAAAAGGGTGAAGTCGTCCCAGTGCTTGTTCTTCGGCGGCTCCTGCCCGGGCGGCAACAGCACCGCGGTCTGCGGGATGGTGGTCAGTGACGCGAACGGCACCCCCTGCTGGAGCAGGCGGACGGTCTCCTTGAGCGGCAGTTCGCCCATGCCGTAGACGAGCAGGTCGGCGCCGGAGTCGGCCAGGATGGAGGGAAAGAGCTTGTCCGCCCAATAGTCGTAATGCGTCACGCGCCGCAGGCTGGCCTCGATGCCGCCGATCATCACCGGCACCTCCGGAAACACTTCCTTCAGAATCCGGGTGTAGACGGTCGTCGCGTAATCCGGCCGGAACCCGGTGGCTCCTCCCGGTGTGTAGGCGTCCTCACTCCGGGGTTTTCGGGCCGCGGTGTAGCGGTTGACCATCGAATCCATGCACCCGGAGGTGACCCCGAAGAAAAGCCTGGGCGGACCGAGTTTCTTGAAGTCACGCAGGTCGTCCCGCCAGTTGGGCTGCGGCACGATGGCAACCCTGAGCCCCTCGGCCTCCAGCATGCGACCCACCGCGGCGGTGCCAAAAGCCGGATGGTCCACATAGGCGTCGCCGGAAATCAGGATGACGTCCGGCTGGTCCCAGCCCCGCGCCTCCACTTCGTCCCGCGTGGTCGGCAACCAGCGCTGCGGGTCCCAGAGGGGCTCGCGGGAATGGATTTTGGTGGGAGGACGCTGGCTCATAGGAGGATTGGCAACAGCCACCATCGCCATTTGCCGCATTCCCGCAAATCCTGAGTTAACGAGCCACTGCCCGGCCCGGGCCACCACATAATTGCACTAGCACATTTTAGGACCGGAGGCATAGTGCTCTCCCGTATGGCTAGGCTGGTCCACCGCCTCTAAGCGGCACCCCTGACCTGAAAATCGTCTCATGCCCCCACCTCGCACGCTGCGCCATCTCTTCCTGGCGGGCGGAATCCTCTCCGCCGCGCTACCGATGCGGGTGGACGCCCAAGGGGAGCCGAGGGAGGGCGAGGCCCATCTGTTCGTCGGCGTGCGCCTGTTCGTGCCCTACGAAGGGGACATGGCGGCCGTGCAGAAAATGGACGGCAAAGTCATGGTTGTCGAAACCCGCGAGGGCAGCCGCCATGAGGTCGATCAGGCCAGCGGCTTCAGCTGGCAGATGCACCCCAAGGTCAGCCGCAGCCAGCTCAGTATTGCCGGCTTCAAGGCCGACCGGGCCTATTCGCCGCAGAATGACCCGCGCCGCTCATGGGTGGGCCGCCAGACCAGCCTGATGAATTATCAGATGGATCAGCGGAACCTGGCGGAGAACAGCCTGCGGACGATGGAGTCGCGCATGGCCGCCGCGGACCAAGCCGCGAACAATCCCTACAACACCCAGCCGCAGAGCTTCGCCGAGTCCTCGGCCGGTATCCAGCAGGCCACCCTGGCGGCCGTCGCCAGCGCCGAACAGGGGATGGCGATGGCGGGCGACAACTCCATGTTTCAGAACATGGCGGAGGATGAACTGGCCCAGGCCCAGCACGACGCCATTCAGCTCGATTTTGAAATCAGTTCCCCCGAGCCCATCGCCGAGGCTTACGCCGTGGTGATCTCCCGCATCAAGACGAAGAACCGGCTCTCCGACGTCACCTTCCAGCACAACCTGGGCGCCCTCGGTCCGCGGCCGCGCAAATTCTCGATTCTGCAGGGTGGCCTGCCCCTGGGTTACGAACTGGTCGAGAACCACGTCTATATTTTCAACCACGGGGAGGAGATCGCGACCAACCTGTCCGAGAAACAATTCAACCTGAGTGCGGCGGATGCCTACCGCTACCTGCTGCTCGACCACGTCGCCAACCATCGCCATGAAACCGTGCCGGCGCAGCCGGTGTGGAGCCTGGCCCCCCCTGAACTCACCTCGGCGGTGGACCCCGCACGGTTCGATGTGTCGCTGACGGTGGACATCGACGCCGAGGGTCAGTTGGTCGCCATCCACGACACGGATCAGATCGTCACCGACGCCATTCGCGCGTTGGTGCGCGAGCTGACGTTTCTCCCGGCGTTGGAAAACGGACAACCCGCCCCCGGGACCATCGGCCTCAACCTGGCCGACTATTTCAAGACGCTCTGAACCGCGTCAGGCCTCCACCAGGTCCTTTTCGACGCGGAGGTTGTCGATGATGAAGGTCTGCCGGTCCGGCGTGTTCTTCCCCATGTAGAAGCCGAGCAGGTCGTCGGTGTCGGTCACGTGCTTCAGGCTCACCGGCTCCAGCCGCATGCCGAGGCCGATGAAGTCCTTGAACTCTCCCGGGCTGACCTCGCCCAGTCCCTTGAAGCGCGTGATCTCGGCGGCCTTGCCGAGCTTGGCCAGCGCCGCCTGCTTCTCCGCCTCGGAGTAGCAGTAGATCGTCTCCTTCTTGTTGCGCACCCGGAAGAGCGGCGTCTCCAGCACGGCAATGTGGCCGTTGGTGATGAGCTCGGGGAAGAACTTGATGAAGAACGAGAGCAGCAGCAGGCGGATGTGCATGCCGTCGACGTCGGCGTCGGTGGCGATGATGACCCGGTTGTAGCGCAGGCCGTCGATGCCGTCCTCGATGTTGAGCGCGCTCTGCAGGAGATGGAATTCCTCGTTCTCGTAGATGACCTTCTTGGTCAGGCCGAAGGTATTGAGCGGCTTGCCCTTCAACGCGAACACGGCCTGCGTCTGCACGTCACGGCAGGCAGTGAGCGAGCCGGCGGCGCTGTCGCCCTCGACGATGAACAGCGTGCTGTCCTCGGCCCGCTTGTCCTTGGCGTCGAGGTGCACCCGGCAGTCGCGCAGCTTCTTGTTGTGGAGGTTGGCCTTCTTGGCCCGCTCCTTGGCCAGGTTGCGGATGCCGCTCAGCTCCTTGCGCTCGCGCTCGCTGGCCTCGATCTTCTTGCGCAGAGCCTCGGCGGCCTCCGGATTGCGGTGCAGCCAGTTGTCGAAGTGCTGTAACAGGAAATTGGTGACAAACTGCCGGATGGTCGGGCCCTTGGGGCCGAGTTCAGTCGAGCCGAGCTTGGTCTTGGTCTGCGACTCGAAGATCGGCTCCTGCACCCGCACCGACACCGCCGCCACGATCGACTGGCGGATGTCGGCCGCGTCGTAGTTCTTGTCGAAGAACTTGCGCACGGTGTTGACCAGGCCCTCACGAAACGCCGCCAGGTGGGTGCCGCCCATGGTCGTGTGCTGGCCGTTCACGAACGAGTAGTACTCCTCGCCGTAGTGACCGCCGTGGGTGATCGCGACCTCGATGTCCTCGCCCTCGAGGTGGGCGATCGGGTAGAGGGTCTCGCCGGTAAGTTTCTTCTCCAGCAGGTCGGCCAGGCCGCGGTCGGATTTGAAGCTCTTGCCGTTGAAGCTGAGGGTGAGCCCGCGGTTGAGGTAGGCGTAGTTCCACAGCATCTCCTCAATGAACTCGCGGCGGAAGGCGAACCCCTGGCCGAAGAGCTCGTCGTCGGGCGTGAACTCGATGTAGGTGCCGTTGCGCTCGTCGGTCGACTGCACCTTGTGCTCGGTTGTGAGCTTGCCGCGTTCGAACTCGACGAACTTGCACTTGCCGTCGCGGACCGCCTGGGCCCGGAAGGACACGGACAGGGCGTTGACCGCCTTCTGGCCGACGCCGTTGAGCCCGACCGACTTCTGGAAAGTCTCGCTGTCGTATTTGGCGCCGGTGTTGATGATCGAAACGCAGTCGATCAGCTTGCCCAGCGGGATGCCGCGGCCGTAGTCGCGCACGCAGATCGTGCGCTCGGCCAGGTGCACCTCGATCCGCTTGCCGAACCCCATGGTAAACTCGTCGATCGAGTTATCGATCGTCTCCTTGATCAGGACGTAGATGCCGTCCTCCGCGTGGGCGCCGTTGCCGAGCCGGCCGATATACATGCCCGGGCGGAGGCGGATGTGCTCCAGGGCGCTGAGGGTCTTGATCGAGGCTTCGGTGTAGTTGTGTTCGGCGGGCATTTGGTCGTAAGCAGCAGGGGCGCAGCTCACAGGCTCCGGGCCCAACCCGGGCTGACAAGCGCAAACCCAAATCACCCCCCGCCATGCCCCCGAAAATCACCGCCCTGCCCTTCTTCGTCTATCCGGTCAGCGACATGGACCGGGCCTGCGCGTTCTACCGCGACGGCCTCGGGCTCGTCGAGGTGGCCCGTTGGGAAAACATGTGGGTGGAATTCGCGCCGAGGGCCGACGCGCCCGGCCCGGTCATCGCCCTCGCCACCCAGATGGCCCACACCACCCCCGGGGCCCCGGGCGGGGCCGTGGCCATCGAAACGCCCGACTTCGAGGGCATGGTTGCCCACCTCAAGTCCCGGGGTGTCACTTTCGCCATGGAGCCGGCCGACACCACCGCCTGTCACTTTGCCCGCTTCCACGATCCTGATGGCAACCACCTGGTGTTGCATCGGATCCATGACGCCTGAGCAGTCAGTCGTCCCGGTGGTAACGCATGGTCACCACCGCCCCCCGGGTCTCCGCGTCGGCAAAATCCTGCGGCCGCGGTCCCCCGTCCACGGCGTAGCACAGCTGCATGACCGATCCCCGCACCCGCACCAGGGCCTCGATCACCTGGTTCGCATGCTGCCCGGTCGTGCCGGTCAGGCGTAGGACCCGCGGTTCCCCGGTTTCCAACCACACCCAACACCCCCGTTCGATGCCGGCAGGAGTTTCAATCACGTAGGTGTCACCCGTGATCACAAAGCAGGTGGCCGGAATCGGAATGGATTCCGTGCCGAGTCGGCCGCCCACGGCCCGCCAGGTGCCCTCAAGCATGCGCCAGCACCTCACGTCGACTGCGCCCGGTTTGCTGCCAGCGGATCATCAGCACGACCCCAAACAACCCCAGTTGCAGAATCACCCCAAGCCAGAACGGCAGGATGCCGTTGATCGGCAGCCCCTCAGGTTGCAAAGCCCACTGCAGGGCGTGGA
>Ga0181596_10001601_pt1 | contig 22679 bp, 19 predicted proteins | sample 041ome_6_FD_148655 | JGI IMG/M metagenome (GOLD analysis project Ga0181596, IMG submission 148655) | Coastal salt marsh microbial communities from the Groves Creek Marsh, Skidaway Island, Georgia - 041402US metaG (spades assembly) | ecosystem: Environmental > Aquatic > Marine > Intertidal zone... | reverse complement strand
TGACGTGGTCAAGCAAATTCACACAACCCAGTTAAGCAGCTTTTCCTAAGTTAGCCATTTCAGCCTCATATTGGTTTGGACTTTTGTAATCCAAGTATGAGTGCATTCTCTGACTGTTATAAAACATAGTGATGTATTGCAGGACATCCTGCTGGGCAGCATGGCGACTCTGGTAGTGACGCCACTGCACTCGCTCTTGTTTTAATGTGCCGAAGAAGCTTTCTACAACGGCATTGTCCCAACAATCACCTTTCCTGCTCATGCTACCTGTTACCTTGTACTGTGCCAGTAGCTGTCTAAATTGTCGGCTTGCATACTGCGAACCACGATCCGAATGATGTATCAGGCCTGCCTTGGGTTTACGTTGCCATAAAGCCATTGTTAAGGCATCACACACAAGCTGGGCATTCATCCGCGACGCCATACTCCAACCCACGACTTTGCGTGAGAACAGATCAATGACAACGGCCAGATACAGCCAGCCTTCCTGCGTCCAGATATAGGTAATGTCAGAGACATACGCCTGGTCTGGTTTTTGCGCATCAAAGTCGCGTGACAGCACGTTATCGAATACAGGTTGCTGATGGTCGCTGTTGGTCGTTACTTTGTATTTTCTACGCCGTCTAACGCTCACGTCGGCTTCTTTCATCAAGGCTCTCGTACGCTGTTTCCCAACCGGATAACCGAGCGAATTCAGCGCGCGTTTCATTCGCCTTACGCCATAGGTAAAGTCACTGGCATCTGCTATTTTCTGTACCCATTCAATTAACTCATCATGTTGTGGATCCGGTTCAAGGTGTTCGTTGCGTCGCACGGCGCTATAGTAATTACAGCGACTGACACCAAGAACCTCGCACATCAGGCTAATCGGCCAGGTCTTCTTATGTTGGGTGATGAAACCGTATTTTACTTGGTTTCTTTGGCAAAGAAGACCGTCGCTTTTTTTAGGATCTCTTTCTCCATTTTCAGGCGTTTATTTTCTTCTCTCAACCGACGGATTTCTTCCTGTTCCGGCGTCAACTTACCATTGCCACGAAATGCGTGGGCACCTTCAGATTCTTGCTCTTTAAGCCAGCGGCCTAACATATTGGCGCTGATACCAAGACTGCGGGCAGCCTCAGCAATCTTGTAATTTTGTTCTGTAACCAGACTCACCGCATCCAGTTTGAATTCTTTCGAGTAGCTTTTTCGCGTTTTCATATACACTCCAGTTGAGATAATTATCCCTTAACTGGCTGTGTGAATCTATTGGAGCACGTCAAAGTGACTTTTCGGCTGAATCTGAATTTTATACTTTACTAATGACTACCTTTGGTTTGTTAGAAAGTGTTATCTTCTTTAAGCTCTCTACATCAAATTGAAGCATTCCTACTAAATCTTTTCAGCCAAATGATGAATCTATCAAACTTAGTCAATTTGTCGCGTCGCTTAGCACTTTGTGGCTTTTGTAATTCTGAATGCGTGCGTAAAATTAACCTCGCGACTAAGAATGGTTCGCTTAATTCTAGTTGCTTTCTCACTAAGGGCTTTGGTATTGGATTACCTAGCCTTTCGTTTAATCTAAAAACGAATGCTTTATTTTGTTCAAATATTGCCTTACTAATTTCTAAGCTCATGTTATTACATCAAATATTTATAAAAAATTGATTCGACTACTTTTAAGCCAGTCTTATACTCTCTCTTAGAATCAGGTGACGTCACGTCTTGGACTTTTACAAAATAACGACATTCAGGGACACGCTTTACTGCATCCTGATAGAATGTTTGAAATGTAGTTTTAAACTCTTCAATTGTAAAAGGCTCTCGGTTGTAATCCGATACCATTAATGCAAAATACGCATCCTTTCGCTCATCTGGGTAAACTGAAGATACTAGAAGGCTGTTGTCATGCACTTCTACAAGATACGTGTACTGAGGCTTCCCCTCTGGTGTAGCCCAACATGGAGGAAACTCCAAACCATTAGATAGGTTCTCTACTTGACCGATAAGGTTATTATTTTCTTTTTGTACTTTTACTAACTCAGATTTGTACTCTTGAAGCTTCTTTTCGATTTCTTTCTTATCATCTAACGTTTGGGCGACTAGTTCTCTTTCTTTGGATAATTGTTCTTTTGTGTCGCTTAGCTCATCTAAGCATTTTTGTAACTCTTCATTCACCGCTTTGATAGTAGCTAACAATGAAGGAATGTTTAAATTCTCTTCGCTTACTTTTGTCAATGATGTCCAGACATCGTCCAGCTTCATTTTCGCAAGCACTTCTTGTGCAGCCTCAGACTCTACAGAAGTTTTTAGAGCTTTAACTAGCGCTTGCATCTGCGCTACAGCCTCGTTCAACTCAAGACTTGCTGGGTTTTGTGGAACACTCGGTAAACCAAGACTTTGACTAATGTGCTCCAATTCCTTAGTGAAGTTGTCAAACTGCTGCATCACATTGCTTTGCTCATCAACTTGATTTTTCAGTTCTGTATTCAACAGAATCATAACTATAAGTAAAGCGAACATGATAATGAGTAATAGCTCAGTGACAGAGATGCTAAACAAGTCGTCTTTTCTACTACTCACCCGTTCACTACCTCTTGTGTGGCGGCGGATGTCTGCATTTCTGTTGTGATAAACTTCGCCGTCTTAACAAGGTTTTCACTAAACTCACGTGAATGCTCGGCCATAGCCCTCACATCAATGTCCCATTGCTTCGCAAGAACATCTATGCTCTCGGCCCGGCTTTTCAATGCTTCGATCAATTTACTTTCTTCTTCGACTAATTGAGAGGCTTTTGATGAAGAGATTACTTCCTGGTAGCTGTTGATGACTTTTTGGTATCCCTCTGAAACGGCACTCATATGACTTTGCATATCACGCTCTACCTTCATGAGCGAGCGAGTTTTTGACTCTACTTCACTTGATAACAGATCTAGATTTGAAATGTATTTGCCTTGGCTTTCGCTCATCGCCTCAATATCTGGAACAAAAATTTCCATATCCGCAATGTTTTTAGTGACACGAGCCGTCGTAGTGCCCAATGACTTTATATTTTTATTCGTCATCTCCAATTCCGCACTAAACTTATCGCTGGCAGTAGCCGCTTCTTTGAGGCTTGTCTCAATTTGCTCAGTCACACTATTCATCTGGCTAGAAAGAGTCTGCTCTACCTTTTCACTCAAATCTTCAAACATTTTTTCGTTGGACTTTACAATTTCACTACCAACATGTGACACACGTTGAGAGATAGTTGCAGATAGTTGCTCTAGTTCCGAGAGGCTATTAGCTATTACATTCTTAGCTGCGCTAGAGAAGCCTGACAACGAGTCTTCGCCTAGCTTGACTAATCTTTCTTGCGTATCCTTCAAGATTTCAAGTGATTTTTTATTTCTCTCTTCTGTATCTTCGATGCTCTTATTCATGACACTGGATAACTTAGATAGTGACTCATTAGTCAACCTCATTTGAACATTGAAACCACGCACAGTTTCATCTAATGATTCGCGCGCTGATAGCTGAGCGGACTCAACAGTTGTATCAAAATTCTGAAGATAGATTCTGAGACCAAGCCCTACGAGTGTGGTTATCATTGCTGCACCAAATTGTGAAATAACAGTCGATGCAGAACTCGCCCCACTCTCGATATCGAAAAACAACATTGAACAAACGAGCGATGCCAAGGTAAGAATGAAACCTAGATAATATACGCTATCACTAAACATAGATAATAACGCAGCTGGCTTTTTTCCCTTGTGAAATTGATAGTAGTAGGAAGCCATAATGCCGATACCAAGCAAGACTGCTAAGTAGTAAGGCAGTTTCAAAAGTGAAATTGCAATACACAAGACAACACCAGCTCCGATATGCACCATAAAAGTATTACCTAGCTCTTCGGCTGTTATTTTGTGTTGGGTATTAGACAGCGTACCTTCTTTATCACCTTTCATTATCTTACCTTCATAACTGAAAAATCTTGCGTGTTAGCAGTTTCAAACAAATTCTCCCACCAACTCATAAGCCCTGAATTTTGAATGTTTTTTTCGGAGCCATTTCTTAATAACCAGTACACTTGTATATCGACGCCAAATAAATCGGGAGTTTGAGATTGAATAGACATTGGTGAATGGCCACTTGGCGATGCTCTGTAGAAGCTTAATGCATCTGAATGTTGCAACAGATCTGAAATGAGAATGACCCTCGTCAAGGTAACGGAACTGTCCAGTGAAGAAATCGAAGAGATATCTTGCAAACTTTCGATTATTGGGGAAGTTTTTGCATCTTCAGCAGAAATCATTTCATCAGTCACTTTAGCAACGATATCACCAAACTTTTGCGTAAATACTTTCTGCATTAAACGGTCATTTTCGAATAAAGCATCAGCATCTGACCCATCTCGCGGCTTACATTTATCAAAAACAGGTTCAGACAGGCCATTCAATCTTGTGGGTTCTATTTCATATATTGCTAGTCGATCCCCCACATTTAGCTCGTTAATTTCCCGCTCTATAGCTTTCTCTAATATCCGCTTTTGGTTTTCAGAAAAACCACCAGTCTTATCGAATAATATAATGCTTTGCTTGGATTTTACGCCAACCTCACAAAGTGTAACTTTATCAAACTCTGACCTTCCAATAATCATCGAAATTGCAAATGAGATAACGATTACAGCTAATAAAATAGCACCAGGTAAATGCCAACTCATTTGTTTTGAATCATCTTCAAGTAAGCTCATCGCTACCGCCCCTTCACCAAAGTTAGTTGATTTAAGCTGTCCTGAAAATCAGTCTTCAATGACGGGAATTCCGTTGATTGAAAATCGCTAATCTGATGCCTTGCTTCATCGAATTGACGGATATCCGTTTCACTTAAAACACCTTCAAAATCGATAAATTTCAAGTTTGGCATATCAATTGATAGATCGGCTGATGAGTCTAATATCTGAGTACATTCGTGTGAAAAACGCTGACGGCATTCAGCGCAGTATGTTGTAAATTCAGACTGTTGAAGCAACAAAAAACTTCGATAATTCCGTTCAAGAGATAAGAGACCTTCATAGTCTTCATCCAACTGTTTTGCTACTGAGTTTAACGACTCATATGAATGCTCTAATCTCTCAAGTAAGGAGGACTTGGCGTCATTCACCATTTTGTTAGCTTTTGCTTCCTTTTTGGCAAACTCAGCTTTAGCCGCCAATGTTTCTCTCGTCTTATCACCATATCCTGGATACTTGTCATCAATCTTACTAATTGTAAAAACAAAGGAAAAATAGATAGCAATAGTGATAAGGGTGAGTATCCAACTCTCAAATGTAGAAATACCAAACGGATTTTGAATAAAATTTTCCAATGCAAGAAAGCTTGCATTATCAATATCAATATCGATAGCTGAACGATAATGGCCGACGAAAAGCGCCACTGCGACAACCGTCGAGCAGCAGACTAGCATCAGCAAAATGCCTTTAAGAGACTTGTTTTGATTGATGTGCTGGCTCAATTGATAACCAAGTACACACCATTTAGCAAATACCAAATTGATGATTGAAATGATAAAAGCTAAAGCAAATCCTCCAGCAATACCAAATTCATTCGCTTTCCCGAGAAAAAACGAATTGAAGATCCCTTCGATTATCATCGCGAAAAGGAGTATGCCCCAAACCTTCGATGGGTTCTCTGAATAGGAAGCGGGATGTTGAAGTTTGTTCTCGTCTCTAAACTTGCTCAACGACGCTTCTTTCTCATACTTAGCTTTTCGCGCGGTATCAATTTCGCTGGACAGGCTATTAACAAGCTGAACACATTCCGGCAGCTCTCTCTGCTTTAAATGCCGAATATTTTCAATGCTATCGCTGACGCTCGAACTTCTAACGGTTGATTTGAGCGAACTCGCTTTTTTATAGAGAGTATCTCTGGTTGCCTGCTCATGTTCTTGAACTAAGCTTAATCCTTTGTGCTCTATTATTCCATCGAACACAGCGCTGTGCTGATTCTGCAAAGTAGTGGTAATTACGCTTTTAGCATCTGTTTTTTGCAAAATATCTGTAGACTTCAGGACACTAAATAGTTCCATTATCATTTCCTTGTACAACAGCCAAGTTTACGAACACGAGCTTGGCTCTGGATTATTATAATTAATAGCTATCTCACCGTTTGCATTGATGGCGATATGAATGGCATCGTCGCCAGCCTTGTCATTGCAGAAGCTTTTGACATCACTCTCCCAGTCGAAAGGACTACTTTCAGAATCACCTCTGTCGGTGCGGAAGATATTATGCAATTTTACTCCCGATGCTAGATAACGATCTTTAGCGCGTATCGTAGGATGTCCGTGCTTATGCCCTGCTTGAAAAATGACGTACTGGGGAGACACTTCCTCGATAAAACAGGAAGAGCTTGACGAATCACTTCCATGGTGTGGTGCTATTATAATATCTGATGCTAAGGGCAACTTTTTAGCGTTTAACACCATCTCGCCCTCTGCGTAAGCACATTGGTCGGATGCACCGCCAATATCTCTGCCAACCGTATCACCAGGGATTAGAATAGAGCGTCCAGCATACTCCAACTTTGCTACAACACTTATTGCATTTCTCGCTTCGGAGGAAGACAGAGGCGCTCCATCCCACTTTGACTTACCATATAAAATGCGGATTGCAACGTCGCCAAAAAGAAATTGAGCCCCCGCGATTTGCTGTCTTGCGGCACTAAAAATAAGTGTTCCACGAGATTCAGCCTCCATAGCTGCTGCGTCAAATTTTTCCCAGGATTTAGAGGAGGATATAAATCCTGTCCGCACCAAATTTGAGACTTCGAAATCTTTAAGAATCGACGCGGCATCGCCAAGGTGATCTGCATCACTGTGGTATACCACCATAAGCTTGATATTTGCATTGGAATTCGAGACTGCTCGTTTTACCGCAGAGTAGCAATGCTTCCCGCGCCAATTTCCCGCATCAAACAGCAGTATCCCGTTTTTGTGAGGAAGAGTTACTATAGTGCAACTCCCTGCTCCGACATCGACAATATCGACAGCTAGGCCATTTTCGGCGGATGAGGACAGAGAGAAAAACAAAAAGCAAACGAAAAAGTAAACGGCAGGGCCACGAAGAAATTCGCGCATCAATAAGTCCTTTTATATGCGGCACATCTGAGAAATAAAGCAAAACTATCAAGATAATACGATTTCCGCAGACAACTAGCAATACGCCTCAAAGCTTATTTTTAGACTTTAGTATGAAAAAATGAAAGCGCATATCAAACGTTTGATTTGCTCAGCCTTTTCGAATATTGAGGCATGAAATCAGCACTGATAGCGCTTGGTGTTTTGCATATCATGTATATCATATGCAACACCATGATTTAAATACATAAAAATTTAGTCTTGGAATACTTTTAAATGGCAAAAGTGGTATCGTTGGCGTACTATTTAATGTGTTTGCAATTAAACATTAAAAGATATTTACGCAACTTGTTCAAAAAGCGACATCAGAACAAAAATCAAAGTCGGGGGAAAGAAGTGTTTAAGTCTGAAAGAACATTTTTATTATGTCGGTACCCTGAAATAGCGCTGATTTTTTGGGATTTTAATACAGACGAAATTGAAGAGAGTGTACTTTTCTTCTACATTCGCAAAAGAATGAAATACCTTCATCAAGATTTGCTCAGTGACGAAGAAGTCAGACTCATTAATGAACTTTCTGAAAAGTTTAATGAAGGTATTTCTCTCCTTGAGTAGCGGTAATAACAACTTATAAGAACGAGCTGCGTCGCTCAAGAAGTATATCTAATATTTGTCCGCTCTAATTGTTACGGCTTTTATGATATCGAAATTAACAGCTTCGACGGAAATAAGAGGGAATAAAAAAGCTACAAGTATGCTTAAGTAGATGAAAGTCAAGCTGTGGGAGCCTGCAGACTCGCCACCTCGCGACAGTGCCCTTGCTGTGATTACATTTCACTCGCAAAGTGAGGAAAGTATTTAGTTTGTCCAACTTGTTATTGGGAAGACGATGGACTCAATATTAACTCGCTCGAGATTGAGTTAAGCGCTATTTACAACATTACGCTGCATCATGCACTGTAAATCTTAAAGCGTTTGGCGCGCGTAAGAAAAAAGTAATATGGCGGGGGCCGTCGGTTCATAAAAGTCTTTAATTATAACGAAAGCGCTCTTGAACCTTGAAGTCACGCTGACAAATACGATGTGTTGCGTCAGTTAAAATGACAGGACATTAACATGTGCAAAAAAGATTTAATATCGGTCGCACCCAACGCTGTTAATCTTTATCAGTTATGTGACGATGAAGCTGATAGTAACAAAGCACAATCAGCTCCCGTTATTATCCAAATGGATATCTCAGCTACGCACCCCACACTCCAGCCGATGAGAATATCGGCATCACAGGTGTCGGTAAAAATTCCTTCTGAATCTTTTGATGTGATAGCGCGAGATTGGTGCAAAAGGCGTGAACTAAACACAAATAAATATACGTTTGAAGAGATTCTTACTCAGTGCAATTTTCAGAGGCCGATAGACGAAAAAGCACTTGTTGACGGATTAGATGAGTGGGTTGAACGCTTATCAGTCGCTATGCAGGTCAACGAACGTGAGCAACGAGGTGAAAAAGAGGTTGTTCTTACTTTTGATAATATATTTGAGGTTATCGCTGGCGACGAAGATTCAGCAAGGTCCATGGAAAAAAATGGTAACGAGCTTTTAAAGCTTCGAGAAATGGGACAGCGTCTTCAGAGCGCATTCCCCATTTTGAGCATTATAAGTAACGAAGCGGAACATAAGAGAGCCCTAGACATCATCGAAATGCTACTAGAAGACTACGACAGTAATTTATTGCTGATAGATGCACTGAGCTGCGCCATTGCTCGATTTGAGCAACAATAATGGCCGGAAAACCACTGGATGTAAGTTTAGGAACTGGTTGATGACTATAACTAGAAACAAGCAATTGCCAGCAAAACACCCTGGACATGTTTTTAGGGATAGAGTTCTAAATAGAAAGGGTATGACGATTACCGAAGCTGCTAAAGAGTTAAGAATTAACAGGCAGTACCTTAAGGATTTCACAGAGGGTAAGGCGCCGATTACGGTTTCATTAGCGTCAAATATAGCTCTTTTCACGGGCATCTCGTTGGAATTCTGGGCACGGTTGCAGAGTACATACGACGTATATATGAATTCTAAATATCACGCTTGATGTCATCGGTAAGAAATTGATTGCCACACAAGTTGTAAGCCGCACTCGAAGAGGCATTTTAAAGCAAACTACTCACCGGGAGTTTAGATTAATCAACACAGCTCTTTGATTTCCCGATAGCCATGTTCTTGAGCAATGAGAATTTAACCAAGAGGGAGGTATAAATGTCTCGTCAATTCATAAACGCACTGAAACAGAAGTCGCTTCATATTGCGTGTGATATTACCGGTAAATTTTACATCAGCGGATATGGCGGCATGGGTATGGAATGCATATCACCAGCCACAGAACATTCTAAAATAGTCATTCTTTCGTTAATCGAAGAAGGAAAGTTGTTACAAAAAGACAGAGTTAGGTACTCTCCCGAGCTCGACTTAGATTTGAAATATTATGATTACGATGATGTGTAGGTGTTTTAGCAAATCGTCGTCAGTATAAGTGTATTTTACTTTGGGTGTGGACAATGAAAAATATTGAACATGAAATTGATATCGAAATTATCAAATCAGAAAACACGAATTTTGACGGGACCGAGGTCGGTGTACAAGTGCCCCACATAGAAACTGGACTGACGGCTTCGAGCACTTCTAATTCATCTCAGTAACAAAACAAGTTGGAAGCGTTAAAACTTCTGAGAAAAAAATTTGCTACTTTTTCTCCCTGGTATCTCTGACCTTGTAGGCAAAGCGCGTTGATATATTCACTAGTTCGCCTCTTTTTACATAAACTCTCTGGGATGAAGGCTTAATTTGATTTAATGACCTCTCCCCTGAATTAGTACCACTTCTGCGATTAGATTTTTTATCTAATGGATACCTGCATTGAGCACAAAGTAGAGTGGTAAACATCAGATTCTAATCGTCAGCATCGTCATCTACAGTTTGCACTCATAACTACGAAAAACACGACAGGTTTTCGACGTAGACGGTAAAAAGGTCGATTATATTCAATAAGATATGTCGCGTGCCTATGAAATATCCATCCAAAGGCCCATAAGATTTTTAACATAAGAGACTTCTTATAAGAAAAACAAAGCACCCTGGTGAATTTTTATATCAATACCTAATAGAGAGAAAAAGAGCTACAGTAGAAGGCGTCGCCGCAACAGTGAATTTAGAATCCTCTTTACTTCAGGATTTTATCAATGGCCACCTACTTGTAGATGCCGATTTTGCTAGAAAACCTCATGATGCTACTGGTGTATCTAAAGCGTTTTGGTTAAGTATGCAGTTTAGGTATGACAAGAGTCGAGAAAGCCGGTAAACAAGTTAAGACATACAGACATAGAATGTGTTATACTAAAGCTGAAAATAACTGGAATAATCGAAATGAACTCAAAATTTGAAAGCGGCCCAAAAGTTTACTGATCCCTTCGCCCTCAGAATTAACAATCACTAGTTTTTCTAAGAGCTTAACATTAACTGCTAACCGAGAAGTGAAATTAAAACTGTTTATAAAAAGTAAACAGTAGCTACTAAAGGACGCGTTAAAGCAAAGTCCGAAATTACATAAGCCCTCTTGGAAATGCTGAGCGAGTGAGCTGTTTTAATCCGATTTGCCCACTACAATAAAAGGGTTCCCATAACTACGCTCTTTTTTAATAACCTTGCCGACATAAGTATACCTTATCTCTTGAGGCGCTTTTTTACCCACGAACTCCCAACGTTTACTGATATCTCGATGTTCAAATGAACGAGTAAAGTATTGTTGTGTTCCTGCTTTTACCCATGAATGAATCTGATAGACTTCTTTTATCAAACCACCATACGTAGCGTAAGCGTATTTTATTGACTCATCTCTAGGTACATTTCTCCATACCCCACGAGTTGCCTCAAACAATTCAATCTCTGACATCCCTGATTTGTATGTTGAATTTAGTAGAAATGCGAGCCCTTGATGCTCTTCAGATATTTCAACTAACTCGCCTGACTGTAAGTTATGAATTTCTTCAATTGTAGCTCTACCCATTTCAGAGCCACTGCCTCTTACCTTATTTGATAACTCACCGATACCAAGTAAATCAATACAGGTGGCTTCAATGAGCTTTGCTGTTTTATCTGTATCGATTCCGTGTCTGAGAATATCAATACCTAAACGATTTTTAGCCATCAACTTTTCTATTGTTTCTTGCTTAGGTGAATTACCTTTTTCTCTCAGATGCCTGAGGCAACGGTCACTGACACCTTTTCCAATATAAAAAGGGATTCGCCTTTCATCATCAATTTCACACAACGCATAAACGTAATGCTTGATCATTCCCAAGGATTTTTTAAATTGACTAAAATCTTGCATAGTTTCCTTAGTTTCTAACTTTACTAACGGTGCCAGATATAATAATTAGGGTCATATTAATTGTGTAAAAGCTGTTGTAGCGCAGAAAGCAAGTTGAACTGGGAATTCCTTAAGCTATTTAATCATTAAGGAACAGTTCCGCCATTCCATCTAACTGACTTTTTACTTGTTTCCAGTTAGGCATCACCTGTGTTAGCAAACGCCAAAATTTCTCACTATGGTTATGTTCAGCGATATGACACAGCTCGTGCAAAACAACATAATCGATGCACTCTTTTGGCGCTTTGATAAGGTGCGGATTAAACAACAAACTGCCGCTTGCCGAACAGCTGCCCCACTGCTTTTTCATCTCAATGACTCGAAATGACGGCGTTTCTTTTGCCCACGGTGTTTTTGTCACCATTTGCGAAATTCGCTCAGACAACACCTGTTGAGACTTATCCGCGTACCAGCGTTTAAGTAAACCTTTTACCTTCGCTTGCCGAGACATTTCTGCGTCATACAACGCAGCGCTGACTGTCACCTGAAGCTTTCCTCGATATAGCTTGATCTCCGAACGCTGCGTTTCACTGGGGCTCACTTTCAACACATAGCGACGCCCAAGGTAAAACTGAGTCTCACCACTGACATATTGTCTTGGCAACACCATGGACTGTTGTTCGGCAAACTGCTGTAGATTATTCCAAATCCAACGGGCACGTTTTGTCACGATTTGATGAATATCATCATTCGATGCGTCATGAGGTGCAGTCGCCACAACCCTAAGGTCTGGGTGTACCTTTAAGGTGACCTTTCTGCGGGGCGACGTAGAGTCGGTCGGTGACTTGCGCCTGATAATGTCGTATTCAATACGCTCATCACCGTAATGCAATACAGCATTTTCATTGTTGTGGCTGCCGATACGGGCAGCGAGGTGCTTTTGTGTCACGGTATCACTCTTTAGATAACCCAGTACGTGTTATGCGTATTATTTCCTCAACCATTTCTGTGGCATTTTCTAATCCAACCTCGTGGAATAAGAGCGGAAGTGTTTTATTGTGTATCGCGTTTTCAATCTCTGACGGGGTAATGGAAAACTCTGCCACCGCGTCTTTAACGATGTTATCAATGTCAAAGGCCAGCGCAACACGGGTGTCTTCATCTAGGTGTGGTTTGTCATTAAGTGTATCGCCTAAGACATGGGCGAAGAGACCGTAATAGGCCTGTGCATGGCGATTACGTTTACCGGTTTCATCAACAAACCGGTCTGGAATGTCAGCAACCTTGCGTTGTGCGACGTCATTTTCCAGCTCAGCAAACATCAGGTATTGTTTGACGGGGGAATCAAACATCGCTCGCGCGTCCTCAATGGCTTGTTTTAACAGTTTTGAGAAGTGGGCCTGTGCATAAGGGTCGTCAGCGAGGTCATCTTGGATCATCTTTGTTACGCGCCCGGTGATTTTATCCGTTTGATTTCGCGCTTCATCATCGGACATCTTTTCGGGTTCGCGGGTTTTCCCCATCTCGCCGATAAGATACACGCCATCTGATTCCGTGATCTCAATACCAGAAATGTGTCTATCTAGAAGTTGCCTTATATCTTCGGCATATGCATCATAATTGACCGTTTCTTCTGAGAGCTCTTTGACCTTTTGACGTATCTCGACAAACGCTTTCAAATCGCGCTTGTATAGGTCACGGGTCTTATCAAACGACTTATCGTCAAAGTATGACGCCGATTGCAGCGCCACCTTCATGCAATTGGAGAACGCGGTGAGTGCGGCGTAGAAGTCTTGGCGTTTTTTTAAGTTAGTGTCAGTCAGTTGGCCGTCAATATCTTCAATTTTGGGGGACAATACCTGACTCAGTGCAGCAGGTTGCTGTTTGTTTTTGACCCCATCAAATATCGCCCAGACATCGCTGTGTAAGGTGGGGAGTTTTTTATACTCGGTGTCCATTGAGCTATAGAGGCCTTGGATATCTTCAATGTCAAAGCCGCCTTGGGTTCGCTCTGCAAGGTCTTGATACTTTTCAATGGTCGTATCCAATTCTTTGAGGATGCCGCGATAGTCGATGAGGTAGCCAAAGTCTTTGTCTTGATACAGACGGTTCACTCGCGCAATGGCTTGGATGAGGTTGTGCTCTTTTAAGGGCTTATCGATATACAGCACCGTGTTTTTAGGCTCGTCAAAGCCCGTCAGGAGCTTATCCACCACAATCATGATGTCAGGCCCGTCTACGTGACTGTAATCCTCTATAATGGCTTTGGTGTAGGCTTTTTCATCCATCTTGCCGATATTGTCTTTCCACCAGTCTTGCACGATGCCTTTGCTTTCTTGGTCAACGGCCTCATGACCTTCGCGGGTATCCGGTGGTGACATGGCGACAACAGAGGTCACTTTACCTTCTTTATCTAAGGCTTTCTTGTAGCGTATGGCGGACGCTTTAGAGTCGCAGGCAAGCTGCCCTTTCAATCCTTTGTATTTAAAGTTTTGGAAGTGCTCAGAGATGTCGTAAGCAATGAGCCGAATACGGTCTTCAGTTTGGTACACCTGACCTTTTTGTGAAAACTTCTTTTTTAAATCCGCTTTTTGCTTATCGGATAGCGTTTTGGTGCTTCGTTCGAACCAGGCATCAATGGCTTTATCCTGCACGGCTAATTCAGGTATGCGTTCTTCGTACAACAAGGGCGTAACAGTTTTATCCTCTACCGCTTGCTGCATGGTGTAAGAGTGAATGATTTTACCGAATTTATTCTCTGTTTTATCGTCTTTCAGTAACGGAGTGCCGGTGAAGGCGACAAACGCGGCATTAGGCAGGGTTTGCTGCATGCGGATATTGTTTTCACCGTTTTGACTGCGGTGACCTTCATCCACCAGCACAAGGATGTTAGGGCTATCGTTAAAGCATTCTTCATGCTTAATAGCAGAGCCAAATTTATTGATAATGGAGAAAATAACGCGCTCGTTGCCTTGACCGATTTGCTGGGCAAGTCGTTTGCCTGATGTGGCCATGGCGTCTTTTTTATCTCTGTCAGTTAATACGCCACCAGAGGCAAAGGTGCGACTGAGTTGGTCTTCCAAGTCCACGCGGTCTGTAACAATAATCACGCGACATTGTGCAAGGGCTTCAAGCCATATCAGTGCTTTCGATAAAAAGACCATGGTAAATGACTTACCACTGCCCGTAGTATGCCAAATGACCCCCCCTTCACGAGAGCCGGACTTATCAAACGAACTGATACGCTCTATCAGCGCTTTGATACCGAAGACTTGTTGGTACCGCGCTACAATTTTCCCGGCTTTTTTATCAAAAAGCGTAAACAGGCGACTCATTTCAAGCAGGCGGTCAGGTCGTAGTAGGCTGATAAGCAGTCGGTCTTGGTCCGTTACCGAGAGCTCACCTGCATTCAATAAGGACAAGAATTCAGCTTTTACGTAGGCAGGGCGGTGATTGAATAGTATATCGAGCTTGTCTTGGGCAAGCGGTTTATTGACTAGGGCGCTAAACTCAGCTTCAGTAATCAGTTCTTCTTTCCACTTTGCCCAGAACTTTTCTTTCGTTCCGGTGGTGCCATACAATCCGTCATACCCATTAATGGAAAGTAACAACTGGCTGTATGCGAATAAATGCGGGATTTCATCGTGCCCCTGATTGCGCAGATGCTGGGAGATACCGGCTGAAGTAGTGAGCTTTCCGGTCTTTCCATCATTAGGGCGCTTAGCTTCAATCACTGCAAGCGGTAAACCATTGACGAAACACACGATGTCGGGAATGCGTCGCCCTGTCGCGGGGGCCGTCTGCACCACATACTCTTCCGTAAAATGAAATGCGTTTTCTGTAAGCGTATTCCAATCAATGAGCTTTATCGTGGGCGAGGCTTTTTTACCGTCGATAAACTCGGTGACACTCACCCCGTACATGAGGGCGTCATAGATGTTTTCGTTAGCCGTCAATAGTCCTAAGTTCATCGCGGGGCTGAGTTGGTGGATGACTTTATCAATAGCTGCTTCAGATAACGGGTGCGTTTTTCCCTGAAAAGAAAAGGTTTGCTTGGTTAAAAATTGACGCAAGATGGAAAGCAGTATGACTTGCTGGGTACTTTTGTTGGTATCGCCTGATAAGTTGCCTCTGAGCGTCTCGCATTCAGCAGGAGGAATAAAGGTGTAGCCCAAATTGGTCAGCAACGTGAGTGCGGGAAGTTTTGCACTAAATTCTTCGTTGAAGTTGGCGGCCATTCTGCGGTTGTCTTCCATTACGTTTATTTTATCCATTTGTTAGCGCGTCAGAGATGTAACTAATGACCTAAAGATACCAAGTCATCGCTATGAAGGCGAGAACATTACCAACGAAGATACACTGGAAAGCGGATGCTAGCTGCGCTCCTGCTAGTCTTCTGCCAAGATAAGAGTTCTACCTTCATGCTCATGCAGTGTAATGCCATGTTCTGTTTTCCAGTCAACCCAACCGTTTGATGAGCCCAGTAGCAGAAAACCCGAGGCGCCGCTGGGCGTTTTAAACAAGTAATCACGCTCGAACACAATGTTATCCCCTGACAGCGAGATAACGCCTTTTTTCAATAAGCCATCACGAATTTCTACCATGCGCTTATCGGTTTTACGCTTGGTCTCGTAGGGCGCCGTAGAGCCTTTCAGCACCACCATGCCCTCATTGGTATAAATACCCTTGGCATTGACCGAAACGCGATTACACACAAATACTTGTTCTGCTTGCGCAGGTGATTGGTCTGTCAGCGGCTCAAACAAGGGGTAACCCAGTGTGGCCAACAACAAACTGCCAATCTCATGGATTTCATCACAGTCAGCTTTAAGCGGAATAGGCGTGTGCGGCTTTTGGCCGCCATTACCATTTAATAACTCATATCGCTGACACTGGCGAGCCTTTTCAATCGACAACGACTCCAAATACAACACATGGGTTTGAGTGAGGTTATTGGTCAGTGACACCAATACTAATGCTCGCTCCCAGTCTTTTTTCTCGTCTTTGTGATGCTGAGTGAGTCTTGCGCCTACATCGCCCGATTGCCCAATGTAAAGCTCATCTTTACTGTCACCAGACACTAAGAAATACAGGCCAACCTGTTTGGCTTCCGGCATTTTTACAAATTCAGCAATGTCACTGCGCGGCACTTCAATCACACGGATAATCGACGTAGTTTGCTCGGCAATGCGAATACCCGCAGGGTCGCCCGTCGGCAAAAAGATTTGGATGGTGCGTGGTCGCTTTTGCGAAATCATGCGACCACCTCATCATCCACCTTGACTCTACGCTTGCCAATTAACAGTTGCTGCATCAGTGCTTTTTTCTCTTGTTTGAGGCCTGCTAATTGTTGCTCTAATCGTGCTAAGGATTGATCGGCTTTATTTAGAACACTCGCAACTTTCTTTTGCTCATCATAAGAAGGGATATAAACTTTAAGACCAGATACATCAGAAGAATTGATAGCAGGGTAATTTGAGCCAACAACAAGAGCATTAATTTGACCCGTTATATGGCAACTAAATAGATAGTGATATAGATAATCACCAGAAACACCTTTCTTTGGGGTTAAAACTGAAAAGCCAGTAGAAGCAATCATTCCATCATGTTCGGCCTTTATTTTTGCAAAACTTTTTAAGTTCGGTCTCACCGTGGTTAGTAAGATATCTCCACAACTCACTTTTCTTCTTGCCCGTGATGGTGATGAAGAAAAAACATGTTTTTCTAAATTATCAGCAATCTTTCCTGTTTCAACGTCTGATAGCGAAATATAGCTAAACTCAAAGTCTTCTGGTGTCTTTTTACCAAGCGAGTTTTTATCTATTGCGGCAAGCTCACTTACATTTACTCGGTCAAATTCGCTCTCAAACGCTTTACCTGAATCATCAAGTAGGCGTTTTTTGCCTGTGAACAGTTGTTGCATGAGGGCTTTTTTCTGCTGTTTGCTGTTATCGATTAGGCGCTCGGTAGTGCTAATCGCTTTATCCCAAGTAGATAAGATTTTGGCGATTTTGCGTTGTTCTGGGAGTGGGGGGATATTGAAATTCCATTTAAACCATTCCTCAAGCTTGAAAATCATTTTCTCAATGTGAACACCTATGCTTGAATGGAAACAGGTCTGCTGAAAATACAGAGTTTCTGATAGATAGTGAAGGAACTCCAAGTCAAAATTTGGTTTTGCATGGAAGACTGAATATTCATTTGAAACAATTGAGCCATCAAGCTCCGGAGGAACTAAACCGCACGCGCCATGAACAATTTGACGTTTAGAGATAACAAAGTCTCCAGTCTTGACTTCAAATTGGCTTTTTACCTTTATATCTCTTCCCAATAAGCGCTCCCTTCTTACTACCCCGCCACGAGACCGCCTTACTGTTAACAAGTCATACTCGGCTTCATCTAGAAGCTTAATTTTTCTAGGGATTAAATCTAAAAAATTATTCAAAGAAGCACTTTCCCATCCATCAGGAGTGCTACCCAGCTCAGGCTTTCCTACCTTCACACTTGGGGGGTACTTTGAATCACTGCTCATAACCCAACTCCTTTAAGTAGCCTTCCATTTCTGCTTCAAGAGTTTGCATCTCACTTTTTAGCTGAACACGCTCAGTACGTACCGCTACTAAATCAATCTCTGCTTCTTCTTCAAAGGTATCAACATAACGAGGGATGTTGAGGTTAAAGTCGTTTTCTTTGATTTCATCAAAACTGGCAAGGTAGGCGTATTTATCCACACTTTCACGGGTCTTGTAGGTGTCGATTACCTTTTGAATGTTTTCTTCAGTTAGTTGGTTTTGGTTTTTGCCTGACTTGAACTCACGGCTGGCATCAATAAATAATACACTTTTATCTGTTTTGTGCTTTTTGAAGACTAATATGGCGGCAGGAATGCCTGTACCAAAGAACAACTTTTCAGGTAGGCCGATGACAGTATCAAGTAAGTTTTCTTCAATAAGTTGTTGACGAATTTTGCCTTCGCTTGATGCTCTAAATAGCACACCATGTGGCACAACTACCGCCATTCTGCCCTTTTCAGGTTTGAGCGTTTCAATCATGTGAGTGATAAACGCGTAGTCACCTTTAGTTTTTGGCGGAACGCCACGGCGGAAACGGCCAAACGGATCATTGCTGGCGTCATCATGGCCCCACTTATCTAAAGAAAAGGGAGGATTAGCGGTGACCACATCAAAGTGCAATAAGCCCTTGCCGTCTTTATCTAACAGCAGTGGGTTACGTATAGTATCGCCCCATTCGATTTTGTGGTTGTCTTCGCCGTGAAGAAACATGTTCATCTTGGCTAATGCCCATGTAGAGCCAATGGCTTCTTGTCCATACAGTGCATACTTTTTCGAACCTGAGTTTTTGCGCACCATTGCCCCACATTTTAAGAGCAATGAACCACTGCCTGTGCAGGGGTCGCAAATATCATCACCTTCAACGGGCTCTAAAACGGTTGCAAGAAGCGTCGAGACCTCTGGGGGCGTATAGTACTCGCCAGCGGTGGCGCCACTACCAGCGGCAAAGTGTTTGATAAGGTACTCATAGGCATTACCAATGATATCAAGGCTACCTACACGCTCTGTGCTCAGGTTTAAGATGTCCTTACCAAAGTCTTCGAGTAGGTGACGTAGTAAGTCATTTTTTTGTTTTTCTTGGCCTAAGCGGTCCGTATTGAAACTGATGTCTTGGAAGACGTTTTTAAGCTTGCTGCCGTTCGCTTCTTCAATCGCGTGTAGGGCTTTGTCTATACGCTCACCATTACCCGGCTCATAACGTTTTTCGTACAAATCCCAAAAGCTTGCGCCTTCAGGTAACACAAAGCGCTGCTTCGACATCATCGCATGAATGAGTTCAGGGTTATCGCCGTATTGCTGTACTAAACGGTTATAGTCATCCTTATACACGTCCGAGATATACTTTAAAAAAAGCATGGTAAGAATGAAGTCTTTATAGGTATCGGCACTGATGACGCCGCGGAACGTGTCACACGCCGCCCATACGGCTTTGTTGATATCGTCCTGATTGATTTGCATGGAGATACTCATGGTGTAAATCTTTTCCTTATTTTAAATAATTCGCAAATGGTGCATCGATTTAATAAATTACTCGGATATAGCAGAAGAAAACATTCCATTTTTAACGAGTGGGGAAATAGTAGTCATCGACTTTGGGACTCGAAGACTACTAAAAACGATAAAAAGCTCTCTTATAATTATCTATCGCGTCTATCACGGTTCTTGGTTGCAGCATACTCTGATTTATAAGCTCCGAGTGAATCAACTCGTTTATCTCTTTAAACTTGTCGAGCTCACTTTGTTCTATCCATGGTTCATTATAAACCTTTGCTCTCCCCTCATTGTTAACTACCCTTTCTTCAAAACTCGAGTAAGTACCAGTTAAATCTAGCCTAGTTAGCTGTTTTCTTTTCGCTTCTACTTCTCGGTTGTGATGGGCGAGAAAATCACATAGTAAAGCTCTCAAGGGTGGCTCTAACTCTTTTTCGCAATTCCCACTAAACGTAATCCTTATATCAGAGACATGCGGAAGTGACTTCCAATGATATAAGCATCGCATCAAATCCTGTTCTAGAGGCAGTGTTTCGTCAAGTGGAGGAGACTCAAGATCAAACATACCGTACTCATCAAATTGTAGCGACTCTGCGTACGAACTCCCTTTGCTTGGAACACTAATTGGGTGATAACAAGTCCGCTTTATTCCTTTGTTTTCAAAATCTATTTCCCAGTGGCCAATATCATCTTGCAAAAAAGTTGCAGATAAATGGTCACAATATCTCCACCAAATGGCCTCGGCGAACAATAGAACGGAGTTATTCTTTAGGTCCAACTTACGTTGCAACCAAGCCGAAAGCTCAGGCCACAGAGTTTTAAAATATTTGAAAGATATACCTTCCCTTCGAAGTAGTGCTGCCCTTGGCGATTCGGCGAGATATTTTAAAGGACAATTTAAGTTATCAGTAAACCAATAAAGTGTGCACTGCCCTTCTAGCGGATACGTGGTTTCAAATTTGAATATATTTCTCACATTTGTTACCGATAGTTCTTTCAAAGACACCGCTATTATCAAGGCATCTCGTTCAACATGCTTCGGAAGCTCCATCATTAAGTGATTAATAATAGCAACAACATGAGACCTGATGTAAAAAGAGAAAGGCAAATAATATCGTCTTGATTTATTGACGGAGACGATCTGTTCCCAGGTTTTGTAACCAAAACTTTTGGCAAAGGAATTTAATAGGTCTTTTTCTCTCAGTCTTATAGGGGATAGTTGGTTATAGGCGTCACAGACTGCTGAAGCTTCTTTTCTTATTTTTTTCAGGTTGAGATTGTCAAACGGTTTTTTTTTAATCGATTTATACATATACTGATCCCACGGGGTTCCCATCCTACCCAGCCGCTGGATTCAGTAAGATTTGTTTAGGGGGGGTGAAGGCCAGTAAATAAACGATACACTTCTAAATATTGTGCTGACGCGGCGCGCACACACAAAATAGTACCTCATAGATATGTATAAATAAAGTTCATAAATTGATTGAACTTGTCAAATAGCATGTTTTAGTCAAAACAAAAAAGGGTTTACTATTAACTATTACGCGAATTTCTCAACATTCAATGTGCCTCGGATGCATAAAAAGTCCGCCAAGCCACATTGTGATGCAGAACTACGGAGATAAAATTACAACTATCATCAATATTCGAAAAATTCACTTTCTTATGTCTATCGACAATGTATATAACCTGTCCCTACCTCCTTAAATAACGAACTAAACACTTTATAAAGCTAGCAAAAGGGTCTAGATATCCTTCTGAACCTTAATCCACATAACACCGCTAACCATCGGTTTTAAAATAATCCTGACCTAATACTATTGCGAGCACGTTATGGGTGGCAAGTACCACGATTGAACCACCAACGCCTAACACACTCGTCGCTATAGCTAACCCCTGACGTGCTCCAATAGATTCACACAGCCAGTTAAGGGATAATTATCTCAACTGGAGTGTATATGAAAACGCGAAAAAGCTACTCGAAAGAATTCAAACTGGATGCGGTGAGTCTGGTTACAGAACAAAATTACAAGATTGCTGAGGCTGCCCGCAGTCTTGGTATCAGCGCCAATATGTTAGGCCGCTGGCTTAAAGAGCAAGAATCTGAAGGTGCCCACGCATTTCGTGGCAATGGTAAGTTGACGCCGGAACAGGAAGAAATCCGTCGGTTGAGAGAAGAAAATAAACGCCTGAAAATGGAGAAAGAGATCCTAAAAAAAGCGACGGTCTTCTTTGCCAAAGAAACCAAGTAAAATACGGTTTCATCACCCAACATAAGAAGACCTGGCCGATTAGCCTGATGTGCGAGGTTCTTGGTGTCAGTCGCTGTAATTACTATAGCGCCGTGCGACGCAACGAACACCTTGAACCGGATCCACAACATGATGAGTTAATTGAATGGGTACAGAAAATAGCAGATGCCAGTGACTTTACCTATGGCGTAAGGCGAATGAAACGCGCGCTGAATTCGCTCGGTTATCCGGTTGGGAAACAGCGTACGAGAGCCTTGATGAAAGAAGCCGACGTGAGCGTTAGACGGCGTAGAAAATACAAAGTAACGACCAACAGCGACCATCAGCAACCTGTATTCGATAACGTGCTGTCACGCGACTTTGATGCGCAAAAACCAGACCAGGCGTATGTCTCTGACATTACCTATATCTGGACGCAGGAAGGCTGGCTGTATCTGGCCGTTGTCATTGATCTGTTCTCACGCAAAGTCGTGGGTTGGAGTATGGCGTCGCGGATGAATGCCCAGCTTGTGTGTGATGCCTTAACAATGGCTTTATGGCAACGTAAACCCAAGGCAGGCCTGATACATCATTCGGATCGTGGTTCGCAGTATGCAAGCCGACAATTTAGACAGCTACTGGCACAGTACAAGGTAACAGGTAGCATGAGCAGGAAAGGTGATTGTTGGGACAATGCCGTTGTAGAAAGCTTCTTCGGCACATTAAAACAAGAGCGAGTGCAGTGGCGTCACTACCAGAGTCGCCATGCTGCCCAGCAGGATGTCCTGCAATACATCACTATGTTTTATAACAGTCAGAGAATGCACTCATACTTGGATTACAAAAGTCCAAACCAATATGAGGCTGAAATGGCTAACTTAGGAAAAGCTGCTTAACTGGGTTGTGTGAATTTGCTTGACCACGTCA
>Ga0181596_10001597_pt1 | contig 22697 bp, 15 predicted proteins | sample 041ome_6_FD_148655 | JGI IMG/M metagenome (GOLD analysis project Ga0181596, IMG submission 148655) | Coastal salt marsh microbial communities from the Groves Creek Marsh, Skidaway Island, Georgia - 041402US metaG (spades assembly) | ecosystem: Environmental > Aquatic > Marine > Intertidal zone... | reverse complement strand
CTCCCCTGCACTACTACTCTGCACTACGGGCAATTTTAGTGCCGAGGCGAAGACTCTCAACCAACGATTCTAATGAGTTTCCCGTCTTTCGTCGCACGAACTGGTAAGAATGCCCAAAAAACGTGCTGGTAAAGACTTACGTTCCGTAGAATACGGAACAGAAATTGCCTATCTTGAAAGGTTGATGGCATTTATTCAGTGAAAGAGCCATTTGATGCCTGATTGACAGGCAGCTCTGCCCGAGGATCTGCTCGAAGACCTCTCCAGACTGGCCAAAACGACGAACACTGTCTAACTTTTTGGATGTTCACACATTGTTCGTTTTGCTTCCGATAATGAGATTGATTCAAGACGTTCCGACCCTGAAAGACATTTGTGACTGATCAACTACCGGATTGCACCGAGGCACACCGCCTGACAGCAGAAACGGCACGAGAACCCAATTCCAATTGGAAACGCTGGGGCCCTTATCTCGCTGAGAGGCAATGGGGGACCGTGCGCGAAGACTACACGCCCGATTCCAAGTCCTGGCATGCCTTTCCTCACGATCAAGCCCGCAGTCGAGCGTACCGATGGGGGGAAGATGGGCTGTTGGGAATTTCCGATCGTCAGGGACGACTTTGTTTTGCCCTGGCGATGTGGAACGGAAAAGACTCGATTCTCAAGGAGCGTATGTACGGTCTCTCGGGGCCGGAAGGAAATCACGGAGAGGATGTCAAAGAGTGTTACTTCTATCTCGACTCGACTCCCTCACACTCCTACATGAAGGCACTCTACAAATATCCGCAGCAAGAATTTCCCTATGCTCACATTGCAGAAGAAAATGCCAAACGGTCGCGCGATGAACTCGAGTATGAACTGATCGATACCGGTATTTTTGATGACGACCGCTATTTTGATGTGACGGTCGAATATGTCAAAGCTGATCCCGAAGACATTCTGATTCAGATCACCGTGGCGAATCGTGGTCCCAAAGCCGCCAACCTGGTGATGTTGCCAAGTCTCTGGTTTCGTAATACCTGGTCCTGGCCGAATTCTCACGAGGCCGACATTCCGAAGCCGTCCATCAAGAAAGTGGCCGATGGGGAACTTCGCGCCGAACATGAAACACTGGGCAATTTCCATCTGTTTGCCGAAGCAATGGGGAAAAAGTCTCCTCAATTTCTCTTTACAGAAAACGAGACAAATGTCTGGCGACTGGAAGATAAAACCAGCAAACGACCCGGTTGCAAAGACGCCTTCCACATGTACTTCGCGGAAGGATTGAAGTCAGCCGTCAACACCAAGCCACAAGGGACCAAATCGGTCGCTGTCTACGACATGAATTTGTCGGCGGGAGAAGAGCAGGTGATTCGATTGCGTCTCACCCGCGAAGATTTAGTGAGCGAAAATCCATTCTCGAATCAGTTCGAGGAACTTCGCATACAGCGAAAGCAGGAAGCGGACGAATTTTACGATTCCAAAGTCGATCCCGGATTATCGGCTGATGAACGTCGCGTTCTGCGACAAGCTTCAGCCGGCTTATTGTGGACCAAGCAGTTCTACTATTACGTCGTCGATGATTGGCTCGAAGGAGACGACACGGCCAATCCCATCAAGCGAACTCATCCACGAAATCGCGACTGGACACATCTGTTCAACAAAAACATCCTCTCGGTTCCCGATAAGTGGGAGTATCCGTGGTATGCGGCGTGGGATTCCGCGTTTCATATGATTCCGTTTGCGAATCTCGACCCCGAATTTGCCAAAGAGCAACTGATCCTGTTCCTGCGCGAATGGTACATGCATCCCAACGGTCAGATCCCCGCTTACGAATGGAATTTCAGCGATGTGAATCCTCCCGTTCATGCATGGGCGTGTTGGCGCATTTATCAGATGACAGGAGAACCAGGGCAAAGAGATCGACTGTTTCTCTCTCGTGTGTTTCAAAAGTTGTTGTTGAATTTCACCTGGTGGGTCAATCGCAAAGACGTTCGCGGCAAGCATGTTTTCAGCGGTGGGTTCCTCGGACTCGATAACATCGGAATCTTCGACCGCTCCAAACCGCTTCCCACAGGCGGACACCTCGAACAAGCTGACGGCACCGCGTGGATGGCCTATTACTGTTCCAGCATGTTGTCAATCGCGTTCGAACTGGCCGATAAAAATCCCGCCTACGCCGACATGGCGTCGAAGTTCTTCGAACACTACGTCAATATCGCAGAAGCCATGAATTCGCTCGACGGAACCGGATTGTGGGACGAAGAAGATGGCTTCTATTACGATCATCTGCATATCAACGGCGAGAGCATTCCTCTCAAGATTCGCTCACTTGTCGGCATCATTCCGTTATTTACCGTCGATGTGATTCACGACCGTGTCCTCAAACAGTTACCCGGCTTTCGGCAAAGAATGGAATGGTTTCTCAAAAACCGTTCAGAACTCACCGAGCACATGACATTCATGGAGCGTGCGGATGAACACAGTGCGGAGGGAGAAGGCATGTTGCTACTCGCCATTCCCACTAAAGAACGTCTGGAAAAAATTCTCCGCTACGTGCTCGACGAAAACGAATTTCTCTCTCCCTATGGAATCAGGTCGCTCTCTAAATTTCATGAAAAGAATCCATTCGTCTTTCATGTCAACGGCGAAGAGTTCAAAGTCAAATATGTCCCCGGAGAGTCGGACAGTTGGATGTTCGGCGGTAACTCAAACTGGCGCGGACCCATCTGGTTCCCGATGAATTACCTGATCATTGAAGCGTTTGAGCGGTATCACAGTTTCTACGGCGATACCTTCCGCGTGGAGTGCCCGACGGGATCAAACAAGTTCATGAATTTGCAGGAAGTGGCCGACGAAATTCGGACCCGACTTGTCGGACTGTTCCTGAAAGACAAAGAGGGGAGCCGCCCGTGTTACACACGTGGTGAACGCTTTGTGAACGACCCTCATTGGCGAGACCTGGTCCTCTATTACGAGTATTTTCATGCCGATTCAGGACGCGGATTGGGAGCCTCTCATCAAACCGGATGGACGGCATTAATCGCCCCCATTCTCGAACAACTCGCCCAACACCGAAATGTTCCCGGAGACCACGATACGCAATAAGTTGCCAGTTCGTGCGATGCATGAAGTCTTATCATTTGGTCCTAATGAATCATCGCGTTCGATTTACCCGTACAGTTTGTACGCTTCAGCCGCTTTGATTTTCCTGGCGCGAATTTTTCCATCGCCGATCTCTTCTCCCTCCGGATCGACGTACACTCGACCCGTTTTTCCGGCGTGCAGATTCATGATATGAATGTTGAAGATGAAGCCCAGATCGCTCTTCGCTTTGAACCAGTGTACGTTGTCTTTCTTCTCGGAGATCGTCGAGACCTGACCGGTCTTGAAGGTTTCATTAGCGCTCGGTTTGAGAATCATGCTGGTGCGGTCATCTTCCTGGCGGTCGTACAATCGGCCTTGAAATTCTCCGTCCAGGATCAGAAACGCGGTACACATGTTGTCGTGACCGTGGGGAACAACCGATCGTCCTTTCTGTAACGCAAACACCTGATGCCCGAAAACCAACTCCGTCGGTAAGCCTTCCACCTTCGGGAAAACGGGACGTAAGCTGCGTTCGCCGTGATCGCGGAACTCCAGGTTTGCGGTCAGTTTTTCGAAGTCCAGAAATTTCAGCAGTTTGGGGAGTTCAACTTTCGAGAACAGCTCTTCGACTTTCTTCTGCCACACCAACTGCGAAATCTTCTCTCCTTTGACATCGTGCCCCAGCTCATCGAGATCCTTCAACCATTGGGCGGCAATCGGTTTGATCTCTGCTCCAAACGCATCACCGACAGAGAGGGTTTCCAGAAAAGCCAGTGTCAGCAACGATTGCAGTGTGCCGGCGGTAAACTCGCGTCGGCTAATTGAGGACTCCGTCATGAGCGATACTCCTGTGTGGTCGAGAAATCGGCGGAGAGTTTCTCGCCAATCACATCAGGGTGACGAATCAGTACCAAACTGTCCAGAAAATTCGCGGTAGGATTTGATTTCCAAAGGACTGAGAGCGTGACTTCTCATTCGATTTTCGAGGCGAAAATGAGCGAAATGCTGCCCGAATCCTCGCACAAATTAGCCTTTTGCCCAACACTCAGACAGAATATAACATAGAATGACTGGCGACATCTTTTCTCGGAGAGTGCTCATGCTTCAAAAACTCAGCTTATTGCTCGTCTGTGCTGTCATGGCGATCACCGTCGGCTTGGTCATCTCGCCCACAGCGGCACCTTCGGTCAATCATGATTTTGTGGAAATCAATCCCAACGGCAACCTTGAGTTGAATGAGGGATTGGGAGCATTTACCGTCCAGGTGATGGAGTTTCGGGAATTGAGGAAGGATGATCGAGCGGTCTCGATCACAGACGAACCGGTTTACTTCGTCAAGCTACGTCTGATCAAAAAAGATGTCAGAATCAATCCCGATCAAACTCATGACGAATTCATTCAACTCGCCGTCAGTTCCCAGGAACATTACTTGAACGATCTGACAAATCGCAAAGCAGTCACAATCATGTACCAAGTCACCGGTGGAAAGCTGACAACGATCTATTACCTGGGCTGCTGATTCGCTTTCCGATCACTCCGGCTTCGGCCACTCCAGATGTTTGTGGAGGAAGTCGTATGTCCCTTTGCCGTTGATGGTATGCGGGCCAACGAAGTATTCGATCTCGGTCCGGTCTCCGATCCCTAATTTGGCGGCATAAAGATATCTGACCTTGGCGAATTCGTACGCCACCCATTCATCCCAGCCGACACCATCGAAGTGACCTCGCTCCACCATAAACGGTCGCGGTGCAATGAGAGCCGCCATCTCGGCATAATTGAATGTTCCCCCCAGATTGAACTCGTAAATTTCATATTCTCCCGTCCAGACATAACTGTAGGGGAGTCGGGTACTGGCGTTCTTGCGGACCCATTCATTGAAATCTGCCGAGCAAATGGAGAGTGCATAATCGGTGACGAGTGCCGGGATGCGCATCGCACTTTTCCCGCCGTAAGAGAGACCGTAAAACCCGATGCGATCACCATCGACATTCGGTTGAGTCTTCAACCAGTTCACAATTTGTTGATGTTGGGGAACGATGATCGAGAACAATGTGGTGCCGAGCGGATAAGATTTACGCTGCAATGTGCGGAACCGATCTTTGAAGATGTAGATATTCTGTGGACAGAAGGTGATGAATCCCCGTTCGGCCAGTTTGCCGGCGAAGTCGTGATAGGCGCGATGATCGTCGAGGAACGTATCGGTCGGACGACCTTCCAGTCCATGCTGACAGACGACGACGGGCCTCTTGTCGTCAGGGCCTTTGATGTCTTTGGGCATCAATAAAACACCATACGCAGACACGCCATCGAAGACATCGAGAACCACTTCGTGACCGACCCATTTGTCGGTCTCCCACGTTTGGCGACTGCGAGCGTTAAACGGTTCCAAAGGGAGGTCGTATTCACCGATCACTTCTTTACGAAAGATCTCACGGTATTTCTCGACTGATTTTTCGTACGCTTCCACTGACGACGTATCGAGTCCTTTCATGAACTCTTTACGGACATACGGAGACTCATTCATCACTTCCTGATTGTGCCGATCGAGTTCGGCAATTTGGCGCGTTATACGGTCTTGCGTAAATGTTTCGTTCGCCTCAACCTTCGAGCTGGGTAGAACTTTGAGCAACTCTCGAGGTAAACCGAGAGCTGATTGAAGATGAAGGAGCGCTTGATTGCCAAAAAAACGTTCCGAATTCTTACCTGGCAACAGAGTGACCTCTCCGTCACTTGTCCCCCAATTTCTGATGCGCTCGACTTCCGCATACACTTCCTCAGCAGATGAAGACAATAATTTCGCCGGTGCGCCACCTTCACCCGGCAATATCAACTCCGGCCCCTTGGCTGGCTCAATAATTAACCTTCGGGGACCGATCATCAATGCCAACTCCGCATCTCCGAATTCTCGCAACAATCCACTCACCTGACGCGAAATTGGCTCCTGCCATATCTTTTGACGACTGCCGAAATAACCACTGACAAGCGTCGTGTTGATCCGATCATCAACGGCACTCGCATACAAGGCGATCATGCCACCTTCACCGTATCCCGCAACTGCAATGGGTAATGATTTGTCCTTCCCGGAAATCCAATCAACGAACGACAGAACTTTCTGGACTTCATAACCGGTCATCGTTCGTCCGAGAATGAACGCGGGACGATGGAGATATTCTCGGTGCGTCAAATTTGCCCGGTTGTTCCGCTGGGTCATTTCGCGACTAATGAGCGAAGGGACGATGACATTCACGCCGGTTGCAGCGAGTTTGAGTGGTAAATGCGAGTCTGAGGGAACACCCTCGACCAGACCGCACAATTGTTCGGGAGTTTGATCGGCATCCGGCAAGACAATCGCCCACGCTGTCGCATTTTTCCCGGCGTCGAGGAACAATCCCTCCCCATGCACGCCTCCAAAAACGGGCCAGCGGACGCGATGAATAGGAACCTCTCCTAATGTTCCCACCAAACTCGAATCTTCTGTTGTTGCGACCAACTCCAGTCCTTCAAATGGCACACGCTCGTCAACAAGGCCGAGAACTGTCTTCAAGCGTTCGACCGATGGTTTACGCTGATCACGAGGTGCATCCTGAGGGAACCAATAATCGGCTCGCTTCTCGTCCGACTCTTCCAATCGACGTAAGAGGAACGCATCGCACTCGTCCACAAGTCGGGACGCGATGTCTCCTTCCCAGGTGAGAGGCTGAGTTCCCGGCAAGGGATCGGCAGAGAGTTGAGTGGACGTGGCAAACAACAGAGGCAGGATCAGTAGCACGCATCGCATGATGGCATTCCTCGGCGGGAGAAGTTGGCGAGAGTCACTATCTTAGCGCAAGCGAGTTGCTCAATGCGAATACCATCTTGAGAAGTTCCTGGAGAGATCCGTTCTCTTATTGCTTTGAACTGATCGAAGCCAGCAGCGATTCGCTCAAAGTGCCGTTGGCGGTCATGTCAAACTGTCGTTGGGTTTCTCCGAGAATCTGGATCTCGATTCTCATCAAGTCATCCGGCAGCAATTCTTTGAATCGGTCGCCCCATTCCACCAGACAAACTCCCTCGCCGTAAAAGTATTCATCGACGCCGAGGTCTTCGAATTCGTGAATGTCTTTGAGCCGGTAGGTATCAAAATGAAAGAGCGGTATTCGTCCCTGATATTCCTGAATCAACATGAAGGTCGGGCTGGAGACAAGGTCGGGGTTGATACCGAGACCCGCCGCGATGGCGGTTGTCAATTGGGTTTTGCCGGCCCCCAGATCACCGACGAGCGAGATGACCATTCCGGGTTGAACAAGCTCTCCCAGTCGTCGCCCGAGTTGTTGGGTCTGTTCGAGTGACTCGCTGGGAAATGGGTATGAATTCATGAAATACGGGCTCAAATGGGGTGAAATCGCTGTTGACCACAAGATCTTGGGGGTCAGATCCAGTGCAAGGCCGATTATCTACTAAATCGTCAAAATGCTTTACAGATTGGATCCGGCTTTATAGGGTTAGCTCAACTTTGGTGTTTAATAACTCCACTTCGGCGAACTTCTGAGAGTTTGGCCTGACAACTTGTTGTTGACGGACCACCTCAAGAATCATCGCTGACACCGAACGACGGATCAAGGGAATGATCTGGATCACAGGAACAGGATGTTCATCTTTGCGTGTTCATAAGGTTTCCGTCGCGCTCATTGTACGGACTCTGCCCCCCATTGCCGACTCCTTTCCTCTGGCCCTGGATTCTCGCGATCTCAAGAAGTAGCTCGTCACAACACAGGACCGGTCTGAACAGTCTTGGATCGGCCAACTCCACAAAACGCACTAGGAGTGCGTTCGTTTCAGAAAAGGACTTCATTATGAACAAGCCAGTCATTGGTATCACCGGCGATTTTCGTGCAGCACGACAAGAGACACACGCTTTAAGCTGGTTCAACACCGGCTACTACGATTCTGTCACCAAAGCAGGCGGCCTGCCGATTTTGATTCCTCCCTATAACGATGATGACGATCTGAAGCAAGTTCTCAGCCAACTCGACGGAATCGTGATGGCGGGTTGTTCGATGGATATCGATCCTTCTCGCATGGGTTTGGAAAAACATGCTGCTGTTCGTCCCATGCCACTGCGTCGAGAAGATTTTGACCGCCGACTCTGCAAACTGGCCGCCGAACGCAAAATGCCAATCCTCGCGATCGGTTCTGGAATGCAAACCTTGAATGTCATCATGGGTGGGACGTTGATCCAGCATCTCCCGGATGAGCAACCCAAGCCGTTACCGCACTTCGATCAGCAGGAATCCAACACTCGCCACGTACTGGAGATTGTTCCAGAAACGCGAATGGATGCCATTTACGGACCGGGAGAAATTCGCGTCAACTCGCAACACCACATGGCCGTTGATGCCGTCGCACCGATGTTTCGGGTCTCGGCCACTTGCCCCGATGGTGTGATTGAAGCCTACGAATCGATCGAACAGGAATGGTTCTGTCTGGGAACGCAATTCCACCCGGAGAACGATTCTGCTTCGGCTCTCGACATGCAGGTCTTCGAAGCGTTTCTCGATGCGACACAATCTGTCGAAGAACCCACAATTCTTCAAATGCCTCAACGTCAAGCGGCGTAAGGTTCTGTGGTGGAGAGCTGGATTTGCTCCCGCTAAAATATTAACATTGTTAACAAAGTGAATGATCTTTCTCTTGGCGGACGAAGGTCATTTCTCTTCCAGGCGGCAGTCGGATTTTCCGGCTGTCGCTGTTTTTTTGGTCTCGCAAACGTAAAGTCCTTAGGGCGTGAGACTTGAGACAATCGCCCCGAACGATACACTGAGTAGTTCCTCTGTTTTCGAGCATTCACTCATTTCCGAAGGTTCTGCCGTGTCAGTTATTGTTCAAAAGTTCGGAGGCACGTCTGTCGCCGATGCCACCAAAATTCGTCGAGCTGCCGAACGGGCCGTGGCCGCGAAGCGTTTGGGTCATCAGGTCGTGATGGTGGTCAGTGCGCGCGGCAAAAAGACCGACGAACTGGTCAGTTTGGCGGCAGAAATCACCGATAAACCCCACCCTCGCGAAATGGATATGCTCCTTTCCACGGGGGAACAGGAATCTGTGTCACTGATGGCTATGGCAGTTCACGCATTAGGAGAGCAAGCAGTCAGCCTGACAGGTGGACAAGTCGGCGTGCTAACAGATTCGTCGCACACCAATGCCCGCATCGAGAGTATTGCCACCGAGCGAATGAAGCGGCATCTCGACAGTGGTGCGATTGTGATTGTTTGCGGCTTTCAGGGGACCGACGACGATTTGAATATCACCACACTCGGTCGTGGCGGTTCCGATACGACTGCGACAGCATTGGCAACTGTCTTGCAAGCCGAAGTGTGTGAAATCTATACCGATGTCGAAGGTGTGTTCTCAACCGATCCACGTCTCGTTCCCGAAGCACGAAAGCTCAACCAGATTTCTTACGATGAAATGCTGGAACTGGCGAGTGTCGGAGCCGGTGTGATGCACTCACGTTCCATCGAGTTTGCCAAAAAGTTTCGTGTCCCGTTGCGTGTTCGTCCGGCTTATTCTGATGAAGAGGGAACATTGATTACCCCGGCATCGGATGAAGCAGACTCGGTTGTGAATGGAGTTGCGCTGATTCGGAACGAGGCACGAGTGACCATCGGTGGAATTCCCGACCGTCCCGGTGTCCTCAGCGTGATCTTTTCGCAAATGGCCGAACGAAAAATTCCCATCGATCTCGTCGTGCAAGACGTGAGTTCTGGCGGAGTGGCCGAAATTTCGTTCACCGTTCCTCAAGATGATCTTGCCGAGACACTGACCGCCGCCCAGGCCGCCATCGATGAACTGGGAGCAGGAGAGATTCAATCGGGAACCAATGTTTCCAAGGTCTCTGCAGTTGGTGTGGGAATGCGAACTCACACGGGTGTTGCGGCTGAAATGTTCTCGATTCTCGCGGAAGCCAACATCAATATCGGTATGGTCACCACCAGCGATATCAAGATCTCGGTGCTGGTTGACAGAAACTCGGCCGATGATGCGGTGTTGGCCGTGCATCGCGGTTTCGGTCTGGAAAAAGATCAGCATCCGACTCCCCGCATCGGTTTCGTCAAGAAGATTTCGGAAGTGGGAGACGACCAACAGAAACAGGCACAACTCGAACAAGATGTCGTCGCTCGTTTAACCAACATGGAAGACATTGTCGTCAGTGATGTCAGCCTGGATCAGGCGCAATCACGTGTCACGATCAGCAATCTCCCGAACTCACCGGGCGTGGCGTCCCAACTTTTCTCGGCGGTGGCCGATGGTGCGGTCATGGTCGATATGATCGTACAGAACGTCGGTGCGAAAAACCGAACGAACATTTCATTCACGGTTCCCCGAGAAGATCTCGATCAATGTTTGCTTTTGGTGCGAGCAGTGCTCGAAGAATGGCCCGATGCCGATCTCAGCTTCGAGAGAGAAATCGCCAAATTGTCGGTGCGTGGTATTGGCTTACGCAGCCATACTGATGTTGGTCGCAAGATGTTTCAGGCACTCTTTCAAGCCGGGATCAACGTCACCATGCTGAACACTTCCGAGATTTTGATGAGTGTTGTTGTCAGCAGTGCGGAAGGTGAAAAAGCACACAATTGTCTGCATCGGGCATTTGATCTCAATTCCTGAGATGTCAGGCATAAATCCGACATCTTGTTGCATCCGTTCGTTGTAGGCTATAATAAAATTTCCACAGTTGAGTCTCACCTTCACACCAAAATGGTGCCACTATGTCACTCCCGGTTTCTCGTCGCCAAATGCTCGGTCAATCAGGTATGGGCTTGGGAGCGGTCGCTCTTTCCAGTCTGTTTTCGGAAGCCGGTCTGCTTTCGGCTGACGAAGAGAAGCCTGTCTTTTCATCGTTGGCCCCTAAACAGCCCCAGTTTCCGGCGAAGGTGAAACGTGTCATTCATCTGTTTATGAATGGTGGCCCGTCTCAAGTCGATACGTTCGATCCCAAACCACTCCTCGAAAAGTATCACGGCAAGCAATTGCTCGACGGAAAGTACAAGAATGACAAACGAATGGGTGGAGCGGCATTTGCCTCCCCGTTCAAATTTCAAAAACGGGGTGAAAGCGGGATCGAAGTCAGTGAGTTGCTTCCCAAAATCTCCGAGCATATCGATGATATCTGTGTGATTCGATCGATGGTGACAGACGTGCCGAACCACGAACCCGGCTTGATGATGATGAATTGTGGCAACATCGCCCAATCCCGACCCTCTCTCGGTTCTTGGACGTTATACGGACTGGGATCCGAGAACCAATCGTTACCCGGTTTCGTGGTGATGTGTCCGACCGGCTTGCCGACGGCTCAATCGGCGAACTGGCGCAGCAGTTTTCTGCCCGGCATCTATCAGGGGACGTATATTGATTCGCAATTTACCGAGCCGGAAGAACTGGTTGCCAACATTCAGAACGATTATCTCGTTCCCGAGCAACAGAAAAAACAACTCAGCTTCATTCAACAACTCAATGAAATCCATCGACGCGATCGAGTCGGTGATGAGAAGCTGGACGCCCGGATTCAATCGCTGGAGCTTGCCTTCCGCATGCAGTCCGAAGCCGATGAAGCCTTCGACATTTCGCGCGAACCAGAACATATTCGCGAAGCGTATGGCGACCACGTTCAAGGAAGACAAACCCTCATCGCCCGACGACTCTGCGAACGAGGTGTCAGGTATGTGCAGGTCTATCACGGTAAAGGTCAGCCGTGGGATTCACACAATAATCTGGAAGGATCTCACAAACGCTTGTGTCGCGAATCCGATCAGCCGATTGCCGCGCTGTTACAGGACCTCAAAGAGCGAGACATGCTCAAAGACACATTGGTGATCTGGGGCGGTGAAATGGGGCGCACGCCGACCGTGCAACTTCCCGTCACCAAAACTCAGGGACGAGACCATCATGCTGACGGCTTCACCGTCTGGATGGCAGGTGGCGGAGTCAAAGGGGGGCATGTTCACGGCGTGACAGACGAATTAGGCTTGAAAGCAGTCGAAGACCGCGTTCACGTTCACGATTTGCATGCCACAATTCTGCATTTGTTGGGATTCGATCACGAGAAGTTGACGTTCCGCTATGCCGGGCGCGATTTTCGACTGACCGATGTTCACGGTGAAGTGGTCGAGGGTATTCTGGCGTAATTTGAAGAGTCGTCGTCAGGAGTGCTGACGGTCTTTCCATCGTACCAACAGCCAGAACAGGCAGAATCCTGCCGCTTCGGTAAGAAGCCAGACAATTCGTATCATCCATGACGCGATGGCTGCATCTTCGGTCGAGATGGTGGGTTGAATTCGCAGGATTTCCATCATGATCCCTTCGCGAACTCCCAATCCTCCCGGAGCAAATATTGCGAAGAATCCAATCACCGTTGAGGCAGAAATGGCCGCCATCCAGAGCGGCAAGTCCGACAGTGATAACCACTCTGCTGACAGGCTCTGTAATGCGGCTCCCAGGCTCAGTCCCAGCATTGTCCAGGAGACAAGAAACACCGCATAACCTTTGAGAAGTTGTTGGGGGCTGATGCGTGCGGTCTCTGTGGTGGTTGAGTCGGAAAATTTCCTCGCGAGTTTGGAGAGAATCCAGGTGATCAGTGGAATCGCCAAGACGGCGGCCAACACAAGGATTGTTCCCGGCAACCATCTCCATCCCATCATCCACGATGCATGTTCGGAGAGAGTCGATTCGGGTACTAACAAGGGAGCAAGCGAGCCGGCAATGACCAGTCCGACCCCCATCATGATCAAGGTTTCATAAGCAGAGGTGAGCATCGCAATCGCAAAGTGGAAGCCGCGTTCTTTCAATATGGCCGAACGAATCAGTAGAACTCCCGCTTTTCCGGGGACATACTTTCCCAGGTGTCCGGCAAAATATGCTTTCCCCGCGAGGAACCAGTTTGGCATTTGATCAAGACTGGCCATCATGTTTCGCCAGAACCAGATCGATGGCAGCCATCCCAATCCATAACATAATGCAGAGACCGCCAACCAGCCGGGACAAACAGAAACCTCCGAGAGATCCTGATCCTTGATCAACAACCAACTACGACGACCCACAAACACCAATACCAAAACAGTCAAGCCGATTTTGAGCGCAGGCTTCCACCATTTCTTCGTGGAACGCTCCTCCGTCAGTTCGGACATTACCCGAGACCTCCGGGCAAATCTTTGTTGAGTTCCTGAATAATGTGACCGATCTGAGGCAGAATCAATTGAGACATTCCCAGTCGTACCGCATTGGATGAGCCGGGCAAAGAAAACAGAGCCCGTCTCCCGATGGTTCCTCCCACTGCACGAGAGAGCATGGCAGCCGCACCGATTTCTTCATGAGAAAGCAGACGAAAGAGTTCCCCAAAACCTTTCAGTTCCTTTTCCAGCAATTGCGAAACAACTTCAATCACAGTGTCCCGCTGGGAAATCCCCGTGCTGCCATTAGTCACAATCACCTCGACATTCGCATCAAGAAGTGCCTCCTCCAGAGCGGCCGCAATCCGTTCGGGATCATCGGGGACAAGTTCGTAGCAAACCGTCTGATGTCCGGCATCATGAATCATCTGTTGAATCAGTTTTCCACTTTTGTCGTCCGCGGGTGTTCGAGTGTCGGAGAGTGTGATGACCGCGAATCCAATTCCCTGGATCTCGGAGGAATGGTTTTCATGATCCCGATAGCTGCTCTCGTTCATGGTCAATACATCCTGAATGTCAGAGAGCTAGAATCAATCCGCTTTGACAGGACAGACAAAGTCAGCCGGTTTCACGGCCAGTAAAGAGCAGGAGATCTGGGTCAATAATCGCTCTGCAGTATTTCCGATCAACATGCCACTAATTCCGGTACGCGCCTTGGTTCCCATCACGAGAACATCAATGTTTTCTTCTTCGATGATTCTTAAAATGTGTTCATCGGGAGAGCCAAACTCAACATACGTTTTGACGCCGAGTTCCAGGGTGCGGTAATCGAGGTCGGTCAATCGCTGTTCCAGTTGTTGTTCGACTTCTCGCTTCTTCTCTTCGCGAAAACTGGCTATTTTTTCGTCACTGATTCGCGAACGAAACATTCCTCCGCTTTCTTCTTCGATCACGTGCAAAACGTGTGTTCGCGTACTGAAATATTGGCCGCCACCAATTGCCATCCGCAAACAGTTCAAACCCACATCGCCCAAATCATCGGCGACCAGAATATCGAACTCTTCCAAGTCGGAAAGCCCCGGTTTCGTGACCCAGACCGGACATGGAGCATATCGTAGTAACTTTGTTCCGGTCGTCCCGAACAAAGTGCGTCCCAACGCCGTATGCTCTTTGGTTCCAATAATGATCAAATCGTGATTGTCACGGAGCACTTTACGAATCATCTGTTCCCAGCCGTGACCGTGTGAGAACTTGCATTCTGCCTCAATTCCTTTGGCATCGGCGCGTTGCTTGATGTGTTCGAGAACTTTCATCACTTCATCATCGACCGTGTCCTGTAGGTGCTCCGCATCCGCTTCGAGAAGCTCTTCGGTTTGAGCACAAATCGCGATGCCTGCAAAGAATGTCAGTTTTGCTCCCAGTGATTTTCCGAGAATCAAAGCCTGTTCAATCGCTTCTTGTGTTGAAGTATTCAATTCGTCTGCGGCAAAGCGATCACCTGAGGAAAGATCGACACCGACCAGAATGTTCTGAAATTTTTGCATGGAGTCATTCTTGATGAAAATGTCACAGTGTTCGATTCATCATACAATACAGCCCGCTGTCGAGTCTATGATGTGGTTCTTCGAGGCTCAAAGACTTTCCAGATATGCCAGCAAATCGGCCAACTCTTCCTTCGAAATATCTTTGAGTAAACCCGCCGGCATCAGCGAGTTTGGCATTTGTCGTTTGACTTCGATCTCCGGGGCTTCAAACCGCCAGGTTTTGCTTTCCGCGTCTCGCAAGATCAGCCCGTCGACAGATTGATAGACAATAATTCCAGCGTAAGATTTTCCCTCATCCGTCACGATCATCGTGGTTTGATAGCGGGACGAGACATTCTGATCGGGATTGACCATCGCGATGATCAGATCGCGGCGGTAGAATCGTTTGGAGACTCCCGAAAGATCGGGGCCGAGTGCTTGTCTCCCTCCGTGGCATCGTGCGCAGGCCCGCTTTTCAAAGATTGTCCGTCCTCGTTCGATCTCTCCCGGTGATTCGTTCGACGATGCCATCTTCATGACGGCGTCGAGTTGGTCGGCAATTTGCCCTAATTGTTGCCGGGCGGCATCGGGATATTTTTCATTTAAGGCAGCAGACAGTTTGGACATCGCTTCGGCTTGTGGTTGATGTCCGTCCTTACCGGTGACAAATCCAAAGTCGTCTCCCAAGGCACTGGCTAACATTTGCACGATGATTTCCCGTGTTTCAAACTCGCGACTGGCTCGATTCAACCGTTGAGCGGCAAACAGTAACGAGAACAATTCTTGAGGATCGTCGGTCGGTCCCAGTTTCTGAAGTGCTTTGGCAGACGCCAGCACTCCTTCGACAAGCGGCGCTTCCAGTCCTTTGACAAACCAGGCTCGATCATCGACGCTCGGTTCCGATCCGATCACGGATAAAACAGCACTTCGTACCGAATAGTTATCAAACTGTTGACGCACCAGCTCACGGTGCTCCGGCTTTTCAGATTCTCCCAAAACAAAGATGACATCATTCGTCCACAGATAAGATCCTTGTTTTGCAATCTGTTTCGCGAACCCTTCCACGGCTTCCGGCAGCGATTCGGGATCGGTGATCTTTCCGAGATACATCACGTGCGGAGGCAAGCCGAAACCCTCTTGATCGACAATCACATCGGCCAGAATCGGATCGTGTTTGAGAAGTTCGGCAAACAGCTCTTTCATCCGGTCGTCCCAGTTCGAGTCCTGATTGAGACCCCGGTCGGCGATTTTATGATCGATACGGACAAGTGCTTTCGCAATTTTTTCAGTCTGCGGGTAACTTCGATCCACGGGGATTCTTGCCGCCGTGATTAAGCGATGAATATCGTCTGTCGGATGCGATTCGTCCGTGATCCCTTCCAGAATTCGATCCAAAAGCTCAATGTTATATGGCTGTAAAATCGCCAATACACGCAGCATTTCGTGATCGAGTTCCGAATCACCACTCGGATACAGTTTCGCCGCTCGGACTCGGTATGGATCGAGAGAACGCTCAATCGAACCGAGCAAAAACTGCGGTCCATACCCATCGAGAACCGCCGGGCGGTCTTTGAATGGTCCCACATCGCCGAGCGAAAGTTGCAATAAACGGACGGCTTGTTGTTTCAATGATATCTCGAATTCCCCTTCGAGAATGGCGAGTCCAATTTCGATCCCTCCGCGAGAAGGACGATCTCGGTGCCAGGCGATTCCCAATTCTCGGCTGATGGCGGTTTGTGCTCCCGAATTTTGAGTCATTTCTCTCATTCGAATGAGGTGGTCGGGCCACATCCGGGCCACAATCCTCGCTGCCGATTGCCGTACAAAATGTTGTTTGGAATCGAGTTGTCGCGCGATGGCCGGCAATGCCAATTCGAGATCGAGTTCGGGAGGTGCCGTCAGAATGGCTTCGAGAGAAGATCGAACCACGAGCGGATCGCCATCATCGATAAACGCAATCACTTGATTGAGTTGTTCCTGAGTTTGCAATGTTCGCCCGAGAGCCCAGACGGCTCGTGCCCGAACCTTCGTGTCGGGATCGTTGGCAAGAACTTGAACAGTCGGAAGAGGAATGCCGGCAAACAGTTCTGTTAATATCTCGATGGAGCGGACTCGTTCAGCCGTCGAAAGACGCCGGTCAACTGCCGCACGGCGAAAATATGGCTCACCCAATTGCTGAGCAATGGGCATCCAACGCGCTCTCGACCAACTGCACAACGGCTGCGGAGCCTGTAAGCACCAGGATAATTGTGCATTCCGATATTGTTGCCCTTCGACCGTATCAATGGCCGGGATCTGCGAGGTCGTCAGATCAGACAAAAATGTCGTCCCCTGATCCCACCACTCGGTGCTGGTGTTGCCTTTCCATGTCACTCGAAACACGGCACCGCGAGTCCCGCGACCACCCACAGTCAAATAGAGACTCCCGTCATGTCCCACTGCCATATCGGTCGGTGCAAATCCGAATTGTCCTTTGGCCGTCATAAATTCAGATGTTTTGGAAGTCCAGACACCGTCTTCGGACCGCATTGGTAACGCCAACACTCGGCCGAACGTCCAATCCATCGCAAATAAGGTGTTTTGATACTCTTCGGGGAAGGCAGTATGTCGATATGTGACGACACCTGTCGGCGACCCGCGCCCAAATGAACCCAAAACGGGAGGCATGTCGAGAAATGCTCCCGGTCGTTTCCAGCTACGGCTAATCCAACCGGAGTGTGAGCCGGGAAGTAGATGAAAGACGCGCGTCGGTCGATACCACGGCAGAGAGATATCCCGTTCGCCATCCGAATCGTAGGTGAAGAGGTCTCCCATGTGATTGAAATCGAAGTCGTAAGCGTTTCGCATCCCGTGAGCGTAAATTTCTCCACCCGTTAAGTCCGGTTTCAAACGCATCAAGGTTCCTGCGGAAGGTTGCTTGACGGGGGATGTTGGCAATGTTGCATAGGCGGCAGAGATCTCGGCCATATTTCCGGCAATGACATACCACCAGCCATCCGGTCCGCGACGAATCGCATGCGAGTCGTGTTCGCCGCCGGTTTTCATTTTCAGAAACACATCCGGTTCGCCGTCCGCACGGTCATCACGGTCAGTGTCTCGATATCGCAGCAAGCCGGCATCTCCGGTACAAATCAAATCGGGGCCAAGAAAGTACATCCCCATCGCACCATTCTTGGGCCCATCTGCAAATTGCGTGTAAGTTTCGGCAACGCCGTCACCATTATTGTCTTTGAGAATACGCACATAGCCGGCACCCGCCACGACAACACGGCCCTGGCTGTCAATTGTCATCGAATAAATGTCGTGAGCCAAATCGTCATCCGCGTAGAGCGTCACCTCAAATCCCTCGGGGACATTCAATGCCTCGAAAATCGCGCCAATTGGTTTCGGAATCGATGCGGGTGGTTGCTCTTCTTTGTCTGCCTCCAAAGTGATCGGTAACGGAGGGGGTGGAGGAATTTCGGCCTCACTGGTGGTTCCATTTCCCCAACATGCCAGCAGCAACATCAGAACTGCCGTTGTTGAGACAATTAGTCGCCGTGCCGTAGATAATCTGCAGGAGCGTCTATTGCTGTAAGGTGTCTGATCACTATGGGTTGCCGTCATTCGTTGTCCGTAACACAGGCGGGGGGAATGGGGTGGGAGAATCGGTGCTTCACTTGCTTTTTGCATCATAGTTGATTTCCCTGTTGATCAGCAACGCGATTCATCGGTGTAGCCCCAAATCGTGTTTCAGATTGACCATTTTTTCTTCTGAGAGACTTCAACGTGACCAATTCCGACGAAATCACTGAAAAACTCGTGAACCTCGAGTCTCTCATTGCCCATGTGCAATACGAGTTGGAACAACTCAATGCCGTCGTGATTGAGCAAAACCAGAAAATTGACCGGCTCAGTTCGGCTCAGGAAAAGTTCGAGCATCGGCTGGAATCACTCTCCGAAGACCTGGATCAGCGATCTCCCGAAGATGAACGCCCGCCACATTATTGATCCTGTGAATTCGTCTCGATCTTGTGCTGCCAGTCGGTTATTCTGAGGCACGACCACACTGCCACACACAAACACTCTCTTAATGATGCCGGATTATCACATGGATGTTACTGCTTCTCGCCGGATCTGCCTGCTAATCCTCGCTCTTCTCATTAGTTCGATGAGCACACAAGGTTCTGCCGCCGAAATTTTGGCTTTAGTCAATAATGAAAAGATCACCGATTCCGATCTGGAGCTGGAGATTCGGAGTCGAAGTCAGGATCCCGCGAGCTTGTCCGAATCCGCGAAAGCCAAAGTTCTGGAAGACCTGATCGAACGCGAACTCATCAACCAGCATCTGAAATCACTCAATATTCCTTCGGATCGCATCCAGATCGAAAAGCAGGTCCAGTTGATCAAACAGAAAATTGCAATGACACAAGAGGATCCCGACAAAACGCTGGAGGATCTGGGTTTCAACGATGTTCAACTTCGCATTCGGCTGAGATATGCCTCGATGTGGCAAAACTACTTCGATCAACTCATCACAGAGAAAGAGATCGAACAATATTTTGACAACAACAAAGAGAAATTTGACGGCACCGAAGTCCGCGCGAGCCAGATTTTCATCAAACTTCCCACCAACCCAACCGCCGAACAAATTGCCGACGCCAAACAGAAACTCAGTTCGTACAAAGCAGAGATCGAAGCGGGAAAAACCACGTTTGCCGATGCTGCCAAAAAATGGTCGGAATCTCCTACAGGAAAGAAAGGCGGCGACCTGGGCTTCGCCCAGTATCGTGGCACGCGGACAGAACTCTTTTCGGAGAAGTTGTTTCCACTCGAAACAGGCGAATTGACCGAGCCGTTCCAGACAAAATTCGGCATGCATTTGATGATCGTCACAGACAGACGGCCGGGGAATTTTTCATTCGTCGATGTCCGTCCCATTGTGCTGGATCGTCTTCGCATTCGTCTCTGGACCTCATTAGTCGCCGAAAAACGCAAGTCGGCCAAAATTCAGTACACGAAAAGTGCTCCCGGACGGTGAATACGTTGGGAAAGAAGTCATTTCCTCACACTGGCAGTGTGTCTGCGGATGAGCAATGGGCCGTCCAACCTCTCTCTTTTCTCTGCATTGTGAACTCCGCCTGTGACTCCTACGATGTTGGAGGAGCCCAACATTTGTAATGAGATCGCTTTGCCATGAATTCTTCCGACCCCGAAAATCGACCCGCCAATCGTCTTCTCGACGAATCCAGTCCCTACTTACAACAACACGCTTACAATCCGGTGGACTGGTTTCCCTGGGGGGAAGAAGCAATCCAGAAGTCGCGGGCCGAGAATAAACCGATCTTCCTCTCTATCGGTTATTCAGCCTGTCATTGGTGTCATGTGATGGAACATGAGAGTTTCGAGAATGATGACATTGCCGCCATCATGAACGAGCATTTCGTGAACATCAAAGTCGATCGCGAAGAACGCCCCGATCTCGATCAGATTTATATGAACGCCGTCGTGGCCCTCACGCAACGCGGCGGCTGGCCCATGTCGGTCTTTTTGACTCCCGATCTCAAACCGTTTTTCGGCGGCACGTATTGGCCTCCCAAAGCCCGCATGGGAATGCCCGGCTTCACCGATATCCTCAATCGCGTTCAAACAGTCTGGAAAGATCGCGAAGCCGAGTTGATGCAGGGAGCCGACGAACTCACCTCGGCAGTACAACAAATGGGACAGGTTCGCTCGGGAGAAGCCGAACTCGATGAATCTCTCTTGTCGAATGCCTTACGGGAATTGATTTCCTCGACCGATACACAAGACGGCGGCTTCGGTACCGCTCCCAAATTTCCGCATCCGATGGATCTCCGTGTTCTGCTCAGAGTGGCTCAACGTGAACAGAGCGAAGACGGCATTCGCATGGCTCGATTGACTCTCGACAAGATGGCCGCGGGGGGTATTTACGATCATCTGGGCGGTGGCTTTCATCGTTACGCCACCGATACCAAGTGGCTCATTCCTCACTTTGAAAAGATGCTCTACGACAACGCACTCTTAATTCCCGGCTATCTGGAAGCCTGGCAGATCACTCGTGAACCACGCTATCAAGAAGTCGTTCGCGATTCGATCGATTACATATTGAGAGAAATGACCCAACCCGAGGGCGGCTTCTATTCGACTCAAGATGCCGACAGTGAAGGAGAGGAGGGGAAGTTTTTTGTCTGGCAGCGGGGAGAAGTTGAACAACTCCTCGGTGATGATGCCGAACTATTTTGTGCTTGTTACGATGTGACGGCTCCTGGTAATTGGGAAGGCAAAACGATTCTGCAGCGCATTCTCAGTGACGACGACGCAGCCGACAAGTTTGGGCAGACAAACGATGTCGTCAAAGAGAAATTGGCCCGCTCGCGTCAGACGCTCTTAGAGCAGCGGGAAACTCGTATCGCTCCCGGACGAGACGACAAGATCCTGACAAGCTGGAACGGCTTGATGATTGCCGCAATGGCTCACGCGGGATCCGTGTTGGATGAATCCTCTTATGTGCAACATGCCTGCGAGGCTTACGAGTTCATCAAGAAGAATCTGTGTAACGAAAATGGACGATTACAACACGCGTGGAAAGATGGCCGTGCCCGATTTGCCGGCTGTCTTGACGACTATAGCGGTTTGATTGATGGCTTGGTCGAACTCTTTCTGGCGACTCTTGAACCCGCGTATCTGGAAGACGCCGAGCGATTAGCCGTAGACATGCTGAGACTCTTTCAGGATGAGAAAACCGGCGGTTTGTTCTTCACCGCCGACGATCACGAACAACTCATTGCCCGGAATGTCGATACTCAGGACAACGCGACTCCTTCAGGAAATGGACTCGCAGCAACTGCGCTGATGAAGTTGGGACGCCTGACGGGAAATCGAGAGTTTGAGGATGCTGCCGAGAGAATATTGAAGTTACTCTCCGGTCAAATGGCACGAATTCCGCTTGTTTCCGGGCAATCGCTGATGGCGTTCGATTTGTATCAAGGGCCGACTTATGAAGCGGTTTTCTTTCCTGGAGCGGATGATGACGCCAATGAGACAGTTCGTCAGCTCTCTCAAACCATGTTCCTGCCAAGAGTATTCTGGATCGAAGCGACGGAAGAATTGAGACAATTTGGGCGGTTAATGCCATTGTTTTCTGATCGGAACGTGATCGATGGGCAACCGACTTTGTACCTGTGCGAACGGGGTCGTTGCGAATTGCCCGTAAGCGGAGTGGAGAAGATTCAAGAACGGCTGGGAGTGTTGGGATGACTGTTTGCTGCTCGGGCTGACAGAGTGGTTTCCGGTGAATTAACTCTCGACGCTATCAGCCGGGGAAACGAGGTTCTATTTCTAGCGCCTTCGCCCTTTACTCCTCGCTATTGCGAAGCGGGCTCCCTTGTTTGCTAGCGACCGGTGTGTTCGCAGCGACTGAGTTTTGGAGTGCTCCGGCTTGGCGGAGCTTTCTTTCTCAATCCAAAGCCCATGACTTGATGTCATTCGTTTGATTCGTGCCATTCGTGGTTTGAATATTCTCTCATTCCAACTTCAGAACCATTCCACATCGCACATGCCGATTCGGAGAATCGGCCTACAGCAACCCGTGCACTGACTCTATTCAGCTCCGTGAAAATCCGTTTTCTCCGTTTCATCCGTGTTCTACTTCTACCCATGATCATTGCGTCAATGGACTCACGCAAAACTCATCTTGCCAAACGCGATCTACCAGAGTTACCGTTCGGAGTTCGTCAATGTTGGCCGTGGTGTGATCGGTGGTGCATTTCATGCACCCTACTAATCACTGATTTACTTGTAGGGTGCACGCAGTGCACCACGAAATAGATCACGCATCAACTCGATCTTTGGCAATTTGAACGTCATTTGAAACCGGCAACGTGTTGAACAATGACGACCTCTGCAACGTGAGAAAGGAGGCGATTTCGCGTGGTGTAGAAGGTACGTCCAGACGAAAAGTAGTGTC
>Ga0181596_10001590_pt1 | contig 22775 bp, 19 predicted proteins | sample 041ome_6_FD_148655 | JGI IMG/M metagenome (GOLD analysis project Ga0181596, IMG submission 148655) | Coastal salt marsh microbial communities from the Groves Creek Marsh, Skidaway Island, Georgia - 041402US metaG (spades assembly) | ecosystem: Environmental > Aquatic > Marine > Intertidal zone... | reverse complement strand
CAGATTGGGCCATTTCGACCCTCTGCTCTTGCTTGTAATAGCCTCGTGCGCGTCATCGCGTTACCTTCAATGCAATCACGCCCAATCTCAGGCGGACTACGTTTTATTGACCCTCCGCACCGGCGGTTCGGGTGAATGTCTGACCAAAACTGGTCCAATCAATCTGAGCCTCTGACGTCAGAATATTCTGGCAGATGTGAGGAACAGCGAAACTTGTTGGCAAAATTCGTACTAAACGAACGGCCTTAGGGTCACCTTAATGTCAATTTTGGAAAAAATACAATGGCCAAATGCGCATATGACACGCATTTGGCCGAAAAAAGTCAATTCATTGCGCGCAGGCGCTTAAACAAGCTGGATGTATCCCAACGCCCACCGCCCATCTTTTGCACATCTTTGTAGAACTGATCGACCAAAGCGGTCACGGGCAAGCTTGCGCCATTTTCATCGGCTGCATCCAGACATATGCCCAGATCCTTGCGCATCCAATCGACGGCAAAGCCATGTTCGAAATGATCTGCCAACATTGTGGTATAGCGGTTTGACATCTGCCAGCTTCCTGCCGCGCCTTGGCTGATCACCTCGACCACCGCAGCACCGTCAAGACCCGCTTTTTCCGCAAAATGCAATGCTTCGGACAATCCTTGCACCAAACCAGCGATGGCGATCTGGTTACACATCTTGGTTTTCTGACCTGCCCCGCTGTCGCCAATCCGACGGCAAATGCGCGAATAGGCATCCATCACAGGTTCAGCCGCGTCAAACGCTGCCTGATCACCGCCGCACATGATCGACAAGACACCGTTTTCCGCGCCCGCCTGACCACCCGAAATGGGGGCATCCACAAAGGACAGGCCCATCGCCTTGGCCGCCGCATATAATTCATCGGTCACTTTGGCGGAAACGGTCGTGTGATCCACGAATATCGCCCCCCCTGACATTCCCGCAAAGGCACCGTCATCGCCAAGTGTGACAGAGCGCAAATCATCATCATTGCCCACGCAGGCCATCACAAAATCAGCACCCTTCGCCGCCTCACGCGGGGTTGTCGCATAGGAGCCACCATATTGCTCTGCCCATTTTTCCAATTTCGCCGTTGTACGATTATACACCGTGACATCATGCCCTGCGGCTTTTAAGTGCCCTGCCATCGGATAGCCCATGACGCCCAATCCCAAAAAAGCAACTTTTGCCATCGAAATTCCTCACTAAATCTGTTTTTTATACTTGTGTCTTGTTGCGAACTAGGATGCAAGCACTTTGGGTAAATAAGGGGACAGGCATGGGTGTCATCTTTCGCTTGGTATTTCGGTTTCTGGTGATCGTTCTTGTTTTGGCGATCCTTGGGGTTTTGGGTGTCTATTATCTCGCCTCTCGGTCGTTGCCTGACTATGACAAAACCATCGCCCTTGTTGGCCCGACAGCGCCGATTGAAATCGTGCGCGATACCGCGAATGTGCCACATATTTTTGGCCAAACGAATGACGATGTGTTTTTCGGTTTGGGCTATGCCCATGCCCAAGACCGTTTGTGGCAGATGGCCACCATGCGGCGCACCGTCCAAGGTCGCCTATCCGAAGTCTTTGGTGAAAAGACGTTAGAGGTTGATATTCTGCTGCGCCGCTTGGATTTGTACAACCTTGCGAAATCATCTGTCGCGGCGCAGGACGCTGCATCGCTTGCGGCACTTGAGGCTTATTCCAAAGGGATCAATGCCCGCATCCAAGAAATTAACGAAAACGCCTTGGGGCGCGGCGCGCCCGAGATGTTTTTATTCGACGCCCCTTTTGCCCCGTGGCAACCTGCGGATTCATTGGCGATCCAAAAGCTGATGGCTTTGCAGCTTTCGGGGCATTTGGCAAACGAAGTGTTGCGCGCCAAGACCTCCCTTCAAATTCCATTTCCAGATCGGTTGGATGATCTTTTGCCGAATTTCCCGGGCGATGCCGTGATTGATTTGCCCGAATACGCGGCGGCGATGGGAACACCATATTTCCAATCGGCCAAGACCGAACCCCAGCACCCGCTGTCGCCTGTGCGTCCCTATGATTTGGCGGGGGCATCGAACGCATTTGCTGCCGCTACGTCGCGGTCTGCGGCGGGGGGCACATTGTTGGCGAATGATCCGCACTTGGGGCTGACTGCGCCGTCAATCTGGTATTTGGCGCATCTGGAATTAACATCAGGCGGCGTGATCGGTGGCACAATCCCCGGCATCCCTGCGGTTCTGGTGGGCAGGTCCGATGTTTTGGGTTGGGGGCTGACCTCGTCCTATCTGGACGACCAAGATGTGTTGATGGAGGAAATCAACCCGAACAATCCCGAAGAATATCGCACAGCGACAGGTTGGGCGACACTCACATCACGCCCCACGATCATCAATATCAAGGGTGGCGCGCCCATCACATTAACACTGCGCTGGACCCGCAATGGTCCCGTTCTTCCCACTACACAATACGGGCTTGCCGAAGTTACACCAACGGGGCATGTGCCCGCGCTGCAATGGACCGCGCTGAGCGACAATGACCCGTCATTTTCATCCGCGCTGCGATTGATGTCGGCGCGATCCGTCTATGATGCCATCGCAGGGTTTGAGGGCTATGTTTCGCCGCCCCAAAACCTGACACTTGTGGATCAAACCCAAATTGCGATGAAATCAATCGGTGCTTTCCCCATTCGCGACGCGGCCCACCAAACCCAAGGGCGCATGCCCGCACTGGGCTGGCAACCGGAAAACCAATGGAAAGGGATGCGACCATTTTCGCAAACGCCAGAGATTGTAAATCCCGTCGGGGGTATTTTGGGCAATACCAACAATAAAATTGTGGATGCCCCCTTTCCCGATCACATGTCCTTTACATGGGGTGACAGCCAACGCATTCGCCGTTGGGAACGTTTGATGCAAGACCGTCAGGTCCACACACGCGAAAGCTTTATCGAAGCGCAGCTTGATACCGTCAGCTTTACCGCGCAGTCGCTTTTGCCGCTGACGGGGGCGAACTTGTGGTTCACAGGTGAATCCGCGGAAAAAGGCACGCTCGAGCGCCAACGCCAAGATGCGTTGAAACTGCTGGCAAGTTGGAATGGCGAAATGAACGAACATTTGCCAGAACCTTTGATATACATGGCATGGATGCGCGCGCTGCAGGATCGTTTGATCCGCGATGAGCTGGGGCCTGTTGCGGATGATTTTACCAAGATCGAACCCTTGTTTATTGAAAAAGTGTTCCGCAACATTGATGGTGCGGGGGTGTGGTGTGATGTTCTGCAAAGTTCACCCATTGAAACCTGCGAACAAATTGCACGCCAATCTTTGGATGACGCGCTGATCTGGCTTGGTGAAAACTTTGACCGTGATCCCAATGCCTTGCGGTGGGGGGACGCGCACCAAGCAACCCATGACCACCCTGTGTTGGGCAAAGTGCCCGTGTTGCAGTATTTCGTAAACATCCGCCAACACACATCGGGTGGGGATAACACCTTGATGCGCGGCCGCACGATTGGCAAGGGGCCAAACCCCTATCTAAATGTGCATGCGGCGGCCTATCGCGGGGTCTATGATTTCTCTGACCCTGACAGTTCGGTCTTTATTTCATCGACGGGTCAATCGGGGCATTTCTTGTCGCGCCATTATGATGATTTGGGTCAATTGTGGCGGCGGGGGGAATATATCCAAATGTCGCTTGACCCCAATCTGGCACGCGGTGCGGCGACGGGGATCACAATCATCACCCCCTCGCAGGGACAGGATTAAAGTCGTTCAAACTGTGATTGCTGTTTCGGCGTCCAAGAAACAGTGAAATCTGTGCCGTCCTCTGTTTGCGCCTCTTCTTCAATGATCCCTTGGGCATAAAGCCACGCGCGCCGCTTGCCGTCGGAAAATGGCAGGCTGAGCGTTGCGGTTGATTTATCCTGCCCCAAGGATTGGGCGATAATCGCCAAAAGATCATCCATCCCCTGGCCTGTCACGGCGGACACGGCGACGGTATGGTCTTGTCGTGCGGCGATGTTTTCAAGCGCGGATTTCTCATCCCCCGCGAGCGCGTCGATCTTGTTCCAGACCTCGATCACTTCAACCTCGGTCGACACGCCAAGGCTTTCCATGATGGCATGGACGTCTTCGGCCTGTTCTTCGGTCGCATCATGGGAAATATCGCGCACATGCAAGATCAGGTTCGCGGCAAGCACTTCTTCCAAGGTCGCGCGAAAGGCAGCGACCAATTCGGTCGGCAGATCCGAGATAAATCCAACTGTATCGGACAAAATGACATCCACACCATTGGCCAGTTTGACCGCCCGCATTGTGGGATCAAGCGTGGCAAAGAGCATATCCTTTGCCATCACATCCGCGCCCGTCAATCGGTTGAATATCGTTGATTTGCCCGCGTTGGTGTACCCAACAAGCGCAACAATCGGATAGGGAACCTTGGCACGTGCCGCGCGGTGCAGCGTGCGAGTTTTGACCACCTTTTCCAGTTGCCGTTTTAGACGCACAAGTTGTTCATCAATGGCACGACGGTCTGCTTCGATCTGCGTTTCGCCCGGACCGCCAACAAACCCCAAGCCACCGCGTTGGCGTTCAAGGTGGGTCCACGCCCGAACCAAGCGCGTGCGCTGGTAACTGAGCGCGGCCATTTCAACTTGCAGCACACCTTCGCGCGTGGCAGCGCGATCAGAAAAGATTTCAAGGATCAGACCGGTGCGGTCCAAAATCTTGACGTTCCAATCTTTTTCCAGATTGCGTTGCTGAACAGGTGTCACAGGCCCGTCGATCATCACCAATTCGATGTCGTTGGCTTTGAACAGTTGGGACAGTTCTTCGACCTTCCCCGATCCAAACAACCGACCCGGTTGGGGATGCGGAAGCGGGACAAGCGTTTTTCCAACAACCTCTAAATCAGGTAAAGCCGCAGCAAGGGCTACGGCTTCTTCTAGGGCTGGTTTGGCTGCGCGGCGATCCTTGTCTGATTTAATATCAGGATGCAAAACCCATGTGCGGGTTACGCGCCGATCATGTTCCATCAACTTGGTTCTTCGCCCTCATACAGCGAAATAGGCTGCGATGGCATGATTGTCGAAATGGCGTGTTTATACACCAATTGCGACTGTCCATCACGGCGCAACAGAATACAGAAATTGTCAAACCACGTTACAACGCCCTGCAGTTTCACACCGTTGATCAAGAATACAGTCACAGGCACTTTTGCCTTGCGAACATGGTTTAAAAAGGCGTCTTGCAGATTTTGACGGTCCGATGCCATGGGTTATGCCCTTATGTTATTGTTTTTGTTAGCCACCAAGGTTGGCAATAGGCTACCAGTGAATTTTCGGAAATACAACCAATACTATTTGCCGATAAAAAGTTTTATCGTCGCCACGCAGAGGGGGCCATAATCGCCAAAACCACCAAAATTTCAAGGCGCCCCAGGATCATTGCAAAAATAACCAGGCTTTTTAAAACCCAAGGCATTGCAATGATGCCAAAATCGCCCAATCCCGATACATCAATCAACGGCCCCGTGGTCGTCAGCGCCGATATCGCCAACACAATGGCATGTTCGAAATCCAGCCCAAACCACGCAAACACCATCGTGAACGCGGCAATTGCAACAACGAAAAGCATGAAAAACACCCATGCAATAAACCCACCTGCCCGTAAATCGGCACGCAAATGCTTGCGCGATTGACCCACGGATGAGGGATGTTCCATGCGGTCCAATTCCCGTAAAATCGACAGATAGAGCGAATAGACCCGCAGCAATTTCACACCACCCGCTGTTGTGGCAACCCCGCCCCCGATCAACGCAAGCCCCATGAACAAAAATCCGGGCGTTTCAAGGCCTGACCATGCCTGCGCCTCACCCCAGAATTCCGATACAAAACCCGTTGTGGTCAAAAAGGACGTGACCGTAAAAATACCCCCCCACAGGGCCTGAAGCGACGTAAGCACAGATGTGTCAGTATCATCCACATAGGCCCCCAGCCAGTGTCGCACGAACAACGCAGTGGGCAGCACAAGAATGATCGTGGCGGCCAAGCGGAACTCTGGGTCTTGGAACAGGGATGTGTTGCGCTGCATGACGCGTTCTTGGGAATAGGAAATACGCGTAAGCGCAAAGATAAAAAACGCAACAACACAGGCCTCGCCCAAGAACCCCGCCTGCGCAGAGGAAAAGGAATTTGGCCCTGAAATCCCAGATGTTGACATCACCGACATGGCATAGATCAAGGCGTCAAACGACGGGCTGCCCAGAAAGGTCAAGATCATCCAAAGCGATGCTGTAAATCCGAAATAGCCCGGCAACAGCCGCTGCGCTGCGCGCGACAACAGACGGTGGCGATCTTGGGTCGTCAAAGAATGGCTGCGTCCCACGCGATGCCCTGCGTTGCCGGCCGAGACCTCAAAACCACCCAAATTAAGCGGCGCCAATATCGCAGAGGCCACAACCCACATCAACGCGCCCCCCTGCCACGCGACAAAGGCGCGCCACAGGTGCACAGAGTCTGGCAACCGCTCAGGTGCAAAGACCTGCAATCCAGTCGTGGTATAGGCACCAGCCATATCAAGATAGACATTCATAAAGGTGGTATTGCCAATGATATCATACATCGGAATGGCCAAAAACAATGGCAGCACAACCATCGATGTCCCAAGATGGATGACCTGCTGAAACCCGTTTTCGGTCAAGTCGCGATTGGAAATCACCATGGCGATCATCACCACCGCAAACACGCCCAAGACACCGGTGTAAAAGAACATACGTGCTTGGAAAAATTCTTCGTGCACCAACGCAAAAATGGCGGGCAGCCACATCGAAACCGCCCCAATCAACATGAGCTTTAGAACAAAGGGCAGATGTTCAAAGTGCCGTTGCATTAGAAGAAATCAATCGACACTTGCAGCAGACGTTCAACCTCTGGCACGTCCTTGGTCAAGGCAAACAATGCGATGATGTCGCCATCGTCGATGCGCATTCCACCGGTGGGCTTTACCATTTCGCCATTCTTCAACACGCCGCCCAGCAATACACCTTCGGGAAAGGCAATATCGCGTATGCGCTGGCCTGCAATGGGGGATGTGCTCATGACTTCGGCTTCGATGATTTCGGCCTCTGCATCGCCGATCGAATAGACATCGCGCACGCGACCGTGGCGGATGTGGCGCAAAATCGAACTTACGGTTGTCGCGCGTGGATTGATATAAGCGTCAATCCCCAAGGGTTCCATCAACGGCACCATCGTCGGATCATTGATCAAAGCGATGGCCATCGCACAGCCCTGCGCCTTGGCACGAACGGCGGCAAGCATGTTGGTTTTGTCGTCATCTGTGACCACCAAAATGGCGTCTGATCTGCTTATGTTTGCCTCGTTCAACAGGTTGGAATCCAACCCGTCCCCGTTCAAGACAATGGTGCGTTCCAAAGCATCAGCCGCGCGTTCTGCAACAGCGCGGTTTTTTTCAATAACCTTCATCCGCAAACGGCGTTTGTCTGCCTCAAGCGTTTCGGCCACACGCAGGCCCACATTGCCGCCGCCGACAATCACAATGCGGTCTTGTTTGGTGTAGGGTTTGCCAAAAATCTCGGCTGTGCGCACCGCATCATCCACGTGACACATGACGTAACATTCATCACCTGGGAACAGCTGATCGCCTGCTTCGGGGGCAAAGAGCGCCCCTTGGCGCCGCACACCAACAACGATGGTGCGCAGGGTGGAAAACAAATCTGTCAATTGGCGCAACGGCGTGTTGATCACCGGACACTGGTCATCCAACCGAAAGCCCAACAATTGTGCCTTGCTGTCCAAAAAGGTTTCTGAATCAAACGCGGTGGGTGATGCCAATCGCTTTAACGCGGCTTCGGCCACTTCGCGTTCTGGGCTGATCACAACGTCAATCGGCATGTGATTGCGACGGAACAGATCGGAATAGATTGCATCCAAATAGGATTGCGACCGCAAGCGCGCAATCTTACGCGGGACTTCGAAAACGGAATGGGCCACTTGGCAGGTGACCATATTCACCTCGTCCGAATGGGTGGCCGCGATCACCATATCGGCATCGCGCGCGCCGGCACGTTCCAAGACATCGGGATAGGACGCAAAGCCGGTGATCCCGCCGACATCCAAGGTTTCGGTCGCACGACGCACAAGATCAGGGTTGTTATCAACCACAGTCACGTCATTGCGTTCGCCCGACAAATGTCGCGCGATCTGCCATCCGACTTGACCTGCGCCGCAAATAATAACCTTCATCTGCGATCCTTTCATCTGTCTAACCGCACAGATGTTGAATGTCAGATTGACCTATTGCGGTCAATGGGCATTCTATTCCTCGCCGTCTGACGCCACTTTGCCATTCGACCCAACGCCCAGGGATTTGAGCTTGCGGTGAAGCGCACTTCGTTCCATTCCGACAAAGGTTGCTGTTTTCGAAATATTGCCGCCAAAGCGATTGATTTGGGTGATCAGATATTCGCGTTCAAATGCCTCGCGCGCTTCGCGCAGGGGCATCGCAGCCCAATTGCCCGACACAACGGCACTGGCCCCTGCGTCCCCTGCCCGCATGCTTTCGGACGGGATATCTTCGGCAGAAATCGGGCCTTGGCCGTCGTTTAGGATCAAAATCCGTTCGATCACGTTTTTCAACTGACGCACGTTTCCAGGCCAAGGGAAGGTTTGCAACAAGGCCCCTGCCTCTTCGCTCAGATCGCGCAGGATAAACCCTTGGGTTTTGTGGAAATGTTCCAAGAAATGCCGCGCCAAAAGGGGGATATCCTCGCGGCGCTCTTCCAGAGTTGGCACAGAAATCGGCACGACATTCAAACGGTGATACAATTCTTCGCGAAAGGTTTTGGCGCTGATTTCTGCCAAAAGATCGCGGCTGGTCGATGACACGACGCGAATATCTGTTTTGATACTGTCGACACCGCCGACGCGCTGGAATTTTTGATCCACCAAGAAACGCAATATCTTTGATTGGGTGCCCAATGGCATATCGGCGACCTCGTCAAAGTAGATCACACCGCCGTTTGCCTGTTCCAACAACCCCATACCGGTCCCTGTTTCGCCTGTTTCACGGCCAAACAAAACGTCTTCCATGCGGTCGGGGTCGATGGTGGCACAATTGACCACAACAAAGGGTGCATTTGCGCGATCTGAATGGGCGTGAATGTATCGCGCGGCCATTTCCTTGCCAACGCCCGATCCACCGCGCAGCATGACGCGACCATTTGATTTTGTCACCTTGTCCAATTGGTTCACGAAATTACGGAACACACCGCTTTCGCCCAACATGTCCAACACAGTGGTTTCTTTTTGCTTGAGCGCGATGTTTTCGCGTCGCAAGCGTGATGTTTCCATGGCACGTCGAATAACCACCAAAAGCTGATCAATATTGAACGGCTTTTCGATGAAATCATACGCGCCCTGTTTGATCGCAGCGACTGCAATTTCGATATTTCCGTGGCCCGATATGATCACAACAGGCACCTGCGGAAAATCAGATTTCACGCGTTTCAGGATGTCGATGCCATCCATGTCACTGTCTTTCAGCCAAATATCCAAGATCAAAAGGCTGGGTGGTTGTTCAGAGATTTTTTTCATCGCCTCGTCTGACGTGCCAGCCAGACGGGTTGTAAACCCTTCGTCGATTAAGATTTCGGAAATCAGTTCGCGAATATCGCGTTCGTCGTCAACAATTAGAATATCAGTCATTAGAATTGCCATCCCCCTTGGCCTGTCCATCAGCGCGTGCGCGCGATGTGGGTATTTCGATGGTCACACACGCACCTGCATGCTGTGCGGCCTTAAATAAATCGGCATCATCCAAACGTAATGTGCCGCCATGTTCTTCGATAATTTTCTTTACAATCGGAAGCCCAAGCCCCGTGCCTTTGTCACGTGTGGTCACATAGGGTTCAAATAACCGCGCCCGATCTTGTGGAAGCCCGATCCCGTTGTCCGAGATCGTAATCGTTACACGCGCCTCGTCTGATTTTAGCGTCAATCGAATTTTGCCGGAAATCTCGGTTTCAATACCTTTTTCAAGGCGCGTTTCAATCGCTTCGCCCGCGTTTTTGACCAGATTGGTCAACGCTTGGGCGATCATAGTGGCATCAATCTGGGCCATCACGGGATGGTTCGGCAGATCAATGTCAAAGGTAACATCTGGTTGCCCCGCCTCTTGCAAGGTCACGACAGATTTCGTCAATGCGACGATGTCTTCTTGTCGTTTGTCGGGCTCTGGCATGCGGGCGAATTTTGAAAACTCATCCACAATGCGGCGCAGGTCATTGGTTTGGCGAATAATGACAGAGGTCATCTGTTCCAAGGCTTCGCCGTCATGTTCCAATTTCGGTGCAAACTTACGTTTGATCCGTTCCGCAGACAATTGGATCGGGGTCAGGGGATTTTTAATTTCATGCGCAATACGGCGCGCAACGTCACCCCATGCCGCAGAGCGCTGCGCGGACACAAGATCCGTCACGTCGTCGAACGCGACAACATAGCCCAACAACCCTGAGGATGCACTTTGTCGTGGTGCCATCCTGACCAATAGATTTTCCAATTGTCCCCCACGGATTACTTTTACTTCGTCCTGTACGCTGTCTAAACCACCCTCTTTAAGCCGATGAAACAAGGGGGAAAATTCTGGAACTGCGAACTCTATCCGCGCATTGGGGTCATCTTCGTCACGAAACCCCAATAAACGTTCGGCCGATCTGTTCACAAAAGAAACCCGTCCATCGGCGTCTAGGCCGATCACACCCGATGTGACCGAGCTTAAAACGGAATCAAATAGGCGTCGGCGCTCTTCGATTTGTGCGGTATTTTCCAACAATGCTTCGCGTTGCTGTTTCAATTGTCGCGTCATTTGGTTGAAATAGGTGGACAGTTGCGCGATTTCGTCGTCGCCTTCCTCCTCGACGACTTGGGTATCCAATTCCCCCTCACCCACACGTTGCGCCGCCCCTGCCAAGCGTCCGATGGGGCGCGACAACCGTTCGGCAAACCACAGGGCCAACAACACAGACGACATCATTAACAACACGGCAAAGGCCAAATATAGCAGACCAAAGTTAAATAATAACTGCCCACGGTCGCTTTCAAGCTGTTGGTACAATCGCGCCGTAGCCTGGGTTTGGTCCAAAAGCGCAAGCAATTTGCCGTTCACCTCACGGCTGACATAAAGATAGTGATCCGAATACCCCGGCAGATAGGTCAGCGCACGCAATTCGTCATTGGCATAGTCACTGATGAAGACCACGTTTTGAATGGCTTCTTGCAAGTCTTGTTCGCTGGGCTTTTTCAAATCGAACAAATACGACCGATACCCGCGCAACAACAAATCGCCCGACGAATTGACGATAAACGCCTTGCTCAGCCCACGCTGGATCAACCGCTGCCCAGCATCCAATTCGTTTCGCACGCTTGCAGGTTCATAGCGGCCATCGCGCACCTTGACGTCAACCAAATGATCAGACAGCGACAGCGTGTCCTGACGCAACGCGGTTTTTTGTTCTATTTCATAGGCTTGCGCGGCAGACAATGATGCACCAATCACGTTTTGCACGCGGTCGGAAAACCATGCCTCAAACCCCAAATTGATGGAAATGGTCGCAAAGACCGCAACGGTGATCGTGGGCACCAAGGCCATCATGGTAAAGACACCCGTCAACCGCAAATGCAGCCGCGATCCCGATGACCGTTCGCGCCGTTGTGACAGAACCTTTAGGATACGTTGCAAGACGACGCCGATGATCAGCAGAACATAGATCAGATCCGACATCAAAACCAATCGCAGACCGGTTGATCGTGATCCCTGATCCAACGGACCCATGTATAAATAGGTCGCAAACGCAAGCACAGGACCCAACAATACCAGCCCAAAGGTAAAGATGGATTGAATGCGCTTTTGGCGGCGCATTTGGACCAATTTCGTCCACTGTAATCGTCGCCTTGCTTGTACGCCCACGTCGTAAATCACTTACCTAAATTAAGGGTTGGCATCAGCGTGTCCCGCACATCACGCTGTTGCCCGATTACATCAGTTTTCGGCGACGGGTGACCTTGATGTCAAGGGTGTTAATTTTTTTGCGCAAAGTATTGCGATTCATCCCCAAAAGATCGGCACATTTGGCTTGGTTTCCGGCCGTTGCATCCAATGCCAATTCGATCAAAGGGATCTCAATTTCCTGCAATACCCGATCATAAAGGCCCGCAGGCGGCAAGTCTGAGCCATGCAAGTCAAAGTATCGGCGCAAATGACGTTCCACGTCAGCCCCCAGATTTTCGGTGCCTGTGGGCTTGAGAACCTCGCGCATTTCTGGTTGGTTGACCAGCGTTTGTTCCACCTCGGCCAAGGAAATCTCGGCCTCGCGGGCGGTTAAGCCCAAGCGCTTGACCACGTTTTCCAATTGACGCACGTTGCCCGGCCAGCTGTATTTGCGCAAAATTCCCATCGCGGCCTCGCCAAATCCGCGTGCAGGCGTTCCATCGCGCTCTAATCGTGTCAAAAAGCTTTGTGCAAGTAATGGGATATCATCAACCCGCTCGCGCAGCGCGGGGATTTCAATCGTAGCCCCCCCCAAACGGTAATACGCATCTGATCGAACCTGTTCGGTTTTCACCGCATCGGCCAGATTGCCCTGAAGCGTTGCAATAAAGCGCGGCGAATAATCCCCGGGATTGTCCATCATGCGCACGATGCGGGCTTGGCTTTCATGCGTGAAATCGGACAGTTCCTCGAATAAGATGCTGCCCCCTTTGGCACGCGCCAAAATCTTGGCCGGACCATCCAATTCGATCATATCACTGGCCACAACCGTCACAAAGGGCAGGTTTCGGCGATCCGAAAAATCATGCAACATGCGTGCAATCAGGCTTTTGCCGCTGCCGCTTTCGCCTGAAATCATGACAGGCAAATCTGCGTTCATCACACGCGCCACGACACGGTAAAGCCCCTGCATCACAGGCGTCTTTCCGATCAAGGGCATCGCGTCGGTATCATCATTGGCGTGAAGATTGCCGACATCTTTGATGCGTGGCGCGCTGCGCTTGTGCTCTAACGCCTTGCCCACCCGTTTCATCAGATCAGGCAGGTCAAAAGGTTTGGGAAGATAATCGAATGCGTTGACTTCGGCCGCTTGGATCGCCGTCATGATCGTATTTTGTGCCGAGATCACAATCACGGGCAGGTTTGGCCGCTCGGCTTGGATTTTAGGGAGCATTTCCAATCCGTTTCCGTCCGGCATCATCACATCTGTGATCACCGCGTCGCCCTTGCCTTCTGCGGCCCAGCGCATGAGGGTTGTCAAACTTGACGTCGCATGAACGCGACACCCTGCCCGCGTCAAAGCCTGTGTTAAAACTGTGCGAATGGTACGATCATCATCCGCGACCAAAACTGTGCCATCCATAGCTTATCCTTTCTTGACCGTGTCGCGCGGCACCAGCGGCAGCGACATGCGGAAAACGGTTTTTCCCGGAACCGAACTGACAGAAATCCAACCATCATGGTCTGATATGATTTTCGAGGCCAAGGCCAATCCCAAACCGGTCCCATTTTCACGGCCCGAGACAAATGGATCAAAGACATCGTTTTTAATATCTTCGGGCAAACCCGGTCCGTCGTCGATGATTTCAATCTGCAATGGCAATGCCTGCCCCGTCCCATCCGAACGACGCAAGCGGAAGGAATGTTCGTAATAGGTTCGCAATTTGATCGTGCCGCCCATCGGGCTTGCTTCGGACGCATTTTTCACAAGGTTCATCAAGACTTGAAGCAGCTGATCCGCATCGCCATAGGCAGGGGGCAAGGACGGGTCATAGTCTTCGACAATCGCCATATGTGCGCCAAATCCCAATAATGCCGAACGACGCGTGCGGTCCAAGAGATCGTGTATGTTCACCTCGGATCGAACGGGCACGCGCAGATTGCCAAACTGTTCCACCTGTTCCAGCAATTTCACAATGCGGCGCGTTTCTTCGACGATCAGATCGGTCAATTCCAAATCACTGGGCTCAAGCCCCATCGACAAAAGCTGTGCCGCGCCCGTGATCCCCGCAAGGGGGTTTTTGATTTCATGCGCCAACATTTCGGCCATCCCAATCGCGGACTTTGCAGCGGATTTCACCGTTTGTGTTTGGGTCATGCGCCCCGCCAATTCACGCGGTGCGATCAACAATATGACATGATCATCGGTCCCCACAACGGGGGCGAATTTCAGGTTACATTGCAATGGTGCGCGATCCCCAGTGCCGACATCCACATCATTCACAAACAAAGGTGTCCGCATCGTTTTGGCACGATGATAGCTTTCTTCTAACGGGGCATTCACCATCAAACGATCAAAAATCGGAGTGCCCTTGATTGATTTATTGGACGCATTCAAAAATCCTTCGGCAGCGGGATTGATTTCGCAAATCAAATCATCCCCATCCAACAGGACCGCAGGCACAGGAATAGACGCCCAGATATTGTTCAAAACGTCCGATGTCATGCGGCGTCCTTTTCGATAAATGCGGGTTCAAGAAGATCCAAAACCGCGTGCGGTGTTGGCGCGGTCAGGATTTTGCCGCGCAGATCGCGGTCTGTGCCTGCCTCATCCATATACCATCCCAAATGTTTGCGCGCGATGCGCAGGCCCAAGTCTGGCCCGTAAAACTCGATCGTGCGCAGATAGTGATCGCGCACCAGATCATATAACGCCGCGCCTGTTGGCACATCGGGTTTTGGCGCCCCGAAAAGGGCATGCGCAATTTGTGCCAATATCCACGGCCGACCCTGTGCCCCACGGCCAACCATGACCCCATCTGCGCCCGACTGCTGCAGCGCGGTTTGCGCGTCTTTGACCGATAAAATATCGCCATTTGCGATGACTGGAATGCGCACCGCCTGTTTGACGCGCGCGATGGCCTGCCAATCCGCGCGTCCTTTGTAAAACTGACACCGCGTGCGTCCATGGATGGTGATCATCCTGATCCCCGCATCTTGGGCGCGTTGCGCCAAAATCGGGGCATTTAACAGATTATCATCCCACCCCAAGCGGGTTTTAAGGGTCACAGGCACATCAACGGCGGCCACCACCGCATCAATCAGGGTCAAAGCGTGATCCAGATCCTTCATCAACGCCGATCCAGAATATCCGCTCACCACCTTTTTGGCCGGACACCCCATGTTGATGTCAATCACCCGTGCCCCCCGATCCGCGATCATTTTCGCGGCCTCTGCCATCCAATGGGCATCGCGCCCTGCAATTTGAACCGAAGTATTGGCCCGTCCTATCCCCAATTCGGCCTTGTCACGCGCACTTGGGCGGGCATTGACCATGTCATGGGATGCGATCATTTCGCTGACAACCAATCCCGCACCGAATTGCGCGACCGTATCGCGAAACGGCAAATCTGTGATCCCTGCCAACGGGGCAAGAAACACAGGCGGATCAAGCGTTACGGAGCCAAGGTCGATATGCAATGTGTCACCTTTTTTCTATCCGATAAACGGACCTGCGCCTATAAATCAACACATATCAGCCAAAAATTTAATCAAAAAATGCATATTGATTAATTTTTAACCAAATTAGGGGGGTATCATCGCTGTTGTTATTTCGCCTGACCATCGCTACACAAGAACAAAGGCCAGAAGAAACGGATTGATTTGATGCGCATCGCAGCACTTATCGTAGCGGCAGGACGCGGAACGCGCGCAGGGGGCGATACGCCAAAACAATGGCAAGCCTTGCACGGCAAGCGGGTCATTGATTGGACGTTAGAGGCGTTTCGCAGCCACCCAAGCATCACAGATATCGCAGTTGTCGTGCACCCCGATGATATGGATCTTCTGACAGATCCCGATCTGATTGTCACCCGCGGGGGTGCGACGCGCGATCAATCGGTCAAATGTGGTTTGGATGCGCTTGCCCCACAGTGCCCTGATCTGGTTCTGATCCATGACGCAGCGCGCGCCACAGTGTCAAAGCCCGTGATCGACGACGTGATAGATGCGCTTGCCACCCATGATGGCGCAGCCCCTGCGATTGCGGTGACCGATGCGTTATGGGTTGGAACAGATGGGCGCGTGACAGGCACCCAAGATCGCACCAATCTTTTTCGCGCGCAAACGCCGCAAGGGTTCAAGTTTGACAAAATTCGCAATGCCCATAGGGAACAAACAGCCCCCGCCGCAGATGACGTTGAAATTGCGCGGCGCGCAAATATGACAGTGGCCATCACCCAAGGCTGTGAAACAAACATCAAAATTACACTGCCCCAAGATTTCGAACGGGCCGAAGCAATACTAAGGACACGCAGCTGATGGATATAAGACTGGGAAATGGATATGACGTACATGCCTTTGAAACGGGCGATCACGTCATTTTATGCGGCATTCGCATTCCACATACCGCCAAGCTCAAGGGCCACTCAGACGCAGATGTGGCGATGCATGCGATCACAGATGCAATTTACGGCGCGTTGGCCCAAGGTGACATTGGCCGCCACTTCCCCCCATCTGATCCGCAATGGAAAGGGGCCGCCAGCGATATCTTTTTGAAACATGCGGGTGATTTGGCGCACGACATGGGATTTACGATCAGCAACATCGACTGCACCATAATTTGCGAGCTTCCGAAAATTGGCCCACACGCCAATGTGATGCAAGACGAATTGGCCCGCATTCTGGATATGGACGCAACCCGCATCAGCGTCAAAGCCACAACTTCCGAAGAACTGGGCTTTACAGGCCGCAAAGAGGGCATCGCAGCCATTGCGACAGCCGCCTTGGTGAAAGCATGACATTTTTGATCACAACCTTTTTTGGCGCGGGTTTGTTGCGCCCCGCCCCCGGCACATGGGGATCCCTCGCGGCGCTTCCTGCGGCGTGGGGCTTGTATATGCTTGCCGGTCCGATTGGGTGTCTTATTGGTATCGCGGTTGTCTTTGGTGTCGGGTGGTGGGCGACCGCGATTGAAACCCGTGGAAAAGACGATCACGATCCATCCGAAATCGTAATTGACGAAGTGGCCGGACAATGGATTGCATTGGTGCCGCTTTTCTTTGGGGCCGCGTCGAATAATGTCGATGTTTTGGCCCTTTGGCCCGGCTGGATCACCGCATTTTTGGCCTTTCGCTTTTTTGACATCACCAAATTTGGCCCAATCGGTTTAGCAGATCGCCGCGGTGACGCATTGGGCGTGATGCTGGACGATGTGATCGCAGGGATCTTTGCCGCACTGGTTGTGGTTGTCTTTGCGGGCATATCGCACGGGCTGTTGATGTCATGAGCGCAAAGGCGATTTTGCAGCTTGCCCGCACCAAAGGCGTGATGATCGCCACAGCCGAAAGCTGTACCGGCGGCATGGTTGCCGCGGCCCTGACTGACCTACCGGGTTCATCGGCGATATTTGATCGTGGTTTTGTCACATATACCAATGCCGCGAAAATGGACCTGCTTGGCGTCAGCGCCGAAACTTTGCGCGATTTTGGCGCTGTATCAGAACAGGTCGCCATGGAAATGGCCAATGGCGCACGTGCTGCATCCCAAGCTCAGATTGCAGTTGCCATCACGGGTATCGCAGGCCCAGGTGGATCAGACCACAAACCCGAAGGGCGCGTTTGTTTCGCGATCACCTCTGCGCAATCCGATACCGTTGCTGAAACGATTGAGTTTGGCGCACAGGGCCGCGATGCGGTTCGACGGGCGGCGCGCGATCATGTGTTAAAATTAATCTTGGACCGATTGAACGAATACCAAGACGCATAGATTTCGGGCATTTTTCCGAATTTCCGCCTATAAATTAATCAATTCATGTCTCGGCCGTCTCATTACCGCCTATTTTCGCAGCAAACGCTTTGATTTCCGCCTCATTTCGCTATGCACAGCATCAACTTTCGACATGAGGATGAAAATATGAACGGAGCTGATACAGCATGGATCATCGTCGCAACGGCCCTAGTGCTGTTTATGACGTTGCCTGGACTTGCGCTTTTCTACGGTGGCTTGGTGCGCGCGCGCAACGTGCTGAGTGTGTTTATGCAATGTTACGCGATTGCCTGTTTAATGAGCATTCTGTGGCTTGCCTTTGGATACTCAATCGCGTTCGGCCTAGGTGAAAGCGGGCTTTGGGGCGGTTTGGACAAAGCGTTTTTAATGGGCGTTGACGCGGACAGCCTGTCTGGCACATTGCCCGAAGTTCTGTTCTTTGCCTTTCAAATGACATTCGCGATTATCACACCTGCCCTCATCGTGGGCGCGTATGTGGAACGCGTTGGCTTTGGCTTTGTTCTGGTTTTCTCAGGTCTGTGGATGCTGTTGTGCTATGCACCCGTCGTGCATTGGATTTGGGGCGGCGGCATGTTGGCCGACGGCGGTATTTTTGGCGACACAGGGACGCGTGACTTTGCGGGTGGCATTGTGGTTCACGAAACCGCAGGCATCGCCGCATTGATGATTGCGATCTTCTTGGGACCACGCAAAAACCGCACAACACCACCGCACAATCCCGGCTATGTGATGATCGGTGCCGCCATGTTGTGGGTGGGCTGGTTCGGCTTTAATGGCGGATCACAGCTTGCAGCCGATGGCGGCGCTGCGATGGCATTGACGGTCACGCATATCTCGGCTGCGACCGCATCTCTGACATGGGCGCTGTGGGAAAAAATCAAATACGGCAAAGCGTCATTGGTTGGTATCGTCACAGGCACAATCGCGGGTCTGGCCTCAATCACCCCTGCTTCAGGCTTTGTTGGCCCGATCGAGGCACTCATCATCGGGGCAGTCGCGGGCATCATGTGCCAAGAGGTGGTCAATTTTGTGCGCAACAAGCTAAAGATCGACGATACATTGGATGTCTTTGCGGTGCACGGCGTCGGTGGCATCTTTGGCACGATCATGATCGCGGTCTTTGGCGCGGGCACATGGGCGGCACAATTGGGGGCCTTGGCCATCGTGGGGCTATTCACAATCGTCGTGACGTTCGTTCTGATCAAAGTGGTATCTCTCGTCACACCACTGCGCGTTGATGCAGAAACAGAAACCAACGGCTTGGATCTGAGCGTTCACGGCGAACGCGCCTATGAAATGAACAGCTGATCACAAAAGATCTGTATAAAGACAAAGCCCCGCATCAAGCGGGGCTTTTTTCATGCTCTGATCCTACCCGATCCGAATATGATATTTCACTTTTGCAAAAATACTCACTAAAAAACGCGCGGACCGAAGGCGCGCGCGTTTGTCGGATCGCGCAAGCGATCCGAAACCATGAATGCGATCACCCTGTGGCTTTTTCTTCCAACATCATCCATTCGTCTTCGGCCGCGGCCAAGGCCGTTTGGCGTTCAACCAAGGCCTCCGTCGCCTTTTGAAACTTCAATGGCTCTTTCACATAGAGGTCAGGATTCGACATGAATTCCTCTAACTTCGCGATTTCGGCCTCAAGGCGTTCGATAATCGCGGGCAGCTTTTCCAAGCGATGTTTTTCTGTGTAACTCAACCCCGCCTCTTTGGGCTTTGGTGCGGTGTCTTGTTTCTCTTTCGGCTTTTTTGGTGCGGCCCGATCTTCGGGCGCGTTGACCGGTGTGCGCTGGGATTGATAATCGCTCCAACCGCCGGCATAGACTGTGGCCTTGCCATCGCCTTCCATTGCAACCGTCGTGGCTGCAACGCGATCCAGAAAATCACGATCGTGGCTCACCAAAAGAACGGTACCGTCATAGGTATCCAACAGCTCTTGCAGCAGGTCCAATGTTTCAACGTCCAGATCGTTCGTTGGTTCGTCCAAAACCAAAAGGTTGCTTTCGCGCGCCATGATTTTAGCCAGCAAAAGACGTGCCTTTTCCCCGCCACTCAGCGATCTGACGGGCGCGCGCGCTTGAGCTTCGTCAAACAGGAATTCTTTCAGATATCCGATCACATGTTTTGGCGTGCCGCGGACCATGATTTGATCGGCCTTGCCCGACACACGCATCGCAGGATCCCCCGTGAGGCTGTCCCACAAAGACATATTGGGATCCAGCTGCGCACGTGATTGATCAAAAATCGCCGGTAACAGGTTGGTGCCCAAATCAATGGTACCAATGTCTGGGGCGACCTCGCCCATCAGCATCTTTAGCACAGTGGTTTTGCCAACACCGTTTGGCCCGACAAAGGCCACGCGATCCCCACGTTGCACGGTGATCGAAAAATTCGAAACGATGGTTTTACCGTCATAGGCTTTACCGAGCCCTTTGGCCTCGACAACCTTGCGACCCGATTTTGGCGCGCTGGCCAATTCCATTGCAGCCGCACCTTGGCGTTTGATCTGATCCGCGCGTTCTTGGCGCAGCGCATTTAAGGCGCGCACGCGGCCTTGGTTTCGCTTGCGGCGCGCTGAGATGCCTTCGACGGCCCAACGGGCTTCGGATTTGATTTTCCGATCCAATTTATGGCGTGCCATATCTTCGTCGTCCCAGATTTTGTCGCGCCACGCTTCAAACCCTTGAAAGCCTATTTCTTGGCGACGCACCTGCCCCCGATCAATCCACAGCGTGGCACGCGTCAAGGCGTTCAAAAACGCGCGGTCGTGACTGATGATGACATAGGCGGCGCGTGTGGATTTCAATTCTTCTTCCAACCACGCAATGGCTTCGATGTCCAAATGGTTCGTGGGCTCGTCCAGCAACATCAATTCGGGGGCTTCGGCCATCAACTTTGCCAGTGCCGCACGGCGACGTTCGCCGCCTGATGCCGTGGACACGGGGCGATCGGGATCGAATTTCAACCCTTCCGACGCGCGTTCCACGCGATAAAGCTCGCCCGCTTCCAATCCAGAAGACGCATATTCCCCCAATGTGGCAAAGCCGTCCATTGTGGGATCTTGTTCCATATAGCCAACCGACACCCCCGACGGCACGACGCGCGATCCTGTGTCGGCCTCGACCAGTCCAGCCATGACTTTCATCAAGGTGGATTTGCCCGAACCATTGCGCCCGACAAGTGCGACGCGATCGCCCGCTTGAACGACCAGATCCAATCCGTCAAAGACGGGGTCCCCACCAAAAGTGAGCGAGATTTGCGAAAGCTGTAATAAGGGTATCCGTGACATGGCGCACAGCTACGCCGCGCCATGGAAAAGGTCAAGCCAGCGCGCGCAACAGGCGTTGACGTGCGACAGGAATTTTTGCGATTTCCACTGCTGTGAACAGATGAAAGGTCTGCATGCCCATGTCGATCACGGCGTGATCACTGACCCATCCCCCCATGATCAGATAGGTCCGCAAGAGCGGCGGCATGTATCGCAGGGCGGCAGATTTGTCATAATCGCCCTTGGGCAGCGCAACCGCGTTTTGAGATTTGATAAGGGGTGCGTGATGCTCTGGCGCAAGCGAAGTCATACGCAAATGCGCCAAGGTATCGTGGTAATTCGCGGGATCGGTCCCGCGAAAGGATGCGCATCCAAACAACATCCCGACCTTGTGGCGATCGACATAGGCCGTCATCGCCCCCCACGCCATGCGCAAAACATCCGCGTCGCACACCGTTGGGTCAATACAAAATCGCCCCATCTCAGCCATTGGTTGATCATAGTCATGCAAACGCGCGACATCATAGAACTGTGCAGAATAGGATCTGTCGATCTCTGTGCCGTTCATCAAATGCAAGACCCGATAGGTGCACACAATATCCCCTCGTTCCACATCCTGGACAATAAAATGTCGGCATGTCGCATCAAAGGAATCGCGATCCAAGCCATCCGCAGAGCCAAGGCCAAACGCACGATGGCGCAGGGATTGCGCTTGGGCGATCAGATCTTCAGTTTCGGCAATAAAGGCCCGATAGCGACCGCGTTCAACGTTGGGGGCTGCGTCCATTGTGCACCCCCTTATGTTGTGCACGCGGCATCATCTGTTATCGGATGAATTGGCTGGCGCTTGGTCCGCCGATGCTTGAAATCAAGCGACGGATAAATCCGGCATCCGCGACGCTTGTGCGGGTGACGCGATAATCCAACACCACCACTTCGCCATTTTCCAATCCAAAGCGTTCAACATTTTCAACAACACCTGCAGCGTTGAATGAAATGGCCAGAACTTCGCGGGTTACTTCTTCGGGTTTAAAGATACCCACCTGTTTGAAGCGCGACCGGACATAATAATAATTGCCGTCCTTGATCGCGCCTGATGTCGTTGGCATGCCCAAGGTCTGGTTGACACTGTCGCGCGTGTCGACGCCGACGATCAGCGCGTCTAGGTCTTCTTGCGGGGGCACATAGCCTTGATTGCGGTATTGTGGGCTACAGGCCGCCAATGTGGCCACGAACACCAAAGAAAAACCAATCGTTTTGGATTTCATCAATTCCCCAATCCTCTTGTCATGCCCGCCAATGGGCTTTATTCCGCACATACCTTATTCCACACACGCAGGAAAGGATCAACGCATGACCGCGTCTGCACAAACCGATCACATCCTACGGGTCGCCGATTTAAACGAACGTCGCCCAACTTTGTTCGAATTACAACCCGACTTGGCGCAACTTCGCCAAATCGCGGATGAATTGGGCCTGATATCGCTTAAAAAACTGCGTTTCAAGGGCACGCTCAGCGCCCAAGGAAAACGCGAATGGGTGTTGTCGGCCACATTGGGCGCGACCGTTCAACAAGAATGCGTCGTGACATTGGCCCCTGTCACCACCCGTATTGATACGCCGATTTCGCGCCGCTTTGTACCCGAAACACAGATTCGCGGCGAAACACAGGATTCGGACGGGATCGAGATGCACGCCGATGATACGCTGGAACCC
>Ga0181596_10001585_pt1 | contig 22832 bp, 17 predicted proteins | sample 041ome_6_FD_148655 | JGI IMG/M metagenome (GOLD analysis project Ga0181596, IMG submission 148655) | Coastal salt marsh microbial communities from the Groves Creek Marsh, Skidaway Island, Georgia - 041402US metaG (spades assembly) | ecosystem: Environmental > Aquatic > Marine > Intertidal zone... | reverse complement strand
ACATCCTCTCCAATAATTCATCCGTCATGCCATCAGTCTCCAATCTCAGCGTCATCATTCCCACTTATCAGCGAGTGGAACTGCTTCGGCAAACGCTCAACATGCTGAGTGATTGCGATCCCGCACCTGCTGAGATTCTGGTTCATGTGGATGCCGGAGATCAGGAAACGTCTGAGATGCTGGCGTCTGAGTTTCCTCAAACAATCATTTTGCAAAGTGATCAGCAACAGGGGCCGGGAGGGGGCCGGAACAAACTGGTTCAGGCAGCCAGTCACGAATGTCTTGTGAGCCTTGATGACGATTCCTGGCCCCTGACTCAAGATTTTTTTCAGCATACCGAACAGTTGCTCCAGAGTCACGATGATGTGGCCGTCATCGCGTGCGCGATCTTGGAGTCTGACGGTTCCACACAAGAATTCCCGTCTCCTTCGGGGCAAGTCAATTCGGAGATCACTTTGCAGCCGGCGTCCCACTTTGTCGGTTGCGGCGTGATCTTGAGACGTTCCGCCTTTTTGCAAACCCGCGGCTATGTCCCTCTTCGACAAGCGTATGGCATGGAAGAGACCGACATGACTTTGCAATTACTCGATGCCGACTGGGAAATTCGATCAGCGCCCGCTTTGCAGATCTTTCATGCGTGCGATCGTATTTCTCATCATGCAAACCCGGCCATCAACGCGGCCCATATTCGAAATCTCGCACTGCTTGTGTTTTTGCGATACCCGCTGCGTTATTTTCCTTTCGGCACGATGCAGGTGATCAATCGAGTCGGCTTCAGCTTACGACATGGCCGCTACCGAGGAGTGCTCTCGGGATTGTGTTCAATTCTCCCCGCGTGCTGGAAATATCGAAGATCGCGAGCCAAGGTCTCTGTGGCAGCCATCCGAAAATTTCGAGCGTTGCGGAAACAGGAAGTGAACAATCATTAAAAAAAACTGGCAACGACTCACCTCTGCAAGATCTCTGGAACGCTTCATTCCTCAACAAGCTGAACCGATCAAGAGTATGAAGAGATACTCTTGAAATGGCCCTAACTCGTTAGCTGACCGACGACTTTCAAGAGTCTTCAAGAGTATGGGACAGACTCATACCCTTGCCATACTCTTGACGATACTCTTCCATACTCTTGAGCAAGTTGTGACCACCATTGAGTTTGCGTCTTTCGCTCATTTTGGACTAATTTTCCGATTTCGCGCGAGGTTTCTTAAACATGCTAAGAGTGTTTATGGTCTGAAATCGGTCCTCAATTGCGAGGATTCAGGACGTTCAAATTGCCAAAGATCAAAGTCGTATTTGCGGTAGGCTGGGATAGCGAATGCGTATCCCAGCAAAGAGGTGTGGGACACAAATGTTGGGATTCGACTCGCTTCGCTCGTCTAACACCAGCCTACTTTCATCAACCAACTCCGAACGTTAACTCTGGTAGTCAGCGTTTGGCAAGATGAGTTTTGGGGTTTTGTTTTTTGACGCAAAGGCGCACAGGAAGAAAGAAACGCAAAGGGGTCGTCGCTGCGTTCGCAGGAACGCAGAAAAAGTCATGGCTTTGAGTGGCTGTGGCATTCAACAGTTTGCAAACCAGAATAAAGGTTGAGTTCACATTCAGCTCTCAGAGTCCGAAACTCAAACATAGCCCCAGAGCAAGTCAGCATCGACTTGCGAATCTACGTCGTAGTGAAAGGGACTCACGCAAAGGCACTAAGGCGCGGAGGAATTAATGAGACGTTGCATGAGTCAACTGTGTCGTCGAGTTGTTTGGTAAAAATAGAACACTGATGAAACGGATAAAACGGATTGTCACGGACAAAAAACATTTGACGCAAAGCTGCCAAGAGGTCAAGAAACGCAAAGGGAAAAAGAAGAGGAGTTTGAGTGTGATGGTTGAAGGATTGTAGCCGCGATCGTCAGATCGCTGGGGAGACCAGAAGAACCGCGGATCACGCGGATCACGCGGATATCGCTGATAAAAAAGTGAGACTGACAACTTTGGGTGGCACGTCCTGCAAGGACGTGCTGCGAAGCAGATAGATAAATCATCATGCGGGTGTGTAGTGCCCAACAGCGTGCCTCACCAGCTTGAACGATCATGTGAGTCATCTTGTGACTTACGTCACCCAACCAATCCTACAGATTGGATGCGCCACCCTGCGCAGAGAGAGTAGGGCCGGTTTACCGGTCTCAGATATAGAACAGTGAAGTCTCGCGCCAAGGTGCCAAGAAAAAAGAACACTCATCTTTGCCAATAAACGCTAATCAATATAGGATCCAGATCAGTGAAGACCAGTGATTATTCGTGTTTCCATTTTTGAATCAGGAAGCCAGGAAATCAGGAAGATGAAAATAGAACTCTTCAAACTGTTTTTCTAAACACGGCTGACAAAATTTGGAGCCGCCGACGGCAGTCGGCAGGGGATCAAGGAAAAGATCTTCAAAGATCGGTGTCATTGTCGGACGGTTCAGCTCGACGTGTCAGAATCATCCTGTCCTGTTTCATTGCTAGCGCGAGCGGCCAGTCTATTTGCAATCGCTAATATCACGAAACCAAGCACCAAGGCAAGCGGGATGCTGAAATAGAACTGCAACCCAGATTTTGAAATCAGATAAGAGGATAACACCCCGATGATTCCAAAAGCGGTAAGATTGTATTTGTTAAATTTCATTGCTTGTTCCCTCAGATTTCAATTGCCGCTTGGTTGGAGGGAAATGTTAGGTGGAGGTTTCGAAGCGAGATTCAGCTTCTTTTTTAATTGCTTGGCAACGTCCCTTCATCATCCGATTCAAGTAACCAGTCATGAACAACTTATCGACTAGCCATCCGAGTGGGCCAAACGGTGAGTGAAAAACAATTTCGTCCACCATGGTCGTTGCGCCATCGCAACTTTCAAACCAATGATCATGTGCAAATGATCGAAAAGCTCCTGAAGTCATCTCGTCTCGAAAATGTTTTGGACGATCAAAAGCTGTAACTTTACTGGTGAGTTGTTGTCGTACTCCCAGATGCCGGGCCTCCCAAGTTACTGACTCTCCCAATTCAATAAGTCCCGTTGTACAACCTGCGATGGCCCGTTCTCCCGTTTGTTGAAGAGATTGGACATGGAAATCGATATCGCGAGCTAAGTCAAAACACTCTTCACACGAAGCCGCAATTCTGGTGACAATTCGAATGGAGGCCATGAAAATGCAGTTAACTTGTTTTTAGAAAGTTTCGCCTGAAATACAGGCCGCAACAGGGTCGTGTGATCTATCGTATCCGTCGCCGGTTCGTCTGTCACGCAATTTTCTGAGTGATAGGAAAGGCACGGCACCACAAAAAAACACCCGACTTCAATTGAAGCCGGGTGTTGAGAGCTTGAACGATTCACTGAGGTAAGCAGTTAGAGTAGGGCCGGTTTTACCGGCCTGTGGAACTAATCCATTTGATTTGTTGGGACAACAACCGTGTACCAATACAACTGTTTGTGTCCATGTGACTCCAATTCCTTCACCCAACACTCAGCATCGCGTTTCGAAGTCGATTCACCAACGCGTATTTTATTACCGTCATCACCTTGACGCCAAACCTGAAACGAAGCAAGAGAGGCCATTTTGGTGGCCCAGGGATCAACCGTTTTAAAATGCTCAATTTCGAGCTTATTTGTCTCGGGGGACGATGGGTGAATGAGATTATTCGAAAATGGAATGTGTCGTACCCCATGTGAAATTTCAGGTAGGTCGCCATAGACGTTTGCGTATCCTCTGAGGTTTGGGGCCAGAGGATGAATAAATTCGTAGGCCAGTTTTATTCCACACGGGTAAGTAAATGCCCAATAATCTGCTTCGCCAAGACCATCGACAAATTCTTGGTAGGGAGAAGGGCCAAACTGTTCACGAGCATGATTAATATCATAGTCCAAATTGGCAATATGGAAAAGAAAGAGATGCTTTTCCGGCGCGGGCAGTTCAATAGGAACAGCGAGTTTGTCGTGCATGATTGTTTCGTGATCAAAGAGGAGTCCGGACCGATTCCACTTTCTAAAAGAAGAGTTTAAGCGTCATCAGAGCCTAACCCGAAAGTGTACGAGTGTCAATTTTTTATTAGAATTAGCTGGTCACAACAAAAAAAACACCCGACTGTTTATCACAGCCGGGTGTTGTATTTCCTATCCGTAGGGTGCGTGAAACGCACCTGATGTGGATTCGCAGTGGTGCATTCCTGCACCCTACCTTCAAACTTCTTTTGAATCGATCCAGGTCATCATGCGGCGGAGTTCTTTGCCGACCTTTTCGACTTCGTGTTCTGCTTCGCGGCGACGGGTCGCTTTGAAGGCGGCTTGATTCGCTTTGTTCTCGAGAATCCAGTCGCGAGCGAATTCACCCGAGCGGATTTCTTCGAGAATCTTCTTCATCTCGGCTTTGGTTTCGTCGGTCACGATGCGAGGGCCACGAGTGTAGTCGCCGTACTCGGCAGTGTTCGAGACACTGTATCGCATGTAGTTGAGGCCACCCTGATAGAACAGGTCGACGATCAACTTCAGTTCGTGCATACATTCGAAGTAGGCCATCTCCGGTTGGTAACCGGCTTCAACCAATGTTTCAAAACCGGCTTTCACCAAGGCAGAAACTCCACCGCAGAGAACCACTTGTTCGCCGAACAGGTCGGTTTCGGTTTCTTCTGCGAATGTGGTTTCGATCACGCCCCCACGAGTCCCGCCGATTCCCTTGGCATAAGCGAGTGCCAGTTTGCGGGACTCTTCAGAAGCTCCATCGACCATGGCGATCAAGGAAGGAACACCACCGCCGGCGACGTATTCACTACGGACCAGGTGACCGGGGCCTTTAGGAGCAACCAATGCCGCGTCCACACCTTCCGGGGGAACCACTTGTGAGAAGTGAATGTTGAAGCCGTGAGAGCAAAGTAGCACGTTCCCTTTTTCCAGATTCGGTTTGACGTCGGTTTTGTAGACATCGCCTTGAACTTCGTCTGGCAGCAACATGTTGACCAGGTCGCCTTGCTTGGCGGCTTCGGCAGCGGAGACCGGTTCGAATCCGTGGCTGACGGCGAGATCGTAGTTGGCTGATCCGGGTCGTTGTCCGACGATGACATTACATCCGCTGTCACGCAGGTTCTGAGCCTGAGCGTGACCCTGACTTCCATAACCGATGATGGCAATGGTTTTGTCTTTGAGGAGCGACAGATCCGCATCGTCGTCGTAATAAACTTTGGCACCCATTGTTGTTCTCTCTTGTAAGTTGCCCGGAGTGAGTTCCGGAAGGCCGATAAAAATTGTTCTCATCAAACCGGGACGTCAGACAGACGACCGGCGGGAACGAACACTCCTGCGTTCCCTGTGTATTTTCAGAGCGATTGCGAAATCAAGTTCGCCATCGTTTGAATGAAATCGCCCGATGATCCTCTCAGGCGTTGACAGTTTCTTCTGCGACATTGGAGTCAGATTTGGGATCGTAAGTAAACGCATCACCACGCAGCATGGCAATCCGTCCGGTACGAACCATTTCGATGATCCCAAAGGGACGCATGGTATCGATGAATGCTTCGACTTTACTTTCCTTGCCGGAGATTTCAATCATCACGTGATCGAGCGTCACACCAACAACCTGTCCTCGGAAAATGCTCACCAATTCCAGGATCTCGCTGCGACTGCCGTCTTTGGTGCTGACTTTCATCAGCATCAGATCGCGTTCGACAAATTCTTCGTTCGAGAAATCGAGCACTTTGACGACGGTAATGATTTTTTCCAGTTGTTTGCGGACCTGATTCAGGACCTTTTCGTCGCCGTTGACGACGAATGTCAGGCGTGAGAGTTCGGGATTCTCGGTGGCTCCGACGGCCAGAGAATCGATGTTGAAGGCGCGGGACGCCAACATCCCGGAAATATGAGCCAGCACACCTGGCTGGTTCACAACTAACGCTGACAATACGTGACGCATGACTCAACTTCTTTCTGCGAATATCCCCTCTTGGCAGCGCAGACCATCTGCGATACCTGAGATAGGGAAAGATAGTGTATCTGACGGAGAATCGCTCTACAACCAAACCCGTAACGTGATCCCCGAGATCGGTCACTCTGCACCGGTTAGGCGAATTATGAGGTCTGATATCAGGCACAAAACATGCCTCTGACACCATTTACAGCTTTTAAGTTCGCGATGAGGAGTCCCGCAGGTGCGATAAGTTCGCGGTGATCTGGAGAATACCGATTGGAATCCAAGTTATCGACTTCCCCGCTCACCCGCCGAGCCGGTAATCTGGATGTCCCTGATTTTATGGTCTCAATCTGGATTCGTGACTTTATGTCGTGCAAAAAACATTACTACTTACTTGTCATCTTCATCGTGATGCTGTCTTGGGACTTGAGAGTTTCGGCTCAGGAGAAGGCTGAGCCCAAACCTGCCGTTGCTGCTCAAGTTGCCGCTCAGCAAGATGTGTCTGAACTGACACAAAAGGCGAAGGAGTCGCTGGTTGTGGTCACTTTCACGGGACGAGATGGAAAACAGGAAGGTCTCGGCAGCGGGTTTATCATTGATAAAGATGGTCTCATTGCGACCAACATGCACGTGATCGGAGAAGCTCGTCCGATTCAGGTTCGTTTGCAGGATGGTCGCACATTTCCTGTGCAAACAATCCTGGCCTCTGATCGCCATCTCGATCTCGCTGTTTTGAAAATTGAGGCGACCGAACTTCCCGCATTGGAGCTGGGAGATTCCGACGCTGTGAAGCAGGGGACACCCGCGATTGCTTTGGGGAACCCACGCGGCTTCCGATTCAGTGTGGTCGGGGGAGTGATTTCGGGAATTCGCGAAATCGATGAGAAACCATTGATGCAGTTGGGGATGTTGATCGAACAAGGTAACAGCGGCGGACCGGTCATCGACTATAAAGGGAACGTGCAGGGGATTGTTGCTTTGAAATCATTGGCCGAGAAAAACGTCGCCTTCGCAGTTCCCATTAATCAACTCAAACCACTGTTAGAGAATCCCAATCCCATTCCGATGTCACGTTGGCTCACGATTGGAGTCATCGATGAAGATGAGTGGACCACTTTGTTTGGTTCCACCTGGAATCAGCGTGCCGGTCGCATTCTGGTCAAAGGGCGGGGAGCCGGTTTTGGCGGACGGTCCATTGCCCTCGCCAAGCAACAAGTCCCTCAGCCACCTTACGAACAAGAAGTTGCCGTCCGCATGGATGACGAAAGCGGTGCGGCAGGATTGGTGTTTGAATCCGATGGAGAGACACGGCACTTCGGGTTTTATCCTTCCAACGGAGGCTTACGGCTCACTCGATTTGATGGATCGGATGTCTTTTCATGGACAGTGATTGAGGAAGTGCGAAGCGAGCATTACCGCCCGGGGGACTTTAACACGCTCAAAGTGCGTGTCGAACAGGATAAAATTCTTTGTTATGTGAACGATCAACAGGTCATGGAGCATGCGGGCGAAAGTCTTCGCGCTGGCAAGGTCGGCTTGGTGAAGTTTCGCGACACTGTCGCGGAATTCAAAAACTTTCGACTCGGGACTGACTTGCCCAGTTTACGTCCTTCGGCGGATGTTGTGGTGAGACTGAAAAAGGATCTCGGGGAAATCGATTTGTCGAAAGCGCCTTCCCGCTCTGTCTCTCAGAAATTCTTGAATGAGAAACATGCGGGGGAGGTAATCAATCAGCGAGCGAAAGAATTGGAAGCCGAAGCGGATCGGTTGAGAGCACTGGCAAAAGATATCCACGTACAAAAAGTGGTCGCACGACTGAAAACGGTGGTCGATCGTTCCGAAGAGGAGATTGATCTTCTACATGCTGGGTTATTGATCGCTCAACTCGACAATCCCGAACTTCTCATCGAGCCGTATTTGCAGGAAGCCAATCGAATGGCGACCGAGATTAAAAAAACCTTTCCCGAAAATTCGACTGCCGAGCAGAAGCTGGAATCACTCGATCAGTTTCTGTTTGAAGAACTGGGATATCACGGCAGTCGCCACGACTATTACAACCGCTCGAATAGCTATCTCAATGAAGTGATGGATGATCGAGAAGGGTTACCGATCACGCTTTCCGTTTTATACATGGAACTGGCGAAGAGATTAAATCTTCCCGTGGTAGGAGTTGGGTTGCCGACGCATTTTATTGTGCGTTATGAACCAGAGGAGGGGGAATCGAAATTGATTGACCCGTTCCATAAGGGAAAGCGGTTGACACGTGAAGATGCCGAGAATCTGGTTCTGGAAAACACCGGGCGTCCCTTTGGTGAACAAGACTTGGCCACTTCGGGGAATCGAGAAATCATTGAACGCATGCTGAATAACCTGTTTGGACTCGCACGGAATAGTGAAGATCCTAAAGCGATGCGGCGTTATATCGAAGCGCTGGTCGTGGTGGCTCCTGAAGTTGATCACTATTTGTGGTTCCGTGCAGTGCTCAATTATCAGACAGATCGTCGTGAGGACGCACTCCAAGATATTGAGGCATTGCTGGAACGCCCCGATTTGGAAGTCGAACGCGAACCGATTCGACAATTACGGACTTTGCTGTTAGAAGAGAAAAATACGCAGCAATAAATGAGCCCAACTTCGGGTTGTGTGCTAACTTTCAATATGAGTATTTCAAGAAATTGAGTGAGAAAGAGGACCAGTTAACTCACAACACGACGAGACATCGGACGATCATTCTGATGTGCCACACTATTCCATCGAGCGCTACGAAATCAAACGGACGTTGGGTAGCGGTGGGATGGCGACCGTCATGCTGGCATTCGACAAAATTCGAAAAGAACAAGTCGCGCTAAAAGTTCCGATGTGGCAACCGACCGACAAAATCGAAAAGACCGAGCGGCGTTTTTTGCGGGAAGCACACGCTGCGATGACCGTCAAACATGAAAATCTGTGTGCGATTTATGATGTGGGTATCGATGGTGGGACATTTTTTGTCGCGATGGAATTCATCGATGGAATGACGTTGACCGAATTGGTACAGGAAATCGGACCACTCCCTGAAGTTGATGCCGCATTATTGGTGGCGTCGGTCGCGGAAGGGCTGGCAGAACTCCATCGCTGCGGGATGGTTCATCGAGATATCAAACCCGACAACATTATGATTGACAGCGAAGGCCGTCCTGTCGTTCTCGACTTCGGACTCGCAAAATATTTCGAGGCGAGTGAGGAAGCGGGTGAGTTGACGGCAATGGACCAGAGAGTGGGAACACCCGAGTTCATGTCTCCCGAACAGGTGATGGGTGAAGAGCTCACGCCGCTTGCTGATGTTTTTAGTTTGGGCGTCGTTCTATGGTCTCTGTTGTGTAATCATTCTTTGTTTGAGGGGAATTTGATTCAGGTCATGGACCAGGTGATGGACGGAGAATATTCGTCCCCTCGAAAACATCGCCCCGATCTTTCGCCTGAAATGGAACGCATCTGCATGAAGTCCATCGAGTACGACACCACTCTCAGATATCAAAGTATGGAACAGTTTGCGCAAGACCTCAAAGCTTTGGCCGAATCGTAGTTTTATGCCGACACAATCTGTTTTCAATCGCTATTGATCTTCTACCGCGGGTTTCTCTTTCTTGCCCCACTCCGCCACCGATTGCACCGCCACATAGAGTGCCGGGATGACGAATACACCAAAGAATGTCGCTGCCGTCATCCCACCAAACACGGCGGTTCCCAATGCACGCCGAGAACCGGCTCCCGCACCTGATGCAATCACCAATGGAATCACACCCAGAATGAATGAGAAGGCGGTCATCAAGATCGCCCGGAATCTCAGATCGGCGGCAATTTCGGCGGCTTCCTCAATAGACTTGCCTTCTTCGTGAAGTTGCTTGGCGAATTCCACAATCAAAATCGCAGTCTTCGTCGAAAGTCCAATCAACAAGACGATACCGATTTGTGTGTAAACATTGATGTCATATCCGCGGACTCCCGTGAGAGCGATCCCGCCCAAGATGGCAAACGGCACGGTGAAGATCACCGCCCAAGGTGCAAACCAGGCTTCATACAATGCGCACAAGAAGAGATAAACGAGAACGACCGAGAGTCCAAAAATGAAGGCAGCAGTGTTTCCCGTGGCGACTTCCTGGTAAGCCGTTCCCGACCACTGATAGTTCATCGTATCGGGGAGCGTCTCGTCGGCAATCTTTCCAATCGTTTTGATCGCATCCCCCGAGCTGACGCCCGGAATTCCTTGTCCGGTAATTGTAGCCGAGGGAACCGAGTTGAAACGATAAACGACCTGTGGTCCGGCCACTTCTTCGATGGTCAGTAAGGTAGCCAGCGGGATCATTTTTCCGTCGCGATCACGAACTTGAAGTTGCGAGATATCTTCCTTCTTCGTACGGAATTGACTATCGGCCTGCGCCATTACACGCCAGGTGCGAGAGTACTTGTTGTAATCGTTGACGTAACTCGACCCGAGGTTTGTCTGCAACGTGCCGAAGACTTCGTTCAAAGGAATACCGAGTTTCTTGGCTTTTTCACGATTCACATCAAGGTACAACTGAGGCACACTGGCTGAAAAGTTATTACTCATGCGAGAGAGTCGAGGTGCTTGCGTTCCCGCCACCACCAATTCATCGGCCACCCGTTGGAGTTGTTCTCCTCCGGCATTACCAATATCGCGAAGCTGCATTTCAAATCCGCCAGCCGCTCCGAGTCCTTGAATGGCGGGGGGTAAGAAGGCCAGACAAAAACCTTCTCGAATTCCAAACAACTTTTGCTGGACAACTCCCACCGTCTTGTTGATATGTTCTCGTTCATCCCAAGGCTTCATGATGACGAAATAGGTTCCCGCGTTCGGTGTCACCAGCGAATCGAGAGCCGAGTACCCGTTGACTTTGATCACATCGGCCACTCCCGGGGCATCTTTGAGAATCGCATCGATCTTGTCGAGAGTTTGTGCCGTCCGTTGGAGACTGGCACCATCGGGAAGCTTGGCAGCGATGAGGAAGTATCCCTGATCTTCGTCGGGGATAAAACCGCCCGGCACTTTCATAAAGCCGAACACCATTAAGACACTGGCGATGATCAGCATGAGGACGGCAATACTACTGTGACGAATCAATCGTTTGGTGACCGCCATATATCCTCGGCTGGTTTTATCGTAACCTTTGTTGAATAGTCGGAAAAAACCTCCCCGCGCTGCGGGCGAGGGACGAAGAAGCATGCCGCACAAAGCAGGAGCCAGCGTGAGCGCATTGATCGAAGAAAAGATCGTCGCCACAGAAATTGTTAATGAGAATTGACTGTATAGCTTACCGGTGATACCCGCCATAAACGCTGTCGGCACAAAGACCGCCAATAACACCATGGTCGTGGCGACCACAGGGCCAGAAACTTCCGTCATCGCTTTTTTGGCAGCTTCTTTGGAGGAAAGTTTCTCTTCGTCAATCAGACGGACCGTGTTTTCGACCACCACAATGGAGTCGTCAACGACAATTCCAATCGCCAGTACGAGACCGAAGAGAGTGAGTGTATTGATGGAAAACCCGAGGGCCATCATCACGGCGAATGTTCCGATCAATGAGACCGGGATCGTGAGGGACGGGACCAGTGTTGTGCGAAAGTCTTGCAAGAAGACGTAAACCGTTAGTACGACCAGCACGATGGCAACGAGCAAAGTGTTAATCACTTCTTCGATTGATGTGGTGACGAAGGTGGTTGTGTCGTAAGCAATTTTGTAATCCATGCCGACCGGGAATTGGGGTTTGATTTCTTCCATCTTGGCACGCACGGCATCGGCGACAGAGAGTGAATTGGCCCCCGGCAATTGATAAATGGCGACGGCGATGGAGGGTTGGTTATTCAGTTCAACATCCCATCGGTAGGATTGGGCGCCTTCTTCGACGCGGGCGACATCTCCCAAACGAAGTAATTGGCCTTGTTCACCGACACGAAGGATCAAGTCGGCAAACTCTTCGGGTTCCGAGAGCCGGCCTTTCGTACTAATCGAATATTGAAAGTTTTGACCGAGTGGCGCGGGCTCCGCTCCCAATTGACCAGCGGCAACTTGCACATTTTGCTCGCGAACTGCTTGCAGAACTTCGTTGGTCGTCAGATTACGAGTTTTCAATTTTCCCGGATCGAGCCAGATTCTCATCCCGAGATCTTTAGCGCCCATCACGCTCACATTCCCCACGCCGGGCAATCGAGCTAATTCGTCTTTGACGTTGGTGGCGATAAAGTTACTCAGGTCGAGTTGTGAGTATTGGCCGCTCGGAGAGATCATGTTGACCATCAAAACGATGGCGGTTGATTTCTTTTCGGTTTTGACTCCTTGGCGAGTCACTTCTTCAGGCAGCTTGGGTGTCGCGATGGCAACTCGGTTTTGCACCAACACCGTTGCCATATCGATATCAGTTCCCACTTCAAAAGTGACAACCAGTTCGTACGTCCCGTCGTCTGAGGATTTTGACGACATGTAAATCATGTCTTGCACGCCGTTCACTTCGGCTTCGATGGGAAGAGCGACCGTTTCAGCAACCACGTTGGCCGAGGCACCGGGATAACTTGTGCTGACAGTCACAGTGGGCGGGGTGATGTCGGGAGTTTGTTCGATGGGAAGCAACGGGATCGTGATTGCTCCCGCCAGCACGATCACGATAGAGATCACGGCAGAGAAGATCGGTCTGTCGATAAAGAAATGACTGAACATGATGGTCGGCTCTCAAAACTCAGATGAAAAAATGAAACGGCCGTATGTTGATTAGTTTTCAGCAGACGGAGCAGAGTCGGTGGTTTCCGATTCTGGCTTGGCATCCTGGGGTTTCTCTGAGTCGATCTTCTTGGGGGGAGACTCCTTGTCATCGACGTACTCTATCGGAATCTCTTCCGTTTTTACGGTAATCCCCGGTCGTGCTTGTAGCAGGCCGGCGTGGATGTATTGGAAGTCGGAGGGAACTTCTGTTTCTCCCTCAGGTTCTGATTCTTCCGGCCGCCACAAGGCAGTGATGTGTCGAAAGCCGCTGTAAAGTTGACCGAGCCGAACGCGACGTTGTTCGACTTTGCCTTCGCCGTTGACGATGAGAATGTATTTGCCGGAGAGGTCTGTATTGATGGCGATCTCGCTGACCAAGACCGCCTTGGGAATCGGTTGGGTTTTGATGCGAATCCGGGCATAGGCGCCGGGAAGTACATTCTGGTCGGGATTCGGCATTGTACCGCGTAATAATGCGGTCCCCGTGTTGGGATCGATTTGATTGTCGATTAATTGCAGTTGCCCTTGGTGGGGGTAACCGGTCTCACCTTCAAATCCAATTTCCAAAGTGATTTCTTGAATTTTGCGCGCATCTCCTTCTGACAGCTTGCGTAAGAAATTGAGGACGACACGTTCGGCAGCATCGAAATATAGATGCAGGGGATCTGTTTTTCGCACCGTGGCAAGCAAAGTGAATTCTCCGACCCCCACGATATTTCCTTCATCGACGAGACTCTCGCCGATAATTCCTTCAACTTCGGATTGGATCGTGGTGTACTCAAATTCAATCTCGGCCTGTTTGAGAGCAGAGGATTCTTGCAAGATCGCTGCTTGCGCCACGTTAAACTCGGCTTCGCGTTCATCAAGTTCGGCTCGCGTAATCGCACTCTTCTCGTAAAGACTTTTTGATCGCTCATACGTAGTTTCGGCTAAAGTCTTTTGAGATTCTGCCGAGGCGAGACGTGCTTTCGCTGCTTGTACTGTCGCTTCGTAAGGCTCCGGTTCAATCAAAAATAACTCTTGTCCCTTCGCCACCGGTTCGCCTTCCGCGAAACGTTTTTTACCATCTTCTGCTGGCATCAATACTCCCGCGACACGCGCGCGAGCTTCAAATATTTCAGAAGCTTCTGAACGTCCATTAATCTCGACATAACTATCGACGCTTCGGATCACCGGAGCGGAGACGGAGACAGTCACGGGAGGTCGAACCACAGCCTCGGGTTCGGCACAACCTGACAACATGGAGCAGAGAAGAACGAAAATCGAGAACGTGCGAATCACAGCAATGGCTCCGGTGAAGTAGGTGACTCATACAGAAAGGACTCTGATGAGCGAATGTCAATGGGTTTACGTTAGGACTTGAAGTGCCGCCGTGCACGAGAGATGGGGGATTTCAGTCTAGCCAGTTTGGACAATTAAATGATGCGATTTCAGAGTCAGAAAATGTGTTTTTTGCAGGATCCTCTCAATCAAAGCTCAAGCTTTCTCTGGGTTTCCGGGAGTTTTTGCTGGCTGATTAGATCAGAGCCAGATTCAGCTTCATCGAGAGACGAGATTCTGTGTTTATCATGATGTCCCACAACGATTTGCGTCCAACACGACGCGAAACGGCGACACGTCCTGTTTTCGAGAGAGATTGTGGACTTTTTTCGACAAATCTGCGCCGAGCCTGATTTTGTGACCTAGATTTCACCTGTTACAGATCAAGTTCCCCTTTATTTGGTGCGACCTCGAAGGGGATTTCGAGGTCGGATCTACGACTCAATCAGGTGTTTCGCATGGCGACTGTCAATAACTCTCGGATGCGCGGTGAAAACGGACAGATCTCGTTCGAACAGCTCAAAAAGCTGATTCACAACAAACTCGTCGACAAACTCGACCTCTCTCGACTCGGAGACATGGAGGCTTCCGTTCTCCAGAAAGAGGTCCGTACGGTTGTCGAGCATCTGTGTGATTCTGAAAATCCGCTACTCAATCGTTCCGAGAGAGAGCGGCTCGTCAATGAAGTCTTGGACGAAGTCTTCGGCTTCGGTCCTTTAGAGATATTGCTCAAAGAAGATGATATCGCCGATATCATGATCAACGGCCCTAAGAATATCTTTGTCGAACGCAACGGGCGGATCGAAAAATCATTAGTCAATTTCAATGACGAAGAACACCTTCGTGCCGTGTTGGACCGTATCGTTTCACGAGTGGGTCGTCGTGTTGACGAAACGACACCGATGGTCGATGCCCGTTTGCCGGATGGTTCCCGTTTGAATGCGATCATTCCTCCGCTGTCACTCGACGGCACCTCCATGACGATTCGTAAGTTCGGTTCTAACCCGCTGGGGTTGGAAGACCTGTTGCGATACGGGGCATTTACTCCCGAAATGGCGATGTTGTTGGAAGGCGCGATGAGAGCCAGGCTGAATGTGCTCATTAGTGGTGGTACCGGTTCGGGTAAGACCACGTTATTGAATATGCTGTCGAGCTTCATTTCCAACGATCAGCGTATCGTCACAATCGAAGACTCTGCCGAGTTACAACTTCAGCAAGAGCACGTGTTGCGATTGGAAACTCGTCCTCCCAACATTGAAGGGAAGGGTGAGGTCAGCGCTCGCGATTTGGTGCGAAACGCTTTGCGTATGCGTCCCGACCGAATCATCATCGGTGAGTGTCGTGGCCCCGAAACGCTCGACATGTTGCAGGCGATGAACACAGGTCACGAAGGCTCGCTCACCACAATTCACTCCAACAGTCCGCGCGATGCCATTGCGCGTGTGGAAACATTGATTCAAATGGGGGGTTTGGATATCCCCATGAAAGCCGTCCGTCAGCAGTTCTCGGCTGCCGTCGATCTCATTATCCAGGTCAACCGACTTCAAGGTGGACCGCGGAAAGTGACCCACGTCACAGAAGTGATGAATATGGAACAGGACACCATCATCATGCAGGATATTTTCAAATTCGTGCAAGACGGTGTGTCAGAAGACGGAAAAGCATTCGGCCACTTCATGAGTACCGGAGTGCGGCCAAGTTTCATCAGTCGGCTGGAACAATCGGGTATTCGGCTTCCACAGAATCTGTTTGCAGAGAGAGTTTTGCAATAAACGTGCGGCATCGATCTCCGCCAGGAAAAAATTATGGACAATCCAACAATGTTAATCGCCGTGGGAATCGGCGCATTCGGTATCGTGGTCGCGGTCGGGATGTTTCTGCGTGAACTTTCTCCCTCGACTGCGGAAGACCGTCTCGCCGTCCTCACCGGTCAGAAGTCGGCCAGAAGCACTGGCGTCGGTGGTGTTGTCAAAAAAGAAGTTTTGCAGGAAGGGATGTCGGGAGTCACCAATACTCTCGGTCGCTATGCCGGACGTCTCGGAAATGTGAATCTCTTTTTCGAACAGGCAAATGCTCCGTTCGGGTTCGACATCTTTCTCATGATCTCTGTGGGAGCGGGTGTTTTGGGATTCGCTCTGGCGTTGGCGGTCAATGCACCGTTTGCGTTATGGCCCTTTTTTTCTTTGTTTTTCGCATCGATACCTTATTTTTGGCTCTCATTCAGACGCAGTCGACGTTTCAAAGCGTTTGCTCGTCAAATGCCCGACGCCATGGAGTTGATCGGTCGTGCACTTCGTTCCGGCCACTCACTCGCTTCGGGGTTACATGTGGTTGTCGAAGAAATGCCCGAACCGATCTGCACCGAATTTTCGATGGCTTACGAACAACAAAACCTCGGGGTTCCTCTCGAAAAAGCACTCAAGTCCATGTTATCTCGCATGCCGAATCTCGATTTGAAATTCTTTGTGACGGCTGTGGCCATTCAACGTCAGTCCGGTGGTGACTTGGCAGAAGTGCTCGACAAGATTGGATATGTCGTTCGCGAGCGATTCAAAATCATGGGACAGGTACAAGCTCTCACAGGCGAAGGCCGAATTAGTGGTGTCGTGTTGATGGCGTTACCAGTCGGTCTGTTTTTCACTGTTTACTATTTGAGTCCCGAGTACGTCATGCTGTTGTTCACCCATCCCACCGGTCGCAAGATGGCCGCGATGGCGATTGTGCTTCAGCTTATGGGTGCGTATTCGATCAAGAAAATTATTGATATCAAAATCTGAATATCGATTTTGGCGAGTGCCAAGATCGTTTCCTCAGGGAGTTCGCTGATATGGAAAACATGCAACAATTCTGGCCGTGGGCAATTGCTGGTTCGATCAGTATTTTCGTCTATGCGGCATTCTCATTTCTGACCAGTCGTCCCAACCGTGCCGACGAGCGTCTCGATCAACTTCGCGATCCCTCACGTCGGAATAAAGACAAAGATATTGGGGCAGGGGTATTGGGGAAAGCAGCACCCGCACTTTCCAAAGCGCTACAACCTAAGACAGAACTCGAACAAGACCGTCTCAAAATTCGCATGGCGAACGCCGGGTTTTCATCGCCCAATGCTGCTCAGATTTATCTGGCTTTGAAATTTTCAACGATGATCGCTTTTCTTGTCTTTTCTGCTTTGTTTGCATATGTGCGATGGGGCGTGGGACAAAATTTCTGGGTGACTATCGGATTTGCGACGGCAGCCGGTATGTTTCTTCCCGAAATCATTTTGGCCATGATCAAAAGTGCTCGGCAGACGGCCATTTTTCGTGCCTTACCAGACACCCTCGACCTGCTCGTTGTCTGTGTGGAAGCGGGACTCGGTCTGGATGCAGCGATGCGGCGTGTGGCCGAAGAGATGGAGGACACCTCCCCGGAAGTTTGCCAGGAATTGAACACCGCCAACATGCAACTTCAGATGGGACGTCCGCGTCGGGAAGTCCTTCACGATTTGGGTGTTCGAACTGGTGTCGATGACATGCGATCGTTGGCGGCCATTTTGATTCAGGCCGACAAGTTCGGATCGTCCATCGCACAAGCTCTCCGTGTGCAATCTGATTCAATGCGTGTCAAAAGGCGTCAAATGGCAGAAGAGAAAGCACAGCAAACAGCAGTGAAGCTGATCTTCCCACTGGTGCTCTTTATCTTCCCCGGAATTTTCGTTGTCCTGGTAGGTCCGGCAGCCATTCAGATCATGGAAAATCTGATTCGATAAAGACGGACAGTCATCACTTCGCAGGTTCCAGAGTCTCACGTTGAAACTCACGCATGAGCGACGTGGCGTAAGTTCCCTTGGGAAGCTCAAAGGTGAACTTGAGACCGTCACCTTCCCGTTCGATGTCGAGTTCTTGCAAGAAGATCAAATATGGTCGGCGTGTTCCCGAAGTCAGTTTTTTGAATCGACGAAAGTCGCTCATCTCAAGTCCCGATTCGGCGAGCACGGTTTCTTCATCCCAGAGGGGCTGGTTGGCGGGAGTCTTCATTTTGGGTCCAAACATCGGACCGGTGATGACTGTTGCTCGACGGTCGAAACGCTCCTGCTCTTCTTCCAGCGCCTCTTCGACAACAAACACCCCTCCCGATTTGACAACCTGCATCACGTCTCCCGGCTGGACCTGGTAAAGCTTCCCGTCTTTAAGTCGTTTCGTTAAACAGCGATTGAACAATTCGGACTGGACGGACGAAAGAGACAAACGCTGTAAGTAACGTCGCTCTGAGAACGGAGCTTTCTTGAGAGGATTCTTTCCTTGTAACAATTCGATCCCTTGAGCAAGCGTGCTCCCTTCGTGACCGAAACGCTGATCGCCGTAGTAATTGGGAAATCCTTTTTCGAGAATCAAATCGCGAAGTTCCAATGCGCGTGTATCGAGCGATTTGTCGACATCGCGAAGGACAATCTCAAACCGATTCCCGGAGAGATGTCCTGTTTTCAGTTTATTACGGTGCAAAGCAGAAGACAGAATCGTGATGTTGGGATCATCGAGCGATTCCAGTTTCTCTTGCGCGGCAGCAGGCAGGCAGATCGTTTGAATCGTGATTGCATTTCGATCTTTGAGTCCCGCAGCGGATGCTTCTTTTTGATTCACTCCACAATGTTTGGAGAGTTTTCGCAATACATCGTTGGTGTTGAGATTCCGCTTCTCAAGTTTCACGAACACGAATTCTCCCTCGCCGCACGGCTCATACGCCGGAATTTCTTCGACGCGAAAGTCTTCGGGGTTCGATTTTAATAAACCGCCGATTCCCCGGAGAGGATGAGTCAGGTATGGTAGAGTGCGACGAGAAATGTTCATAAATGATCACTGGGATCCGAAAATGCAAAAATTGATCTGTTTAACGGCTTGTATCATAGCGTCCCTTTCTATGATCGCACATGCTGCCGAACCTATTCCCGAGCCGACTTTGAAACTCTTGACGGTATTTATGGACGAACTGGTCGAGATCACTCCGGGAAAAGGAGAGTTTCCCAAGTCGTTCATGATGGGTAGCCAAAACGGCCCGGCATCAGAACAGCCTCTCCACAAAGTGACATTCGACGATTCCTTCTCGATGGCCAAATACGAAGTTCCTCAAAATCTCTACGAAGCCATCATGGGAGAAAATCCCAGTCGCTGGAAAGGCCCACGTAATTCGGCTGAATTGATGACACGCGCTGAAGCAGTCCAGTTCTGCCAGAAATTAACCGCGGTGTTACAGCAAGCCGAATTGCTAAAGAAGAACGAAATTATTCGTCTGCCTTCGGAAGCAGAATGGGAATATTGTTGTCGAGCGGGAACAAAGACAGCGTATAGCTTCGGCGATGATGCTCGCAAACCGGACGATGAAGGAAAGACGGCAAGCATTCTGGATGACTACGGCTGGCACACTGGTAACGCGGCGGGAAATGATCCTCCCGTCGGCGCACTCAAACCGAACCCGTGGGGCTTGTACGACATGCACGGCTACCTGTGGGAGTTCTGTGCCGACGATTGGAACGGCGATTATGAAATTGCACCGGCTGATGGAACAATATTGCGTCGCAAGAATCCCCAGAAAGTCGTGATTCGCGGCGGAGGCTGGATCGATGAATGGCCGAACTTACGTTCCGCAGCACGGATGGGAGTCACGCCGGAGACCAAGTCTCCCGCGTTGGGTTTCCGATGTCTCAAATCGACACGGGAGAATGATGGTGTGCGGAGAGCATCACCCTAAGTGGTAGGCTCGCACCGATTACTCGCCAAACGGTGTGCCGCAGGCATAAGAGGCCATAACATCGGGGGCTTCTGTTTCACAGAACGCCTCCTCTACCCGAGTGATGCAGAGAAGATTGTAGACACATTGTTGTGGGCCGACTCTCTGAGTCAGCATGAGCGAGGTAAAATGGTTTCGATGTACAAAGTGAGAGATTTTAACCACGAATGACACGAATCTAACGAATGACAACAAGCCGTGGGCTTTGGAGTGCGGTGCCCCGGCACCGCTTTCCTTTTCATTACGGCAGTGAAAGTGCGGACAAAACGGAATGAGAAAGAAAGCTCCGCCAAGCCGGAGCACTCCAAAACTCAGCCGCTGCTAACCTAAGATCAAGATCGAAGAAGTCGGACGCTGATGACTTCTGGTTGAGAAAACTGATCTCACGCAAAGGCGCAAAGCCGCAGTGAACCAAATTGAACGCCGACAAATGTTGGAGGAATACTCATTTACACTTATGGACTGATCTGATCCTGATCAGAGTAGATCAGCGAGAAGCGATCACCGCCCCGAACGGCCTCTCTCGTAAGTGATAGACTCTACAAAAACAGTCGTTTGAGAAACGGATATTGACGGTTTGTGTAGATCCAGTTAGCATCAAAAGTGATTGATCTGCCTCTTCAGGCTCTCTGGAGAAGCGATGTTCTTTTCTAATGCGTTCACCATAAATTCGACCAAGTTGAAACAGTCGTCATTGATGATGACTGAAACCCATATCCTTAGAGACTCCTGTTTGTTGTCGATTCCTGATTTCTGATGGCAGTACCGATTCTTCTGTGGTTCCTGTGAACTCGAAGAGCCGTTCTGTTGTCTGAAAAAACAATGTCCAGACCGAACTATGCAGATGATACGCGAGGAGTTCGGCTGGAGAGTGGAAACGCCGGCGAAACTGAATCTCTTTCTGGAAATAACAGGCAAACGTCCCGACGGTTTTCATGACATTGAAACAGTCATGATGACAGTCGGATTGTTCGATACTTTGGTCTTCAGGGAGGTGACTACTGAGAGCATCAGCCTGCGTTGCTTCGCGGCAGATGACTTGCCTAATTCCCCCAGTTTGAATGTGGATCAGATCCCCACAGATGATTCCAACCTGGTGGTCAGGGCAGCAATGCTGCTGAGGAACCATGCAGGCAACCGACAGGGAGTTGAAGTGACTCTCCACAAACGAATTCCCGCTGAGGCCGGTTTGGCCGGAGGATCGAGCGATGCGGCTGCGACACTCGCAGCACTCAATCGACTCTGGGACTTGAATTTGCCTCAGTCAGAATTACGAGAGTTGGCTGCCGAACTTGGCAGCGATATCCCGTTCTTTCTGGCAGAAAGCCCTTGGGCCGTTTGTCGGGGACGTGGAGAAATCATCGAACCCCTTGAAGGTATCAACCCATTGTGGATCGTCATCGTACGACCTCCGGTGGGGCTCTCGACAGCCGATGTGTACCGGGCATGCCGCCCTTCTGAACAGCCTCGATCTGCCAATCAACTGATCGAAGCCATTCAACAAGGGCGACTCGAAGAACTGGAACAGTATCTGCACAACTCCTTACAGACTCCAGCCGAGCAATTGTGTCCCCTGTTGGAACAGGTGAAACAGTCGTTCGAGGCAGAATCGTTTGTCGCTCATCAGATGAGCGGGAGCGGCACTGCCTGGTTTGGAATTTGCCGAACAGAATCGGAGGCGCACGAAATCGCGACAAGAATGAGATCCCAGGATCTGGGTCATCTGTTTGTCGTTTCCACCATCCCCTGACCGTGGTGGATCAGCGTCAATCCCGTAAGGAGGAATGGGACATGAACATCACTAAAGTTCGCATCAAGTTAATGGCCGATCCCAATGATCGCTTGCAGGCATTCTGCTCGATCACATTCGATCACTGCTTTGTCATTCGTGACCTCAAAATCATCCAGGGGACCAGAGGCCCGTTTGTGGCGATGCCGAGCCGCAAGCTGACCGACCGTTGCCCGAACTGCGAGATGAAAAACCACCTTCGGGCCGCCCACTGCAATGATTGTGGCACACCGCTCGATTCTGATCGCGCAATCGATGAAGAGGATGGCCGAGCCAAACTGTACGCGGACATCGCACACCCCATCAACAGCGAATGTCGCGAAATGATCCAGGCAGAAGTGGTCACCGCGTTTGAAGAAGAGTTAGTCCGCGCGAAGCAACCCAATTATATCTGTCGTTACGATGATTATGGCGAAGAGAATTACGCCCGCTTGAAAGAAGCCGAGCAAGACGCTGATATCTTGCCGATGTCGGCTCATCAACGTCAACAACCGGAAGAAGATTCCTCTCAGCGTCGTGTCGATACGGCTCACAATGAAAAGCAGGAGCCTCACGTGGAAAAAGAAAAACCGCAACCGGAAATCCGCTTTCAAGTGGAAGGGGATTCGTTCGGTGCGGGCGTGATGTAACGACTTGTGTTAGCCAGCGGAATTCAGCTACCGAAGTAGTAGTTGAAGTTCATGTTGAATGACCAGTCGAAGTTTTTGTCAGTCGGTCCTGATGACAGCAACGGAAACGTGCTGTTCCCTTCTCGTAAAGGGAGGCCGAAGCCCATACCAAGTGAGGCTTTCGGACCGAGCTCAAAGTTTGTCGCCAAAGTAAGTGTCAGATAATCGACCGAACCGATCGAAGGGGGAATCGAGATCGGAATAAATGGCGTTTGGAATGAAGCCACAGGATCGGTATCGGTACTTGATGTGTAGTGCAATTCGAGCGAGGGGATGATGGCCGTGATTCCCCGGCTGTTTTGGTTTTCATAGAGACGATGTCCGATCTGAGTACTCCACATGAAGTAGTTAGGATCTTGGGCATCACCGATCTGAAATGCGGCGGGACCGATCAGAAAATTGACATCGTGACGGCTTGTTTCCATCCGATAGGACATGAATGATTGTACGAAGGTTTTCTCGTTCGGAGTGTAGAGTCCGCCGATCCAGCATTGGTATCTACACAACATTAAATGGGAGCGCGTTGGCAGCGATTTGTTTGAGTTGGCCTATGTCGACATCCGGGGATTCCAACAGATCGGTCACTGACAACAGAATCATGTAGCCCGCCAACAAT
>Ga0181596_10001579_pt1 | contig 22883 bp, 23 predicted proteins | sample 041ome_6_FD_148655 | JGI IMG/M metagenome (GOLD analysis project Ga0181596, IMG submission 148655) | Coastal salt marsh microbial communities from the Groves Creek Marsh, Skidaway Island, Georgia - 041402US metaG (spades assembly) | ecosystem: Environmental > Aquatic > Marine > Intertidal zone... | reverse complement strand
AGGGCTGTCGCTTGTCGAATACGATTTACTATGCGACAGTGGAAAGCTGCACTCAAATGGTACAGCTCCATAATTGACGCAGCCTGGGCCGGAGGCATATGAAATTAAATTCGTGGGGATCCCTCAGAGGTTAGTCAGTGCACTAGTACAACCAGTGGGCTCTATCAGCTATATTAAATCTTTTAGTCAGTCGCTATTTTCAGTGGGTCCATTTCAACCCAACCTAGGATGACTATTTTTTGGAAATATTAATTAAGGGATTTCATGGACCGGAATAAAAAAAAGCACGAATGGTTTGTTGATCTAGCGCCCGTATCACGCAGTAAAGATGGTTGCATTTATCAATCGGCGTTAAATTTTGGCATTAAGGATAAGGATATCTACAACATTGCTCTTACAGGGCCATACGGTTCGGGAAAGAGTAGTGTAATAAAGGGCTATAAAGAAAGCTGTCCTGAGGATGTGAAATTGCTAGAGATTTCACTGGCTTCTTTTGAAAATGAGCAACCCTCAGGAGCTGAAATTGAGCTCAGTATTTTGCAGCAAATGATCTATAGTGCTCCTTCTGATGCCTTACCATATTCTCGTTTTAAACGGATCAAAACACCCAAGAAACCTATTATTAACGCAACGGCCATGACGCTGTGGATCATTGGTGCGTTGATCCTTTTTCAGTACAGTAGACAAATATTTTCAATACCATTATGGAGCGGTGCATTTTATTCGCTGTTCTTTTTTATCACGGCATTCATTTTTAGCAGTTGGTGGTTGATTAAACATTTTTACTTGAGTGCATTCGGTGCATCGTTCAAAAAGATATCGCTGAAAAATATTGAGGTAGAAAAAGATGTGGATTCAGCATCCATTCTCAATAAACATGTGGATGAGATACTCTATTTCTTTGAGCAGACCGAGTATAACTTAGTCATCTTTGAAGACCTTGATCGTTTTGACTCGCCCGATATATTCATAAAGTTGCGTGAACTCAATACCCTTATTAACAAATGTCACAGTGTCGGTAACGGAAGACATGTACAGTTTTTATATGCGTTAAAAGACTCCACATTTAATGAGCGGCAGAGAACCAAGTTTTTTGATTTTATCATCCCTGTTGTTCCTGTGATCGGTACAGCAAACTCTCTAGACATCATAACCCAACGCTGCAAGTCATTACCCGAACTTAAGCGGCCTCTAAATCAAGATTTTCTACGAGACGTGTCTGATTTTTTAAATGATGCACGTCTAATACATAATATTTTTAATGAGTTTGTCATCTACATTCAGGAGATTAACGATAAGAATATTGATCCTACATTTCTACTGGCACTCATGGTTTATAAAAATGTATTCGGGAAAGATTTTGAGTCGCTACACGACTCTGAAGGTGTTTTTTATGATTTGGTAAATTATAAAAAGGAGCTTTTGGAGTGTAGAAAATCAGATTTTAAGGCTGAGCTATCAAAATTAAAAAAATTAGCTGAAGACATAGATAATGAGCGTGCAAGATCTGAATCTGAGTTAGTAAACTCTTACGTTGGAGAGTTGATAAAACACTCACCAATTCCCGCTTCGGGGGTGAAAGTGAATAATTATTTTTATCCGTTTTCTAGAATGAACACCTTTAAAGATATCGAACCACTTTTAGGACAAAGAGACATTGGTTTTGCACAGACTAGCAATCACGGCATATCGAGTAGTGGAAAGTCATTTGCAGAAATAGAGAAGAAATTAGATCCTAATTTATCATTTAATGAAAGAGTCAAGTTGGTAGGGGAAAAATCATATAAAGCCAAGGCTGCGATCAACAGTAAGATTGCTGATATTGAGGAGCGTATTCAAGAGTTAGAACAACTTAAATTAGCCGATTTCCTACGAGAATCACCAAAGTCAATTGAGCAATTTACTTCTAAGCTGAAGGTTTTTTTTCATAGCTGTCAAAATCAAGGCAAAGATACCTCTGATGTCGCACCTATTAGATTGTTTCGTTTCCTTATCTTAAGTGGCTATCTAAATGAAGATTATGCTCTATATATTGCAATCTTCCGTGAAAGAGAAGGATGGAGTGCTAATGACAGGCTATTCAATACCATAATGAAATCACGTGATGCAGCAAAACCTGATCTAGTCATAGAGCACCCAGAAGAGGTATGTGCGCGCCTGAAAAGCAGCGATTTTTCAAGTGTTTATGTGCTAAATGTGTATTTGTTTGACTATTTGTTGAGTTCGTCAGAATCGGGAAAAGATCGGCAATATTTAGCGCTTAATTATGTCAAAAATTCGTTTGATTCGAATGAAACTCAGGGCTTCTTTTCGCTTTATTTTAAGAAAGGCAAACGATTAAAAGAATTGTGCAACGCATTACTCGAAACGTGGACCGAGTATTTTGATGCTGTTATTGATGGGAGCAATACTGACCAGCACATAGCTATGATATTGGATTGTGCAAATATGTATCTGATAGAGCATCATGAAGGGGTTGATGAATTAAGGCGATATCTTGAAGAAAATCTTGCAGCAATTTATGCCAACAGTAGCGTATCAGCTCCGGGAACACATAGTTACGATGTGCTTAACATTATTGGAATAAAAGTCTCAGATCTGTCATCGATCTCAGAAAATCCCAGTCTATTAAGTTTTATACATGCCCACCTTCTTTTCAAAATCAATATGTCAAACATACATGTACTGCTCGGTTTAAGCCCAAAAGATACCAGCGAGATGTATTCGCATACATATTGCTTACTCACTGAGTGTGATGAAAACGTAACTTCTTATGTGAATGATAATTTAGAGGAATATCTAGAAAAGGTGATGCTGTGTAATGAGCAAAACCGAGAAGAGCCTGATTGGGTGGTCAGCACGATCATTCAGAATCAATCGCTATCCCCTGATTTGAAAAGAAAGGTAATCTCCCATCAAAATTATATTTTCAGGAGCCTCGACAACGTTAGAGAAGAGCTTTGGCAACATCTTCTGCAAGAAAATAAGGTTGCTCCTACGTGGGGTACCATATTCAAATGCTATATATCACAGCAGGTAGACAATGGTCTTGTAGTGGCATTTATAAATAAGGACAAAGCCAGCCAAGCACTGCGAAATGATGAGTTTAGAGTCGAAGAAAGTGATGAGCAGATAAGTAATTTTAAACGGTTCATCTATAACTTGGACGAAGTTCCAGACAATATTTATGAAAGACTCAATCTTGGTTTAAATACGACATGGAGAGGTTTTCCTAGTGTATCCAACAGCAAGAAATTGCTGTTGGTCGTGCGGGGCCTATTGTCATTTAATCAAGAAGTCTATGAACAGACCGAGGATAATCCCGAGCTTCGGGTTGCGCTGATCAAGCAACACTATTCAAAATTTCAAAAAGAAATCGAAATCTATGCTGGCTCAATTCAGCATGATGTTGCGCTTGAGTTATTCCAAGATCAGGAACTACCAGAAGCTTTCAAGATAGAGCTGAGTGGCATGTTGAATGTTGAAACACTTGGTACGAGTGCTGAGTTATCTAATCTTGTATCACCTTATTATTTGAAGGTTGATGATTCTCGCTTGTCAATGGAAGTGATACAGCGTTTGATGGTACTCGTAAAAGATCAGGACGTTGGTATCGGACTATTCAAAAAATTTCTTGAAAATTGGGCCGAAGATGAAGCGAAAGAGCTTCTCATTAGAGTAGTGAAGCGTTGGAGTAAGAAAACTGTTATGGAGGCTATAGAGCTATTCCCATCTGCAATTAATACTCTTGGAAACTACGGAAAGCAGCCTTCGATCCCGAATACTGAAGTGAACAACCGGCTTGTAGAAGCGCTTCAGGAAGCTGATTGTGTGGGCAAGGTCAAGATTCAAGGGAGTGAGATTAGAGTCTATACAAAGAGGATTAGGCCAGTTTAGTGAACGGTTTAGTTAATACAGAATGGAACAGACCGCATAAGCTCCAAATTAAATGCCTGAAATTGGCACCATTCGTGAGCTTAAAGCCTTTAATCCTGAGTGTCTGCTGCTTGTCTCAAGGTGCCTGTGGACTTGTAGGGCTTCTGTGTACGTGAAGCAGATGTTTAATATTTTTTCCTATGAAAATATAGATTATAGTTTTTCAGGGGGAAGCGGATGTTACTATGAAGTCTCATTAACAAACTGTGAGTCATTCCTTTGGAGTATTTGGTGGATTGGATTCCTGCGATATCAACAACAACTCTTCTAGCAGGATCTTTATGGCTTGCTAGGAACTTAATATCAACTAGATTAACTAATTCTGTTCGTCATGAATATGACCAAAAGCTAGCAACTTTAAATGCAGAATTAACAAAGAAGCAAGAAACTTTAAAAGCTGATCTACGTTTGAAAGAACTTCAATTAGAATCGTTAAAAGCGACAGCTCTAAATGGAATATCGAAACGTCAATCAGTACTTTTTGATAAGCAAGTTCAAGCTATTGAAATACTATGGTCACAAGTAATTGATTTGCTGCCTGCAAAAGGGGCAGCACAAAATTTAGCAGTTATTTCATTCGATAGCTCCTTAAAACTCTCATCAGAAGATCCAAAAGCTAGAGAGATGTTTGAAATGATAGGTTCAAACGTAAGTTTGACCTCTATTGATACAAAATGTACTCATAAAATTCGACCATTTATATCGCCAGTTGCGTGGGCATATTTCATTGCATATAGCTCTATTTTGTCGCATGCAATTATGAAAACTCACATGCTTAAAAAAGGATTAAACTTTCCTGATATAGTGAATGGTAAAAACCTGAGAAAAGTATTGATCACGGCGCTTCCCCATCGAAAAGAGTACATAGAAAAAGTAGATTCGGGGGCCTACTTTCACTTATTAGATGAATTAGAGTCATTAATGCTTTTATCTTTCAATAATACTTTGAAAGGAGAAAATGAAGATAAAGCTGCCTTATTACAAGCATCAGAATTAATAAAAGCATCTGAGGAGTTATCAAACCAAGATAGGGCTGAGCAGAAAAATGCCTAACAAGCTTGTGTATTTTCGTTTAAGCATATTAACATCCTCACTAGTTACCCTGCACATTTTACAAGGAAGTTTATGAAAACGATTTATGCAGCTCTATGTATAGGGTTGTCATTTACATCAGAGCTATTAGTGCCGAAGAATCATTTGATTCGACCTTCACGAAGAACTATGACAATCAGTCAGTGAGGCCATAATTACTCGCCTAAAGCAACGTTTTGTCATTGTTATAATGGTTATTTTCTCAAAGTGCATTTGGCCTTTGCTGTTAGTCAAAGTTTGTAGTGTTATTGAAAAAGGAATTTAATATGGATTTTAAAGGAAGCGAAGTTAAAGAAATCAGGACCGGCCGGGTCGGGACTGTTATTGATTGCAACATAGACACAGTCGACGTCCAATATAAAGGGCTTCGAAAACTTAAGTGCAAGTGGAATCAAGTTCAACTTCTTAACGACAAGGATAGAGTGAAGTTTGATAAAGCGATACAAAAAAGAACACGAGATAGTGAGCTGAAATCAAAAGAGCTAGCAAACTATTTTGAGAAAGAACCGACTTTGGTCTCGGTACCACAAAGACATGGATATATCGTTTGGACTATTTTTGCAGCATTTTTAGTTTGGGCTGTATTCTCTGTTAAAACACCTCCCCCAAGTCAAAGTGAGAAAGTTGATGCCAGTTACCTGGTCTCTGCACATGACGCCATCAGTTACGGTGATAAGGGAAATACAAGCTACCAGGTCTCTACACATGACACCATTGGTCAAAGTGATAAGTCACGCTTAGCACTGTCTGAATTAATCTCGCCATCCAGATCTTTGCATACCAAGTATGTTGAGCCTTCGCATAGCCAAATCACATTAGCTGAACTGATTGACGCTCAAATTGCTTTGACTAAGTTAAATTATGATGGCAGTGCGTATTTCGGTGAATCCGGTCGGTCGTTTCGGTTTTATCCGATCACTTTTTCTTCTTCTTTTTCGTCCTTACCAGTTTTACCTTAAGTGATCGGATTGGTCTAGTTTTCTCATCGATTCGCCAGCCAGTTCAATTCGATGGCTGTTGTGCAGTAAACGGTCGAGTAATGCATCTGCCACGGGCGTGCCAGCCATCTGAATATGCCGTCGATAAAAACGTCATTTAGTTCCCATCCGAATGTCCACTGTTTCATTCTAAGACAGTGAGAGATAATCTTAAGGCTCAAATGTACGTGAAGCGGACCTTGGAGCAATGAACTTTCCATCTCAAAGACCAGTAGACTAACAACAAAACTATCTGCAATCTGGGCTATCAATCCCTGGCAAGGACGCCATTGTTAGCCATTAACATGCATACCTATAAACGACATCGGCCAGAGCAAACATTGCTATACCAATTGGTTGAGCAATATTATCCAGATTTTCTGGAGTACCTTTCCCATCAAGGAAAGACATTGCTACTTCATGTAGATAAAGAGTTTGCAGAATTTCTAAAGTGTGGTCGGTTTGAGCATGGATTTCTCAGAGTCGTGTGTGACGACTGCAAACATGAGAAGCTGGTCGCGTTCAGTTGCAAACGTAGGGGCTTCTGCCCTATTTGCGGGGCAAGACGGATAGCAGAGAGTGCGAAGTTACTGGTTGACGACGTTCTTAACGGCTATCCCATACGTCAGTGGGTGTTGAGTCTACCTATCCCATTGAGGCTGCTACTTGCCAGATATCCCAAAGAGCTCAGCAAAGTCATGCAAATCATCCATCGCACGATTTCAACTGACATCATCCATCGAACAGGTTACTTGAAAAAGCAAGCCAAGACGGGTGCAGTAACGTACATTCAGCGTTTTGGAAGTGCGCTAAACTTGAATATACACTTCCATATGCTCTTCCTCGAGGGCGTTATTACAGAAGAGCGAGGGCAAACCAAATTCAAACTCGTCAAAGCGCCGAGCCATAGCGATATGGAACAGATAGTTGACAACATCAGCCACCGCATTGCGGCCTATTTAGAGAAGGCCGGGCTCATTCAGCGTGATATGGACAATGCTTTTCTCGATTTTCCCATGGATGATGAAAATAGCTTATTGCCCTTGCAAGCGGCCTCGGTTAGTTATCGTATTGCTTGGGGCCAGATATGGGCAAAAAAGTATTTACCTTACAAACCTTGCCCGCCAAAGACAAACAACACTACGGACAATTAGCCCAGATAGGCGGTTTCAGTTTACATGCTGGCGTATTCGCAGACGGTCACCAAACCGATAAATTGGAACGCCTGTGCAGATACATCTCAAGACCAGCCATAAGTGAACAACGATTGAATCTTACAGATTCAGGTAAGGTGAGGTATAAACTAAAGACCCCTTACAATGACGGAACGACCCTCGTGTTCTTCTCTCCACGGGATTTTCTCGGCAAACTCGTTGCTTTGATACCACCACCTCGACTTAACCTCACGAGGTTTTATGGGGTATTTGCTCCCAATGCTATAGTTCGTGCCGAGGTGACTGCTTCACAACGTGGTAAGAATAGTCCTCGTTTAGCAGAACACCTGAAAGATTCAGAAAAGCCGTATCATTCCCGCAATATGTCTTGGTAACCCGGTCACCGGCGCAAAGACTGAAACGCGTATTCAACATCGACATTACCCAATGCGAGGTTTGCGAAAAATTTAACGTAAAGGTCATTGCTTGCATAACTGACGCGATCATTATCAATAAAATCTTGTCATATTTGGACAAGCACAATTTACCGGAAGCGAGTAATAATCCCCGTACGCCGCCACTTCGTGCGCCACCAAGCATTGACGCATTCTGCGACTATACCATTCAACGTGACTTCGACTTTAGTGCATGAACCACAAAAACCTACCATTACTTAAACACGCAAATTGTTGGGGTGAGGGCTTTCACATATCTTATTGCAGATTTCAGTACCAAAGACCAGTTAACTTGCCTGTCTTGATGACAACTACTCCACTGATTTCTGAAAAGTACCCGTTTGACACACGTTCAACTAGCCTTAAATACATCTGACACGGTGGGTAGTACATAGCGTTAATATTTCTTATACACACAAGCTGTCCTGACCATTCAGGCTAACACATCCGGCTTCCTTGCCGTGAGGATGCGCTCTGCGATGCAGATGTAAATCTGTTAGGTGCCTTGTTGGTAGCTCTGCCAGGCTTGCATTGAACCAATAAAAACATCCACGTTTTCAAAACCCTGTGCCAGCAGGTAACTGGCTGCTACGGTGGCGCGCTTACCGCTGCCACAGGCCAGTGTATAATGGCGGGATTTATCCAGTTGGTGGCACATTTCCGGCAGATAGCCTAAGTAGATATGCTTTGCCTGGTCAAATTCGTTGTTTTCAACCTCTTCCTGTTTGCGAACATCCAGCAGTTGCCAGTTAGCACGTGGTGCTCTAATGCGCTCATCAACCTTATCTGCAGTAACGGCGTTCACATGCTGACGATGGTAAGCCTCAATGGTATCTGGCTTTGGTACCATGGTCAGATAACCACTAATCTGCTGGTAGCCCATCCGCCACAGCTGTTCGGAGCTTTCGGTTGCCTGTTGATGGGAATCTGCCACCAGTGCGATAGGTGTGGAGTAGTCCAGAAACCAACCACCATAAGCGCTGAGTAAGCCGCCCGGCAAATTAAGACTGCCGGGATAGTGACAGTCTCGAAACTGGGCATGACTTCTTACATCAATGAGCACGCCGGGACGTTCTGCGCTTTTCTGCCAGGCTGACTGAGCATCCTGTGCCAGCTTCTGGCACGCCACTGGCGGTAAAGGCGTATCCATCCCGGTAACGTTAGACTGCTCCATTTTGCTAAAGTAGGGAGCAATATAATGATTCTCTTTTAACTTACGCTCTATAAAGGCTTTTTTAGAGGTACATTGATAGCCCGGGTTTTGCCGTTTCTCAATGCCTATGGTGGTAAACTCACGTTCTGCCATGCCTGAGCCACACACCGACCCTGCGCCATGAGCCGGGTACACAATAATGTCATCACCCAGGTTGGCCAGCGTTTGTAGGCTGTCATAAAGCTGGCCAGCCATTTTTTCCATTTCCTCGGGGTAGAAGTCTGTGCGACCGACTTCACTGACAAATAAGGTATCGCCGGTAAATACGCCGATAGGCTGACCGTCCTGTTCGTTGTCGATAGCCAACACACAAATACTGTCTTTAGTATGGCCGGGCGTTGCAATAACTTCGAGTGTCCATTTGCCAATCTCAAATTTATCGCCATTACCGGCCTTGCGGGCATATTCGATAGGCTCGTCAGCGTATTTACCATGGTAAATATCAGCACCGGTCTGGTTGGCCAGCGCTACCGCGCCAGAGATAAAGTCTTCATTGCGGTGGGTTTCGATGATGGTGGTGATCCGGCATTCATGCTTTCCGGCAAGGGTGAGATAATGCTGCGTATCTAACTGAGGATCAATCACACAGGCTTCACCATCGCTGCCAATCAGGTAGGAAAGGTGCGCAATGCCCGGTGTTTTAACAGATTCTACAAACATAGGTTAGCTCCACTTTGGGGTTGTGCCGCGCACAACGTGAATGTATTCACTTCACCCTAAGCTTTCAAATGTCACGCCGAATAAAAAGTTTAAATAAAACAAGTAATTACATTTTCTACCCAAAAGGCTTCCCAGTAAATGAAGAAATATTCACTTAATCCTATGTAAAATTTACATGCTATTGCGGGATAAGCGTGCCCGTTGCAGACGCTGTTTGAGGTATTGCAGTCTGGGAAGCAAAATCAGCAAGGCTATTGCCCAGTAAATTAACGGTTCCTGCAGGCCGGTTTTGCGAGACCAGCTAAAGTGTAACAGGGCCAGTAAAACAACCAGGTAAATGGTGTTATGCAGGGATTGCCAGCGATTGGCGCAAAGCAGAAGTAGCTGTTCAATAATCTGTTGCGTCCGCTCCTTGTCTTTTGTTGCCTGAAGAGGCAATTTAGCTTGGTATGTGTGCATATGATACCAATAGTCTTGGCTTAATATGTTTCTCCTAAAATCAGGTGTATACTATCGATCTAGTTATGAGAGGTATTTATGAATACAAAAATTGAAGTTTACGGTGTTAAAGCTGTTCAACGCCCCAAAGTTCCAGCAAGAAAGAAACTTGACCTCTCTGGTGAGTTTGGGCAACAGATCGTGAAATCCGAAACTAAGCTAGTGCTAAGAACACACAAGCGTACGTTCGAAAAACTCGCTTACATGTAATGGAGCTTATTTTTTTCCCCTTCGAGCGCGTTATAGAGATTAACGCCTACATTCTCGAAAACGAGCCTGGTATGAAGGGGGCCGCTGATATCAATAAGCTTCAGGGGGCGCTAGGCAGGATTGATAATGCTATTGTTTATTTAGGCTTGAATGATGTTTTCGAAATAGCAGCAAAGTATGCTTCCTCTATTGCACTTTCTCATTCGCTTCCTGATGCAAAAAAACGGACTGGTCTCGCTGTAGCTTTGGAATATTTATCTCTCAATGATTATGAATTAATTGCTGATAACGAATTATTCGCAGATGCCATCAGAGATTTGGTTGTGGGCAAAATTGGTGAAGCGGATTTTGCTGACCTTCTTTATGCTCAGTATATTTCTGAACAAAATCAAAATAGTTAAAATTTCATGCAGTTTACTTTGGCCATACCTGCGCAAGTAGGGTAAAGAAAGCGCAGTATATAAGAAATCATATAGCTTCTCAGTCTGATGGTTGAGCAATGCTGAATTCCCGGTAAAAAAATCTGTCAGTACCATTATTCAAACCATAAACTTTGGCCGGACTGCCATAATTATGTTTCCTATTAAACAGGAGACAAATCATGGCAATTAAAATCCATACACCTTGGAACAAAAATCGTATTATCGGTCAGAAAAAGCCTCTTCAGATATCACATATATGGGGTATCCGGATTCGCTAAGAGCTTGAAGGACGGACTCGTGATCTAGCACTGTTCAACCTTGGTCTTGATAGCAAACTACGAGGTTGTGACCTTGTTAAACTCAAGGTCTCCGATGTCGTTTGCGGACGCTCAGCTCTTAGGCGCACGCATCTCGTTCAGCAAAAAACAGGTAGTCCTGTCCAATTTGAGATAACACCAAACACGGGAGAATCGATATTGGCTTGGGTAAAGAAAGCTGGATTAAAACCCTCTGATTATCTTTTTAAGTCCCGTATACATAGCGCTGAGCACATATCAACTAGACAATATAACCGCATTTTTCACGGATGGATTGAAAAACTTGGTCTAGATACATCTCTCTACAGCACCCATTCAATGCGCAGAACCAAGCCTTATCTGATTTACAAGAAGACTAAAAATCTCCGGGTAGTTCAACTCTTGCTGGGCCATAAAAAGTTAGAGAGCACTGTTCGCTACTTAGGCATTGAGGTGGACGACGCTTTGGAAATATCGGAATCTATAGAAGTTTAGGCTGTAAGGGGCTGCCTGTGCAGCCCTTGTGTACGTATTGCAGACACTTGCAGTATGATAAATCAATTGGTTTAGTGTGCGATTAACGGAAGTTCAGCACTTGTCTAATAATGATAGAATAATGCTAATTGTTTTAGAGAATCCGCTTATGAAAACCATTGGAACGCTGGCTAAAGAACTAGACATTAGCGTAGAAACAATCCGATTTTATGAACGTAAAGGACTTATCGTACAGCCACTAAAACCTGATAGTGGTTATCGCATGTATGACGACACCCATGTGAGTCAACTTAAATTCATATTAAAAGCTAAAGCCTTGGGCTTTACACTTGATGAAGTCGCTTCGCTCATGACGATGAGTGGAAACTGCGCTGATGTCGAATCGATGGGATTACAAAAACTTAAGTTGATTCGAGAGAAAATTGCTATTTTGCAGCGGCTAGAACATGTGATTCAAGATATGACAAATTCTTGTAAAGCCAACCATGACCCTAATTCCTGCCCAATAATCAATTCGCTCAATTAACTATTGACTCCGTACCTATGTACGGAGTTTAGACTACCTCAAAAGTAGAGGTAATTATGATGAATAAAATTCTAGATAAAGTAGGCTCTGGTGGCGTTTGGCTAGCCGCACTTAGCTGCACAGCATGTTTCCCCGCACTTGGTTCACTAGCATCAGCTTTAGGGCTTGGTTTTCTATCACATTTTGAAGGAATAGCGGTGAATACTTTATTACCATTGTTTGCTGCGCTCGCTTTATTGGTCAACTCGTACAACTGGTATCAACATAAGCATGTGGTAAGGGGCATATTAAGTGTAATTGGCCCAATTGCAGTATTGCTGACTCTTTATCCACTGTGGCAATACGACTGGAGCACTTACTTATTTTACTTTGGGATCACATGGATGGTATTTATGTCAGTATTGGATGTCGTTAAGCCAGTTAAGGAACCCGTATGCGAGGTATAGAATTGGAATCTAAGATTACTTGTCCCGAGTGCGGCTTTAGTAAGGTCGAAACCATGCCAACAAACGCTTGCCAGTGGTATTACGAATGTGAGGGATGCAAAGCGCTACTCAAGCCTTTAATAGGTGATTGTTGCGTTTATTGCTCTTTTGGGACTGTTAAGTGCCCACCTATTCAAGAAGGAAGTAGTTGCTGCAATAAATCTTAACGTCTGCTAATGGCACAAATAGTAAGTCCGATATCAACCTTCTGAAGGTCTGCAATTTGTCTCAAGGTGACTTTAATACCATGGGACCGAAATGTACGTAAAGCAGTCCCTCGCTACCAGATAATTCGATGGGCTGCAATGAGCGAATAGCGGACATCAACGTTCACTTCAGCATTACCGAATACTGAACGGTTTTGAGCTAAAGTTTTTGCGCGGCACATGGAAAAGAACTGCGTAGAGTTTGGTGCCAGATGCAAGTCCATGCTAGGGATTTACTGCTGACTAAATAACTGCTCCTAATTGTGATACACCTGCTTCAAGCCATGCTTGCCACCTAGGAACGGAGCCGCTGTGTCCATAAAGTGGTATACCTGCTCCAGTAAGTCATCCATGTTCTTACACTGATGGTTACGGGTTATCGTTTCATGCAACGCATGCCATAGCTTTTCAATTTTGTTGTGCCACGGGCTGTATACCGGTAAAAACAAGAGCTTGAACTTTGGGTTCTCATTCAGCCATTTCTGCGTTTTTTTGCTCTTATGGATGATGTAATTATCCACAATTAGCGTGATACTTTTCGCTCGCCGGTATTGCCCTTTCAGTTGCTCCAACAGCGCAATAAACAAATCACTGGTCTTGCGCTCACCACCAACATAACTGATTTGTCCTGTCTGGCTGTGCAGTGCCCCCGCCAGATAGTGTTTCTTATTCTGGCCGGGTGTAGCTACCTTACGCTGTTTACCTTTAAAGGTAAGCGTCCGGCAATACCACCTATCGCTTAACAAACTGCCATGGTAGCAGTTGCTCGATATCGACGTCGGGCTTGCTGAGTTCATCAAGGCAAGTCATCACATACTCGAACACATTGAGGTCGTTAGCTTTAGCGGTTTCGATGATACTGTAGAGCGTTGCGCTGGCGTTTGCGCCCGTGGCGGTTTGACTAAATAGCCAGTTTTTTCTGCCTATCACGAACGGTTTAATCGCGCGCTCAGCGCGATTATTATCAATCTTTAGGTGGCCGTCGAGTGTATAACGTACAAGCTTTTCCCATTGGTTCAAGCAGTATTGTATCGCTTCGCCTAATTTGGTTTTCGGTAACACTTGTTGAACTGATTTCATTAGCCATGCGTGAAGCTGATTGAGCAACGGTAGGCTCTTTTCTTGTCTGGTAAGGTAGCGCACTTCGACCGTTTTATCGTTTAGCTGCGTTTCGATGCGGTAGAGCTTTTGGATATGATTGAGTGCCCAATCTGCTTTTCCGCTGCCTTTCTTACCCGCACCTTTTTTGGCTTCCATGAACTTACGACGTGCATGTGCCCAGCTTGCGACAGGCTAAGCCTGAGAATAAAGGAGGTAATTATGTTGTAACCAAAATTATTCGTTGAATTCCAGAGGGTTCAACTCCCTCCCGGTAAAAGCTAACCACTAGCCGGAAGCGAGTCTTGCATGGGTGACGGCAACGTTATTCGTGAAGCGTAGGCAGCAGGTACTAAAGCCGCGGGATGGAGTCTCGATATCATGTTCACGTTGGAGGCTTCATTTTGTTGGGAATGGGGTCAGTACAGTACATATCGTAATGGTAAGAGATGTATTGTCCGACCGGGATCTATGGCCGGGGCAAAGGTACAGGATGGAATTCTCAGGAACCTGTGAGATCCAGTATTGACCTGAGTATTATTAAGCGTTTGGCTCTAGCTATTAACAAAGCCGGGCTGTCTGATAATGGCTTCCAATCAGACAGAGCGAACAGGAAGCGCGCTCAGGAGCTTAAAAGCGAATCCATAAGTGATTAGGTAGTAGATGCTGGAAGTCTTAGTGCGCCATAGTACTGTTGACTTGGGGGAACTCTGCTCAGGAGGACCCTAACGAGGAAAGGGCGCACCATAACTTTTTAACTGTTGATGGGAAACATAGAGGTGCACAGAAACCGATGATTGTGTCAACGAAACAACAACAGATAGCCAAATTGGCTAAAGAGAAACCGAAACTCGTGTTCACATCACTCAATCATCTACTGAATATTGAATGGCTATATGAAGCGTATAGGCTCACGCGTAAAGATGGTGCAGTCGGCATAGATGGTGAAACAGCACGTGACTATGAACAGCACTTGGATGCAAATCTGCAATCATTGCTTGAAAGAGTCAAGTCTGGACGCTATCGAGCGCCTGCTATTCGTCGCGTGTATATTCCCAAGGGCGATGGTAAGTTGCGTCCACTTGGGATCCCCACATTTGAAGACAAGCTTGTTCAACGTGCCGTTGTAATGCTACTGGAGCCAATATACGAACAGACGTTCTATGATTGTTCATTTGGTTTTCGACCGGGCTACTCTGCGCACCAAGCGCTACAAAGTCTTCGTAATCACATCATGGATGACGGGGGTAAGTGGGTACTAGACGTGGATATACAGCAGTATTTCGATACTATTGAACATACTCAGTTGAGAAACTTTTTAGACCAACGAGTGACGGATGGCGTTATTCGTAAAATGATAGACAAATGGCTAAAAGCCGGTGTGATGGATGGGAGTAAACTAAAGAAGTCTGTAATCGGGACGCCACAAGGCGGTGTTATTTCTCCTTTGCTAGCAAATATATATTTGCACTATGTATTGGATGAATGGTTTGCCAATTCGGTTAAAGCTCGCATGCTTGGGCGTTCAAGTTTGACTCGGTTTGCGGACGATTTTGTTATGGTGTTTGAACATTACGAGGATTGTTATCGTGTTCAACAAGTCTTAACCAAACGCTTTACGCGTTATGGACTGACACTGCACCCTGACAAAACTCGCCGCGTAGATTTTCGATTTCGGTATCGAAAAACGAATATCCAACGCGGTAAGTGCGTTAATTTTGATTTTCTAGGCTTTACCCATTACTGGGGGCGGTCTCGACGTGGTCACTTTGTTGTTTGTCAAAAGACAGCGAAGAATAGGCTCGCTCGAACACTAAAGGCATTTAATGTGCTGTGCCAAAAGATGCGCCATAAACCGCTGGATTTGCAGTGGGAATGGTTAAATCGAAGGCTAGTGGGACACTTTGTCTACTTTGGGATCACTGGAAACATAAAATCACTTAAACGTCTCCACCATAAAGTGGAGCGTCTATGGCATAAGTGGCTAGGTCGCCGTTCTAGGAAAAGTTACATTCCTTGGGTACGATTCACGCTAATGCTTAAACGCTTCCCATTGGCGATTCCAAGGATCTATCATCGTTATGTTTAATGCGCTACGCAGCGAATAAACTGTTATGAAGAACCGGATGCGTTAATTGCGCTCGTCCGGGTCTGTGAGGGGTGAGGGCAGTAATGTCCTCATCTACTCGGAAACCGATAAGGGTCGCTTGCGTTTGCTCGTAGCCTTGATAGCCATCCACTTGTAAGTAGCCGTTATAGCCATTAAGGAAGTCTACTGCGCATTGCCCAGCGCGACTATTGTGATAATCGTACAACACGATATTGGATGTCGCTGTATCGGGGATATTACCGCTAGGTGAATCAGCGCCACTGGCGTACAACCACATATAGCTGTTCGCTTTTTCAGACTCAACCACTTTTAGCGTGGTTTCACCCGCCGCGATAACAGGTTGCTTTAACAGGTGTTGATGAAGCTGCTCATAAAGCGGTTTAAACAACTCAGCACAGCGGATTATCCAGTCCGCCATCGTCTTACGGCTTAATTCAATACCGTGCTGTTTGAACATCGCTTCTTGTCGATAAAGCGGTAACCCATACTGATATTTGCTGGTGATGATTTGACTTAACAAGCTTGGCGTTGCGTAGCCTTTTGGAATCACGCTGTGAGGTACGGGCGCTTGTTTAATCGTGTTGCTGATACCGTCCTTTTCACAGGTACGGCACGCATATTTAGGGCGAACATGCTCTATCACTTTAACCTGTGCAGGAATAAACTGAAGCTTCTCTGACTTATCTTCACCAATGCGATGTAATTCGCCCGCACAACAGCCACAGATTTTTTCTTCGTCGCTAATATCGTGAACGATAACTTCACGAGGCAGGTCTTTAGGTAGCGGTTTACGTGTGGGCTTTTTGCGGGTATAGCTAATCGTTTCTTCGGCTGTTTCAGATTCAACAACCAGTTCTTCCGCTTCGTTAAGGAAACTGCGAATAAGTCCTGCAATTTAGTTCTTGAACCAGCCTTTGCATTCGCCGTCTAATTTTTGAACGCTAAATTTTCAATTTCGGCCAATATACTGCCGTTTTAGGCCTGATTTTGGCCTAATCCCGGGTTATTCCCGGATTTTAGACAGATCCTGGCTGTCGTCGTAACATCTGGTCTACTTTAAACAGGTTCGCCAAGGTGAATAGCATGGCTAACTGTGAGTCATTCTTCATCAGCCCTTTATAGCGTGCTTTGATAAAACCAAACTGACATTTGATGATCCGAAACGGATGCTCCACTTTCGCCCGGATGCTGGCTTTTAAGTATTCGATGTTAATGGCCGTTTTGTTCTTGCGAGGATGCATTTTCAGTGCCCGGACTTTTCCGGGGCGTTCGGCAATCAGCCATTCCACATCCTTTTCTTTTAGTTCTTCACGCTTCTCTGCGCCTTGATATCCAGCGTCGCCAGAGATGAATTCCTCATCGCCATGCAACAGGTTCTTCATCTGATTAAGGTCATGATCGTTGGCGGCGGTGGTCACCAGCGTATGGGTCAGGCCACTCTTGGCATCCACACCAATATGGGCTTTCATACCGAAGTGCCATTCATTGCCTTTCTTGGTCTGATGCATCTCCGGGTCACGTTCATTCTTTTTGTTTTTAGTGGAGCTGGGAGCTTCAATAATCGTCGCATCCACCAATGTTCCTTGCGTCATCATCACACCGCAGTCCGACAGCCATTGGTTGACCGTTTTGAATAATTTGCGAGTCAGCTTGTGCTTTTCCAGCAAGTGCCGGAAGTTCATAATGGTAGTGCGGTCTGAAATGGCTTTATCCAATGACAGTTGCGCAAACTGACGCATCGAGGCAATTTCATATAATGCATCTTCCATGGCTTCATCACCGAGGCTATACCATTGCTGCATACAATGAATGCAAAACATGGTCTCAAGCGCGTACGGACGTCTGCCATTGCCAGCTTTAGGATAAAAGGGTTCAATCACTTCCAGCAGTTGAGGCCACGGCAGCAGTTTATCCATTCTGGATAAGAATATCTCTTTACGAGTCTGGCGGCGCTTGCTGGAAAACTCACTATCGGCAAAAGTTAACTGTTGGCTCATGGGCGGTAATGGCTGTGATTTACTATGCAGCTATGATCTCACATCGGGGACTTATTCGCATCTTCCCTAGGTATTGAGTAATGGATCATTTTTCCAATTGTTCAGCTTTAAGCGCAGTACTTTGCAACAATCGGTTCTATCCCGGGCACATCCAATTCCCGTTCATCAAAAGTGATAAAATGGCCTATTGTACGTCTTTCAATGGCGATGTTTTTTGCCTTGACTCTTTAACCTTAACCATTCGCCAACTTTACTTCTTAGCTGATATTCCACCTTGATAGGTATACACCAGACTGGCACCGACTGAAAACAAGAAGTAGCTTACTATTACTGCTCTTAGTTCTTTCCAAAAAAACTATTAGCTAGGCCTTTCCTAACATAACTAAAATGGTTTAAATCCCAAAAAACGAAAGCTACCATCAATATAGTTGCGGTAGCTCTCATCAAGTCAATATAGTATTTCTTCATATCAGAGCCAGAACTTGATACCTGCAACAAAAGCAGTATCACGAGTACTTTGCCCATTTAACTTCGCAAAGTCGGCTGTATTACCAAATTTATTTGTCCACTCAACGCCAACATAGGGAGCAAACTGGCGGGTAAACTCATAACGAACCCGAAAACCAATAGCACTGCTAGACAAGCCACTACCAAGGTTATTTTGGACGTCATCCTTACCGTAAAGCGTCAACTCTGCTCGTGGTTGAACAATTAACTTTTGAGTAAGTAATAGCTCATACTCAGCTTCGATCGAAAATGCACTATTACCTTGCTCTCCTAAATACGCAGTCATATCAATTTCAAACCAGTAGGGGGCTAGACCTTGTAAACCAAAAGCTAGCCATTTGCGGTTTTCACCTTCGTTATTGTAATCAAGTCGAATACCGACTTGTGTATCCCAATAAGCAGATATTGCGTGGCCCCATAGAAAATCTGTTTGGTTCTCCTCTAAATTACCTTCGCTAAAATCTCCTTCAGTTTTGATGACTAATCTATCAAAAGTAGTGCCATACCATGCCTGAAAGTCAAAAACACCTGCGTTTGTTTGCTCATTATATTCAAGACGATCCCCTAGTAGCGCGTAAAATGAATGCTCATCTGCCAAAGTCAGTCGTTTGTCGCTACTGAGTGCATAAGGGCCTTCAGTCAAAGTTGTACCTGCTGCATAAGCATGGGGGTCTCTAGCATCTTTAGGTGCATCTCCACCTTGTGCTTGCATTTTAGAATCACCCATCTCAGTCATCTCATCTTTTGCAGATACAGATACACTTATAAGGGGCAAACCTATTAATAATAGTCTTAACGTATTGGTTAGTATTAATTTTTTCATGATACAACTACCTCTCTAAACATACCTGCATCCATGTGGAATAATAAATGGCAATGCCATGCCCAGCGACCTACGTCATGAGGTGTTGTTAAAAAACTAATTCTTTGCGCTGGTTGTACAGGGATAGTATGGCGACGAACCTGTACATCACCTTTTTCATTCTCCAAATCGCTCCACATACCATGCAGGTGCATGGGATGTGTCATCATTGTATCGTTTTGTAAAATAACTCTTAAACGTTGATTATGCTTCATGTGAACTGGCGTGCTTTTTCCAAATTCCAAGCCATCAAATGACCAGCTATAACGCTCCATGTTTCCAGTTAAATGTAATTCAATTTCAGCCTCTGGCTCTTGCTGGTTTGTAATTCCCTCAAGAGAATGTAAATCTGCAAGTGTTAAAACACGGCGTCCATTTTTACGTAAACCTATACCGGGATCATCAAGGTTTGTTCTAGGCATATCAACACGCATATCAACAGAAGCTCCATACTCTGTTTTTGCATGACGCACTTTAGTGCTAGCAACAGCTAATGGGTTTTTAGTCATTCCATGTTTACTATGATCCATTGCCATCGCTCCATGACCCATTGCACTATGATCCATTTTATTAGAATTCATGCCCGACATACCTGCCGTATCAGCCATTGTAGAATGCACACTATCATGGGTCATATTGCCCATCATATCTGTCATCGTTAACCACTCAACGGGGTCTAAAGAAGGTACTGGTGCATCAACGTTAGGTGCCATTGATAAAGTACCTTTAGCATAACCTGAGCGATCCATGCTTTGTGCAAAAATCGTATATGCATCATTTTTTGGCTCGACAAGTACATCATAAGTTTCACCGGGACCAAATCTAAATTCATCTACTGTCACAGGTTCAACATTTTGTCCATCAGCTTGTACAACTGTTAACTTCAGCTCAGGTATTCTTACATCAAAAAACGTATTGCTAGAACCGTTAATAAATCTAAGCCTAACCTTTTCGCCAGCTTTAAACATTCCACGCCAGTTTGTCAAAGGCGCACAACCATTCATTAAAAAAGTCATTGCAGATGCTGATAAGTCTGCAAGATCTGTAGGGTTCATTCTCATTTTATTCCACATTTCCCGGCGTTGTAGCGCATTTGAAACGCTGCTATTTGAAATGTCATCAAAAAACTCTGGAACAGTAGGTTGATTAAAGTTAAATACATCGCTCTGTACTTTTAACTTGCGAAACAAATCCATTGGGTCATCATCAGTCCAATCAGACAATTGGATGACATGCTCATTGTCAGCACTAATAATATCCTTTTCTCTTGGCTCAATAATTAATGCGCCGTACATACCTGTCATTTCTTGAAAGCCACTGTGTGAGTGATACCAATATGTGCCGCTTTGTTGCAGCTTAAATTTATAAACAAAGGTTTCACCCGGCATTATACCTTTAAAGCTAATACCCGGTACGCCATCCATTTGATACGGAAGAATGATCCCATGCCAATGAATTGAACTCGGCACTGATAATTTATTAGTTACCCTGATAGTAACGTCATCACCTTCTCTGAGGCGCAAGGTAGGAGCTGGTATTGAGCCATTGATTGTTGTAGCCATTCTTACAACACCTGTGAAGTTTACGGGTGACTCATCTATCACTAAATCTATTACTTCTCCACTTAGTTCGGGCGCAGTACCTGTTGAAGTTCCAGCAATCAAAGATGAAGCTGCATGAAGAACACTTGGAAAAGCAGCTAATACACCGCCAGCAATTACACCTTGTACAAAGCGTCTACGTGGCGTAGAAACTTGATGTAATGGACTTTTAATTCTCATTTTGTACTCCGTTATTTAACCAATAAGTTAATGTGACCAATGAATGTGCTTAATCTTCCATTCACCATTTTGTTTTTCCAGCACCATCGTTTCCATGCCTTGATAATCGCGTTCAACACCTTTATGAGTACCTGTAGTTTGACTACGCGACGCAGAGATAGCGGTATTTCCAAGTATCGTCACTTGATGTTCAAGTGTGTCGCTCTTCATCGCTGCTAAATACTTCATATCCGACAACATATGATGATGAGCATATTCATCAGCGCTCCTTTCAACGCGGCCTCCCTCGAAAATGGTGACATCATCCGCTAACTGCGCTCTAGCCTGTTTTTGATTGCCAGTTTCAAGTGCTTGATGAAATGCCAAAACAACTTTTGCGGCAGGGGTATCTATACCTTTAAACAAACCTTTGTCTTTGTTCTTATCACCATGAGCGTTTGCTGCGAAACTAAACGTCATTAATAAAACGAGTAATATATTTATTGTTTTCATTTTCATTCTCTCTTTTAGGTTTTAATTTGCAGGGCCAACAACACTAGTAAGCCCAGCCGTTACAGATAAAATGGCAAAAGCTACTACCATTTCTATCGAGATAGATTTAGATAAAGCCTCTCTGCCTTGACTATTTTTAAGTTGTGGAACGAGTATTAGTTTATGTTTAGCAGCAAGTGCCAAAATAGACACTACAAGGGCCAATTTAAACAACAGTGTTTGTCCGTAACTTGAGCTTATTAGTGCATCAAGACTTCCGACCAATTGAATCACGAGCCAGAGGCCTGCTACCAACAATAGGCTCAATGTAAAACTTGCTTGTTTGCCAAAGCTTTCCATCAGCAAATGAAGTTCTGCATAACTTAGCTGATGGCAAGCCTGTTTTAGTGGCAATAACGCCCCAAACCACCATGCCATAACGAGCACATGCAAAATAAGCAAGCCTTTTTCAATTGTGCCTAACTCAGAAATATGACCCAGTAACGTGAATGAGTATGCAAGGATTAATAAACTCAACATTAAAGCGCTTTGTTTTAAGTACGAGTTCACAGCGAGTTTGAACCTTAAAGCTAAAGCGATTATTGCGGTAACTAGCCCAAGCGCTCGAAGCAAAGCTCCAGTGCCGACAGAGGAGTCCCACATAATAGCCAATATATCAGCGTCTATCGCCCCCTGAATTCCCTCTTCTGCCATTGCACCAGTACTGGCAAAGAACCAAGTAATATTAGCGATCAAAGCCATAACTATATAAGTTCTTGTCCACGTTAAATTCGCTATTACAGCATTAGTATGAGATTCATTATTCTCAAATATTTGCCTGAAAAATGTATAACCTGCAATACAGGCAAAGCCGACGTAAAATACAATTTTTGACAGTACAATGACTGTATTCCAGATATACATTTCCATATCAATCACACCGCCTATTTTAGTGAACCATAAAGCCGAAGCTATGTTTCATTTTATGACCATCGTTACCTAAGAAGGTTACATCCACAGCATAGTTTGCAGGAGCTAATTTAGGTAGTTTCCATGTAAATTTGCTAGTAGCGACTTTAGAAGGCTCGAATCCAAATTTAAATTCTTCGCCTTGTTTATTGGCCAATGAAACTTTTACAACCCGTACCTCTTTGGTGAACACCAAAGTTAACTCTTCTGGAGGATTCATTAGCATTGCATTATCAGCAGGCACACTTTTTTCAAGATGCACATGCGCAAATACCGCACTACTAAAAACGACACTGATTACGGTTAAAAATTTAATTAGTTTTTTCATATTTACCTCTGAGCTATCCCCACGAATAGTAAAATAAAGTCAAAGAGTTAGGGAACATTCATGGCATTTGGTGATCAGATCTTTCGCCAAAAAAAACCAACACAGAAAACACCATGAATGCACGCTCTATATTGA
>Ga0181596_10001567_pt1 | contig 22985 bp, 23 predicted proteins | sample 041ome_6_FD_148655 | JGI IMG/M metagenome (GOLD analysis project Ga0181596, IMG submission 148655) | Coastal salt marsh microbial communities from the Groves Creek Marsh, Skidaway Island, Georgia - 041402US metaG (spades assembly) | ecosystem: Environmental > Aquatic > Marine > Intertidal zone... | reverse complement strand
ATTATTGGAGAGGATGTCTTGATCTCGTCTGGTCGATCATCGGAAGATTCACCACCGAGAGACAGTGTAATCGGAGACTCAGGCCGACGTAACCTCAGATTCCTCTACTGATCGGCAACCAGCAAGCGGACTCGTGGTTCGCGGAGGGCGTCCAGTTTGGAGAGGGCTTCATCAGCGGCCAGCAGCTTGCCCAGTTGTGTGCGATGAGTCATGACAACGAGCGGCACGACTGCATGTTCGCCTTCTGCCGTGGCATCGAGTTCGGGTGCTTCATGCTGAATAATTGATGCCAGGCTGATGTCGTGTTGTCCCAAAATATCGGCAATGTCGGCGAACACATGCGGTCGGTCTTCGACTTGGAAACGTAAATAAAAACGACTGGTGATTTCGTTTGTGGGAACAACGGAGGCTCCATTTTGTCCCCAGATCTCCAACTTCGGGAAAGTAATTTGAGTCCGTCCCAAGGCGATGTCGATGATGTCGGAGACCACGGCAGACGCCGTCGGCATCTGCCCGGCTCCCGGTCCGCAATACCAGGTTCTTCCCACGGCATCACCCAGTAATGAGACCGCGTTGAACGCTCCATCGATGTTGGCGAGTGGACGGTCGGCTTTGATCAATGTCGGTTGGACGTGCATTTCCAATCGACCCTCAATCATACGCGAGGTCGCCAAAAGTTTGACTTTATAACCCAGCTCACTCGCGTACTTCAAGTCGGCTAATTCGAGAGTATCAATGCCCTGTCGCGGAAAGTCATCCAGAGAGACCCGTGTTCCCCAGGCAAGTTGAGTGAGCAGCACCAGTTTTTGAGCCGCGTCCGTTCCATCAATATCGAATGTGGGGTCGGCTTCGGCATAACCAAGATGTTGTGCCTCGTGCAGAATCTCGTCGTACGAGGCATCGCGATTGAACATTTCGGTCAGAATGAAATTACTGGTGCCGTTCAGAATGGCTTCAATCGACAGCAATTGATTCGATGCGAGCGACTCACCCACGACATCGATGATCGGGATTCCGCCAGCGACGGCGGCTTCGTAGGCGACGCAACAGTTATTGGCTTTTGCGGCGGCAAAAATCTCCTCGCTGTGCTCACACAACAACGCCTTGTTGGCGGTGACCACATTTTTTCCCGCGTTCAGACATCGCAGTATGATTTCGCGAGCTGGTTCGATTCCGCCAATTAACTGCACGACCAGCGAAATCTGAGGATCATCGATCACATCATCGATGCTGGCGGTCAACACGCCATCTGGCAGCTTGATTCCGCGATCCCGGCTAAGATCGCGAACTGTGGCCTTGCGAATATTGAGAGGTCGTCCCGCCCGGCGTGTCAGCATTTCCGCTTGATTCGTGAGGATTTTGGCAACCCCCGAACCTACGTTCCCCATGCCGATGATGCCGATTTCCAGCGGTGACATAATGTAGTCCTTTTGGACGGTGAAAAGTCTTGATTTTATGCGGTTAGACTAATAGATGGGGCATCCTATCCGCCAGAGACACATCCCCGCAACTCTACCGATTGCGTCACGAATCAGAGAGCCTATAATCATGAACGATACAATTATGGCAATCGCACCCCGGCAACAACCCGAATCGGCATCTCCCCCGCAACTTTTGCGGGTCGGGGCGGTGAGTTATTTGAACTCCAAACCGTTAATTGCCGGACTCGATGAGTCGCCACTTTGTGAACTCTCCCTCGATTATCCCAGTCGTCTGGCCGACGATCTTGCCAGTGGAGTGATCGATGTCGGTTTGATCCCATCGGTGGAATGTTTGCGAAATCCTGAATACGAAGTGATCTCGGATGCCTGTGTCGCGACTCGCGGAGATGTGATGAGTGTCAAGTTGTATTCACGCGTCAGGGCGGGGTTAATCAAGACACTCGCGCTTGATGAGGGTTCTCGCACCAGTGCTGCTCTCGTCCAAACTTATCTGGCTCACAAGTACGGAGTGCATCCTGAAGTTCGTCCGCTCCCACTGGAATCCGATCGTCTCGATGCCGACGCGGACGCGATTTTGATCATCGGTGATCGTGCGATGCACGAACCCGAAGAACAGTTCCATACCGTCTGGGATATGGGACACCAATGGAGGGAATGGACCGGATTACCGTTCGTCTTTGCAGTGTGGGCCGCTCGTCCTAACGTGGATGTCAGAGAACTTGAAGCCGAGCTTTCCTCCGCTCGCGATCGAGGTGTGGCACAGATCGACAAGATTGCCGAAGAAGAAGCAGCGCCATTACGACTTTCAGTCGAAACGGCTTCCAATTACTTGAAACATAATCTCCATTTTCATCTTGGTGCCGCTGAACGCCACGGGTTCCGACTGTTTCAGGAACTCGCCGCCGACACCGGACTGATACCGGGAGGGACAGAAATTGTCTTCCATTCTAAATAATATTCTCGACAAAGCGGTCGCCGGTGAGCGGATCACCCCGGAAGAGGGACTCGTGATTCTCGAATCGCACGATCTGCCTGCCATTGGTGCCGCCGCAAACGCAGTGACCAAGCGGATGCATCCCGAACAATACCGCACTTATAACATCGACCGTAACATCAATTACACGAATGCCTGCACGGCGGTGTGTGATTTCTGTGCGTTTTATCGTCCTCCCGATCACCCGGAAGTTTATGTCCTGCCGGAAGATGTTCTGCACCAGAAGATTCAGGAAACCGTCGAGTTAGGTGGCGAACAGATTCTATTGCAGGGAGGACTGCATCCCAAACTGCCAATGGAATGGTATGAAGAGCTATTGAGCGGGATTAAATCGAAGTTCCCCAATGTCAACGTGCATGGTTTCAGCCCGCCAGAAATCTATCACTTCACGAAAATCAGTAAGCAACCATTGAAAGTTGTTCTGGAACGACTGAAAGCAGCCGGTCTCGGTTCGATACCGGGGGGCGGAGGAGAAATCCTCGTCGACCGGGTCCGAAAAGAGATCACCCGCGGAAAAGTGTTGACGGATGACTGGCTGGAAGTGAATCGCGTTTGGCACGAATTGGGAGGCAAATCGACCGCCACAATGATGTTCGGCCATGTCGAAACTCTCGCCGAACGTATCGAGCACCTGGAGCGTTTACGACAGGTGCAGGATGAAACCGGCGGATTTACGGCCCACATTTGCTGGACATTCCAACCCGATAATACAGACATGTCCGACATTCCTCCTGCCGGCTCGTTTGAATATCTGAAAACTCAGGCAGTCACACGGCTCTATTTGGACAACTTCCCCAACATTCAATCATCGTGGGTAACGCAGGGTGAAAAGATTGGTCAACTCGCTCTGCTCTACGGTGCGAACGATATGGGAAGCCTCATGATCGAAGAAAACGTCGTTGCCGAAGCGGGAACCGTGCATCATCTCTCGCTCGAAACGATTCGCAAATGTATCGAAGGGGTTGGATACATCCCGCGTCAACGCAATGTCTTTTACGATTACATCGATGACTTCAACGAAGAAGAGTACCTGAAACGCCGTCAGCAGCAGACATCTTTACCAATTCTGAACACTCCGGCGTGAAAGCACCCTCTCATTCCCCACGGAATCAGAGAACTCGTTGAAAGTCGGGGACTCGCGCTCGCGAGTTGTTGGCGAAATGCGTAGGATAAGAATCCCTTCTACCGTCTTCCCGAGACTTGGACACCTGAGAGATGATCGACGTCGCTGGATTAACCAAAACATTCAGCGATGTCCGACGCGGAGAGGTCGAAGCGCTCAAAAACGTCTCCTTCTCTGCAAAAGCGGGTGAAATCTTTGGGTTGTTGGGACCGAATGGAGCCGGGAAAACGACCTGTCTGCGGTTACTGTCCACAGTCCTGAGACCGACGGCCGGTCGCGCAGAAGTGGCCGGCTATGATGTCGTCAAGCAACCGGAACAAGTACGTGCTCATATCGGCTTTATGTCGGGCAACACGGGAGTCTACGACCGGATGTCGGCTTGGGAGATGGTCGAGTACTTCGGGAAACTCTACGGCGTGGAAGAGTCGGTGCGTATCGCACGGCAGGAGGAGATTTTCGCGACACTGCAAATGGACGACTTCCGTGACATTCTGGGATCCAAAATGTCGACCGGCATGAAACAAAAAGTTTCCATTGCCCGGACACTCATCCACGACCCGCCGGTATTGATCTTCGACGAACCGACTTCGGGACTTGATGTTCTGGTCGCTCGCAGCGTCATTGATGCTATCGAACGATTACGCGAACAAGGAAAGTGCGTGATCTTCTCGACGCACATCATGAGAGAAGTCGAACGATTGTGCGATGAAGTCGCCGTCATTGATCAAGGACAAATTCTCGCCGCTGGAACACTCGACGAACTTCGCGAGCAATACAGCCAACCCGATGTAGAAGAATTGTTTTATCAGTTGATTGCCAATAATCGTGCCCAAAACGCAACGGCAAAAAATGGGGAGGAGTCCCCTTGATGAAAAGACGCAATGTGGGGCTGATATTCGCCCGCGAAATTCGAGATCAATTTCGAGACCGTCGCACGCTGTTCATGATGTTAGTGCTACCGATCCTGCTCTATCCCGGCATGGGTGTCGGAATGTTGCAGATGACGGTGCTATTCAGTAATCAGGAACGAGAAGTGGTGATCCTGGGGAATGAAAACCTGCCCGAATCATCTTCACTCATTGAGGGAGATCGATTCAACGAACGATTCTTCAAACAAGACCCGGGAGCAGTCAACAGTTTGCATCTGATCCTCGAATCTCCTTCCCAAAAAACAGACTCGGAAGAAACGACAGATGATCTGGAACGACGCGGGGTGTTATTAAAAGCAAAGGAACTGATTGAGATTGTGCGGCGGAAGCACAAGATCGATCAGTGGGAGAAACTTGAGGACGAGGTTGAAGAAACACCCGAGCTTCTGCAAATCGAAAACGAGCTCGCTGCCGCATTCGCATCCTTTTCCGCAGAAGTGGTGATCCTCTTTCCGCCGGGATTCGACCAGTTCATTAACGAATATCTTTCGCAAGAACGCCCCTCTGATGACCTTGCTCTCACCGATGACATTCGCCCCGTAGTCATCTACAGTGGTGCGGATGAAGGATCACAAATCGCCTATCGGCAAGTGGTTTCAGTTCTGGGACAATTCGAACGGGAACTGTTGCAAAAGCGAGGAGAGAATCTGAATATTCCGGGGCCTTTTCTACGCCCCCTCTTTGAAAGCCGATCTTATGACGGGGATCGACATCACGTCGAAGATGCCGCGGTGGAAGCTCAGCATTCTGCCAATCTCTGGAGCCGATTTTTCCCCACGCTGTTGATCCTGATGACACTCACAGGGGCGTTTTATCCGTCCATCGATCTGGGAGCGGGTGAAAAAGAACGCGGCACGATGGAAACATTACTGATTAGCCCCGCAGCTCGCAGCGAAATTGTCCTCGGAAAGTTCTTCACCATTTTGCTGTTCAGCATCATGACGGCGATGTTCAACATTATCAGCATGGGACTGACGGCGTTCTATATGGTCTCGATGACGGGTGAATCGCAAAGCATGCGAATGATCAACCTCACCTTGCCGCCGATGAGTTCGTTTCTTGTGATGGGTATCATGATGGTACCTCTGGCGGCCATGTTCAGTGCGATGTCATTGGCCTTGGCGACGTTTGCGAAGAGTACCAAAGAGGGGCAGTATTATCTGACGCCATTGATGATCGTCGTGATGGGATTGACGATCTTCTGTATGTCTCCGGGTGTCGATTTAACGCCGTTCAACAGCGTCATCCCTGTCGTTGGACTCGGATTATTACTCAAAAACCTCATCCTCTCCCCGATCTCTGATCTCGACGTATTTGTCTATGTGTTACCGGTGCTACTCACCAGCATCGGTTACAGTATGATTGCGTTGTGGTGGGCGATTGAACAATTCCATCGTGAAGAAGTTCTATTCCGCGAATCGGAACGATTGGACCTGAAACTTTGGATTCAACATCTCCTGCGAGACAAGGAACCTCTGCCAACAACGGGTGAGGCGATTGCTTGCTTCATGACGATCATGTTGTTGCAGTTTCTCTCGTTCGGACTGTTCCAGAGTTTGTTCAGTGATCCGAATATCTCGCCAGTGAATGCCATCCTACAAGCACTCTCGCTGCAACAGATCGTCATCATCGCCTCTCCCGGACTCTTTATGGGGCTGTTGATCACGTCGAACTTCCGTCGCACCTTTCGCTTACGAATGGCACGTCCCAAATGGATCGGGATTGGAATGGTGTTACCGCTCTTGTTATTGCCGTTAGCGATGACGCTACAATCCTATCTACATTGGTTTTTTCCCGAGTTACCAGATCGGATTAAAGAAACACTCGCTCCGATGAGCAATTCTGACGTGAGCGTATTCAAATTACTGGCAGTGTTCGCGTTGCTGCCGGCAATCTGTGAAGAACTCGCCTTTCGCGGTTTTATCTTGAGTGGCTTCAGTCGAAATGGCCGAACGGGTGTGGCGATTGTCTTTTCTGCCTTACTGTTTGGTGTGATGCACATGATACCGCAACAGGTGTTTAATGCGTTTTTGTTGGGAATGGTATTAGGACTAATCGCCTTGCGAAGCGGAAGCATCCTTCCGGGAGTGTTGTTTCATTTCGTCAACAATGCGATGGGCGTGCTCGCCGAGCGAATTCCTCCAGAAACATTTGAATCAGGCCCAGCAAGCTGGATCGCTACCGTCGATCAAGAAGGACTTCACTTCTCATTACTGACTTTACTATTCTGTCTCACCGGTGGCGTCGCCTTTATTGGACATTTGATTCGGTCTCCCAACGATGTCTCACCGGCTCTCGAAGAAGAGATCCCTCCATCGCTGAATATTGCTGCGGAGGGATAGGTGATGCCGACTGAAAAAGCCTACCGAGCCCGTTGGGTTGTTCCGGCGGAGAGCGATCCGATCCCTGACGCGACCATGATTGTCGTTGATGGAATCATCGCTGACATCACAACAAACAAAGTTCCCACCGCAGAAGACCTGGGTTCGGTTGCCATCATTCCGGGGCTCGTGAATGCTCATGCCCACCTCGAATTCAGTCACCTGACGACTCCGATTCGCCCCGCTTTGCCGTTCACTGACTGGATACGTGCGGTGATTCAAAGTCGTCAGCAAGAAGTCTCTCGCAAATCGGCGATCTCTCTGGGAATTGAACAACTGGTCCAATCTGGAACCACGGCTGTTGGAGAAATTGCGACTTCTCCTCTTTCAGTATCTCTTCTCACTGAATGCGATTTGGAAGGCGTGGTCTTTCAGGAAGTGATCGGCATCTCGAAGCAAGCGGCTCGCGAAAAAGGGGATCAACTCGTCGAACTCCTGACAGACAATTCATCAAGAACAAACAACTTGAAACTTGGCCTCAGTCCGCATGCTCCCTACTCGGTTCATCCCGATCTCTTGCAAAAAATTGTTGAACTGAGCCGATCAAAACAAGTTCCTCTCGCCATGCACCTGATAGAGAATCGAGCCGAACGAGAGTTGATCGCTGCTTGCGAAGGGGAGTTTCGTCAGTTTCTGGAAGAGATGGGGCTTTGGCCGGGTGATGTCTGGCAAGACCTGCGGACGATCCACGATTACCTACGGCTGCTCGCCAACGCTGATTCTGCTCTCGTCATTCATGGAAACGATTTGCAGGCTGATGAGATCACTTATCTGGCGACTCAACCACAGATGTCGGTTGTCTATTGCCCCAGGACACACCACTACTTTCAACATTCACCGTATCCGTTGCCTCAACTGATAGAATCGGGAATCAACGTCGCCTTGGGAACCGATGGTCGCAGCTCCAGTCCTGATCTCGATCTTTGGCAGGAGGTCATGCATGTCCGACATATATTTCCTGCGATGGCACCTCAACAACTCCTGAAGCTGGCGACAACAAACGGAAGTCACGCTCTCGGAATTCCTTCGGATGGACTGACGATGGGAGAGCCCGCACGCTGGAGTCTCATTTCGCTCGATAAAGAATCTTCAGAGAGTGATCCCTGGCGATTATTGTTTCATTGATGACTCTCATCGTTTGACGAACTCAGAGGATTTACGCCACTTTGGAAGGTGCCGGGAGAGTTCGTTCTGTCATTTTCTCGGCCACTCCCGAATCGAGGTCTGTGGCGATATCTGCCATCAAATCGGCAATTGTCGGCAATCCTGAATCGAGTAATGATTTTGCCCGACTCGATCTCAGCGAAGTTTCACGACGGGGAGACTGACGATCACTGCCTGATATGACTTGCTCGATTCCACCGAATTCTAAGGCCAACCTGGTCAGCAATTGATTGCGACTGATTCGTTCACCGCCGGCAAGATGATAGAGACCGATGGGCTGATGTCGGAGAAGTTCTTCGAGCAACATCGGAAATCGTCCCGCATGAATTGGCGTGGCGTGATGAATGGATGCTGAATATTCTTGGTTCAGTCCCCCAAATACCGAATGAGAGAGTAAGCTGCCGGGAGAAAACCCTGTCACATGAGTCCGTACAACCAGAGATTTCTTGTACTGTCCGACAATCTCCTCCTGAGACCGAATACTGTGAGCGCGGGGCGTCTGTGCGAATGAAGAACTCTCTTCTGTGTGAAACATCCAGGGACCATCGAAGACATGATCCGAAGACAAAAAGACAAACGATCTATCGGTCGCCTTGCAGGCCTGCAAACACGACACGAGATGTTGGGAATCTTGGCAAAGTAGGGAGTCACGGGAGTTGGTCTCCCAAGACGATGCGGAGGCGTCTCCACAAAAAATGACCTGATCGACCTTGTCATTGATCAGCATCGCCGGTTCAGTCGAGCGATCAGATGTTCTGACGCCAATGACGCGCTGCGTGTTTGAGAAGTGGGCTGCCAAATATCGCCCGGCAAGAGTTTCAATACCGACTATCAACGTGGTTTTCACGATTGGCCTCCGTGCCAAGGCAGAACGAGAAACAACAGTGATTGTTGTTCGAGATAAGAAGTATAAATTTCTGAACTTGAGCCGCAATCCCGATTTTTACAAAGAATCTTTGAGAAGTCTGAGAATTCGGCGGTTATTGCCGTTGACCGTTTGTTTGAGAAGATCTAGAACTGCGCAACCGTCGATTCCTGACGGTATATCGAAACTCTCCTCGATCCCTTCCTACCATTCGGCATCTCCGCCTTAAACTTCATAAAAAGAACGAATGAGTTCCCATTACAGGTATTCAGCCGTTCTCCTAAAACATACAATTCATCAATAACATTATCCTTCACGAATAATCCTACGGAGTTCCCTGCATTTCAGGGACAAAACCAATGACGTCAACACATTCCGTAACCGATTTTCCCCTGTTGCTGGCCGGTCTTCCCCGGATTCAGGTGAGTTGGTTACGTGCCGCCGGACTTCCTTCGGCTCATTATACAAGCGGTCGCTCTTTCCATGAGTTTTTGGAAGAATGGCCCGGTCGATTTGTACTTTACGATTCGCGAAATCCGACAAGTCGTGCAGAGGCCGAAACGGCGTTGCAGTTTGATCGAGAAATCATTGATGTTTCTCCGAATGGCCTGTTAGATTCACAAGGGTATTCATCGCAACATCCTTATCGTTACGAAGAACTTGCGGCTCGCGAATGGGTGTTACTGGTTCAGCAGGAAATTAAGCATCGCAACGGAGTCTGGTTGCGCATACACGATCTGCCCGCTCCCTATGATGCCATTATTTTCACCGATGGTTTTCCCCATCAACCCGAGCTGAAACTCGTTGCTGAATCTCTTTCGGTCATTCGGAATTCCGTTTGCGAGCCGGTCACCAACGACAAGTACGATATCGATCATGTCTTTTTCGCCGAGGAATCGAACGACAACAACCAGTTTGGTTGTTGGTGGCTCACCGACCCGCGTCGCAGTTCGGCATCGCAGATCAAAATGGACGATCCCACGATCTGGAAAGTCACCTCTCAGCAGTTTGCCCGTTGGTGGTCGTTCCGCCAGTCGCTCACTCTGGAAATCAAACAAACAACCGAAGAATTGCGAATCGTTGCTCCACTAGCCGATCAAGCTGGATGGACACCGATTGCAGAATTATGGCGGAAGAATCATGTGGCTCGTTTTCCGCTCTCACACTCACTCCTTACATTGAACCGGTCATCCATGGTTTATGGACTCGACCGTTTTCGACACTCTGCGGGATTGTTTCTCTCGCAGGGACACCCGATGCCGACCGCTCCACCGGTCTCGGTATCAGCATAAACTCCCTCTCAACTTTTTGCCTGACTCATCGGAGAGTCAATTCATCTTCAGGAAAGGATTCCCAGAAATGAAACGTATTGCTTTAGTTTGCCTGTCTTTGGCTGTATTGAGTACCGGAATCGGCTGTTGCGGATTTCCCGGATATGGTGGTGGATACCAAGGTGGTTATCAACCTTATAGCCCCGGTTGCCCCGGCGGAAACTGCAACCTGGGTTACCAGGGTGCTGCTCCCACGGCTTATGCACCTGCTGCTATTTCAGCCACTGCACCTATCGGTGCTCCGGTCGCTGTGGCACCAGGTTACTATCAACCTTACAGCACCGCTGCCGTCAACCACCTGCCGACTTACTAAACACAAGCCTGACAGGAAAGCACTCTCCGATACCGGAAGGGTTCTCGACATTGAGAGCCCGTTCCGGGCGATCGGACATTGTCTAAAAATGATGGCCGTATAATGCTGCGGATCAAGAATGACTCCGGTTTATGACCGGAGTTTTTTTGTGGATGAACATCAACACGGTCTCATCTTGTCGCTTTGACTTGTTTGAACTACCATTCCGCCTCACTCACTTTCGGAGAATGTTTGCTGATGGACTATCAGGTGAAACCTGTCGGAAAATCCTGTGCCTCCACGGGAGAGTCGTTTTCTCCTGGGGAACACTGCCACAGCATTCTTATTGAGGAACAAGGAGAAGTTGTTCGTTTTGATTATTCTTTAGAGGGATGGCCGGGAGAGCCACCAGAAGGTTTTTTGGCCCACTGGCAGACTCAAATTCCTGAAGAGCAACAAAGCGATCAACCAAAGCCTCTCGACGCAGAAGCATTGTTTGAATTTTTTGAACAGATCATTGAAGACGCCAACCCGGCTCAAGAGAAAATTAAGTACGTTTTGTCTCTGCTGTTGATGCAGAAAAAACGGTTGAAACTCGAACGGTCTGATCTTGATGACGACCAGACGATGTTGCGACTAAGTGGATCACAGGGAGAGGGGCCGTATCTCATCAGGGACCAGCAACTTTCCGACGAAGAGATTCAACAACTACAACAGGAACTGACAGCAGCGATCTATCGTTGATCAGGCAGGAGGCCGAACGATGAATAATCAGTTTCTACGAAAAGCAAAGCTGCACTACGGCTTATCACTCGTGGTTGTTTTGATGATTTCCGGTTGCCACTGGCCACAACTGGTCAAACCGAGTAATCCGTTTGCAAAAGCCGCCCCTTGTGTCCTGTCATCCGAAGCGACGAAAGAAGAAATTGTCGCCCACCTGAACGCAAATGCTTCCCGATTGACGGCTTGGCGATCAACAAAAGTGGGCATTCATCTGAAACAAAAAGGGTCCATTCCCGTCGATCTGACCGCACAAATGGCGGTCGAAGGCCCTCGTAACTTTCGCCTGCGTGCCTCGTCTCTGCTCGGTGAAGAAGCGGATTTTGGATCGAACCAGGAACGCTTCTGGTTTTGGATCCGTCGCTCACCTCAACCGTATGTCATCACCGCCGCACATCAAGACATGGAAACCGCTCAACAGCAACTTCCCATCCCTTTCGATCCCGGTTGGGTGATGGAAGCGTTTGGCGTCATGATGATCGATCCGACAAAGTATGAAATGGAACACATCGGCGAGAACCGCGTCAGCTTGATGTCATTGGAAAAAACACCCTCCGGCCAGGCGATCATCAAATCCATTGGAATCGACCTGTGTACGGGACAGATCGTTGAACATTCCTTGTTCAACTCGCAAGGAGAGCTGATTGCTCGTGCCCAAGTCGGCAACCACACCACAACCAGTGATGGTATTTCCATTCCGCATCGCGTGATTCTCGACTGGCCTCAAGCGGGGACGACCATGCGTTTGGGACTCCTTGATGTAGAGGTGAATCCCTCTTTCACTCCTGCTACTATGTGGCAGATGCCCGATCAAATTGCCCCCGTCGTCCATCTTGGTCGATGAAATTATGATCTAAGACATTGTTCTATGAGTGTGCTTAGCACTTGAGACAAGCAATTCACTCCCAGGCAAGAAACAATCACCTTGCGCGCAAAACAATGTATAACGAGAATTTTTCATTTTCTTGAAATATATTTGAAATAGGTCTTTCGCTAACCCTGATCCGGGATTAGATTTGTGTTTAGTGGTGAGTTATCACTGCTGTTTATTCTGATCTCAGCAGCGCAACGGGGAAAGCTAGGAGCTTTGAGGGGACCTTGTTGCGCTGTTTTTTTGCGCGCACAGTTTGCAGACTCTCGCTGATCTCTCACTGGCTTCGTCTTTGCTGTTTTTGGCAAATTTTGACGGTTATGCCGATTCTACTGACGAGATCACCTGCCATCTTCCGATGTCTTTAATAGAGAAACCTTGGAATACTCACGCAGGAAATCCGTCTGATGGCAGGGCGAAAACAAAAATTTTCGATGATTCACATACTCATCATGGTGGCCGCCTTCATTTGGCTGCCGAACCTGATTGAGCAGATGGCGGGGATTCCCACGAACCCGGACACCCCGACAGTGGAATCGCGCGATGACCAACAATCCACAGATCCGCTCGATGTTCAATCGGCATCCGACACACAGTCCACGGATCCGCAAGAGACCAAACTGGAAACGATCACACCAGCACCTGCTGTTCTCAAACTTCAGGACACTTTGCTGAGTGGATCGGGAAAGACTGCGATCATCAATGGTCGCGCATTCGCTGAACAGGAAATGTTGACCTCTCTCGGATATCCATTTCGAGTGAGATCAATTTTAGCGGGTCGCGTCATCCTCGAAGGCGACGGCCGACTTTACGAACTCCGTCGCCCAGGTATCTGGTAAAGCAGAAGTACGACATTACTCCCTAGATTATGGAATGATTGACAGGATCGTCATCATGAATTCACGGCCTCTCCAAATTGCATTTACCGCTTTGACACTCTCGCTGGTCGTGAGTATGTCGTTGTGGATCGTACATGCGTCTCACAAGCAGCTCGATATCTCGAACGGCGTCACCTTGCAGATGCCTTCTGTTCCAGCCCAGATCGACCGTGCGGAATTCCAAGACAATCTTCGTCCCGACCCATTTGCAGAACCATTTACGAACAGCGGAGCAGAATCCGTCAGTGGAGAACTTCTACCGCGTGGGCTCGAAACGGCAACCGTCTCAAAGAGAACAGTCAATCCAATGATTATTGACGTTCAGGATGAATTGCTGGCGCAAGAAGAGGAGACCAAACCATCGGCATCAGATACCGAACCATTGGAATTACCGGCAATTGATCTTTCGGAACAAGCCGTCGCAGAGTTCTCTCCCGAGGAACAAGCGTTCGAGAAACCGGTCCCTCCTGCCGAAGCACTGGATCTCAAACCGCTTGATGCTCCCGAACCACCCGCCTGGCTCTCCGTGCAGGCAACATTGGAAGAAGAAATCGAAGAGCTTCGTAATCAACAACGTCAGCTGAATGAATCACTCAATGCCGAAAACCGGGAAGCCGAAGTTTTCAAATTGCAAAACAACCAACTGGATGCAGATCTGAAAGCCTCCCAAGAAGAAATCAAACGATTGCAAGCATCGTTAGAAGGTCTTCGCTCGGAAACAAATACCCTCAAGTCAACAGTCTCCCAAAAGGCCGAACAAATTGACGAACTGGAACGCGAATTGAAAGAGTCACAACAAACCAGAATCGTCGAAACACCTCGCCAGAAATCGATCGTCGAACTCGATCCTACGATTTTGTCCGAACCTCAACAAACGGCCTCTCTCCCCAATTCACGACCCTCACTTCCTTTGCCTGCAAAATCTTTCCCTGAAACCACGGACTCTGCCGTCAATAAGGAACTGAAGTCGTTGTATGGGGATCAAGAAACGACATTCGAAGAAGCCCCTCGGCAAACTGCTGAATTGCCCACCGATGAAATTGTGCCCCAGTTGGCTGGTAAAACGCCTCCTCCTTTGCCTCGGAAAATTGCCTCCAACAGATTACAGCCAACTCCAAAACCGTTGATCCCGGCTGAACCCCAGGGGATGGAGGAAACATTGTTCAGTGAGTCACTGGCTCTCGACTCGCCGTATTACGAATCCGCATCGACACAACCATTGACACAAACACCCAAAAAACGAGGCCACATCTACGATATGCAGGACTGGTTCCACAACTTCCATAACAGTGACGACTCGTGTACCGATTGCGAACCGATTTGTAGCGATGCAGAAACTTGCACTCCGATCGACTGTGCCGCTCCCATCGAATTCAACGAACCGACATGCGGCTGTCCTCAATGCACTTCCGCCAATCAATGGATTCAGGAAGACGAAATGCTCAGTTATCACGATTCAAATTCCGTTGACTCTGGGCGTGGACTCATTCCTCAAGTGAAAAACTGGTGGACTCGTCACAAACAAGAACGAAATGTTCGCTACGAACCGGCCATTGTCGGTCGCCCAGCGAATGCAGTCATTCTGCCAGCCGCTCATGCGGAATAGTCATGCCGAGTTTCGCAAAATATTGTCGACGGAATGCAGAATCTCCGGTAGAATGTAAGTATTGCTACGACCATATTTTGAGGAGATTCGATGGAGACAACCCGGGATGACATTCTGAACGCGGCACAAAAACTTTCCCAGGCGGACCGTCTTATCATCGCGAACCAAATTTTGGAGACACTCGAAAGTGAACTCCCCGGTGCCGATCTGGAGAGTTCAGATCTACTCATACGACTGGAACAACGGTCCGGCCAATGGGAACAGTCACTCTCTTGGGAACAGTTGCAACAGCAACTTGAAATCAATGAATGACAAGCGTTCGGTTTCACCAACTTGCCGCCGATGAATTGAAAGAAATCTATCAGTGGTATGACGAACAAAACAAGGACATTTCCAGTTCATTGTCTGAAGCAATTGGAGATGCAAAAAACAGAATCTCTCAGGATCCCCTCTCACACGAAATTGAAATTAAGCATTTCCGTTGGGTGAAAGTAAGAAGATTCCCTTACCGCTTGATCTACGAAATTCTTGACGACGAGCGTATTCTCATTCTGGCAGTTGCTCACACCAGCAGAGATCCAGGCTACTGGAAGACACGCACATAATCCCCACGAGTTTCAAGACTATTTCACTTCATGTAATTCGACGATGAAGTGAAGCTGGGCGTTGGCTGGAATCACGGGAGGCATCCCTCTCGGGCCGTATCCGATTTCTGGAGGGATCTGTAATTCGATTTTACCTCCTTCACTCACCAGTTGCATCCCTTCTGTCCAACCCGGAATGACCTGATTCAAACCGAACTCGATCGGTTGTTTTCGAGGGTACGAGCTGTCGAATTCCGACCCGTCGTCAAGCCAACCTCGGTAACTGACAGAAACGGTGTCATAGGTTCCCGGAGAAGCTCCAGTTCCTTCGCGGAGAATTCGGTACTGTAAGCCACTTTCTGTCTGGCTGAACTCTTTTTGGGCATTGGGGCCATCGGGACCTTCCTGGGAATAGTCGATTTGAGTGGTCCCGGAGGTCTCTTCTCCAACACATCCCGCCAGTAAAACAGGCATCAGTAAAGCAGTCAAACAGTAGCGAATCATAGTAATTTCCAGTGATCGAACAGGTTCTCACCCATTATTGGCAATCGTGACAAGATTGCCATGTCAGAAGACTAAATTCATCATCACGGCACCTTTTTCTTTTCATTCCCACACACGCTATACTGAGAAATTACGAAATACACCATGAAATATTGCGATCATTATGTGGAACGACACCGAACTGACAACTTTGCTCGAACAAGTTCGTACCGGAGTGACAGAACCGTCGGAAGCACTGATTCGATTGAAAGAATCGGCGCGTGCCATTCCCACGAAGTTTCTCGACGAAGCGGCCATCGATCTGGATCGGGCCAATCGTTGCGGTTACTCCGAGGTCATTTACTCGGAAGGAAAATCGACAGAAACCGTGGTCGAGATTTTTGGAACTCTGCTCGAGAACGGTCAAGACGCCTTCGCAACCCGAGTCAACGATGAACAGGCAGCCGCTCTGCTCCGTGAGTTCCCGGAAGCCATCCATCACTCCCAGGGACGAACGATTCGCCTGAATCAACAAACAGAACCCCGCGTGACCAAAGTGGTCGTCATTGCCGCCGGGACAACCGATCTTCCTGTCGCCTGGGAAGCGGTCGAGACACTCCACTGGATGCGATTACCGACCGACCTCATTACCGATGTCGGAGTCGCCGGTCCTCAACGGTTACCGAGTCAACTGGATCGATTTCAGGATGCCGACGCCATTGTTGTCGTGGCCGGAATGGAAGGAGCGCTCCCCTCGGTGGTGGGCGGTTATGTCTCGTGTCCCATTGTCGCTGTACCAACGAGTGTCGGTTATGGAGCGAATTTTGACGGCTTGGCCGCGTTGCTGTCGATGATGAATAGTTGCGCATCGAACGTGACGGTCGTCAATATCGATAGCGGATTCAAAGGGGGATATGTGGCAGGCATGATTGCCGGTCGCATGGCCGACTTACGGGAGCAATCATGAAACGAATCACCGAACTTCCCCCCTTCCCCGCACGCCCCAATGATGGGCACAAAGGAACTTTTGGACGTGCAATGATCATTGCCGGAAGTCGAGGCATGAGCGGCGCGGCGATCCTCAGTGGATTGGGAGCGCTTCGCGGTGGTGCCGGTTTGGTTTACCTGGCCATTCCCGATTCGATTCTTGATATCGTCGCGGCATACGAACCATCGTATCTCACGTTGCTACAAGAGGATGATGATGAGGGGCGACTTTCTGCAGAGGCGGAAGAAGTCCTTTTGGAACAAGCCGACGAAATGTCTGCCGTCGCTATCGGGCCGGGATTGGGACAATCCGACGATCTGGAATCGCTGGTCGAGTCGCTGTATCAGAACCTTTCTGTGCCAATGGTTGTCGATGCTGATGGACTGAACAATTTAATGGACTCCAAGTCGTTGCTGGAGAAACCGGCCTCTCCGCGAATTCTGACACCTCATCCGGGCGAGTTCTCGCGTCTTTGCGGACTCTCCATCGAAGAGGTTCAATCGAATCGCGAGGATGTTGCATTTTACTTCGCCGAGAAGAGCGGCACTGTTGTCGTCCTGAAAGGTCCGAACACCGTCGTCACTGATGGGGAGAGAATTTTCGTCAATCAAACCGGCAACAGTGGGCTGGCCACCGGCGGAACTGGCGATGTCCTGACAGGATTATTGACGGCAGTACTCGCGCAGAATATGGAACCATTCGAGGCCGCGTGTCTTGCAGTCCATCTTCATGGATTGGCGGGAGACCTTGGAGCGGAAGAAAAATCACAACCAAGCCTGATCGCCTCCGACTTGCCACATTTTTTAACACAAGCGATCAAGCAATATATCAAGTCGTAAATCAATCATATTCGTTTAATAAGCTGGAACTCATCCCAGCCTGCAACACAAATAGAATCAGAATCTCATGAGTCAAACGCACGAAATTGATGGCATCACATTGCATCTTTCCGAACCGGATCACTCCGATGCCGAGTGGATTGGTCAACAGGAGATCCTCAAACAGATGCTCGCCTGCTGGCTGGTCGTCGATGAAAAAGATCTCCCCCTCACTCCACGTCTCGTCGGGACGCCGGGAATCGGTAAAACGACACTCGCGATGGCCTGTGCCAAACAGCGCGAACAAGAACTCTATATCTACCAGTGTACTGCCGACACACGCCCGGAAGACCTGCTCGTGACGCCGGTTCTTGGCGAGAACGGTCGCATCATCTATCACGCTTCCCAGATGGTGACCGCCATGCTTCGTGGCGGCGTGTGCATCCTCGACGAAGGAAACCGCATGAACGAGAAGTCGTGGGCGTCCCTCGCTCCACTGCTCGATCATCGTCGGTATGTCGAATCAATCGTCGCCGGGATCTCCATTCCCGCACATCCAGATTTCCGTTGTGCCGTGACGATGAATGTTGATGAATCCACATTCGAGATCCCCGATTACATTCTCTCGCGATTGCAACCGACTCTGGAACTCGGTCATCCGAATCGTGAAGAAGAACTGACGATCCTTAAATACCATCTTCCTTTTGCCGATGAAGAAATGCTCAATCTGACTGTTGAGTTCCTGCAACAATCCCATGAACTCAAGCTCGATTACTCGACTCGTGACGGCATCAATGTCCTGCGATATGCCCTCAAACAGTTGATGCAGAATCCCGAACATCCACTCGGGAAAGACGGTGTCTGGCAAAAGTCTCTCGTCGCCTGCCTGGGAGATGAAGCCCTCGATTTGCAAAACCTCTCCGAAAGTCGGCAACAGTCACTCGGAGGCGGATCAGTCCCTATGGGTCTGGCAGACTTCTTCTTCTCGCCAGATAACCCATTGCATCCCGACTATCGGGAAGACGATGATGATGAGGACGAAGATTATTGAGAATGTTGGTAGAATCTTTCACAACTCAGATACCTGAACATGTCCATCAAGCTCGAAACAATTAATTGCGGTAATTGCGGGGCTCCCTTACAGATCCCCGAGACGGCACAATTTGTCACCTGCAATCACTGCAAAACGTCATTAGCCGTCAAAAGAATGGACTCGATTACGCTGACCGAAAAGTTGGATCAAACCAACGAACGTCTGGACGAAACCGAAAAACGATTGGCTGAAATGGTCTATCGCAACGAACTGTCAGAAGAAACTCGGCGTTGGGAACGACAACGTGATTCTCTGATGGTGAAGGACAAGCACGGCAACAAAAGCAAGCCGAGTGGAATAGCGGGTGGTTTCGCACTCCTCGTGACGATCATCATGGCCGTCGTGGGAAGCAATGCGATTGGTGGCTTTGCATTGTTATTCATCATATTTGGTCTCTTCGTATTCGTAGTTTCCCTTAAAAAACAGCAGGAATTTGAAGCTGCCCAACGACGCCATAAACTCAGGCGACAGGAAATCACGGATCGATATGTTCAAGCTCGTGACAACAATTCACATTCTGATTATCTGAAACAACTCGAAACTGCCCCCACGCCGCAAGAATTTCTACGCGAACTGGAGCACTCTTGATGCACACAAACCAAAGGCCCGTCATGAAAATCGTCTGTTTGTTACTGATGGGATTTCTCACTGCTGGTATGTCGTCGTCAGCAATGGCTGATGTCTTTGAGCAGCACACGAGCCAGCATCTTCGACAAGTCGCAGAAAAATCAGACGGCTTGAAATTCATCACACTTTCCGATCTTCATCAACTACAACCTCTCGCCAAGACAGAGACAACGCCGATGGTTGTCATCAAAACTGGAGAGAGTCAGTGGACGAAAGCCGCCATGACATGGGCCTTCCGAAAAACGGAGGCCGGTCTCATCCCCATCCTCACCATCGAACGATTTGTGACCTACCGCGACGATCTGAGCAATGTCTCGGCTGCCTCCGACGACAATATCATGCTCTTTGCCGGTTTTGCCTACGATTTTGATATTGGGCAAGTTGTTCCAGTCGATCAGGGAGGCGATCTCGCTTTTACGGTCGATGACAAACAAAAATCGATTCAATTACTCGGCGAGGCGAAGTTGTGGGGCGTGAATGGTTCGCAACTCCCCGAGACAGACGAGGGCGAGACTCTGTCACCCACCGATCATGCGGGTGTCTTGCCGACCGACTTTTCCGGTCGCTGGAAAATTTCTATCGATGGCCGCTGGGCTGGAGTCATGCAACTGAAAATCCAAAATGGACGCATCTTGACCGGCACCTTCACCTCCGAAGAAACCAAAAGCACATACGAGGTCTCGGGACGAGTTGCCTCACCACCGCAACATGCCAAACTCACCATTCAACTCGATAACGCCGAACAAGACCTGGAAACCTATTTGTGGACAAAAGACAAATCGGCGATGGCCGGTATCAGCTCTCTCGCCGGGCAGACATTCGGCTTCTACGCGACTCGTGAAAAAGAATAAACCGCGTGTGTGAGAGCATTTAAGACAAACCATCAACTCTCTCCTCGCACATGGTATCCTTGTGTGCCCAGGTAGACTTAGTTCTTGCGTTTTTTTCGATTTTGGGTTCTATTAGAGTGCGTGAAGCGCAAACGTAGTGGCATTGACGTAGAGAGGGAAGGCTGAGCAAGAAGATCGAACCAGACGAATCACATGATTCGTCGATGCAGATCGACGCTGCACAGCGTTTTCGCTGCAAGTCAAAACGCTACGTTTAAGTTTCATGTACTCTCAACTACTGCTCAGACCTGCCACATACCGGTATCTTCACCGGCTCCTACCAAACATCATTTTCTCCGATATAAGATTGACTACAAAGGATTGATCGATGAAATTCCGAATTACCATGCTGACATTGTTGGCTCTCTTCTGTTCCACTTCGTTTGTCTTCGCCGACGACTGGCCGCAATGGCGTGGTCCATTTCGCACAGACATTTCGCCCGCTGAAGGTCTTTTGAAAGAGTGGCCAGACGGTGGACCCAAACTTGTCTGGACGTACAAAGATGCCGGACTCGGCTACTCGAGCTTTGCCATTGTTGACAACAAGATGTACACGATGGGAACTCGCGAAGAAACAGAATACCTGCTCTGCCTCGATGCGAACTCCGGTCAAGAATTGTGGGCCACGGAAGTTGGTCCTTTCCTCGAAAATGGTTGGGGTGGCGGACCGCGTAGCACTCCCTCTGTCGATGGAGATTATGTTTATACATTCAGCGGACAGGGGCACCTTGCCTGTCTGGAAAAAGCCAACGGCAAAACGAAATGGAACGTTGATGTCAAAACGCTCGGCGGAAAGATTCCCAAATGGGGCTACTCCGAATCCGTTTTGATCGACGGCGATAAGATTCTCTGCACTCCCGGTGCCGATGATGCAACCGTCATTGCATTCAACAAGATGAACGGCGAAGTCATCTGGAAAGCAGCCGTCACTGCCAAGAGTGAAAAAGATGGAGAGACAGAGGAACAACCTGCCAACGCTCATTATTCATCGATCATGCCTGCCATCATTAACGGCGATCACCAGTTCATTCAGCTCACACAAAACACTCTGTTTGGATTACAAGCCGGAACGGGAAAAGTCCTCTGGCAAACTCCTTGGCCTCCCGGACGAGTTGCCGTCATCCCGACGCCGCTCATTAAAGACAACTATGTCTACATCACATCGGGATACGGAGCGGGCTGTAAGCTGGTTAAAATCAATAAAGATTACTCGGTCGAAGAAATCTACTTCAACACCGAAATGAAGAACCATCACGGCGGCGTGATTCTGCTGGGTGACACCATCTACGGCCACTCCGATGCGGGTTGGCTGGCGCAAGACTTCATGACGGGTGAAGAAGTATGGCGAGAACGTCAAAAGCTGGGGAAAGGCTGTGTCACGTTTGCCGAAGGAAACCTGTACTGTGTTGATGAGCGTAGCGGAACCGTTGCCTTGGTCTCAGCCACACGCGATGACTACATCGAAAAAGGTCGTTTCGATCTACCTCAACAAAGTGAAATCCGCAGTCCCAAAGGGAAAGTCTGGACGCATCCGGTTGTCATCAACGGCAAACTGTATCTCCGCGATCAGGAATTCATTTTCTGTTACGACGTGAGTGCCAAATGATTCTCGGATGAGACTCAACCACTTCAAGAAACCCTGATGACGTTCGCTCGTGATCAGGGTTTCTTTTTATCGACACCAACATCAGAAACGAGATGTCACGCAACGGGTGACTGAAATGCGTAGCACAGCCCAGCTAAGGAATGCTCGGGAAGCATATTACGACATCAGTTTGAATCGAGTGGGGTAACTTCTCTCGGTAGCGTTGAGGATGTTCGTTTAGATGTCATTCTTGAACATTGACACACGGAAGTAATTTCATCGAGTTCTATTGCTATGAAAACCATCATCATTCTGCGAGATCGATACGACGATCCGATGAAATATTCGATAGATCATTACATCGTGCGGTGGAGAACTGCAGGTTATCGAGTTCTCGATCACATCGGCCCCAAGGATGTTCCCGCTGGAGATCTGGTGGTGGTTCATATCGATGCAAGTGTGATTCCGCGGGAATACCTGGATGTTATTAATCGTTTTCCAAAATCGATCAACGGTAGGATCCTCGATATATCACGCCGAAACTACAGTCAAATTCTCCTCTCCGAAGCAGACAATTACACAGGTCCGGCGCTCGTCAAAACCAATGCCAACTACGGCGGCTCTCCCGAGTATGAGACGAAACGTCCGATTCGATATCGTTCGATGATCGCTGCGGGCAAAGTGCCTTCACTGATTGAGATCGCAACGCAGACCCCTCGAATCCTGAAGAACCGCTTGATTCGATTGGGGGGCAAGCTGTGGAAACGAATCTCTCCACCAAATTGGAGGACCCTCGAAACACTGAATCCTTATCAATACCCCGTTTTTGAGAATATCGAATCTGTTCCCACTGGAGTTTGGGACAATCCGCATCTGGTCGTAGAAAATTTTCTGGGAGGAGAAGAGAACGGGCTCTACACGAGTTACTACTATGTCTTTTTTGGAGACAAAGAAATTGCCGGAAGGCTGCGAGCTCCAAACCCGATGGTTAAGTTCACGACTTGCGTAGAGGATATTGAAATTCCCGTTCCAGAGATCGTTCGAGAATGGCGAAGAGAGTTACAGATCGATTTGGGTCGCTTCGACTTTCTCGAACAAGACGGGCAATTTTTTCTCATCGATGTCAACAAGACCGAAGGAGGCGGCGCCGCCAACGACCAATATGCTGATGTAAACATCGGCCAGAAAACGTAGCGCTTGTCGGGGGGTGGTTCATCGGATTAAAAACGTAGCGCCCAGAGGATCACCTGTTGAGTTTTGA